>Ga0073914_10000105_pt1 | contig 15407 bp, 14 predicted proteins | sample GWRWT4_30Apr14_FD_71481 | JGI IMG/M metagenome (GOLD analysis project Ga0073914, IMG submission 71481) | Sand microcosm microbial communities from a hyporheic zone in Columbia River, Washington, USA - GW-RW T4_30-Apr-14 | ecosystem: Engineered > Artificial ecosystem > Sand microcosm >... | reverse complement strand
TTTTATCGCGATGCGGAAACATGGGATCAAGACAGACCACATCCGGGCGCTTTTCAGGAGATGCCTTCGCAGTGGCCAGTGCCTGCAGCAGCAACAGCGAGTCGCCCGGCCTGAATTCAAGATGCGCCAGCAAGGGACGCAACTCAAACGACTGCGCGGCTTGTTGCAGACCATCCTGAATCAGCGCGGCAATTACGGGAGAGCGCTCCGCCAGAGTCACATGCGCCCCCGCTGCCGCCAGCACAGCCGCATCACGCAGCAAGCCGGCCGTGGCATCAAACACGTGCAAGGGGCGATCAGCCTTTTTCAGGCCACAGGCTTTCACAATCATTTCGTGGCGTGCACGTTCTTGTGCAATGCGCCAGCCGAGCGAACCTTCCGCCAGGCTGACCCGTACCGCGCCGGAGCCCGGCATGTCCAGGGCATACAGGCCCAGGCCGTCAGGCTCCAGCACCAGTACGGCCCCTGCTGCCGGCAAGGCAGAGGCGCCAGCCTTCAACAGGGTCTTGAGCGGCGCTTCATAAATCTCGACCGGCAAGCCCAGTTGCAAGGCCAGCACCTCACCGTCGGCGCGGCGCGCCGCACAGACCAGAAAGCGCAGGGCCTGCATCAGTGCGACCAGCTCAACCAGCCGGTGGCAGCCGAAATCAGGATGAAGCTGCCAAACGCAATGCGATACCACGCAAAGACCGTGAAATCATGGCGCGAGATAAAACGCATAAGGGCGCGAATGACCAGCAGGGCGGAAATGAACGACACCACAAAGCCGACAGCAAGTACCGGCATGTCTGCCGCCGCAAATTCATCGCGATTTTTGATGACATCGTAAAAGGTGGCCGCAAACATGGTCGGGATGGCCAGGAAAAAGGAAAACTCTGCCGCCGTCTTGCGTGAGAGACCGAAAAGCAACCCGCCAATAATGGTTGCACCGGAGCGTGATGTGCCGGGAACCAGTGCCAGACACTGCGCCATTCCCACCTTCAGCGCATCACGCCAGTCCATGTCGTCCACACGCTCGATACTGACCACATGCTGGCGCTTCTCTGCCCAGAGAATGACAAGACCGCCCACGATAAGTGCAACAGCCACCGCCACCGGATTGAACAGATAGAACTTGATGGATTTGATGAACAGAAAACCGAGAATGGCGGCCGGCAAGAAAGCCACCAGCAGATTGAGTACAAAACGCTGTGCCGGAGCGTCGGTCAACAAGCCGCGGGTGACCGAGACCAGTCGCTCACGGTACTCATAGCAAACCGCCAGAATGGCACCGAGCTGTATCACCACCTCAAAGACATCACGCTTTTCTTTCGTCCAGAAATTGATGAGATCCGCCGTAATGATGAGATGACCGGTACTGGATACCGGCAAAAACTCGGTTATGCCCTCGACCAGGCCCATGATCAGCGCCTTGAACAACAAGAGAAACTCCACGAATCACTTCTCCTCGATTTGCAGCAATGATTGATAGGCCTGCTGGAACTCTGCAGGCATGCGGCGCACACGGCCTTCCTTGATGTCCACACACACCCACTGGGTGCGGCCACGAAAAACCGTCACGGCAGCTCCCCCGTCATGACCCGGGCGTACAAACTGGTAAGCACGGCGGATGGCCAGACGGTCCGTATGCAGAATCCAGGTCCCCAGCCATATCTCGTCACCCAGAAAAGTCGGCTGCAGGTAATCCAGTTCGTGACGGCGCGCCACCATGCCATGGCCCAGCCGTGCATAAGCCGCTTCATCCAGCCCCAGATGCCGCGAATGGCCCCAGGCAACATCCTCCAGCCACTGCAGATACACCACATTATTGGTGTGCTGCATCAGGTCGATATGTGCGGGCTGCACGGTAACCTTGAGGATGTGTGGATCGGGAAAGTCCCAGACAGGCTCGCGCTTGTCATCGTTCATGCTCATGCCCTGTCATCTCCCTGGCAGTTTCTTCCAGACTTCGTCGCGCAAATACACCGGCAATGCCAGCTCGGCAGCCAGCGCGCCATCACGCGCATGCAGGTCCAGCGCCAGCGGAACCACATCCTCGGCAGAAGGAAAAAAAACTGCATCCATTCCGGTAAACGTGCATTGCTGACGCAATACGGACTCATGCACAAGACCATTGCCGGCGACAAAAAACTCGCCGCACAGTTTTTGAGGCAAGTGTGCCGGTGCGCAAAGGTGTTCAACATCCAGTGGCTGCATCAATCCGTCCTGCTCTGCATAGGCACCGGCATAAATCTCGTCCATACGAGCATCGAATACCGCCAGCACGGCCGTGGCCCCGTGCACCCGGTATACCCCTTGCGCAAGGGTTTGCAGACTGGAGACCGGAAGCACCGGGAGATCCCTCGCAAAGGCCAGTGCCTGCACGGCAGCAGCGGCAATACGCACTCCGGTAAACGCGCCGGGACCACGGCTGTAGGCGAGCATGTCGAGAGCACCCAGCGTGATGCCGCCTTCAGCCAGCACCTCCTCGATCATGGGCAGCAGCAATTCGGTTTGCAGCCTCGGGGCATGGCGAAAACGCGCCAGCACACGGCCGTCAATATAAAGAGCGACCGAACAAGCCTCGGTCGCCGTTTCAAGCGCTAGCAGTTTCATTGATGCTGTCTATCAGAGTGAAAAATTCCTGTACCTCACCGAGCGAGCGTGTACGTCGCATGGGAGGCAGGCTTTGCAGAAACAGTTTTCCGTAAGGCCGTGCAACCAGCCGCGGATCACAGATCATCAGGACGCCGGTATCGGTTTCGTCACGGATAAGACGGCCCGCGCCCTGCTTCATGGCAATAATGGCACCCGGCAACTGGTAGCTGATGAAAGGATTGCGGCCACGCGCCTTGTAAGCATCAATGCGTGCCGCAATCACCGGTTCACCAGGCGATGCAAAAGGCAGTTTGTCGATGATGACGCAGGACAGTGCCTCACCCCGCACATCCACACCCTCCCAGAAACTTCCGGTGCCGAGCAGAATGGCATTACCGTGCTCACGAAAGCGCTTGAGCAATTCGCCCTTGGCCATCGTGCCCTGTATGAGCAGCGGGTATTCAAGCCTCCCGCGCAGCCATTCCGCCGCCTCCTTTAATGCACGATGGCTGGTGAAGAGCACAAAGGCACGGCCATGACTGGCGATGAGCACCGGCAGGGCCGCTTCCAGCACGGCATGGGTGTACGCAGGATCACTGGTGTCCGGCAGACCGCGCGGCACGTAAAAAAGTGCCTGCTGCTCGTACGCAAACGGACTGGGAAGCTGCAGTGACTCCAGATCATTGAGCCCAAGCTGGCTGGAAAAGTGCTTGAAATCTTCGTTCACGGCGAGCGTTGCCGAGGTAAATACCCAGGAAGATTTCCGGCCCGCCACCATGTCCCGAAAAGGCTTGGCGATATCAAGCGGTGTCCACTGGATAACAAAGCCTTTTTTGAACGTCTCGAACCAGTGCACCTGATCCGGCGGAGTAGCGCCGGTCAGTTTGGCAAAGTCATTGCTCAGGTCTTCTGCACGACGATGGCAGTTTTCCAGTCCCTTGCTGCGCGAACTGGCCGCACCCAGACAATTGGAAAGGTGAGCCAGTGCCAGTTTTACCGCTTCGATCGCTGGCGGCATTTTCTCCAGAGGAGCGAGATCAGACCACACTCCCTTGCGCGAGTCCTCGCCAAAAAGAATGCGCATGTCTGCCACTCGGTTCTCGAGCTGGGTTGAGGCATCCAGGATGGAGCGCATCTCGCCCGCCGTCTGCAACATCTCGCCTACGGCATCCTGAGCCAGATCCAGCAATTGCCGCGCTGAAATGCTCTCGCCAAAAAACATGGAGGCGACTTCGGGCAACTGGTGCGCCTCGTCAAAAATCACCGCCGTGGCATCCGGCAACAGCTCGCCAAAACCGCCTTCCTTGATGGCGATATCGGCAAAGAAAAGATGATGGTTCACCACCACAAGGTCTGCTTCGGAAGCTTTTTTGCGCGCCTTGGCCAAAGGACACTCTTCGAGCAAAGGACACTCCTGCCCCAGGCAGTTGTCGGCCGTGCTGGTCACCAGCGGCCAGACACTGGCATCCTCCGGCAGGTCAACAAGCTCGGCAATATCACCGCTGGTGGTCTGATGAGCCCATTCAGACACACGCTGCAACTCATGCACGGTCTGCTTGTTGGGAAAGCGGCCGTCCTCGAGATGAATCTGCAGGCGATAGGGGCAAAGGTAATTGGCCCGTCCCTTGAGCAGGGCCGTGCGCACGGAAAGGCCAAGAGCTCCCAGCACCGTGGGCAAGTCCCGGTGAAAAAGCTGATCCTGAAGATTGCGGGTGCCGGTAGAGACAATCACCTTCTCACCCGACATCAGGGCCGGCGCCAGATAGGCAAATGTCTTGCCGGTCCCCGTGCCGGCCTCGACCATCAGGATGCGGTGCTCGCTCAAGGCGCTGGCAACGGCATCACTCATGGCGAGCTGCGCTTCGCGCGAACGGAAACCCGGGATATGCTGCGCAAGCCGACCGCCCACTCCGAGAATGTCCTGGCTTTGAAAAGAAGTCGTCATTATCAGAATCGGGCCGCCATCAATGAAAGCGGATTCTATCAGCTAATGCCCTCCATTCCCTGCTCTGCCATTGTACTGGCCGGTGGTCTTGCCACCCGCCTGGGCGGCATTGATAAAGCCTTGGTCAACCTTGCCGGACGCCCGCTCATCACCCATGTTCTGGCACGACTGGCGCCTCAGGTCGACGACATCATTATTAACGGCAATCGCAATCAGGCCATCCTGGCGAGCCTGGGCTATGCCGTCATCGGTGATGAGAGCCGGGATTATTCCGGTCCACTGGCCGGGATAATCAGCAGCCTGCCTTCGTGCCGGCACGACATCGTGCTGGTGGTTCCCTGCGACAGTCCTTTCCTGCCACTGGATCTCCAGAGTCGGCTAAGTGCATGGCTGACTGACGACAAGGATCTGGTGATTGCCCATGATGGTGAACGCCTGCAGCCACTATTCATGCTGCTACGGCAAACCTTGCTGCCATCCCTGAAGGATTATCTCGGACAAGGCAATTACCAGGTAGAGCGCTGGTGCATGACACAGAAGGTCGCCATTGCGAGATTCTCCGAAACACGGCACTTCATGAATCTGAACACAGAGGAAGAGCTGGCGGCGGCAGAAAGCGGTGCAGGACTTTCCGGGCAGAGATTGCCGGAAGGGTTTCAGGAGCAGAAAAAAGAGGATTAAGCGAAGGGACTCTGGGTCAGCAAGAATCCTTTTACCGACTCAAACTGCCGGAGGGCAGAAAGCCCAGTGACAACAAGTCATCGCATAAACGATAAAGAAAAAACCCCGCCGAAGCGGGGTTTTTTACTTAGCTTCAGGCAGCTGGAGCAGCAGCCTTGGGCGGACGACCACGGCCTTTTTTGGCAGCAGCCTTCTTCGCCGCTGGCTTTTTGGCAACGGCTTTCTTGGCAGCAGGCTTTTTCACCGCAGCTTTACGGGCAGCAGGCTTTTTGGCAGCAGGCTTACGCTTGACAGCCTTCTTCGGCTTTGCAGCCTTGGCTGCAGCACGAGCGGCTTTCTTGGCAGCAGCGGTGGCTTTCTTGGCGGCAGCGCGTTCAGCAGCCTTGGCACGAGCGGTTTCACGCTTGGCCAGGGCACGCAGCTTGGCAGCGGCTTTCTTGGCAGCAGCCTTCACCTTGGTAGCCGACTTCTTGGCAGCAGCCTTCACCTTGGCAGCATCAGCCTTGGCAATGCGCTTTTCAGCAGCCTTGGTAGCACGAGCAACAGCAGCAGCGCGCTTCTTGTCGAGCGACGCGGCCAGCTTGGCAACGCGGGCATCGGCAACAGCCTTGGCCTTCTCAACAGTAGCCTGCACTTTAGCCTTGGCCAGAGCAGCCTTGGCAACACGGGCACCAGCACGTGCAGTCTTCAGCTTGGCATTAGCTTTTGCCTTGGCAGCAGGGGTCTTGGCAGCTTTCGCAGCAGCAGCAGCAGCGCTCAGCGCGGCTGTTGCCTTGGCGGCAGCTTCAGTTGCCTTGGATGCAGCGGCAGTGGTTACAGCGGGAGCGCGACGTGCAGTCGTGCGACGAACCGGCTTTTTCGCAACAGCTTTCTTTGTTGTACGTGCCATTTAAGTATCTCCTCCTGGGAGTATTAAAGATGCAACTTGCATTACTACGAAAAGAAAAATAGCACAAAAAAAAAGCAGGCGGTACAAATTACAACCAGTTAATCCCGTTTTAACCCGTTTTTTTTGAAAAAAAATCAAAAAAACGGGATTTTTTACTCATCAAAACCCGATTTTCCACAACACACCCTCTGATTATCCGGATTAATGAGATTTGAAAACCGGGATTGATTCTCCTGAAAGGGGTTTTCAAAACCAGATTCAAAGCAAGAGAGCGGGGTTTATGAATCGCTTATCCGGGGCCATCAATTCCAGAATGACATTCCTGATGACATGCAAAGAACAGGCATCGAGTTGATGAAGAGCGGGTTTATATCCTCCCGGAATGCTTTCAAAAACAGAAAACCCTCCCGGTGAGCACCACTCCAACAGATAGTTAACGGCTTGTTCTGTCCTTAATTGTCCATCTTCAGCTGGTGATTAAAACCAGGGCCAGAGCAAACCATGAGGTTCATAAACAAAATGGCGCGCACTTTAGGAGTGCGCGCCATTTTTTCGAGTGTTACCAGACGAAACAACACCAGTGGTTTCACGTATGCAGGTGTGCCTCCAGATGCGGCCGCAGTAACGCTATAAACAAGGCTATATGATCAGCCCGCGCATTGAGTGCGGGGATGTACTGGTAGCTTTTACCCCCTGCATGAAGAAAACCCTCCCGATTCTCCTCGGCGAGCTCTTCCAGGGTCTCCAGGCAATCAGCCGAAAATGCCGGGGAGATAACCTGTACTGAAGCCACACCGGTTTGTGCCCATTTCCGCAGCAATACATCCGTATACGGTTGTACCCACTGCTGGGCACCAAAGCGTGACTGGAAGCTACAAGCCCAGGCTTCGTCCGGCAGTTTCAATGCAGCCGCAACTCGTGCCGCCGTTTCACGACAACGCGACGGATAAGGATCACCCTTGCGCTCGTAATCCTCAGGAATGCCGTGAAAGGAGAAAAGCAGTTTCTCGGCATTCCCGTGTTCGCGCTTGTGCATTTGTACCGAGGAGGCCAGAGCGGCGATATAAATGGGGTGAGCAAAGTAATCCTTGAGGATGGTGATTGCGGGAAGGTTACGTTGCGCCGCCAGCCAGCGGTTCACCAGATCATAAACAGGGGCGGTCGATGTGGCAGAGAACTGGGGGAAAAGCGGTAGCACGACCAGTTTTTCCACACCGGCCTGTTGCAAGGTATCCAGTGCGGCAGCAATGCCGGGATTGCCGTAGCTCATGGCCGGCACAACCTGAATATCCACTTGCGGGAATATCTGCTGCAGTTCAAGCGACAGCTTCCGGCTCTGCTCAAGCAGAATCAGACGCATGGGAGAGTCGCCATTTTGCCAGATGCCGGCATACAGCTTTGCTACGCGTCGCGGCCGAAAGGGCAACACAAAAAGGTTCAGGATCATCCACCACAGCGGATGCGGCAGCTCAATGACACGCTGATCCGAAAGAAACTCACGCAGGTAGCGTCGTACGGCAGAAGCCGTAGGAGCATCCGGCGTTCCCAGATTGGCCAGCACAACGCCCAAACGAGGACGCGCTAATTCAGACATGAAACCAGCTCCACATTTCAGAATGACTCGGATTTAAACAAATACGTTGACCTGCCAAAAGATGACAAGCGAGATATACCTGCCAATCCCTGCACAAGGATGGCATCAGATACAGTAAAGCGACGATAACCAGAAACCCTCCCCCGCCTTGGCTACAGGAAACGTACAGTACAAAGATACCGTACGAACACAAACCCGAAGCCGCTGCCGTACCGGTCGTGAAAAGCAAAACGCCGTGCTATGCACGGCGTTTTGGAAGGCTATCCGGTGTCTTGCTTCTATATATAGGCGATATAGGTGCAAGACCGGGAAAAGGTTCAGCCCAGAATGGCGAACAGCTTGGTCGCAATCACGTCCACCGCACCGACCCCTTCAATCTTGGCCGACTTGGGAGCGTGCTTGTTACCGTCAGCCGCCAGCTTCTGATAGAAGCCCACCAGTTGCTCGGTCTGGGTGTGATAAATCTCCAGACGCTTTTTGACCGTCTCTTCCTTGTCATCGTCACGCTGCACCAGCTCCTCACCCGTCACATCATCCTTGCCAGCCACCTTAGGGGGGTTGTACTTGATGTGGTAGACGCGACCGGAAGCAGGATGCACACGGCGTCCGGAAAGACGCTCGATGATTTCGCCATCCGCCACATGAATCTCGATGACGTGATCAATGTTCACGCCGGCAGCAATCATGGCTTCTGCCTGGGGAATCGTGCGCGGAAAACCGTCAAACAGAAAACCCTTGGCACAATCCGGCTGGGCAATGCGGTCCTTGACCAGACCGATAATCAGCTCGTCCGACACCAGGCCACCGGCATCCATGATTTTCTTGGCGGCAAGACCGAGTTCAGTGCCGGCCTTGACGGCTGCACGCAGCATGTCTCCCGTGGAAATCTGGGGAATGCCGTACTTCTGCATAATGAGCTGGGCCTGTGTGCCCTTGCCTGCACCTGGCGCTCCCAAGAGGATGATGCGCATAGCCTTGTCACTCCAAAATCATCATAAAAAGAAAGGGGGTTTCGGGCTGCGGACAGGGCTTCTGTTCATGTGTGCAGAGGCTCGGATGTCAGCATAGGAAAGCCCGCAACGATACACGCGCCCCCCTGCAATCACAAGCCGAGACCCGCGCCGGCAGCCGCTTTCCGCCACTTCAGGGCCTTACATTGCTGATCAGCAGCTCCACGCTCTGGGGTTGGCCGTTCTGGCGCAAAGGCACGGCCACCGCCTCCAGATCACCGGGCCGCGGATCAGGGCTGCCGTGGCGGGAAATGCGCGCCGTGATCACAATCTCGGGCTCGGAAGAAAGCAGGTGTGAAGGCATCATGCTCTGGCTGTCGTCCAGCTCGATACTCAGTGGAATATCCGCCGCCGTGCGTCGTACCACGGCCAGAGGCATCGGCGGCCCCTTGAGGGCGCGCGCAAACACATAGAGGACATCGCCGGGCTGGAACTTGCCGGCAAGGGTGCGATCCAGCGTGATCTTGACCCGTATGACTCCTGCCGTTTTGGCGGCTACCTGCCCGGATGCCGCATGCTGCAATTGTGCACGTGCCGCCGTCAGGGTTTCTTCAAGCTGCTGCATCGCGGCCGGGCCGCCTGTTGCGTTGCGGGCAAGCCGTTCTGCACGCAGCTTTTCCAGGGTATCAACGGCCGTCACGTAATCACCGCTGCGATACGCTCCCAGACCCAGCAAAAGCAGGGCACCTTCGTGCTTAGGCTGTTTCTGCAAGACATCCAGCAGCAGTTTCCGGCTCAGCGCATCGAGCTGGCCATCACTGCTGAATATCCGGGTTTGCGCATAAGCCAGCTCATAACGTGTTTGTGCCGGATCCAGTCGCCAGGCACGTTCAAACGATTGCTGTGCCGGCTGTGCCATGTCCATCTGCACATAGCTCATCCCCAGCATGAACCAGCCTTCGGCATTCTCCGGATTGGCCTGCAACCGTCCCTGCAATACCCGTACAAAATCCGCCAGTGTATGCCCTGCACTTTCCTCTTCTGTCGGCGCTTGTCCCTGCAGCATGCGATCCACTGTCGGTCCCATGTCTTTTTGCAAGGCCCACCAGCTGGCCAACCCTTGCGGCGCCACGGCAGCGTAATAAAAGAACAGTGAAAGCGCCGGCACCAGAACCAGCACCAGCCATGCGGCAATCCGGCGTGACGGAGCAGAAGGCGCTACCGCAGAACCTGCATCCAGAGCCAGGAGATTGCGCTCAAGCTCGGTACGCAGATCCCCAAGCGTCGTCAGGTCAATACGGCCCTCTGCCTGATCCTTTTCCAGTTCGGCCAGACGCTCGTGAAATACGCGACGGTTCAGCGCCAGCAGATTTTCCTCGTTGCCCGCAGGCTTGCGCCAAAAAGGAAACACCACAACGGCTGCCGTGCAGAGTGCAAAAACAAAGGCAAATATCCAGAAAAGAGTCATGGGCAGCAATCAGGGTTTGTTTTTCGGATCAGCCAGCAGCTGTGCCAGCTTCTGGCGCTCTGTCTCTGACAAAGGCGCTGCGGCAGCAGCAGGACGACGCACACGCCAGACCAGAAACGCGCCAACCAGCAGTAAAAGCAATAAAGGTCCGAACCAGAGCAGTGTCGTGGCGCCTCGCAGCGGTGGACGGTAACTGATGAAGTCGCCATAGCGGTCCACCAGATACGCACGGATTTCATCATCCGACTTGCCTTCCTGCATCAGGCGGTAAGCACGACCTTTCAGGTCACGGGCCACCTCTGCATCTGAACCGGAGAGGTTTGTGTTCTGGCATTTCGGGCAACGCAACTCATCAATCAGCTGACGAAAACGCTGCTCCTGTGCCGGCGTATCAAACTGGTAGGTATCAATGGATGCCGACACCGGCAAAGACAGAAAAAACAGGATGAATAGCAAAGGCTTCATGGCACTCAGCTCCCCGACTCATCAAGGGGAAGCGGCTTGCCATCACGCAAGGCCTCATAACGCGGCTTCAATACCGTTTCCCATTTTTCCGGGTCGAGCACACCGATAAAGCGGTAACGGATATTGCCCTCTTTATCCAGCAGATAGGTTTCCGGCGCGCCATAAACCCCGAGGTCCAGACCCAGATCACCTTTTTCATCAAAAATGGTAAAGCGGAAAGGATCGCCGTGCAGCTCAAGGTATTTCTGCGCCGCTTCGCGGTAATCCTTGTAGTTCACACCGATGATGGGCACGCCCTCCCCGGCCATGTGCTTGAGCACCGGATGCTCGACCTGGCAGGAAATGCACCAGGTCGCCCATACGTTGAGAATCACTACCTGACCCTTTACGTCGGCCGTCGTCAGCATGGTCTCCGGGACCTTGAGCGAACTCAGCCGGAACTCGGGCATGGGCTTGCCAATACGCGCCGAAGGCAACGCTGTCGGATCACTGCCCAGACGGCTGCCCAGCAAGATCGCGAGGCCCGCAAAAAGCATCAGGGGTATCGCATACAGGAAAATTCGCAGGGATTTTTTCATCAGAGGCTGCCTCCTGCCACGCCGGCACTTCCGCTTGCTGCATGGCGTACCCGGTAGCGGCGATCACTGGCAGAAATCACGGCGCCCAGTGCCATGACAATGGCACCCAGCCATATCCAGCGAATAAACGGCTTGTGATACACACGCACTGCCCAGGTGCCTGAACTGCCGCCTGCGGCATCCTCTAGCGGCTCGCCCAGCGCCACATAAAGATCGCGAAACAGGCCGGGATCAATCGCGGCTTCCGTCATGGCATTGCGCTGCACATTGTAAATACGCTTTTCCGGATGCAGCGTGCGCACGGGCTGGTCATTCTTGAACACATTGATTTCGCCACGACGCGCACTGTAATTAGGCCCTTCGTGCTCGGTCGTCCCTGCAAATACAAAGGTGTAAGGGCCCTCTTTTACACTGTCACCGGGCGCAAGGCGAACATCGCGCTCAATGCTGTAGGTGGAAGTCAGCGCCACACCAATCACCGTTATCATCATGCCGGCATGAGCCGTCTGCATGCCGACATAACTACGCGACAAACGTCGCAGACCGGCCCAAACGCCTTTTTTCGCTGTCTGCACTTTCTGGTAAAGATCACGCGCCATGGAGCCGAACACGGCAAACGTCAGCGTACATGCCAGCGTGACCGGTACGCTGTTTGTACCAAACCACAGCAAAGGCAGCAAAACACCCAGCAACAGCGCTGCCAGCAAGATCAGCACATACGGGCGCCATAGTTTGGAGGCTTCGTGACGCTTCCAGTTGGACTGCGGTCCCATGCCCATGAACACCAGCAACAATAACGTCAGGGGCACAAAGAGCAGATTGAAATACGGCGGGCCCACCGAAATCTTGCCAAGGTCCAGCGCATCGGCCACCAGCGGAAACAGCGTCCCCAGCAGCACTACGGTGGTAGCGGTGAGCAGCAGCAGATTATTCGCCAGCAAAAACATTTCACGCGACACCAGCTCGTAGCGTGATTCGCTGGAGAGTGAGCTTGCGCGCGCGGCGAACAAGGTCAGTGAACCGCCAACGACGATCGTGAGAATGCCCAGCACAAAAAGTCCGCGCGTAGGGTCGGACGCAAAAGCATGCACCGAGGTCAGCACACCGGAGCGCACGAGGAACGTCCCCAGCAGGCTGAGTGCAAACGCGATAATCGCCAGCATCACGGTCCAGGCCTTGAACACACCACGCTTTTCCGTGACGGCCAGCGAATGCAGCAAGGCAATACCCGCCAGCCAGGGCATGAAGGATGCGTTTTCCACCGGGTCCCAGAACCACCAGCCACCCCAACCCAGTTCGTAATAGGCCCACCAGGACCCCAGCGCGATACCTATCGTGAGAAAACTCCAGGCAGCCAAGGCCCAGGGACGGGACCAGCGTGCCCACGCCGAGTCGAGACGGCCCCCCATCAGGCCAGCGAGCGCAAAGGCAAAGGGTACGGCAAAACCGACATAGCCCATGTAGAGCATGGGTGGATGAATGATGAGACCGGGGTCCTGCAGCAGCGGATTGAGGTCATTGCCATCGGGAGGGAAGTCCGGCAACAGACGCGCAAACGGATTGGAGGTCAGAAGAATGAAGAGCAGGAAGGCGACACTGACACCGCCAAGAATCGCAATCACGCGGGCGGTCATGTCACGTGGCAGGCTGCGACTGAAAAGGGCTACAGCCGCCGTCCAGCCGGCCAGCACCAGCGCCCACAGCACCAGCGAGCCTTCGTGCCCACCCCATACGGCTGATACCTTGTACCAGACCGGCAGCTCCGTATTGCTCTGCCTGGCGGCGTAGTCCAGCGTGAAATCATTGTGCAGAAAAGCCCACACCAACGAGGCAAAAGAAAACAGGATAAGGGTGAACTGGGCATAAGCCGCATGGCGGGCCACGGCCTGCGCGGCAGGATTGCGCGTCCATACACCATATAAAGGGAGAAGCGTTTGTACCAGCGCCACCATCAGGGCCAGCACCAGCGCGAAATGGCCTAGCTCAACGAGCATCAGGAGACTCCGACAAGGGTGTTACGTAGAGCCCTTCCAGAGGCATTCACCATGCCGCTTTAAAAGAGCCACTTCCAAAGACCGCGCCATCATACGCAGGCGCCCTCCCATGTCCAGACAGCAACCGTAGCTCGCCCGTCCTTTTGGCCCCTCCCGCCAGCCCCACCCTTAAACATTTGGAAACATGTTGCGGTTTGCCTGCCGCAAGACCGTCAAGTTCGTACTGTTACAATGCCGCGGCCATCCCCTGGGACGGCAATGCTGCCAAACGGATATGAGAACAGTACAAAAAGCCGTAACCGCAGCGCTCCCACCCCACATTCAGGTGTTCAAGGACAGTCAAACCCATGCGCAAGAACTCATTCAGCCGTGACGATCTTCTGGCCTGTGGCCATGGCGAAATGTTTGGCCCGGGCAATGCCCGCCTGCCACTGCCCAATATGCTGATGATGGATCGTGTGGTGAAAATCACTGATGAGGGTGGCAATTTTGGCAAGGGTGAAATCATTGCCGAACTCGATATCACGCCTGACCTGTGGTTTTTCGGCTGCCATTTTGAAAGCGACCCCGTGATGCCCGGCTGCCTTGGCGTTGATGCCATGTGGCAGTTGCTGGGCTTCTGGCTCGCCTGGCGCGGCAATCCCGGTCGTGGCCGTGCGCTCGGCGCCGGTGAAATCAAGTTCTTTGGCCAAGTGCAACCGCATCATAAAAAGGTCACGTACCACCTCCATCTTAAACGGGTAGTGGAACGCAAACTGGTGGTTGGCATTGCTGATGCATCGATGTTTGTCGATGGCCGGGAGATCTATAGCGGGCACGATTTGCGCTGCGGGCTCTTTACCAGCACTGATGCATTCTGATTTTCCGCAATGACAAGCAGCGGACATGCAACACAAAGGCGCACCAAGACGCCAACATTCAACTTATTGTGTCATTTTACGAGGGTAGATCATGCGACGTGTCGTAATTACAGGCTTGGGCATTGTTTCCAGCCTGGGCAATGACAAGCAGAGCGTGAGCGAAAGCCTGCGTTTTAGCCGCTCCGGTATTCGTGCCAACCCGGTGTATGCCGAGATGGGCTTTCGCAGTCAGGTCAGTGCGCGCCCCGACATTGATCTGGATGCGCTGATTGATCGCAAAGCCAAACGCTTCATGGGCGATGCTGCTGCCTATGCCTACGTCGCCATGCAGGATGCCATCAAGGACGCCGGCCTTTCACCGGAACAGGTCTCCAACCCGCGCACCGGCATCATTGCCGGCTCAGGGGGCGCCTCTACTGCCAACCTGATCGAGTCTGCCGACATAGCCCGCAGCAAGGGCGTCAAGCGTATCGGGCCTTACATGGTGCCGCGCACCATGAGCAGCACCGTATCTGCCTGCCTGTCCACGTCATTCCAGATCAAGGGCGTGAATTACTCGATTTCTTCCGCCTGCGCCACCAGCGCACATTGCATTGGCAATTCCGTCGAACAGATCCAGCTTGGCAAACAGGACATCATGTTTGCCGGCGGTGGCGAAGAAGAAGACTGGACCCTGTCCTGCCTCTTCGACGCCATGGGCGCCATGTCCAGCAAATACAATGCAACACCGGAAATCGCCTCCCGCGCCTATGACGCTGACCGCGACGGTTTCGTGATTGCCGGTGGTGCCGGCATGGTCGTGCTGGAAGAGTACGAGCACGCCATCAAGCGTGGGGCAAAGATATATGCCGAAGTCATCGGCTACGGTGCCACCAGCGATGGCTACGACATGGTTGCGCCAAGCGGTGAAGGTGCGGCGCGCTGCATGCAGATTGCACTCGCAACGGTGGATGGCACCGTGGACTACATCAATGCCCACGGCACGTCGACACCGGTCGGTGATCTGGCCGAGCTGAAAGCCATACGTGAAGTATTTGGCGACAAAGCGCCGAAAATCAGCTCGACCAAATCCCTGTCTGGCCACTCTCTGGGTGCTGCCGGTGTACAGGAAGCCATTTACTGCCTGCTCATGCTGGAAGAGGACTTTGTCGCTGCTTCCGCCAATATCCAGAATCTGGACCCGGCTGCTGAAGGCCTGCCCATCGTGCGTGAAACCATCAGCAATGCCGGCCTGAAAACCGTCATGTCCAACAGCTTCGGTTTTGGCGGCACCAATGCCACGCTGGTGATGCGTAAAATATGATGTGTCTGTCTGAATAAAAAAAGCCGCGTTTATCGCGGCTTTTTTTATGGGAATTACCTGCATCACATTCAGGGTATGCGCGGCCTGGACTTTTGCTTACCAC
>Ga0073914_10000104_pt1 | contig 15492 bp, 12 predicted proteins | sample GWRWT4_30Apr14_FD_71481 | JGI IMG/M metagenome (GOLD analysis project Ga0073914, IMG submission 71481) | Sand microcosm microbial communities from a hyporheic zone in Columbia River, Washington, USA - GW-RW T4_30-Apr-14 | ecosystem: Engineered > Artificial ecosystem > Sand microcosm >... | reverse complement strand
CCGGCTGCAATCTTGAACCTTTCGCGCTGTTCACGCTCGGTAAACTGCCACGCCGCACCACCTGCCACCGTGGCTAGAAGCAGCAGCAGCCCTGCAAGCGCGATGTGATTTTCGCGCTCGGCGATAACCTCATGCTCGGCATCCCGCCGCACCTTGCCTTCGCGACTGTTTCTAAGCTCGGTGGCAACTCTCGCCTCGGCCTCGGTTTTTGCGCGAGTAGCGGCTTCGCGATCAGCTTCGGCGCGACTAAGCTCTGCAACAGAACGGCATTCGTTGATAACGGTGTTCAGTTCAACGTTCAGATTTTGCAAGAATGTCGCGACCTCGCGAACCGAAATCGCAAAATAGAATTCTGCGCCACCGCCATCGGCGGTCGAACCAAAGCTGTTGATACCAATCACCCGTCCGCAGGCGTCGACCAATGGTCCGCCGCTATTTCCGGGCGCTATCGGTGCGGTGTGCAAAAGGGATTCAACCGATTTGGAACTGCGTCCCGAAGAAATGCTGCCGCGTGTTTTGACAGGTGCGGACGGGCTTAATACATCCTCTTCATTCTGTTCCAATGCGACATCGACATTCGCAGGATAGCCAATTGCAAAGACATCCGCGCCATCGCCCACAATGCCGGAAAAAAAGCTGGCGGGGATCAGGCGTCCGGTCTGGGTTAGCTGTAAAAGCGCCAAATCTTTTCCGGGTGAGGCGGCAACCAGCCGGGCTTTGTAAGTTGCCTTCCCTTCGCTTGGAATAACGGTGAAGGTTACGCTTTCGTCGGTGCGTGCGGGGTCCGCAACATGGGCGTTCGTTATGACTTTATCCGCCGAGACCGCAACGCCCGACCCATGGCCGATCAATGTGCGTTGCCCATCGATCGAGCTGAAAACGGCAATTCGGACTACGCTGCGTGTAGCCGCCGCAATATCGCTTGCTTCGCCGCGCGACTGCGACGTTGTCAAAGGGGACAGAATGAGCAGAAGTACCAGTAAATATCGCATAAGACTGTCGACCATAAAAGCGCACACCAATCAACAGGCCATCACCGTCTTTGTTCATTTTCCTGCTGGCCCGGCTGTATTGCGACACCGTCACGGCCCAAATTGATATCGAGCGGTACGCCGCCGACTTCGGTGTTGACGGTTACGCCTTCTTTTTCATCGAAGCGGATATCGCTCTTTTCAAGATTGACGGGCAGTTCGGGCAGATCCAGTGGCGCAATCGGTCCCTCCGGATCTGGCTTTACGCTCGGTTTTGGCTTCGATTTCGGGGCAGCGCCGCTAATCGCCTGGCTCATAAAATCGCGCCAAATACGGGCGGGCAAACCGCCGCCATTGACACCGCGTAGCGGGCTGTTGTCGTCATTGCCAATCCATACACCGACGACCAGATCGCCGGCAAAGCCGACAAACAGGGCGTCGCGATTGTCCTGACTGGTTCCGGTCTTGCCATAAGCGGGAATGGACAGCCGTGCGGCGCGTCCTGTGCCTTCGGATACCGTGGCACCCAGCAAATCCATCAACATCTGGTGCGTGCGAGAACTAAAACTGCGCGGTCCGGAAAACAGCCATTCGATCCAGCCTTGCTCTTCCTGCTTGAAAGCGTGCGGTTCAACAGGCCAGGCATTTCCCGCAACACCGGCATAGGCCGAGGTCAATTCCAGCAGCGTGATGCCCGAACTGCCAAGCGCAAGGCTGGGGTCCAGATTAAGCTTGCTCGTCACGCCCAAATCTTCCGCCGCTTTGGCGACGGCTTCCCCGCCGACTTGCTGGTACAGGCGCACGGATGCCACATTGCTTGACCGGGCGAAGGCTTCTTTCAGGCTGATATCGCCGCGATAACTGTCGCCTGAATTTTTCGGCCGGTACAAGCCTTCATTGATCGGCGTATCTGCGATCAATGAATTCGGGGTCATGCCGGCGCGCAATGCGGCGAGGTACACGAACAGCTTGAACGTCGATCCGGGTGGCCGCTTGGCTTGCGTTACCCGGTTGAATGTAGAATCCTTATAACTTCGCCCCCCGACCATTGCGACTACTTCGCCATTGGGGCGCATCGCAACCAGCGCGACCTGTGCTTTACCAAGTCCCGCATTCCCGGTCACACGGCGCGCGATATTTTGCAATCGGGCGTCCAATGTCGTTGTAATCCGGACGTCTGCATAGCCGCTTTCGGTTAAAAGCCTGGCTTGCGGAACGGCCCAGTCGGCAAAATAAGTTCCGGTGGGAAGGCTGTCGCGAACGCGGACGTCAAGCCGCGCAACGGGCGTGCTATCGGCCTTTGCCTGCGTAATTGCTTCATTGGCGACCATAGCACGAAGCACCAGTTTGGCGCGCTTTGCTGCCCGCTCCGGATTTTTTGTCGGGGCAAGCCGCGACGGTGCCTGCACTAACCCTGCCAACATTGACGCTTGCGATAAAGTCAGCCGTTCGGGCTGGCGGTAAAAATAATGGAGCGATGCAGCGCGCAATCCGTAAACATTGTCTCCAAAATAAACGTTGGAAAGATAGCGCTCGAGAATTTCGTCCTTGGTCAGTCGTCCTTCAAGCCAGAACGCAATCAGCATTTCGCGTGCCTTGCGGGTCAAGCTGCGTTCGGGGGTAAGAAATGTAAATTTGGCGAGCTGCTGCGTAATCGTGCTGCCGCCTTGGGTAATGCCGCTGCCAAATGCGTTGGACCATGCGGCGCGCGCCAGCCCTCTGGGGTCGATACCCCAATGGGAATAAAATCGCCGGTCTTCAATCGACAAAAATGCCTGCACGACATGCGGTGGCAACGTGCTGACATCAACGGGCCTGTCAACAATGGCACCATTGCGGGCAATAGGTGTCCCGTCCGATGCCAATAAGGTAATACGTGGCGGAGCGATGGGCTGGAGCGACTTTGACAAGGGTGCCGTGATCGCCAGCCACAGAATAAGCACTATAAACAACGCTAAAGACGCCGCCACAAAGCGTGAAAACCACCACCAGCGGGACTTGCCCAAAAATGGCTTTTTGGGCTTTGGCGGCGCTACCGCGCCATCCCAGGGTTTAGGATCGTCGGGATACAGTCCCGCATAAGCCTGATCGAAAGCCGCAAGGCGACTGTCGATATCTGGCGCCGCAGCGGTTGGATTGTCTCGTTTGAAAAACATCGATAGGCTGTATTATCTATATAAGACGCTAAATGCGAGAACAAAAGATGGCATCACAGAAAGCTGTATGGGTCTACATCGACGCCAACGCGGACGCCACGGGGAAATTGCAATTCACCAAGCCATTGACGGATAATCGCCTGCATTTCCACTGTCCGTTGGGCGTGAACCAATAACCTTTGCCGGTATCGACCGCGCAGCATGGCGAGCGGCGCTGGTGCTGGGCCATAGACAAACATACCCTCGGCCTGTGGGGTTGCTCCGCCCACGGCACGCGCCGCTTCAATAGCTTCGCGTTCGTCCTCGGACGAAATGATGATTGCTGCAAATCGGCCGAAAGGCGGCGCGCCTGCGGATTTGCGTTGTTCGGTCTCGGCATCGTAAAACGCATCCCGGTCGCCCGCCACCAGTGCCGCGATTACGGGATGGTTCGGATTGCGTGTCTGGATAAAGACCTCGCCCGGTTTTTCGCCTCTTCCGGCTCGCCCTGCGGCTTGGGCTATCTGTTGAAACGTACGTTCGGCAGCCCGCAGATCGCCGCCTTCCAGGCCCAGATCGGCATCAATGACGCCGACCAGCGTAAGTTCGGGGAAATGATAGCCCTTTGTAACCAATTGGGTGCCGATGATAATATCGACAGCCTTGTTTTCAACACGCGCGACAAATTCTGCCGCTTTTTCGGGGGACCAAAGGGTGTCCGATGTTGCAACGATGGTCCGCGCATCGGGCAAAAGGCGGTTCACCTCGTCCGAAATCCGTTCGACTCCGGGACCGCAGGCGACCAAAGTGTCAGCTTCGCCGCATTCGGGACACTCTTCCGGCGGAGGCATGACATGGCCGCAATGGTGGCATGCCAGTCGGCGCACCAACCGATGTTCAACCATCCAGCTTGTGCAATTGGGGCACTGGAACCGGTGTCCGCAAGTCCGGCATAATGTGAGCGGTGCAAAGCCACGCCTGTTCAAAAAAAGCAGGCTCTGTTCGCCGCGTTCGAGCCGTTCTTCGAGCGCTTTTAACAGGGTCGGGGCGATCCAGTGCTGGCGTTCCGGGGCGTCGAGTGTCAGGTCGATGGCCTTGATCTCGGGCATCTTGGCCGCGCCGAACCGCGATGGAATTTCAAGGCCCTTATACCGCCCGATGGTAACCATATGTCGGGTTTCCAGTGCGGGTGTTGCCGACGCCAGAACAACAGGAAATTTCTCAAACCGACCCCGCATTACCGCTACATCGCGGGCGTGGTATCGCACGCCGTCTTCTTGCTTGAAGCTGGTTTCATGCGCTTCATCGACAATGATCAGGCCGGGATTGGCAAATGGCAGGAACAAGGCAGAGCGCGCGCCGACGACAACTTTTGCTGACCCGTCGGCAATTGCACGCCAAACCCGGCGGCGTTGGGTCGAACGCATATTAGAATGCCAGGTTGCAGGTTCGACGCCAAAACGTTCTTCAAACCGTTTTAGAAAAGGTTGCGTGAGCGCGATTTCGGGTAACAGAACCAAAACCTGTTTGTTCAGCCGCAACGCTTCTGCGACCGCTTCAAAATAGGTTTCGGTCTTTCCTGAACCAGTGACCCCATCCAGTACGAATGTGTCAAACCCGCCAGCACGCACGGCTGCCGTCATGGCGTCGGCCGCCGCCTGTTGTGCTTCGTTCAATACGGGACTTGCAAAGTCGGGCTGCGGTCCGGGAAAGGGGGTATCGACACTGATTGTTACAGGTTCAAAGGCTCCCGATTTTATCAGGCCGCGAATAACGGCATCGCTAACCCCTGACTCGGCCGCCAGCTCGCGCACCAATCCTTGCGCATCCTCCAGCGCGTCCAGCGCTGCAGCGCGCTGCGGGGTAAGTCGGGCCGGTTCGAATCCGGTTCGACGATATTCGGTGATCGTCCCCGAAGTGGTAAAAGCCGCGGACGATGCTAGCACCATCCGCAACACGGCCGCGTGGGTCGTCAGATAATAATCCGCGACCCAATTGACCAGTTTCCTCAAACCCGGACCGATGGGCGGACATTCGACGAGCTCCAGCACGGCGCGCAGTTTCTTTGCTTCGACAGGCTCGTCATCGAAAACATCTTCATCCCAGACCACACCCGGCAGCTTGCGCGGACCCAGCGGAACCATGACGACAGTGCCCGGCTTAGCCTCCATGCCATCGGGCAGCCGATAATCCAGCGGACCAATCGCTTGCGTCAACAGGACGACGCGGACCCGGGATGGAGTGGGATTCATGGGAAGCATATAGGCAGACAAGAGGGCATCGTCACCACTTCATCCTCTGCTGCCTTTTTCGCCAAATGTAAAACTAACGGAATCGAACAGCGAAGCGCAATGCATTGATGGATAACGCAGAATTTTCATGATACGAAAGCGTATAAGAGGAGAGCCAGATGACCACCAACCGCCGCCAAATCCTGCTGTCGGGCGCTGCCCTGTTTGCCCTTACACTTCCCGGCTGCCAGACTATGCCCACTTTCAGCCTGACCGAAGCGATCCGGCGTTTGCTGACACTGGCATCGCAGAATGCCTTTGCCCTGCTGCTGCAACCGGGCGGATTCTATGACAGCTCGGTGGCGCGCATTTCCTTGCCTGACCGCTTCGGCGGTGACCGGGGTGCGGGGATTTTGTCCGTCGTTCTGCAAAGCCGACAGTTTCGCGACCGGCTGCAACGCCAGCTGAACCGTGCCGCGGAAAAAGGTGCTGAACGGGCGGCTCCGCTGGTCGCGGATGCCGTGCGTAATATCAGCATCGAAGACGCCGACGCTCTCGTGCGGGGCGGACCGCAGGCCGCTACTGCGTTTCTGCGTGGCAAGATGGGACCCGCTTTGCTTGAGTCCATGTTGCCAGGCATTTTCGACGGATTGCGATTGTTCGACGATCAGGTGATAGGTCAGGCCGTGCGCTCGGTAACCGGTTTCGACGTTGCCGAACTGGCCCGCGACATAACACAAAAAGCCGATGACAGCATCTGGGCAGCGATAGGATTGGAGGAATCGGCGATCCGTGCAGATCCGCAGAGGACCAATGACCCGCTGCTTATCGGCGTGTTTGGATTGGTTCGGTAATGCCTGGGTCCTGACCCTATGTGAACAGGCTTGGATTTCCTTTGCTTAGTCACTAGGCATTGAAACCGATTCCAAGCCGATTGAAAGCAGACTGATCTATGAAATTCTTCGCCGACACCGCTGAAATTGCCGACATCAAGGAACTGGCCGCGACGGGCTTGCTTGACGGGGTGACGACCAACCCGTCTTTGATCGCAAAGTCAGGCCGCGATTTTATCGAGGTGACGCGCGAGATTTGCGGGCTTACCGATGGGCCGGTTTCAGCGGAAGTGGTTGCGCTTGACCACATTACTATGATGAAAGAAGCAGAGATTTTGCGCAAGATTGCAGACAATGTTTGCATCAAGGTGCCGCTTACCATTGATGGCCTGAAAACCTGCAAAGCGCTTACTAACGATGGAACAATGGTCAATGTGACCTTGTGCTTTTCGGCCAATCAGGCGCTGCTGGCGGCCAAAGCGGGCGCAACATTTGTATCCCCATTTGTCGGTCGCCATGATGATAACGGGTTTGACGGCATGAGCCTGATCAGTGACATTCGACTGATCTACGACAATTACGATTTTGGCACCGAAATTCTTGTCGCCAGCGTGCGGCACGGCATCCATGTTCTGGAGGCCGCAAAGATTGGCGCGGACGTGATGACCGCACCGCCTTCGGTGATCAAGGGGCTATTCAAGCATATCCTGACCGACAAGGGCATCGAAGGCTTTCTTGCGGATTGGGCTAAGACGGGTCAGGCGATAGGATAATAAATTGTCGAGGGAGAACGGAACGGGTCGCAAATATTCCGTTCCCCCCCAACGCCCCCGTAAAACGAGGAACTGTATTACGAATCAATAGATATCAGGTCTTGCACCGCATCGCTTGTACGTTTCCGACATTGATCGAGAAACTGAAGCTATTGCGTACAAATACCTATGGGCTATTGTCTGTATAGGATTGAAAGGCGGGTCAATTTATAGACCGAATGGCGCAAACACGCGGTTTGCGGGAGTCCGGATATGAACAAGCCCGAAATGGTATTTCCCATCGCACACATACATTATGACGACGAAATTGACGGAAATGGCAAGGTCATTGTGCCTGAAGAGGTTCAGGACGCGATCCGTACCCTGATTCGCTGGTCCGGGGATGACCCGTTACGTGAAGGTCTGCTGGATACTCCAGCACGAGTCGGACGCGCCTGGCGCGAATATTGTGGCGGCTATGCCGAACACCCCGCGGCGCATTTGTCGCGTACATTTCAGGAAGTCGGCGGTTATCACGAGCTGGTGTTGCTGAAGGATATCCCGTTCCAGTCGCATTGCGAACATCATATGGCACCGATCATTGGTAAGGCGTCCATCGCTTATATGCCAACCGACCGCGTTGTCGGCATTTCGAAGCTGGCACGTGTGCTGCACGGATTTGCCCAAAGACTGCAGGTACAAGAGCGGTTGACGGCAGAGGTTGCGAACTGCATCTGGGATAATCTGAAGCCGCACGGCGTGGCCGTAGTCGTTGAGGCCCAGCATGGTTGCATGACCGGGCGTGGTGTGAAGGTACATGGCGTGGAAATGGTAACGTCAAAGCTGATCGGCTGCTTTCTTGATGACCAGTCGAGCCGCAAGGAAGTCATGAGCCTGATGGGATATTGACGCCAAAGCCAGCCTGTTTCCAATTGTCAAATCGACTTTACATTTAAAGACTATCGGAGCACTCTTCCGAACGAGGGAGAGCGATATGATAAAACAAGCTATGCTTGTCATTGGCTGTTTGGGCGGTCTAACTGGTGCAATTGCGGCCGACGGAAAGCTTGAGCCTAAGGCGGCATCACCTTCTACATCGGCGGCGCACCTGCGGATCGCCAGTTCTTTACCTGCCGAAGACGGCAGGGACGCGGAATTTTCTGACCGCGGCTTTATCGCGACACTCGCCGACCCGGTCATAAAATCCAAAGACGGCAAGCCGGTTTGGAACCTTGATGCTTATGCCTGGGTAGAAGGAAAGTCGCCCGATACGATCAACCCCAGCCTTTGGCGGCATATGGGTTTATTGCGTAAACATGGCCTGTTCGCCTTGTCAGAAGGCATGTGGCAAATACGCGGTTTCGACGTGTCGAATATGACAATCATTAAAGGCCAGACCGGCTGGATTTTGATCGATCCACTGACCACCCGCGACACGGCGGCGGCGGCGCTGCGGCTTGTCAACGAAACGCTGGGTCCACGGCCGGTAAGCGCGGTCATCTATAGCCACAGCCACGGGGACCATTTCGGCGGCGTGCGCGGTGTTGTCGACGAAAATGATGTGAAGGCGGGCAAGGTACAGATTATCGCGCCTGAACATTTCATGGCCGAAACCGCCTCCGAAAATGTCATGGCGGGGTCCGCTATGGGGCGTCGTGCGATATACCAGTTCGGCAGCAACCTGACCCCCGGCCCGCAAGGCCAGATGGGCAGTGGTATTGGCAAAGGCATTGCAGGTGGTGACATTACCTTGATCGCGCCGACCATCGATATACGTAAAACAGGGGAAGTGCAGGTTATCGACGGCGTATCGCTCGAATTCCAGATGGTTCCGGAAACCGAGGCTCCAGCCGAAATGAATGTCTATGTCCCGTCTGCGAAGACCTTTCTGGCGGCGGAAATTGCGACCTGTTCATTGCATAATATACTTACACCCCGCGGGGCAAAAGTGCGCGATGCCCATGCCTGGGCCGGGTTTTTGAACGAAGCCGCAAATCTATATGGGGAACGCAGCGATACGATCGCGTCGAGCCATTGCTGGCCGCGTTTTGGACAAACGGAAGTGAAGGGGTGGCTCAACGGGCAGCGCGACAATTATCGTTATCTGCATGACCAGACCGTCAGGATGATGAACAAGGGCATGACGCAAGCCGAAATTGCGGAAGCGCTAAAGGCTCCTCCTGCGATCGGCAATCAATGGTTTAACAAGGGATATTACGGGACTTATAGCCATAACAGCAAGGCGATTTATCAATTTTATCTGGGGTGGTATGACGCAGTCCCGGCTAATCTGAACCCGCATCCACCCGAAATTCGCGCAACAAAACTGGTTGCCGCAATGGGTGGGGCCAAGAAAGTTTTGGCGGTGGCAAAAAAGGCGATGGCGGACGGCGACTATCGCTGGTCATCAGACCTTCTGAACAATCTGGTCTTTGCAGAACCGAAAAATGCCGAAGCGCGCGCGTTGTTATCCGACAGCTATGAACAGCAAGGGTATCAGGCGGAATCCGCGATCTGGCGCAATATGTTCCTTTCTGCGGCGCGCGATCTCCGACACGGCGTGAAGGCCAGCATAACGACCCAGAGCATCGACATGATATCGGCGGTACCGACCGGCTTGTTGCTCGATTCTGTGGCGACACGGCTTGATCCTATGGTGATTGGCGATCGATCACTTGCGTTGAATTTCAATTTTACCGACCGCAAGGAACAGGCAAAAGTCAGTGTCGGCAATGCCGTGATGTTTAGCGAAATGGGTATCGGTCATGCAATCCCCGCAGTCACCATCAGCGGACCACGCCAACTGTTCCTCGCTTTGTTATTCCTGAAAATGCCGCTGGCGCAGCTTGAAATGGCGGGACTGAAGATCGAAGGTGACCGCACCCAGATTGAGGCGTTGCAAGCGGCGCTTGATCCGATGCCCGGCCCATTCAATATTGCCGAACCTTAGGATCAAATGCCGCCCACGCGCGCGACCGTGAAAGCATCGTCCGTTATACGGATAACGTTCGCTACATCTCTCCGCGCTGACGGCGGATTGCGTACCATTTTTCGACATTGGCATTATGTTCTTGCAGAGTATTGGCGAATACATGTCCGCCCTTGCCATCGGCAACGAAGAACAAAGCCTTTGTCTCTTCGGGGTTTAATACCGCCTCAATCGCGGCGCGCGACGGGTTGGCGATTGGTCCCTTTGGTAATCCGACCATGGCATAAGTGTTATAGTCATTCACATCGGCAATTTCCGACTGGCGGATGCGGCGGCCGAGCGGTTTTCCTTTGGTAATCGGATAGATTATCGTCGGGTCGGCCTGCAACATCATGCCTTTCCGGATGCGGTTTGAATACACGCCTGCGACAATGCCAAGCTCGGATTTTAACGAGGTTTCCTTTTCAACGATCGATGCAAGCGTTAAAGCTTCTTCGGGCGTTTTGGCGACGGTGTCGGCGCTGCGTTTCGGCCACAATTCGTCAATTGTTTTGGTCATCGCATCTTGCATCCGTTTTAGGACATCGGCGCGACTTTCATTTTTTTCAAAGGCATAGCTGTCTGGCAGGACGGAGCCTTCTACGGGTATCTCAATCGAACCTTTCAACCGGTCATTTGCCATCAAGCGTTCGTAGACCATGATCGACGGCCAGCCTTCTGGAATTGTGACCATGCGCTGGACTGTTTTACCGCCGGTCAGAATATCCAGCACATCTGAATTGGATGCACCTGCCGGTATCACAAATTCGCCAGCCTTGATCGTGCTGGTCGCGCCGAAAATCTTGGCCCGGTTGACGAATGCGTCGGCTGATTTAATGACGCCTTCATCCTCAAGCTGCTGGGCGGCTGATGTGATGCTGGAACCTGCTTTGATAACAACCGAAATCTCGCGGGTAAGTGGGCCCGGTGCGGTCCAACCGTAAACAAAATTACCCGCAATCAGCGCGAGCAGCATGATTGCTGCTATTGTGGCCCATTTCGCGGCGCGTTGCATCAGTTATACAGCCTTCATTATCAGGCTTGCATTGGTTCCGCCAAATCCGAAACTGTTGTTCAATACCGCCTTAACCGAACGCTTTTTGGCGACCAATGGAACCAGGTCGACCCCTTCGGTTCCTTCGTCAGGGTTATCGAGGTTCAACGTGGGCGGAACAATCTGGTCGCGCAGGGCCAGAATGCAAAAAATGCTCTCGACCGCACCGGCGCCGCCTAGCAAATGTCCGATTGCGGACTTTGTCGAGCTCATTGATACGGTCGCTATCGCGTCGCCAAACAAGCGTTTGACCGCGCCCAGTTCAATCGTGTCGGCCATGGTCGATGTGCCGTGGGCGTTGATATAATCGATATCGGACGGTGTCATTCCGGCCTTTTTCAATGCCATTTGCATCGACCGGAACGCACCATCACCTTCAGGGTGCGGTGCGGTGACGTGATAAGCGTCGCCGGACAAGCCATAGCCGACCACTTCGGCATAAATTTTTGCGCCACGCGCCTTGGCATGTTCATATTCTTCGAGAACAATAACGCCGGCGCCTTCGCCCATTACAAAACCGTCGCGATCCTTGTCATAGGGACGGCTGGCCTGTTCGGGACGGTCATTATACGTCATGTTGAGCGCACGTGCCTGGGCAAAGCCTGCAATACCCAACGGGTTGATGGTACCTTCTGCGCCGCCTGCCAACATGATGTCGGCATCATCGTCACGGATCATGCGGGCTGCATCACCAATGGAATGTGCGCCCGTCGAACACGCTGTGACTACTGCATGGTTCGGGCCTTTCAGGCCATATTTGATGCTGACCTGTCCTGAAATCAGGTTAATCAGGCGCCCATGGACGAAATGCGGGCTAACCCGGCCGGGGCCTTTTTCGGCCAATAACAACGCTTCGCTCTCGATACCGGGCAAACCGCCGATGCCTGACCCGATCGAGCAACCTGCACGCAGTTTTTGTTCTTCAGTCAGATCGGTAAGGCCAGCATCTTCCAAAGCCTGACCCGCAGCGTCTATGCCGTAAATGATAAACGGATCCACCTGACGTTGCACTTTGTGATCTACGCGCTTGTCAGGGTCAAAACCCCAAGGGTGGTCCTTGGGCTTTACTTCGCAAGCAATGTGGCATTTCTGGTCACTGGTGTCAAAACGGGTGATGCGGCCCGCGCCGGATTTCCCCGCGATCAGATTGGCCCAAGCTGTTTCAACATCTGCACCCAAAGGCGTAACCAGCCCTAGTCCGGTAACCACAACACGACGCATGCTCTATCTCCTGGTGGGCAATTCCGCTGCCCAATAAAAACAAGTGGAGCCAAAATGCAAACGGCTTTCCGGTGAAGACCGGAAAGCCGCGCTATTCCTTGAATTTGCAACGCAACCGCGTTGCAACATCCGGTTAACCGTTGGAGTTGATAAAATCGATGGCATCCTTGACGGTTGCGATCTTTTCAGCCGCGTCGTCAGGAATTTCGACGTTAAATTCTTCTTCAAAAGCCATAACAAGCTCAACAATGTCAAGGCTGTCAGCGCCCAGATCATCGATGAAGCTTGCTGCTTCATTCACCTTGTCGGCTTCGACGCCCAGATGTTCGACTACGATCTTTTTGACCCGTTCCGCGGTATCACTCATTTTTTTGCCCCTTAAAGTTATGGGAGGATTGATATCAGGACTCGCCCTAATGTCCAGAATGGCCGCTGGCAAGGGGCAAGCGTTAAAGCATCGCCATCCCGCCGTTCACGTGAAGCGTCTGTCCCGTTATGTAACCGGCTTCTTTCGAAGCGAGATAGGTAACGGCTGCACCGATATCGGCTCCGTCACCCATACGGCCCATCGGGATTCGGGCGTTTAAAGCTTCTTTCTGCGCGTCGGGCAAAACATCGGTCATCGGCGTCGCGATAAAACCGGGGGCTACGCAGTTTACGGTGATACCGCGGCTTGCCAATTCCTGCGCCATCGACTTCGACATCCCGACAAGCCCGGCCTTGGACGCCGCGTAATTGGCCTGACCCGGATTTCCTGTGGCGCCAACGACACTCGTGACCGAAATCATGCGCCCGAACCGTGCTTTCATCATCGGACGGCTGGCGGCCCGCATCAGGCGGAAGGCGCTTTCCAGATTGATCTGGATAACCTCGGCCCATTCGTCATCTTTCATCCGCATCGTCAGGTTGTCGCGCGTGACACCTGCATTGTTTACCAGAATGTCGATCTGGCCGAGTTTCTCAAGCGTTGCCGGAACAAGAGCTTCGACACTCTCGGCATCACCCAGATTACATGGTATGGCGACATGGTTGTCGCCTAGTGATGCCCGAAATGCCTCCAGCTTGTCGACATTGGACCCTGAAACAGCCAACCGCGCTCCTTGCGCGGCGAGGGCGTGGCAAATAGCACTCCCGATTCCGCCCGAAGCGCCGGTTACAAGGGCGGTCATGCCGGTAAGATCAAACATTCTATTCTCCCGTAAATTTTGGCGCACGTTTTTCCATGAACGCATTGATGGCTTCGTCATTATCGGCGGTTGCATGAGCTAGCGCTTGCATGGCTGCGGACATTTCAAGGATGTTCTTCAGTTCCGCCGTTTGCCCTTCGCGCAGGAGCCGTTTTGTCATGCGGACTGCATGGGGCGGGTTGGCGGCGATTTTGTCCGCGATCCGGCGTGCGGTGTGCATCAAATCTTCGGGCGAGACAACTTCCGACACCAGGCCGATACGCAGAGCCTCCGCCGCATCAATCATTTCGCCGGTTAGCGCGAGCTCGGTTGCTTTGGAAAAGCCGACAATGCGCGGCAACAACCAAGCGCCACCGTCGCCCGGTATGATCCCCAATTTCACGAAACTTTCGGCGAATTTGGCATGGGTCGACGCAATGCGGATGTCGCACATACAGGCAAGATCGCAGCCTGCGCCAATTGCATGGCCGTTTACGGCCGCAACCACAGGGACTTCTAAAGCTTGAAAAAGCAGGGGCAGTCGTTGGATGCCATATTTGTAATTGCGCCGGGTCTGGACGGGCTTTGCCGACCTCAGGCTGCCCACATCAGGGGCCATCTGCTTCAGGTCGCCGCCCGACGAAAAAGCGCTACCCGCGCCGGTCAGGATCACACAGCCTACGCCGATGTCCTTGTCCGCCGTTTCCATCGCGTCGCACAACGCATCGACAACATCATTGTCGGATATGGGATTGCGCTTTTCCGGCAGGTTCAATGTAACCGTTAGGACAGCGCCGTCGCGTTCTTGCAGAAGCATGGGTTTAAAGTTCCTTCAAAAGGGCTTCGATGTCGTCCATCGAAATGATGCTGGCGGTGGACACCTCTTCACCAGCGCTGCGCTTGACCATGGGGCTCAGGACTTTGCCGCCAAACTCGACGAAATGGGTGACGCCCGCGCCTGCCATTGCGATTGCCGACTCGCGCCACCGCACCCGGCCGGTCACCTGTTCGACCAACTGCGCGCGTATGGTGTCGGGATCGACAACCGCGTCTGCCGTTACATTGGCGTAGAGAGGCACGATCGGTGTTTGCAGTTCGGTTTTGCCCAAGGCTTCGGCCATGGCGTCGGCGGCTGGCTGCATCAACGGGCAATGAAAGGGTGCCGACACCGGCAGGAGTATGCCGCGTTTGATGCCATGTTCTTTCACCAGCTCCACTGCACGATCAATCGCGCTTTTGTGGCCCGATATGACAACCTGCGAAGGGTCGTTGTCATTTGCCACGGTGCAGGTTTCACCCGCTGCAGCAGCCTTTGCCAAGGCCTCCGCCTTTTCGATGTCCGCCCCCAGCAAAGCTGCCATCGCGCCGATTCCGACAGGAACCGCCGCCTGCATGGCGCGCCCACGCAGTTTGAGCAGCAGTGCCGTCGTCGCAAGGTCAAAGGTACCTGCTGCACATAGTGCGGAATATTCGCCCAGCGAATGGCCAGCGACAAAGCTGCATTTGCTGCCAAGGGATACGCCGCCTTCGACCTCCAATACGCGCAAAGTGGCAATGGCATTGGCCATGATCGCCGGCTGGGCATTCTCGGTCAACGTCAGATCACTTTCCGGTCCTTCGCGCATCAATTTGAAGAGATGCTGGCCCAAGGCGTCATCGACTTCCTGAAAAACGGCCTTGGCTGTCGGACTGGCTGCAGCAAGGGCCTGGCCCATGCCAACGGCCTGGCTGCCTTGGCCCGGAAAGATGAATGCGCGCATGGATGCTCCCTTTCAGATTTGTTTGCAGCCGCCTATAAAGTGGCGCTGGATGTTGCAAGCCCGAACGGCACTATCTTGTTGTCGGCGTCATGGCCGATATCTGCGGAGCCCAAGAAGGCAATGCCACTATTCCGGCACCAGCGCTTGGCAATTTCGGTTGCGCCTTCTCCAAAGGGACGGTCGTTGTCGGGCACATCGCTGACCCGGCCGAGCCGCAACCCAGCAAGCCCTGCATCTTTCAAGTGGCTGCTCACATGAAAAAATGCACGGTCAAAGGCGTACAGATATTCGCTGACTTCTTCGACCATTAAAACATGGCCCTTTAGATCCGGCATAAGAGGCGTTCCTACCATCATGGCCAGAGTCATCAGATTGAACGCCGCATAGCGTTCGCCGGCTTG
>Ga0073914_10000103_pt1 | contig 15499 bp, 13 predicted proteins | sample GWRWT4_30Apr14_FD_71481 | JGI IMG/M metagenome (GOLD analysis project Ga0073914, IMG submission 71481) | Sand microcosm microbial communities from a hyporheic zone in Columbia River, Washington, USA - GW-RW T4_30-Apr-14 | ecosystem: Engineered > Artificial ecosystem > Sand microcosm >... | reverse complement strand
ACAAAAAATTAAAAATATTTATATATATATATTATGAATATATAGAGAGTCAAAACCAGACCACCCAGACCACCCAACCACCCAGCCGCATGTTTCACTGGTAAAAGCTAATATTTTTGGGTGTTGCTGGGTGTTCTGGGTGGTCTGTTGGTTTGAACCAATAGAATCATTGATATTGGCGCAGTTTTTGAACCGATGAATTGTGAAATCCCTACAATCCCACCCGTTCTATCTATAGCTCTCACCTAAATTTTTATTGTATATTATAAAAAAACAATATTATATTGTTCATATCCCAAAAATGCAATCCCTTCCTGATGATATCACCCGACACTTGTCAATGTTTCTCGATCTAAAATCGTCCACCTGTTTATCTGTTGTCAACACGGATTTTCTAGCAACATGTCCTGACGAAATGGGATTTTGCAAGAAATGTAATATCCGATTCTATCAAGTACCCGTACATAAACGATTGGAGTGTCTCTCTATGCACCCAAAATATACCAGCTGGTTTAATAGCGATTTACCATACTATCACACAGCCATACACGATGATCCACAATATAACGAATTATGGTCTCGAGGTATATGCCCACGTTCCTTTAATTTTAAGTCGTTGGAGCCCCAAACTTTCCGGCAAGTATTTGAACGTTATCAATACAAATTAGACGATGCATGTCATCCTTTCAATGAGGGCTATATACCTGAGTACGACTTATTGACTACGATGCACAGATTTTTATATTGCTTGTGTAATAACTATGGGGTTGCTACATTACTTGAATGTACTAAATATCTAGAAGATGCTAAGGAACACGAACACCTCTCTTTATGGAATGAATGGTATGAATGTTCTTATCGCGACAAATATTGGAGCAGTTTTTGAACCAATAGAATCATTGATATTGGCGCAGTTTTTGAACCGATGAATTGTGAAATCCCTACCATCTTACAGTTCTATCTATAGCTATAGATAGAGCCCTTGTTTTGCTGAGATTTCAATGGTTGTACGGATTGACTAGCGTTCAATTAAAAAAACATTTAATGATAAATGGAAAGTGTATTTGAATCACTCCCAACTCTGATTAAACGAGCAGAAGAAACGGTGGTTGGTGGATCAGCCAAAAAACGATTTGTCATGACTGCTTTACATCTGATCTTGAGAGACGAATTCAGGCAATATGAAATCTTCGCTTCAGATACGATCGATTTACTTGTAAGAATTGCCCACGACCCTGCTGTCATAGCTTTCGAGGAGACATGTGAAGACACCTGTTGTTCTTGTTTCAAAGTCAAAACGAAATAAATTTTTTAATAAAAGACTAGTTGAATTTGATACTCGGATGGGTTTTGGATAGCCAAGCCTCTGCTGTCCCTGATGAAGATCGTTAGACGCGACATGTTCGTCGTGGTAGAATTCAACTCGATCGGGAAATTTGATTGGTGGTAATTGAGTGTGTTGTTTTGAGCGTACAACGGCATGCTCAGGAATGGTGTAGCATTCAATTGATTCCTATTCGTTGTTCTCATAGCATCACAAGTGATTTCTGGACTGTAAAAATTGAGAGCCGCTGGAAAAGTGGTGTTGATTGTGGTTTGAAAACTCCCTGTAGCGGTGCTGGATTTGATCCCAAGCATGTCGATCGCCAGTGTTGTGGAACTCAAGACACGAGTACCTAAAACGAAGCTCGCAATCCCTGTTATCGCGTTGTAAGTTACACCGAGACTCGGGTCAATTCCTTTAAGGATTAAATCAATCACACCTACTATAGAGCTGCTTGTGTAATAACCTGGAGTTATCGGAAAAGCAACTGAATTTATAATCAGATAGTTATCTGGCGCGGTCAAATTAAACAGCGTGTTATAGGCCATACAATACAACACCTGACATTTTTTGGTTCCGATGATTGGTGTAGACAGTTCGAAGGTGGCGCTGTCTAATGAACTTGTTGGGGTTCTGTCTCGAGAATCAATGATTAAGAATTGTTTGCCTTCCATTTTTATTTAGTATAATTTTTTATTTATTTGAAACAACATACTCGTCATGGAAATTTTTGAAAAACCTAATCTTACCAGCAATGATCGATACGACCAAGCAGTTATATTGTTCTCTAGTAGCATCCCTAAATATCCTTGTGAACGTTGATTTATCCAAAATGCCGATTTCTTGGTATAGAATTTCTTGTTCTCGTATGGAACAGGCACTAAAACAGACGAACGAGTCGGCTTGAGCACGAACGATAGTTGGCGCTTGACTACATTTTTGTAAAAGGACAATAATGGACAAACCGCCCCCGAGATGTCGGCTATTCGAAACCAATTTGTTTAATATAGCCTGGGGTATTTTTTTTAGATCTCCGTTGTCGTCGCTCACCAGGAGAGCTCGACCTTTATTGTTTTGTTGATCGTTGTAAATTTTTTCCAGGACGGATTCAGAAAATTCCTTATAAACAACAATACCCTCGCCACTGATTTTTCCCCACGTAGATTTTTGTGATTCGAACGTAGGCGATACTATTATTATTTTGGAGTAAATATCACGATATCCTCGCTTGTCCAAAAGCAGTGACACTAGCAGGTTGGTTTTTCCAGAGTTCTTTTTACCAATGAAAAGCGTGATGTGTGCCTGATCTCTCAACAACCCATTATAAGGGATCGTTTTCTGTTTCTTCGGTTCTGTTAGAGGTTTGTTGTTCCTGCGCAGCAGACTGTTCATCCTTTCCAGCAACGAAGGAGGTTTCGTCGTAACGTTCATTTTCTTTTATAATAGAAAAATTATCACTAGCGTTATCTAATATGCGCTGTTTCATCTTTCCGGCGACTATGCCGGTTGCTGTAAGCATTCCCAGTTTTAGCTTGTTGTCCAGCATCGATATAAAAGGGATGACCTCTGACTCGATACTTTTTCTTAAAGAAATATCTTGCATGAGCTGTTCTGCCACATGATTGTCGCCCCGAGTGATCTTGTCGCATATCATCGAATAAAATTTGTGTAACCCATCCACGAAAGTTTGACGTAAATTTAGATTGGAACTGAATTTCTTGTCATTTATGAATGTCTCCAATCTCCTATTATTCATTTTCTGGACATCGCCCCACTCGAGAGGTGTCTCGCAAAAACTCTGCGCCAGCTTCAACGATTCCTGGTTGACCACTTCTTCCAATTTCCTCTTTTTCGTGACTACTGGTGGTTCTACAATATTGAAACCGTCCATCTTTTTATCTACTGTGTTTTTTTTTCTTTAGATAAAAATTACATATATATATAAATATGGAGTTTAACGAAGCATGTCCATGTTGCGATGCAAACCGTCAACTCTTTATGAATAAAAAGAAAAAACAGAGCCTAGCAGCGAAAAAATATTACGACAAAAACCGCGACAAGATTATTGTTGATATCCTCAAAAAATACTACAAACGCAAACAACAAACGACCAAACTTTAAAATAAAATTGTGTATATAAACAAAAGATGGAGGTGGTTGAGGCTAAAAAGAAAACATATATCAAAAGAAAAAGTGAAATCATGAAAGAAATTGAAAGGAAATCAGTAGAAGTGCCCGAAGTGGTAGAAGTGCCCGAAGTGGTAGAATTGCCCGAAGTGGTAGAATTACCCAAAACAATAGAACCGATATTGATAACTGAAGATGTCGTGGAACCACCAACAAAACGGACTCGGATAACGAAAGAGGACGAGTGTCCAACGACAGACGAAAGACCGTGCTGGATGAGGGGTGCTATCGTCAAACCGCTGTTGATTGCCGGCGTTGCGAGTCTGAGCTTTTGGGTAAACAATTTTTATCAGACGACCCGTCCGCCCCCAGCGATAAAAAAAAATACAGTCCAGACCGAAAAGAAAAACTTACAAGGTTTGCAGCGTCCGACTTTTGTGTTTCAGAGCAAACCTGACCGCCCGAGTTTAGTTCCCGGATTCACGACCAACTGAATCAATTTAAAAAAAAAAATGTATAGTAAATAAAAACAATATGGCTCCTAATATTCAAGAATTGACTGGCTCACTCAAAGGATTTTCAGACCTTTCTTCTGAGAGCGTGCGTATAAGATACAGCGATGCCCAAAACATCAGTGGTACCAGTGGACAACGAATCTTGATGAGATTCCCTAAGATTCAAGGGAAATTTCTCAATCTCTCCACAATATTTTTTAATCTTACTCTAAACCTGACGGGGTCCGATACTCAGCTAGACGCATATTCAATTAGTAGCTTATTTAGCAGAGTCCGAGTTTTATCGAGTTCGAACGTGCTTTGCGATATTCAGGATTTCAACCTGCTTAGTACGATTTTAGCACACGCTCAAACAAACGTGTCGATGCTGAATGCTCAAACACGTGGAAATCGTGGTTTGTTCGCTTCTTCGACAGAGGCTAAAACGGCTGCTGCCGTGGCTGGAAAGCGTTATTCGTTTCAATTTCCAGAAGGAATTCTCAATACATCCTGCTTGCTGCCGTTGTACAAGCTCTCTGGATATTTTCAAGTTGAGTTATACCTAGCAGATGGAAAAAAGGTCTTGAGCTCTGCGACAAACAACGCTTCTGCTGCATACAGTGTGAGTGACGTTCAAATTTTATGCGAATATCTGAGCAGTCCAAGTCTGATTCAATTTTATGATTCCAATCCGTTATCCTTCCACATCCCAAACTACAGTCATCGCTACCAGACTACCGCGGACGCACGCTCCGTTCTGAGAATGCCTTCATCTGTAACTAGTTTGAGTAAAATCATCATAGTGTTTAGAAATCAGTCAGTCGTTGATTCGACCACTAGTCTAAACGTGGCTGATAGGGCCCAATCCATGGTTCCATACTCAGATATAATCGATTTTCAGCTGTTTTGTAATCAACAGCCGTTTTTCAGTGAGGCCATAACCTACACAGGAGTCGAGCTCTGGAACGAGACCCAGAAGGCTATCCCAGGCATTGAAAACAGTTCATATTTTACAAACGCGAATTTAAGCCAGCAAGTAGGAGGATCGGGTCCGCTTGCAATTTCGCTTGTATCTGCTCCCCAAAAATTCGTCGATGCAATTATTTCTGGGATAAAGACCAGCTCGCACAGCAGTGATATTTATGCGAACATAGGATGGAGAGCTGCTTCTAGTTTTTCAACGTACGCAGCCACCGTATTTCTCGTAAACGACTCCAAAATCTTCGTCGATAACAACAATTCGTTGTGTATGGAATTCTAATTGTGTTTAACAGAAATTCATAATTTTAAATTAAAAAATATATATAAAGTAAAATGAATACAAACGATTATCTGGTAAGTAGTGATTTGGCCACTGGTGTCCTTGCGGCGTTGATGGCCAAAATGAACGTAAAATCTGAAAAAACGGCTCAACTATGGAAGCCTGCTGTTGAAGGAATTGTTTTGTCCGTGGTTGGTCGCATGTTGCAATCGTCACTAACCGGTTCTTGGCTCAGCTCGAAGGATAAGACGGGCGGAGTAGGGGAGCCTTATATCAAAACCGACACTGGTCGATCCTCAATCGTTATCGCCATCGCCAGTGCTATCTATGGATACGCAATGAAAAACAAAAACGATGCCCAGTTTGTGTCTATGATTGTAAGTGCTGACGTGTTAGGAAACGAAATAGTAAAAGCCTTAATGACCACAGACACCGTGTGGTTAGCATCTTCTAAAACTTAACACCCGTCTTAAAAAATAACTCCACTTTAATAAAAAGACATGTTTCCAACGTTGATCAAATCATTTCCACTAATCGTAGATGGAATTTCAACAGCCATTGGTATCGGTGCGGCTACTTCCGCTGGTTCTGTGACAGACTCTATAAACGATAGTCGCACGGGGTTAATAGAGCTTCCTGAATACATACCTGCTAGAGACGGAGGCATGAGACGGAGAACTGGCCAATTAATGACATTGTCAACTGACCGAGTTAGAGAAATAAAAGATTCTGCATATAGACGCAATGAAATCGACAGTAAAAAACGTCTTGAGGATCTGGACATGATGAGCGATGATTCTCTTACCGATCATCTGAGCGAAATGATCGCTGAATATGAATACGAACAAAATGAATTGGAGGACGTTGATCTAATGCTCGATAATATCCCGATCAATCGGTTGCCCCATAGAATGAGGTTACTGAGACGAGTGGTCCTTGCTACTACGTTGATAGGGTTGCCGACCATCGGCGGAACATCAATAGCAATTGGCTTGATGGGGCAAAACAGAAATTCAATTAGGTTACCACCCAAATCAATAACAGATGTTGACGATTGCCCAAACGGAGAGGGTGTATATCCTGGACCAGGAGGTGTTACCCTTACTATGAACGGTGTTACTCGGTGTAATATCAGAAAAATATTTCTAAACGTCTTCATCTATTACTCGTATCTGATTCATAACGGAATAGAGCTGACAACGGCTTACTGGACGTTTGTTTGGCCACTGATCTATACCTCTGATGTGATGCAGTATTTTTTCCAATACGATAAAAGACTCGGTAAATTGGAGAGCACAAGTGAAACTAATATTATAAACCGGATCAACGACTCGTTAACGATGAGCACAAACGACATTTTTACACAAGCGGTCAAATCTGCAGACAAAAGGTTCTCGGCCTATTACTACAGTCCAATGTCCGAGAACTTTTTTATAAGTATGGATACCGATTTTGAATTTTTTCTCAGAGGTGTTCCCGATTCTATGAACAAATTCAAAAAAGTGTTGGATGAATATTCGTGGTTTTTCTCGATTGAATTGTCAAAGTCTCCAATGAACTCCTACACCGTCTACAAACAGCTGAAATTGAAGGATACAGCTAACTATGCGCTTTTTAAAGAACAACTCAAGCACGTTTTTCCCAAAGATAATCAACAGATCATTGGATATTTGTTGACAGAGGTGACCAACCCACACAAAACATTATACAATATGAACATTTTCAAAACAATTACCCAAGCTCTAGCAGATTTGAATGTGAAAAATATAGTACACCAAAGATTAACCGATGAGATTTTCAGAGCACCGTACGAAAAATTTCTGAAACAGTTAGAATATCCCTTTGATCCAGAGACTCAACCACCATGGGTTAACGCTGATTTGAAACGAAACACACAAGGTGACGAAGGTGTGTTGTCATCGCTCATCAACCTGTGGTATAACAAAAATTCACAAGTCTCTTATGCCCTGCCCGATTTGACGAAAGGGTCGTACCGGTTATATAATCGCGGTCTGGTTTTAGTTAATGGCAATATTCATACGATTTTGCACGTGGCCAACGACTATTTGGGTGTTATCGTGCTCGATTTTAAAACGGGCGACTGTAAACTTGGATTTTTAGGGTCATACCGTGATAATTTTAACTGGTACCCTACTCCACGATACGACGCCGCTAACCCCAATACCAAGATGAAACTGTATCCCTTCGCGTTAATAGTAGAAGAAAACGTTCCATTGACAGGTGATGGATTGGCTACAGGAAACGTATCCCTTAAATTCAAACGCTTTGACATAACGACTCATATCATGGATTCAGTCCAAAAATTGCACATGTTGGTCGCACATAGCTTCCAATTCGTCAAAACGCAAACAAAAGCAGCTTACGATGGTGTTGTCGGTATTTCCTACGAGGGGATTCTTTTCGTAACCTTAAGCACGGCCCAAGTCTCGCTGGCAGTTTACACCGGCGCGGCCACTGGAGTCAAATATGTGTTTGATCTCAGCGGCCAGGTGCTAGGGAATACTATAGGTTTGATCAACGTAATTGCCTATGGAGCCGTTGGAATTGCGATCGTGGTCGCAGCTAATCAATTTGACAATAAACGTCGACGTATTCAATAAAATAACGTTTTAAAATTTTTTATTACAAATTCTTCAAGTCAAAGCATGGTGCTGTTACTTAGCTGATATAGCATTTAATTTAATTAGAATTCCATATTCTAACAGATGCTGTTTGTAAAATTGCAGAACCTGCTAAACCACTTGCAGAACTCATATTTCTTTGTATTTGTATATAATTTAAGCCAGTATTTGATAAACTTACTAATGTCCCACACGTAAAGGTCTGTGTAGCAGAACCACTATCTTGGTCTGTTAATGTCATTATTATATCATTTGAATTTACATAATTCGTCATCTCTAAAACATACCAAGTTGTGTTTGGTGTCTGGCACGATATCGTAGTAGCAATTTTTGTTGATGTAGCACTACCACCACGAGTATTAAAACTCCATACATTTTCACCAGCTTCTTGAACTATTCCCATAGATTGAGTAGGTATGGATGCTACTGTTGTTGTAGCATTCAAAATTGGGGCAGTTGTTGATTGAAATAATCCTATCATTGAACGAGTGGAAGCATTCGTAGTTGTGTCATTCAGACCAAACCCAATCACAACTTTCCAACCTTGGCGTAAAAGCAAATAGGGTTGTGTTGATCCAGCTAACCACCCGCTGACAGCACCGTTTAGTGGAGTATTAATTTTTGATTCAACCCGATATTTTCTTGACTTTGTATTAGTATCAGATGGTACGCCTACATTTAAAACATTGCCTAAATGGTTCATAAAAAATACACAATCCACCCCAATTTCCGTAGGAGCTAACGTCCCATTCTTTTGGTCATTAGACCCGTAATATGAAGAAGCTTGATACCGCCAATTGATAATATCCAGTAAAGTATTGTTTACCGTACCATTTGCAATTAAAACACCAGAAGCAGTCCCTGTTGGTGTCCGAAATCCACTCGCAGTATAGGTTCCTGATGTTCTAACATCAGTCAAAGAACTGTTGCCTATAACGCATGTATTGGAGATAGTTGGAATAGCAAATCGCCCAATCGCTATTGTATTATCTAAAGCTCCACTACAACCGCATTGCACACCAATAGCAACGTTATAGTTTCCGGTGTTAGTTTGCAGACATTCTGTTCCAAAACCACAGTTTCCAATGCCTGCTAAATTATCTCTACCAGCGGTAAAACCGAAATATGAATTAAAACCACCGCTTGTTAAAGCTTGACCCGCATACAGGCCAAAACAACAATTATTAGTTCCAGTGATTGGAGAAGCACCAAATCTATTTGCTATTAAATTATTTCCGGCTGTATTACTATTAATAACAATAGACGCAGTACCAGGGAGTATTATTTTTGATGAAGTAATCGCTCCAGCAGTAAAATCCCCAGAAGCATCGCGTTTTACTATTGAAGAAGCAGTATTCAGATTCGTGGCGTTGATAAGAGTAGCCGTGTTAGCTGCTATACTACTCGCATTATTTGCTATGTTTGTAAAAGCGGTTGAATCAACGGATCCGTTAGCTAGTAAAATCTGGGATGAAGTTCCATTAGTTATCTTAAAACCTGTATCAGTTTCGATTAGGTCATTAAACATAGTACCATTTGAACCACTGTATATACTGCTTGTTTTCGATTCAACGTTTTCTATTCTATCAGTGTTTGAGGAAATACCACCTGTCAGGGAAGTAAGTGATGTCGTGGTGCATTTCAGCCGTTTACTGGGTGCGCCTTCGGAATTAACAACGATGTTTCCGAGGACACTGTTTTCAGGGTCGATGAGATCCATTCCCGCGTTAAACGAACCAGACAGCGTTTTTGTCGATAGCAGATTATTAAGCTTGTTCATTTTATATAGTTAAATAGTTTTTATTTCTTGTTCCAACTTCACCTTTTTTTTGGTTTGCTTGTGATCCGAGTTATACAAAGCTCGTAAATTAGCAAAATCGTGCTTTTTGATTACACCACTATATTTTAAATTTTCCCATGTAATAGGGATAGATCCAAAAAATTCTTTCATTTTCCTCCAATACTCCAACCTAATTCCTTCATCTGCTATCGGATCATATTTGGGAAAATCGGCAGGGAGTTGCTTGGCCGAGTTGGATTCGAGAAACGATAATCTACTTTCCCATGCAATTTCTTTGTCCAAGTATGATTTTAAAGTCTCCTCGGTTGTTGCTTGTAAGTCTTTCATTCTATTATCAAAACCCAAAAAGCGATTGGCTAGAGTCACAACTAAATTTTCATCAGTCACTTTGAAAATATGGGAAATTTCCTGAAGACTCGATAGATTTTTCACTTTGATGTAGTTGTAGCTTTGGTACGCGGAACTTAGGCCTCCGTGACCAAGCAGCAATGCACCCAGGTACGATTTGTTGATACTCTTGTTTTTGAAAAGCACTTCTTCGTCTTTGCTGATGCTATAGTATTGCAGCGCTATGCTTAGCGCTCTCAGCCAATGAGTCTTTGTTGATGTTCCAATTTCGGTGCTCAGGAAATCAATCTCGGTCTTGTAATAAAAAGACAGGATTGGGTCTCTGTACTTTGCTTGGTTGATTTTGGCTGAGATCTGCTTGTTATCAGTTTCGTTGGGTGTTTCGACACGGTCATGATACAAACTTTGAACTGACTCAACCAAATGCAAAAAATCTTTAGGACGAGTGGAGAAATTTAGCATCTTGATTATACCGGATTTCTTTTGATATTCAGATGATTCGTCAGCGTCGTGGCGTTTTTTTAAAAGCCCAGTTTGCAACACAAGACAATCGGTTAGATCTGTTATTGTTTTGTACGGTTCACTGCCTTTGGGGTAATTTTCTCTTTTAGTGATTGACAAAGATAATTCTTTTTCATCCAAAGAGCCCAGTGTGTAGTGCTGCTCGTGTCCAACTTGTTCAAATTTGCTCAAGATGGTCTCTAATAATCGACAACCACAAACAAGCATGATTGCTAAACACCCCATCATCAGAATCTTTTCAGGTTTTTCGGTATCTTCTTTGAGTTGTTCGAAGAACGTGTCCTGCATACTCAAGAAATTCCGCCGTTGTTGGTCATAATCTACAGTCAGGTTTTGCCAGGCAAGCCGGTCGTTGCGCTCGGCCTGTTTCGATAAGCTCTGTTTTTTTTCAGAACTGGTCATCACAAATGTCCGTCCGATCAATTCTAGTATTTGATTCCGGTCCACGTTCCATGGTTGGGAGGTTCCATTAAAAAACAGTTTGGTCAAAGTTTGCTTCATATCAGTAAAGTGATCTTTCATTGATTGGTTGAATCCGGTTTCCAGGTTTGGACTGAATAGTTCTATCAGGTGCCGAATTCTCATATAAACTTCGCTTTGCATATAAGCATTGAATTGTATCGCGTTGGGAGATTGCTTGTATCTATCCAAATAAAAATTTAAACTCCTAGAATCCACGACAACCTTTTTTAAACAAACGAACGGACTTCCACAAAATTGAGGGTGATGATGATATTTTTTACCAAACATGATGTCTGGATAGTGGTTTAGAATGTGCTGCTCCCATGTTTTGCTCTGACGTCGTGATATTCGGATCTCCTCTACGATCTTGCTTTCGATTTCAGGTGTGAGAGTCAGGATATTGACGATGGAGGAAGTCATTTTTATTATTGATATTTTAAATTATTTGGATTTTGGGATTTCGTTGGACACATCGACAGACCACCCAGAACACCCAGGAACACCCAGAATTATTATCTTTTACCAGTGAAACATGCGGCTGGGTGGTTGGGTGGTCTGGGTGGTCTGGTTTTGACTCTCTATATATTCATAATATATATATATAAATATTTTTAATTTTTTGTATAGATAAGTTTTACCCCACCACCCAGACCACCCAACCACCCAACCGCATGTTTAGCTGGTGAAAGTTCAAAAATCTGGGTGTTCCTGGGTGGTCTGGGTGTTCAGATTTAAATCGATACCCCCCCATGTGTTCACCAACTGGGAAATCAAGGACTGAAGAGCAAATATTTTCCTTTTTTTTTACACTCGTCGTTGAAACACCAGTAATAAACGTTGTTATACAATTCCTTACAATATCCATTGTTGTTACCATGTACTCTCCCTGCTATGGGGCATCTAGGTTTGTGCACGTAATAAGTGTCACCATTCTTCAACTCAACCCTCGAACTGCAAAGAAAATATTTGATATCAGCAATCAACTTATCATCACACTCAACCCGTTGTATTTTAACACTTTTGTGTTGGCGTTGTATTTTTCGTTTTTGGGTAGTTGGAGGTAAATCAAATTTCACAATGCTTTCTGGCTCAGGATTTCCAATAATAAAATCGGCTAGACAAGGTTCTTGGCTTGACCATCGAGGATGAGGTTTCAACGGCGTTCGACTGTTGTCACTCCATTTGATACTGCCAGGGAATCGAAACGCTTGACTTTTCCCACTTTTATAAATCGATTGATCAATCATTTTGATTTCATCGCATATCGGCTGCATGAAGTACTGTAAATGATCTCTACCAACAAACGAAAGGTTGAGAAAAACGATGTGAACTGAATACTTGAATAATTCAGCTGTCAAGTAACGACTTCCAACAGCCACGACATACGCCGGTTCCCAGTCATAAGAACGCAGACCCATCGCCACAACACGCTGTCTGATTTTTTCGACTGCATCCAAAATAGGTTGACGTGTGATTACTTCATCTTTACGTTTATCGTCCATGTCCAAATGCGCCCTTATGGGTTGTTCTTGCCAAGTCACCTCACATACGCCTATTGTAGGTTTTTTCAACTTCTCGTACCATTCCAAATACTTCTCGTATGTTTGGAAGGTTCGATAATTTGGTATGGTTCTTTCCACGTTTGTTTTGTCTGTCCAAGAAGTCCAGCCACCGATCGCGACCATGACGTGTCCGTTCTTGTCTGCCCATTCTTTGATTTCCCCGAGTTTACTTTTAGACATTTTTGAATATATGAAACAAATTAATTTGTTTATTCAGGTTTTGAAAACTTTTTCATCCAAATTTTGGTGTATCAAAATTTTGGTTTCACGAGAACCGCGTTCCAGTCGACGGGTATTTTCATAATTTCATATATTAGAAAAAGATGGATAGACAACCTAAACGTCAAAAAATAGATCCAGCCTCACATGACGAGGATTTGAAAATTACACTCAAGCAGCTGGTAGAAATCCGAAGAATGTATGATCTACTCGAGTTAAACTTGGCAGGGATTAATGATTGCACCGACTTGCTTAAGAGTATGGAATTTGAGTACGCCTACACACGGGACGATAAAAACAGACCAAAAAAGAGGCTGAAAAACCTAACCGATGGTATCGATGTGGAATACCAATACATGCGCGGGAAATGGAGTCCTATCTTGGAACCGTTTGCTTTGTGTAATTTCCCCGACTGGGTTTACCGGGTGTTATCGCACGATTACTGCCAACTTCTCATCATCGACACAGGCGACATTTCCATGTATAGTCAGATTGTGAGGGAGTTTGGTTTCGAATTACTTGCCCAAGATCCCGCGATCACTGTCCGCGTTGTAGAAAACGAACAACCGGGTACCGATGGATTGCTGCTACTAGAAAAAATCTTATCTGGTGAAGATGACGATCAAATCGTGTCCCCGACGTTGGTCGAATATAAATACCAGATGATGAAAGCTTCAACGATACTCAAAACTCAATACCCAGCATCAGTTTCAAATCTCCGTAACCATCTTGATTACCGATCGAGAGGTATGTTAGAAGGCAGAATCAATTTGTATGTCATTGACCAAATCAAACATCGGATATTTTTTGCTGTGAGTGATTACCTGCATACGAATGGGATGTACATAAGAGCTATTTTTCCAGGAACATCCAAATTAGAGTTGGTGATTGACAAGCAGGAGATCAAAAACGACCTGAACGAAAAAATCCAAAACCATGTATCAGACTTTCTAGGAATCCAAATTCAAAGTAAAATCGAATCACTGCAACCAACGGATGATGACAAATTGAAAATATTAGGCCCTAAAGTCATTGATAAAATCACCAATAATCATGACCGCTGCACATATAAAGTTGCTCGGAATGCTCAAATTAACTCATTCTTTCGACTTGCGGACACTGTAATGAAAAAACACGATATCATTCCAGGGATTCTTCATCCTCACGTGGAACCAACTGACTACATCAACAAAAACTTATCAGACGAACCCTATTTCAAAGGGGTAAAAATGGACGACTTGCTCAAATGGTTTGAAAAAAATGATGATCCGCGGTTCCCCTTAATAACAAGTGCTAGTTTTACGCCCAACATCATATCGTACAACAATGGTTTTTTGAATCTTACAACCCTGCAATTCACTCTATGGTCAACGGTCAAAACACCACCATTCAATAACCACTATTTCGAAGTAGATTGCGACATTGACAACTGGATGAATGTCGAAACACCTCACTGGGACAAATTACTGTTAACTCAATTTACACAAGCTGTGGTTAATTTTTTTGAAATATGTGTGGGTCGCTTATTCTATCGTGTTCATGAATTTGATAAGTGGGATTTGTTTTTTATGCTAATAGGGGACGCAGGGACGGGGAAAAGTACATTGATTCAATGCATTCAATCGATGTTTCCAGTCGAGAGTATTGGGTGCATATCGGCGACTCAAGAGGGTCGATTCGGACTTGAATCACTATACTCCAAAAAACTAATAGTGATACCCGACATGCCAGATAATTTCAGCGAAGTACTAGATAAGAGTCTGATGCAAAGCATGGTTTCTGGCGAGTCAGTCAGTGTAGCTCTGAAAAACAGAGGAGCCAAAATTGTTGGCAACTGGTCGGTGCCTATGATAATGGCAGGCAATAACTTTCCAAATTGGGTTGACAAGGCTGGGTCTGTCTCTAGACGAATATTACAGTTTACTTTCGCAAAACTGGTCACAGAAAAAAACTTGAAAATGGGTGAACTATTGAAAACAGAGATTCCAGACATCCTTCTCCGATGTGTTTTCAAGTATAGACAATGTGTTGAACAAAACCCTACCAAAGATTTCTGGGTACTTGTCCCTGACGAGCTCAAGTCAGCCCGAGAAGAATGCAAGCAATTGACGAATCCTCTGTACGACTTCATCCATAATGGGGACAATCACTACTCTATCATTTTCGAAGAGGGTGAGAGTATACTGCTGAGTACTTTCCAAACAGCTTACACTAACCACCTCAAATATCATCCTGATCTTGCAGGGACAAAGCACAAATCAAAAATTGACGATTTTTCCGCTTTCAAGGAAAAAGGTTATACAATCGATGACGTATACATGTGCACTGTGTGTAAAAAAAAGTCTTCAGCTGAAGGATGTGACGGCCACTACGATGCAAAGAATCGATCAAAAAGAAAATGGATAACCAATATGAAACTAGATCAAACACGTCGGACTGTGCCAGAGGTATGGTCAGTTATTAATAGTACACCCACACAAAAACCGATATCGGTCGGCAATAACACTTGCCGAAATTGTTTTCCTGTTTGATTAATATATATATTTTTTCACTCGAATGTTGGATTTAAATCAGACCACCCAGGAACACCCAGAACACCCAGATTTATTGTCTTTTGCCAGCTAAACATGCGGTTGGGTGGTTGGGTGGTCTGGGTGGTGGGGTAAAACTTATCTATACAAAAAATTAAAAATATTTATATATATATATTATGAATATATAGAGAGTCAAAACCAGA
>Ga0073914_10000102_pt1 | contig 15534 bp, 16 predicted proteins | sample GWRWT4_30Apr14_FD_71481 | JGI IMG/M metagenome (GOLD analysis project Ga0073914, IMG submission 71481) | Sand microcosm microbial communities from a hyporheic zone in Columbia River, Washington, USA - GW-RW T4_30-Apr-14 | ecosystem: Engineered > Artificial ecosystem > Sand microcosm >... | reverse complement strand
ATCCGTGTAGCGACTGCGGCGGCGACATCGCCGCCGCCTGCCGATCGCGTAAACCTGCGCCTTCGACGGGCGGTAAGCGCCGTCGTAACGGGTGGCGTTGCGCGCCACCTCACGGCTGAGCGTCGACGCACTGCGCCCCATTTCTTTGGCAATCGCTCGCAGGCTCACGCCGCTTCGCATTCGCGTGGAAATGAAGTATCGTTCTTCTTGGGTGAGTTGGTGATATCCCATGTGGCAACCCCTGTCTGGCCGGAGAGAGGAAGCCGCAGTATCCCAGCTCCCCAACTTCTAAAACAGGTGTTGCACTTCGGATGTGAATCCGCGTGAGAAAACACTTCATAGTCACGGACATTGGGTCGATATACTGCGGACCATGCGCCGGTTGATTGCCATTCTTTTGATGATCGTGCTGCCACTCCAATTGAGTTGGGCTGTGGCGGCCACGTACTGTCAAGATGAGCAAGATCCCGGTGCCCAGCATTTTGGTCACCACGTGCACTTACACCAAGACGGTGCGGATACAGGCAAGCATCCGACCAAAAGCACCCAGAAGGCCGAGAACGATTGTGGCTGCTCTGGGCACCTGTGCAGCGCTCATCTGCTTCCCGTGGGTCTTGATGCTTGGTCAGCCACAACGGCTGAGCGGCAGTTCGTCGCCTTGGAAACCCACCTGCATCTAACATCCGATCCTCCTCGGATCGAGCGCCCCAACTGGATCGACTCTCTCTGATTCGACGGGGCCGTTCTGATGAATTGTCATTGAGATGACACGCCAGCAGGCGTAGATCTTTCAGCATCCGGCTCGTCGAACCCACCCCGTTGTGTGTTTCATCAGGAGCCGATCATGAACAAATTCACGTTGACCTGTGTGCTCACAGGCATTTCATTGCTGACAACCGCGTGCTCTACGCTTGACTACGAGCCCTATGGGTATGGGGAAGGATGGCGCCGATCCCAAGTCATGGAGATTGGCCAAGCCAAAACCATGATGCAGCGAGCCACCAAAGACTGCCGAACAGAGTTGGGTGCCGATGCACCCTATGCCCGCTATGCCGTTGCGTCCTACAGTTACGGAGGCAACCCGAATCTGAGGGCAAAACGTGTCGTTGCCGTACCGAATGCCATGAATCTGAACGTTGGGGATTGGGTGTATATCAACATCACCGATTGCCAGCAGCCTTTGAAACGGGGCGATCATAGAAAGATGCTGGATTGATAGGACTGGGCTGTTGAGTATGCGAAGCGGCTGGGCCTCCCATCTTGAGTGCATGCTGCAGTTTGCTGGAGGCGGTTGATATCGGATCTATGCACTTGGTCGCCCTTCGCATTTTGCGAACAATGCGATGGCCCGGTCGCAATACTTGCAATGCCCTTGGCAGCAATCGTGCATTAAGAACGCAACCAAGTCAGAAAGTGCTGAGAATTTCACGCTGTAGATGATGGAACGCCCATCGCGGCGGCTTTGCACAAGACCAGCCTTCTCCAAATTCCCAAGGTGAAACGAGACGCGAGAGGACGTGGCGCCTCCTAGCTGTTCGCCGATGACTCCGGCAGCCATGCCGTCAGCACCTGCAACCACCAGCATGCGAACAATTCGCAGGCGTGTCTCTTGCGAAATCGCGCCAAATCCCTCTACGGCTTTCTGTTCTTCCATCATTGTCGTTACCTCTGTCCTGACAGTGTCGCGCAAAGCGAGACGGAAAAATGGCAAAGAATCTAACATATCAACATGTGTTGATATGTTGATACAATTCATTTTTCAATGTGGACTCAGGGTGACTTTTGCCTTTTCCACTCGTGATCCAACTGCGAGGAACCCGCCATGACCGACCTCCGAGAGCGCTTAGAAACTCGCCAAATTTCCATCTATTTTGTCGCTATATGTGTTGCTGCGATGTGTGCCGTGACTCTACGGAACACTGGTTGGATGGCGCATGCAATCAACCCAGCATTGGCGTTCATGCTCTTTGTGACTTTTTTGCAGGTGCCTATGGCTGAGCTCACTAAGGCATTCACGCGACTTCGCTTTTTAGGTGCGCTGCTGTGCGCGAACTTCGTCGCCATTCCTCTCGTTGTAGCGCTGCTGCTTCAGTTCCTGCCAGATGATCCGTTGATCCGGCTCGGCGTACTTCTGGTGCTATTGACCCCGTGTATCGACTACGTTGTGACGTTCTCTCACCTTGGTCGGGCCGATGCAAAGCTGCTGCTGGCTGCGACACCTGCGTTGCTGGTGTTGCAAATGTTGCTGCTTCCGGGCTACCTCCATTTGCTCCTGGGCGATACGTCCGCCAACTTGGTGCGCCTCGAACCTTTTTTGGAGGCATTCGTTTTGCTCATCGTCTTGCCGCTGGCATTGGCAGCTCTGGTACAAGCCTGGGCAAGCCGTAGCATGGCGGGTTCACGATGGTCAAGCCGACTTGGCATCCTGCCGGTTCCAGCCACAGCGCTCGTTTTATTTGTCGTCGTCGTGGCTGTGGTTCCCCAATTGGACGCCGCAGGGGGGGCCGCCGTCCAGGTCATGCCAATCTATTTAGCGTTCGCGGTGGTTGCTCCGTTGGCTGGCTGGCTCGTTGCGCGCGCATTTGGTCTTGGTGCCTCCGCAGGGCGGGCAGTCGCCTTCAGCGCGGCCACACGTAACTCACTGGTGGTTCTACCGCTCGCCTTGGCAGTGCCCGGCGCTGTACCCATCTTGCCAGCCATCATCGTCACTCAAACCATGGTGGAGTTACTCAGTGAACTGATTTACGTGCGAATGCTTCCGTCGCTTGGACGCGGAAAAACAGCCGACTAGCGAAGGTGTGCACGATGTGTTCGTGCACACCATGATGCGAGACAGCGGAGCCTCATCGAGACAGGTTTACCAGGCACTTCCAAAGAAGTCTTCAGCAGGCCTTTTGGGGATCATTTGATCGAGAACCGGACGTTGATCGGCTTTTTGCCTGCCAGCGTCACCAGCGCCACCACCTTGGTGCCGCTCTTGATCGCAAAGCTCCCCGTGGCTTGCAGGTGGGAGTCACCTGCCGGTGACAAGGTCACCGTCGTCTTCTCAGCACCATTGAGCAAGGTCAACTTGGCCGTGCCGCCTTTGGCGCTGGCCGGTTTGCCGTGATCCCTCACGTGCAAGGCAATTTGATCTGGCTTGGCCACCAACTCGAAGTCCATGTCCTTGGCCTCGGTGACGATGCCACCGTGAAGAGACTGATGTTCATGGCCGTGCTCATGACCGTGGTTGTGCCCGTCGCCAGCTTGTGCGCCAAAGGCCAAGGCCAGCAGGGAGGAAGCAATGATGTGGTGAATGCGCATGGGAATGTCCTTTCAGTTGGGGTGAATGAATCAGAAAACTTCGGCGCTCTTGTCACCGAGCAGGCGCTCGGCATCGCGCTTTCCAAACAGCCAGAACATGGCCGGGGTCAGGAAGGTGTCCAGCAGGGTGGAGCTGATCAGGCCAGAGAAGATCACGACGGCCACAGGGTGCAGGATCTCGGTGCCAGGCCGCTCGGCCTCGAACAACAGCGGTGCCAGCGCGAAGGCGGTCACCAGTGCGGTCATCAACACCGGGCTGAGCCGCTCCATCGAGCCGCGCAAGATCATCGCGTGGTCAAAGCGCTCGCCTTCCAGCCGCATCAGGTTCAGGTAGTGGCTGACCTTGAGGATGCCGTTGCGCACCGAGATGCCCGCCAAGGTGATGAAGCCGATCAGGGCCGCCACCGACAGGGGCTGCCCCGCCAGCCACAAGCCCAGCACTGCACCCACCAGGGCCAGCGGGATGTTGGCCATGATCAGCGCAGCCAGGATGGCTGATTTGTAGCGGGTGTAGAGCACCACGAACATCAGCACCAGCGACACCATGGAGAGCAGGCCGACCAGTCTGCTGGCTTCTTCCTGTGCCTGAAACTGCCCGCCCAGGGTCACGAAGTAGCCTTCAGGCAAAGGCGTGCTGGCCACCACCTTGCGGATGTCGGCGACCACGTCTGACAAGGCTCGCCCTTGCGCGTTGGCAGACAAGACGATGCGGCGTTTGCCATCGTCGCGGCTGATCTGGTTGGGGCCATCGCTGTCTTCGATCGTGGCGATCTTGGACAGGGGGATCCGCCCGGTCGGTGTCTCCAGCATGATCTGACCCAGCCCCTGCAAGGTGCGGGCGCTCTCTGGCAGGCGAACCACCAGGGCAAAGCGACGGCTGCCTTCCACCACCTGGGTGACCTTTTCTCCCTCCACCAGGCTTTGGAGTACCGCCAGGATCTGAGGTGTTGGCACGCCGTACTGCGCCGCTGCGTCGTAATCCACCCGCACCTTGATTTGCGGCGCGAGCACCTGCTTTTCAATCTCCAGGTCTGCCAGGCCGGGCACTTGCGCCAACTTGCTGCGCAAAGCATCGGCCTGCCCCCTCAAGGTGTCCAGGTCTTCACCGAACAACTTGATGGCGATTTGAGAGCGCACCCCTGAGAGCATGTGGTCGATGCGGTGCGAAATCGGCTGCCCGATGGCAATGGCTGCGGGCAGCATCGACAGGCGTGAACGGATGTCGGCTTTGACGTCGTCCATGCTGCGTGTGAGCTCGGATGCTGGCACCAGGCCGACATCCAGTTCACTGACGTGCACACCTTCTGCGTGTTCATCCAGTTCTGCGCGGCCGCTGCGACGGCCCACATGCGTGACCTCTGGCACCTCGCGCACCAGCACCTCGGCTTGTCGCGCCATGACGGAAGACTCTGCCAAGGTCACCCCTGGGTTCAAGCGCAAGCCAATCAGCAAGGTGCCTTCATTGAATGGGGGCAGAAAGGTGGTGGCAAAGAAAGGCACCGCCACAGCCGACAACACCGCCGCCACCCCACCGGCCATCAATGCCGACTTCGGCGCCATCAGCACGGCCTGCAAGGCCTTGCGGTAGCGCGCTTTCAGCCAGGCCAGGACGCGGGTGTCGTCGTGGTCCAGGCTCTTCATGCGTGGCAACAGGTAAGAGGCCAGAACCGGCGTTACAGTGACCGAGACCAGCAGCGACGCCAGGGTCGAGACGATGAACGCAATGCCCAGGGGCACGAACAAGCGTCCCTCGATGCCGGGCAGCGCAAACAAGGGCAGGAACACCAGGACGATGATGGCCGTTGCGTACAGGATGGGCGGCGTGTATGGATCAAGCACATGCCGGATGCGCCACTGCTGGTGGCAAGCAAGACCTGGGAACGCATCGAGCGCGTGTTCGCGCCCTTGTTCGAAGCCCGGGATGCCGACAGCGGATACAAGGTGCGTCTGGTGATGGCGGCACTGATCCGGTCGCGGCGGGAACACACGTATGAAATCGATGCGGCCAGTTTCATGCTGGCCAGTGAACAGTGGATCCCCGTGGAAAGAGTCTATGAATTGGCACTGGTGCAGGCGCTGGTGGCACAGCATCGTCGCTTCATCAAACCACTGCGCTATGACGCCAAGAGCGTGGCGGCCTTTCCCAACGCCTTGCTGCTGGATGCAGGGCCCGATCCAGTCCCTCTGCATTTGATCAGCCCGTTCATGTCGCCAAAAGAGCGCACGGAGAAGGAGCGGGCGGCAAATGGAAGCCAATGTCCGGCATGGGCATGGTCGGGCGATGGGCTGGTGCCAGCCTTGCCGTCGCCACCAACCGGGTTGCATTAAATGCTGGCGGGACCGTCGGAGCGCAGGTAAGCGAGGCCGTCCAGGCGTCGCGTCGATGTGTTGGTTCGGCTTGGCTGAGCCTATTGAGTGAGGCAACAGATCGCAAGGTTGGCTATGAGCGAACCTGGCTGGCTCAGCTTCGCCAGAACGAAGCTCCAAGGTAGCGGTTAGTGTTAGCCCGGTTGGCGGGCGGACTCCTGCTGTCCCACCTTCCCATTGCGATGCGGCTTTCAACCTGAACGCCTGCTCGCTCCGCCAGTTCACCAATCTTCATATCTACTCCTCATCGAATTCACAGTTGACTCTACACCTACTTCAGGGTTGATAATCGCGCGGGTCTGAATACGCGTCTGCCCGAAATGGAATTCTTCAAACGTTTGTGCTTTTGCACTGTTACAGCAGTTTGGATGCTCTTTGCTCATCTAAGTCATGCCGCGCAGCCGACGGAAGAAGCGAAGGCGCGACAGCTTTGGCAGCTGCTGGACTACATCGCCGTTGACTATGCTGGCGCGGTGAGCGGTGGTGCAGTGGTCAGTGAGGCGGAATACGCGGAAATGATCGAATTCGCCCAGAATTCCGTCAAGCACGCTGCCGCGCTCCCACCTCACCCGTCGCTTGCTCAGCTTCAGGCGTTGATCCAGCGTCTGCAAAATGCAGTTCAAGCGAAGACCGAGCCATCAGCCGTTGCCATATTGGCCCGCGACGCGAACGTCCTTCTCCTGAAGGCGTACCCTATACCCGTTGCACCGAGAACCGTCCCCGACCTTCTCAATGGACAACGCCTCTACCAAGCACAGTGCGCTTCATGCCATGGGGCAACTGGCGCTGGCGATGGCGCATTGGCGGGGCAGTTGGACCCCAAACCTGTCGATTTCACTGACGGCGACCGGGCACGTCATCGCTCAGTCATGGCGCTTTACCAGGTTGTCACGCAAGGTGTATCCGGCACATCAATGCCAGAGTTCAGCAAGCTGGATGAGGCGGACCGCTGGGCCCTTGCGTTTTACGTCGGAACGCTTTCTTACAACGAAGAGGTGCGCCAACGGGGGGCACAGTTGTTTGCAAACGATCCAGGCTCACGCGCGGCGCTACCCAATTTGAAGGCCCTTGCAACGGCGTCAGAAGTTACCCTTGCACAGTCCCTGCCGCCTGCTGATGCCGCTGCGGTGTTGGCATACACGCGTGCGAACCCTCAGATGCTTTCCGTCCCGGACGGCTCATCCGGCACCGCGCTGGCGCGCAAGCAGCTCAAATCCAGCGTTGAGGCGCTGCAGGCGGGCGACCATGCTGGTGCGACCCAACTCGCGCTGTCTGCCTATCTAGATGGCTTCGAGCCACTTGAGGCGGGCCTAGAGAGCCGCAACAAGGAACTGCTGGTGGACGTAGAGCGCAGCATGCAGCTATACAGATCGGCCATTGCTCATGGCGACATCGGGGCCGCCTTGCGGCATGCCAACCGATTGGATGGCCTATTTGTTCTGGTAGAAGCTGAGTTCGGAAGCGGGCGGGCCGACGCGATGGCCACTTTTGTTGGAGCCTTGACCATCCTTTTGCGTGAAGGTGTGGAAGCTCTGTTGATCATCGTGGCCATGGTGGCGTTCCTGCGCAAGTCGAACCGGCCGGAGGCCTTGCGCTACGTTCACGCAGGGTGGATCGGCGCCCTTCTGGCAGGCGGGGCCACCTGGCTGGTGGCCACCAGAGTCGTCAGCATCAGTGGCGCAAGCCGAGAAGTGACGGAAGGCGTGTCGTCGCTCTTTGCCGCCATCGTCCTGCTGTCCGTAGGGCTCTGGATGCATCAGAAGAGCAGCGCCGGACGTTGGCAGGCATATCTGAATGAACGCCTCTCCAGTGCGCTCACTGGACGATCGGCGTGGGCGCTGTTCGCACTGGCCTTCATTGCTGTGTATCGCGAGGTTTTCGAGACGGTGCTGTTCTACTCCGCTCTAGCAACAGACGGCAATGATTCGGCCCTGCTGGCCGGGCTAGGAATCGGCATGGTTTTGCTGACCATCATTGCGGTCATCTTCCTGAAGACCAGCGCCCGCATGCCGATCAGCCAGTTCTTTGCGCTCAGTTCCTTCCTCGTGGCGGCCTTGGCGATTGTGCTCGCCGGCAAGGGGATCTCTGGCCTCCAAGAAGCAGGCTGGTTGGCGGCAACGCCCGTGGACGGGCTGCGCTTGCCTATCCTGGGCATCTTTCCGACAATTCAAACCAACGTAGCCCAGGCCGTCGTGCTGACCGCCGCCTTGTTGGGCTTTGGAGTCAATGGCGTGCGGGCACGTCGCTTGGCCTCTGCTTAGTTGAGCCGCCGCCTGGATCTCGATAGTCGTCCTGATGGCAGCAGTTCGGTGCGGCGTCGCCGGACAGATTGAAAGGGGCAGGGATGTCTGTCGACAAGCTGATTGGTCCAGTTGGTGAGGACGTTCGGTCTTCCGTTCGCCATGATGCTGCCGTGGCGTCGACAAACCGATTCTACGAGGACCATGCGGTCGAATACTTCTCATGGACCTTCGGTGCCCAGACGCAGTTCGTCCTGGATCGCTTCCTGTCACATCTGCCGGCCAAGGCCTCCATCCTTGATGCCGGCTGCGGCTCCGGCCGGGACCTCAAATTCTTTCTTTCCCGGGGTCATTGTGCGTTGGGGATCGATGCCTCGACAGCCCTCGTGCAAATGGCGGCCCAGCATTCGGGCGCCCCATGTGAGGTCGCTCGGATCGAAAGCATCAGCTATGAAGATCGGTTCGATGGGATATGGGCATGTGCTTCATTGCTCCACTTGCCCCGGGACGCATTTCGCCCCGCGCTTCGTTGCCTGAACCGGGCCCTCAAAAGAGGCGGCACACTCTTCATGGCAGTCCAGGAGGGGCAGGGCGAAGCGATTCTTCCGGACGGCCGTTTGTACGTCTACTACTCAGAAGACGACATACGCAGGTCACTTGACGTCGCCGGGTTGGCCGTGAATGAACTCTGGATGTCGCGGAATTCGGCTGAGGCGATGCACCAGCCGGTATGGATCAATGTCATTGCCACTGCGCGATAGCGCGCCAGGACGACACTGACCGTTGGCATACCTCCCGTCAACGCGGCCCAGACTCCGTTTTCCCTCCCCGCAACTCACAGACGAGCATCAAGACAGCACCGAGGGTGATGCCGATATCTGCGACGTTGAAGGCTGGCCAGTAGAACGACTGCCACCTGACATCAATCCAGTCCACCACCGCCCCGCGAGCGAGCCGATCGAGCAGGTTCCCTAAAGCACCGCCTAGGAGAAGCCCGAAGGCCAGCCGCTGAGGGCGATCAGTTTGAGGCCGCCGAATCAGTATGACCAAAACAATCGAGGCAGCCACAGCGACTGCGCTGAAGAAGAAGCGCTGCCATCCACCTGCGTCGTGCAAGAAACTGAAAGCGGCACCTTCGTTCCGCCAGTGGACGATATTAAGCACCGGGAGCCATGGCTCGCTGGAGCCATACGGGAGTGCAGCGACCACCGCAGCTTTGCTTACGATGTCCATCAGGAATACGGCTGCGGCGGCAAGGAAGGCACGGGCAACGCTCGGATCAAATCTTTGGCGTATCGTCACTGGACCTTATCCCTCTCGCTGTAGGCCTGAGCAGGCGCAATCCGTTGAACACCACGACCAGGCTCGCATCCATGTCAGCCAGGATTGCCAGCCACAAGCTGGCGTGTCCCGTGAAGGTCAAGACCATGAACACCGCCTTGGTGCCGATCGCAAAGGCGATGTTGGCCCTCAGCACATTGCCCACCCGATGGGAGAGAGCGATGAACTCTGGCAACTTGCGCAGGTCGTCTTGCATGAGGGCCACGTCAGCAGTCTCAATGGCGGTGTCGGTGCCTGCTGCGTGATGGTCATGGCGTGCTCCTTGACAACATTTGAAACCCTGTAGCCGGTTCAGAGTCAAGGCCTTGGAAAATCCCTTGCGCACAGGGGGGATATTCTGCGACTACTGCTCGGGCGGTTGAGCATCATGATTGTCTAGCTGCCCATCTTTGCCTTGACGGGTGTTGAGGGCAAGATGTTCCATCCCATGGCTTTCACGGTGGTGGCGGCTTTGTTGGGCGCCATGATCTTGTCGATGACCTTCGTCCCGGCAGCCGTTGCGCTGTTCCTGACGGGCTCGGTCAGCGAGAAGGAAAACCGCCTGATGGGCTGGGCCAAGCGCGGCTATGAGCCTCTGCTGGACAAGGCCATGTCCCGCCAGCCACTGGTGCTGACCATCACGGGTGTGTCGGTGGCCTTGGCCGTGTTGATGGCCACCCGCATGGGCAGCGAGTTCATCCCCAGCCTGGACGAACACGACATCGCTTTGCACGCGCTGCGCATCCCAGGTACCAGCCTGAGCCAGGCCATCGAGATGCAAGCGCAACTGGAGCGCAGCATCAAGGCCTTCCCTGAGGTCGAGGCGGTGTTCGCCAAGCTTGGCACGGCCGAGATCGCCACCGACCCGATGCCGCCCAGCGTGGCTGACACCTTCGTGATGCTCAAGCCACGTGAGCAATGGCCCAATCCCAAGCGGCCCAAGGATGACCTGGTCAAGGCCTTGCAGGTGGCCGTGATGAAGGTGCCTGGCAACAACTACGAGTTCACCCAGCCCATCCAGATGCGCTTCAACGAGTTGATATCAGGCGTGCGCAGCGATGTGGCCGTCAAGGTGTTTGGCGATGACATGGACACGCTCAACGAAACCGCGGAGCAGATCTCCAAGGTGCTGGAGGCCGTGCCTGGGGCCGAAGATGTCAAGGTAGAACAAACCACCGGCCTGCCCATGCTATCTGTGAAGATCGACCGCGAGAAGGCTGGGCGCCTGGGCTTGAACGTGGGCGACATTCAGGACACGCTGGCCACGGCACTGGGTGGGCGCGAGGCAGGGGCGGTGTTCGAGGGGGATCGCCGGTTCGACATCCTGGTGCGCCTGCCAGAAAACCTGCGCAGCGACCTAGACGCTTTGGGGCAGTTGCCCATTCGTCTTCCCGCCAACGCCGCGGGTGAACACGAGGGCTTTGCCCGACTGGGCGATGTGGCCACGATGGACCTGACCCCTGGCCCCAACCAGATCAGCCGCGAAGAAGGCAAACGACGTGTGGTCGTAACCGCCAACGTGCGCGGGCGGGACATCGGCAGCTTTGTGGGTGAGGCGCAAGCCAAGATCGAAGCTGGGGTCAAGGTGTCAGCCGGTTACTGGACCACCTGGGGCGGCACCTTTGAGCAATTGCAATCGGCCTCGCGCCGTCTGGCCATCGTGGTGCCCGTGGCCTTGTTGCTGGTCTTCCTGTTGGGGTCGTCTCAGAAAACGGAAAAAATCGTACGCTAAGCGTGCGTTGTTGCCGCGCACCAGCAGTACAGCGTAGGAGGCGGACGCGCCACCGCCCTCCGTCCTAACTGACAGGTTCGTACCGTTGTCATGCCATCAATTCCAATAGGTACAGAGAGACAAAGCCTGCAAAGAAAGCAACGGTGATGAGCGGGGTTTCCTGGACTTCGTGCGCCTCGGTCAGTAGTTCTTCCACTACCAAATACATTAGGGCGGCGGCACCGAATGACAACATGATTTCCAGTGCGACGCCTGAAAGTCCGCCCAGCAACGCACTGCCCAACGAAGCTCCCGCGACGACCAAGCCGCTCAGGCTTGCGATGCAGAGCAAGTTGCGTCCTCGCCCCCAGTTGGCCTGAGCAAGGCTCGTAGCCACGGAGAGACCAAGGAACAGTAACTCAAGCGTGAGCGCGATCACAAGCAGCGTTCCAACTCGGGCACCTGCGGCGAATCCCACGCCGATCAGCAAGCCGTCGATAAAGATATCGATGGCTACGGCAGCCAGCAAGCCGACCTTGCCGCCCGATGTTGCCTCATCGCGTGCCTCAACACGTTCCGCAACAAGCTTGACGCACAGCATCAACGCAACACCCAAGATAAAGCCGATCACGACGCCGAGTGGTTGGTGCTCCCTGGTCATCTCTGGCAACAACTCGCCGGCAACAGCCGCCAGCACGACACCGGCGGCGAAGTGCTGGATCACGCTGCGTACGGTCTCGCTGGGTGTTCGCCACACAGCGATTGCGCCGCCGAAGATGGTGGCAGCCGCCGGAATGAGGGTCAGCGCGAGGATTTGCTCATGCGGGGTAGCCATGCGGTCTGCGCGGTTCTGTGTTTAGCCTACGGTTTTGCCGCATTGCCCGCAGAATTTGGCCCCAGCCTGCAAGGTCGTACCACACTGCGCACAAACTGAGGGGGTCAAAGAAGTGCCGCACTGCTGGCAAAACCGAGCCCCGACTGCATTGATGGCTCGACAGCTAGGACACGCAACCGTGCCGCCTGCGGACGGCGGCGGAACATTGCCATAGCCTCCCGGAGGAACGCCATAGCCGCCGCCATGACCACCGCCATGACCACCGCCATGACCACCGCCATGACCACTAAACAACCGATCAAGAATACCCATTTTCAATTCTCCTTTTGCACATTAAAACTCTGCCGATGAGACGTGGGTTGTAGCCGGCACCCAGCGGTAGAGGGTTGGAACGGAAACACCGAGGTTCTTGGCCACATCCCTGGCCGGAACACCGCCGGCCAGCAACTTCTTGGCCGAAGCAATCTTGCTATCGGTCATCTTGGGCTTACGCCCACCCTTGCGACCCAATTGGCGTGCCACGTCCAACCCGGCGCGGGTGCGCTCGATGATTAGCTCACGCTCCATTTCGGCGAGGCTGGCCATGACGTGAAAGAAGAAGCGGCCAGATGGTGTGCCGGTGTCGATGGCATCGGTCAGGCTATTGAACTGAACACCCTGTTTGTGCAGTTCGGCAACCAGATCCACTAGTTGTTTGACGCTGCGTCCCAGGCGATCGAGTTTCCACACCACAAGAACATCGCCGCTACGCACCATTTCCAACGCCTTGTCCAAGCCAGGTCGTTTGGCGCGGGTGCCGCTCACTTTGTCCTCAAAGACCTTTTGGCACCCAGCCTTGGTCAAAGCTTCACGCTGAAGCTCAAGGTTCTGATCCTGCGTCGAGACACGCGCATAGCCGATCAGCATGACTACTGCTCCTTGCCTTGGAAAATTACGCCATCCATTCTTATCGAAACTCATTGCAATGGTAAGGGATCGAGAATAACATTTCAAGAACTATTTTCGAGAATCGCAACGCCTTGATTTCGCGTGTCACGTCGGTGGTCTGGTGCGGCCTCTCACAATCCCTCGTTTTCAAGAAGAAGGAGACTGCATGCCACGCCGTTCGATTCTGTCCGCCGCCGAGCGGGCAAGCCTACTATTGCCACCCGACACCGAAGATGAACTCATCCGGCACTATGCCTTCGGTGAAACCGACCTGTCGCTGATTCGCCAGCGGCGCGGCGACGCCAATCGGCTGGGCGTCGCCGCGCAGTTGTGCTTGCTGCGCCTCCCCGGTCAAGGCTTGCTGCCCGATGCCTCCATGCCAATGTCCCTGCTGCAATGGATCGGACGACAACTGCGCATCGACCCATCGTGCTGGCCGCAGTATGCAGAGAGGGAAGAAACCCGGCGCGAGCATCTGCTTGAGCTGCGTGCATATTTGGGCGTGGAGCCATTCGGCTTGGCGCACTACCGGCAGGCCGTCCATGCCACCACCGAATTGGCATTGCAGACGGACAAGGGCATCGTGTTGGCTGTCAGTGTCCTCGACACGCTGCGCCACCGGCACATCATCATCCCGGCGCTGGATGTCATTGAGCGTGTCTGCGCCGAGGCCATTACCCGCGCCAACCGGCGCATCTACGAAGCCCTGTCCGAATCACTGGCGGACACGCATCGCCGCCGACTCGACGATCTGCTGAAACGCCGAGACAACGGCAAGACGACCTGGCTGGCCTGGCTGCGACAGTCGCCTGTCAAACCGAACTCCCGCCACATGCTTGAACACATCGAACGCCTCAAAGCCTGGCAGGCGCTCGACCTGCCTACCGGCATCGAGCGGCTGGTTCACCAGAATCGGCTTCTCAAGATAGCCCGCGAGGGTGGACAGATGACGCCCGCCGACCTGGCCAAGTTCGAGCCGCAACGGCGCTACGCCACCCTCGTGGCGCTGGCCATCGAGGGCATGGCCACCGTCACCGACGAAATCATCGACCTGCACGACCGTATCCTGGGCAAGCTGTTCAACGCCGCCAAAAACAAGCATCAGCAGCAGTTCCAGGCATCGGGCAAAGCCATCAACGCCAAGGTGCGCCTGTACGGGCGCATCGGCCAGGCGCTGATCGACGCCAAACAATTGGGCGGCGACCCATTCGCCGCCATCGAGGCCGTCATGTCCTGGGATGCCTTCGCCGAAAGTGTCACCGAGGCGCAAAAGCTCGCGCAGCCCGATGACTTCGATTTCCTGCACCGCATCGGCGAGAGTTACGCCACCTTGCGCCGCTACGCGCCGGAATTCCTCGACGTGCTCAAGCTGCGGGCCGCGCCCGCAGCCAAGGACGTTCTCGACGCCATTGAGGTGCTGCGCGGCATGAACACCGACAATGCCCGCAAGGTGCCCGCCGATGCGCCGACCGGCTTCATCAAGCCGCGCTGGCAGAAACTGGTGATGACCGATGCCGGTATAGACCGGCGCTACTACGAACTATGCGCGCTGTCCGAGTTGAAGAACTCCCTGCGCTCGGGCGACATCTGGGTGCAAGGGTCACGCCAATTCAAGGACTTCGAGGACTACCTGGTGCCGCCCGAGAAGTTCGCCAGCCTCAAGCAGTCCAGCGAGTTGCCGTTGGCCGTGGCCACCGATTGCGACCAGTACCTGAGCGAGCGCTTGGAGCTGCTGGATGCGCAGCTCGCCACGGTCAACCGCATGGCGGCGACGAACGATCTGCCGGACGCCATCATCACGGAGTCGGGCTTGAAGATCACGCCGCTGGATGCGGCGGTGCCCGACACCGCGCAGGCGTTGATCGACCAAACGGCCATGATCCTGCCGCACGTCAAGATCACCGAACTGCTGCTCGAAGTCGATGAATGGACAGGCTTCACCCGGCACTTTGCGCACCTGAAATCGGGCGAGTTGGCCAAGGACAAGAACCTATTGCTGACCACGATCCTGGCCGACGCGATCAACCTGGGCCTGACCAAGATGGCCGAGTCGTGCCCTGGCACGACCTACGCCAAGCTCGCCTGGCTGCAAGCCTGGCATACCCGCGACGAAACCTACGGGGCGGCGCTGGCCGAATTGGTCAACGCCCAGTTCCAGCATCCGTTCGCCGGGCATTGGGGCGACGGCACCACGTCATCGTCGGACGGCCAGAACTTCCGAACCGGAAGCAAGGCAGAAAGCACCGGCCACATTAACCCCAAGTACGGCAGCAGCCCAGGGCGGACGTTCTACACCCACATCTCCGACCAGTACGCGCCGTTTCATACCAAGGTGGTCAATGTCGGCGTGCGCGACTCGACCGTAAGCGCTCAATTAACTACGCCCTTGCACTCGGGTGCCCGTTGAGGCAATGAATGTTCTCACGGGGTGGTGCGGTCTGCGACGCGCGAGAATCTGGGTCAGCGCCGCATTTCACATCCAGTTGATGACAGACCCATTTGCTCCCTTGTCCGAGGAAGAGTTCGAGGAACTCGACCACTTCCTGCTGTACGACGTCGATACCGAAGAAGGCATGACCATCAATACAGTCGACGGTTTCATGCACGCCCTTGCGGTCGGGCCGACGACTTTGCATCCCAAGCAATGGCTGCCCAAGATCTGGGGCACCAAGGAGATGATGCCTGCGATGGGTTCCATAGAAGAACTGAACCACATGCTGGGCCTAGTCATGCGCCACTTCAACAGCATCATCGCGGGCTTGGAGGATGACCCCCGCGAGATCAGTCCGTGCTGGTCAACGATGACCTACGAGGCAGACGAGCGGGAATAC
>Ga0073914_10000101_pt1 | contig 15547 bp, 11 predicted proteins | sample GWRWT4_30Apr14_FD_71481 | JGI IMG/M metagenome (GOLD analysis project Ga0073914, IMG submission 71481) | Sand microcosm microbial communities from a hyporheic zone in Columbia River, Washington, USA - GW-RW T4_30-Apr-14 | ecosystem: Engineered > Artificial ecosystem > Sand microcosm >... | reverse complement strand
ATCGGCACCGTGCTCGATGGGACGGGTGAGGTAGGGTGAGGCAACCGTGTTGTCGACGATCAGCGGCACGCCGTGATCGTGAGCCACCCTGGCCAGCGCTTCGATGTCGGCAATATTGCCGAGCGGATTGCCGATGGTTTCGATGTAAACCGCTTTGGTTTTTTCATCGATGAGCGCAGCGAAAGACTCAGGATCGCGGTAATCGGCAAACCGGGTTTCAATGCCGAACTGCGGAAAGGTGTGAGCGAAAAGATTGTAGGTGCCGCCATACAGTGTGGCCGATGCCACGATATTGTCGCCTGCCTCGGCAATGGTCTGTATGGCATAGGTGATGGCGGCCTGGCCCGAGGCCAGCGCCAGCGCTGCGATGCCGCCGTGCAGTGCCGCCAGGCGCTGCTCCAGCACATCCGTCGTCGGATTCATGATACGGGTGTAAATATTGCCCGGCACCTTCAAGTCAAACAGGTCCGCACCGTGCTGGGCGCTGTCAAAGGCATAGGCAACGGTTTGATAAATGGGAACCGCTACCGCTTTCGTGGTTGGATCGGGTGAATAGCCGGCATGCACGGCAAGGGTTTCAATTTTCAACGTCTATTCTCCATGAGTCTTGACAAGGCCATTGAAAATACCAAAAAGCCCGCTTCAAAAAAACAGCCCGAAACATATAAGCTTATGCAGGTGTTCAGACCGACGGCTTTTCCGGCACCCAGCCCTTCGCGCGCTCGTAATCCTGATTATCGAGAAACTTCTCGCGCTGTTCGGCCAGAAATTTCTGCGCCTGCGGGTCCATCACGCTGAGACGGTTTTCATTGATGATCATGGTTTGCTCTTTCAGCCAGAGCTGCCAGGCCTCTTTCGATACCGTTTCGAACAACTGCTGGCCGGCAGGGCCGGGGAAAGGGGGGAACGCCAGGCCTTCCCGTTCTTTTTTGAGTTTCCGGCAGATCACCATACGCGTCATACATCACCTTCTTTCATTAACAGCAGATTCATGAGCCGCAAGCTCGTGCAGCAATTGCTTGATGGGTGCGGGCAAGCCCAGCGCGGGCAAGGCGTCGAGCTTACACCAGCGCAGCGCCCGCTCACTGACTTGCAGCGGCTCGGCCCGCACCAATACCGGCTGCATGCGCAAATGATAATGGCTGAAGGTATGGCCGCGCTCCGGCCAAGTTTCTGTCTTGCGCCGTGACACCCCCCAGTCAGCCTTCAGTATCTGTTCCAGCGTAACCACGTCAGACACTGCCGTTTCCGGAAAGCTCCACAGGCCGCCCCATATGCCGGGAGCCGGGCGCTGCTCCAGCAGCACCTCGCCTTGCTCGCTCACAAACATGAGCAGGCTGGTGGATTTTTCCGGCACAGCCTTTTTGATTTTTTTCTTTGGATAGCTCGTAGGCTCTCCTTCGGCCATCGCCACGCAATGCGTTTGCAAAGGGCATAGCAGGCAGGCGGGCTTGCTGCGCGTGCACAGCGTCGCCCCCAGATCCATCATGGCCTGATTGAAATGATGCACACGCTTTTCCGGTGTGTGCTGTTCGGCAAACGCCCAGAGGATTTTGTCCTGTGCACTGCCCATCTCGGTCACGGCGTGAAAGCGTGACAGCACGCGCTTGACGTTGCCATCCATGATGACGGCCCGTTTTTGCCGGCTAAGCGAAATGATCGCACCAGCCGTAGAAGGCCCTATGCCAGGCAGCCCGGAAACCTCCTCCACCGTCTCGGGAAACTCTCCACCGAAATTCTCCACCAGCTGCTGCGCGGCCTTGTGCAAGTTGCGGGCGCGAGCGTAATAACCCAGCCCCGTCCACACATGCAGGACTTCATCGGTGTCTGCGCTTGCCAGTGATTGCACATCCGGAAAGCGCTGCATGAAGGCGGCGTAATAGGGAATGGCCGTCGCCACCTGGGTCTGCTGCAGCATGATTTCGGAAATCCACACCCGGTAGGGCGTGGTGTTCTGCTGCCAGGGCAAATGCTTGCGGCCATGGGCGTCGAACCAGGTGAGTACGGCGGCCGCGAAATCGAAGGTTTTTTTCTGAATCATCATGCGGGCTGTCGTCACGGGATGGCTGGCGTGAATGGTGATAAGCGGCCGTGGCCGGGATGACGGCCATCCGCGAGCAAGGCCGCTGTCACGACGCCGGGCTTTCGCACCGGCGTGCAGTGTGAATTGAAGATCAGCGCTTGAACAGCTTGTTCAGACCTTCATTCAGTTTTTCGTTCAGCTTGTCCTTGGCTTTCTGTTTCTCTTCATCCACCTTGTCTTTCACGGCAGCATCCGGCGCCTTGCCATCCAGCCCTTTCAGACCCAGCTTTTCCAGACCCTTGGCCGCGGCCGCCTTGAGGGCAATATCACCAATCGCTTTAGAATCCAGCTTGCACAGTGAAGCCAGACTGCCAGCGAGGCTGCCTTTGCATTGCACCGGCAAGGCATAGGCAGCGGCCTTGTCGCCACTCACGGACTTGTCCAGATTCAGCGAGAACCGGTAATCCAGCTCCTGCGTCACCAGATTGAAAGTGCCGCTGCCGGCCACTTTGGCTTTCTTCAGATCCGCATTGACGGCCTTGCTGTTGAGCACACCGTTGCTGAGGGTGTTGTCTGCGGAGAAACTGGCAATTTCGGTATCGTTCTGTTTGCCCGCCAGCGTATCCGCATCTTTTCCGGCCAGTGCCAGCAGTCCCTGATATTTACCCAGTGCCGTCGTCAATTCTTTCATCGCATTAACGCCATGCAGCAGGCCATTTTCAAATTTCAGGTCACTGCTGCCGCTGACCGATTTCATCCAGGCATCCACGGTATTTCCGCGCACGGTGAGATCACCGGTGTAACTGGCCTTGCCTTCCAGCAAATCTTTTTTCAGCAATTTTTTCGCGAGCGGGCCGATTTCCATGTGATCGAGTTTGGGTTGCAGCCGTGCAACCGGTTGCGCACCTTGCACATTGATAGTGGCCGGCACGCTGAAACCGCCACTGAATATGGTGCCCTTGAGTTCACTCACATTGACGAGGCCATTGCCGGCGGTAGCGGCCAGTCGGAAAGACGACACCGGGTACTCCATGATTTTCAGTGAGCCTGCGCTCAGCGCCACATCCAGGTTTTGTGTTTTCAGCAGGGCAACAGGCAATACCTCTGATGAAGCTGGTGCAGCAGGAGCCGCTGTTTTTGTGGCAGCACCGGCCGGTGGCAGATAACGGTCGGCATCAAGCTTGTCCAGAGTAAGGCGTGCGTACTGACGCAAGCTGGCAAGATCACTGATGCCGGCTTCGCCGGTGAGTGTGGAGTCATCCAGTTTCACGCGAATGTTTTTCAGCAGTATCTTTTGCTCGTCACCCTGAATGGCCGCTGCAAAACTGGCGCTTTTCAAGACAGAAGCATCGGCCGTTTTGGGAGCCGCCATGCCAAGTGCGGCCATCACGGCGCGCGGATTAAAAGCTGCTGTGGCCAAACTGCCGCTGATGCCCATACCTTTGGTGATTTTGGTATCGGCTTCGCTTGATGCCATGGCAGGCAGCGATGCTTCCACGGCGCCGGTGGTGCGCACACCGGCCGCATCCAGCACAAACTGCGGAATGGCAAAATGGCCCTGCTTCCAGTTGCCTTTAAGCGCGCCGCTGTAAGAAGCCTGCAGCGGTTTTGGGTAGGCCTTGTCCGGCACGACGGCATTCAGGGCGAGCTGCGAAACCTCCAGCGCCCCATCCGTCCAGTTGGTCGTCAGTGTTGAGGCCAATGCCGCAGAAAGCGCCTGCGGACGCGCCGCATCCGGCCAGCTCGCCTTCACGGTCAGACCGTTCACGCTCAGCAATGTTTTGCCAAGGTCGGCCAGTACATCGCTATTGATCTGCACGGTGGCCGGTGTGCTCAAGCCTTTTGCCGGATAAACCGCCGCCACATCGAGGGCGCTGATTTTTATCTGCTGCGCTTTCATGTCGGCGTGAATATCGCCCTTCACGGTGGCACTGGGGGCTTCCGGCATCAGGGTGCCGCTCAGCGCAGTTTTCAGCACGAGGCCGGTGACGTCGTAGATTTCTTTTTCCTGATCCAGCTTCAGCTGTGTTTCCAGTTCGGTTTTGGCAATCAGGTTTTTGCCGTCGGCAGCGTCCTGGCGAAACGTAAAGGCAAGTGCCAGCGGGAAGGGATTTCCCATGCCGATGTCACTGGCCTTGATCGTCACGTTTTCAACGCTGCGTTGAATGTTCGCTTTCTCGTCCTTGATCAGGACCGAGGTGTTTTTGACATCCAGCTTCTGGATATTGAAGGCCACTTTCTCGGACTCTTCTTCCGGCGCACTCGCGAGTTTGGCCAGCATGCGATCCCAGCTTGTCGTGCCATCGGCATGCTGGATGAAACGCACGCGGGCACCATCCAGATTCACGGCATCAATCTTGATGCTTTTTGACAGCAGCGGCATCAACTGCACGCTGACCGATGCCTTGTCGACGGCCACCAGTGTTTCTTTGGCAGCCGTATCCGTCAAACTGGTCTTGCCCAATGCCACGCCTATGCTCGGCCACAGCGTCCACTCCAGACGATCCGCAATCAGCAGATCCATGTCGGTTTTCTTTTTGACGAGTGCCGAAATTTCCGGCTTGTAATCGTTGGGATCGATGACCAGCAGCAATACGGCCAGCAGCAATACAACCACCCCGATCACGGAGCCAACGGCAATGCCGGCAATCTTGAGCGCGCGCTTCATGACAACATCCTTGCAGGGAGCGAAAAAGTCAGGGGAGTGTCGGGTTTTTTACTGGTAAGCGCGCTCAAGGACAAGGCACTTTTTGTGGGGGGGCGGCCAGCCGCCCATAAAAATGCCCGGCAAGCGGGCAGGTTCGACAAAACGGTGTCAGGCAGACACTCAGTGGCAGCCACCAGAGGCCGGGGGTTGCCGCCATTGCGCAGGCTGTTCGGTGGCGGCAGCGGTCTTGTCAGACGCACAGGCCGGGCTGCAGCTGCTGCAGCCATTGTCGCAACCGGCGGCGGTTTTTTCAGCGGGTTGCAACCAGCGGCCGAGAGCACTCCAGCCCTGGGCATGACTGACTGAGGCCAGGTGCTGTTGCAGCGTACGCGTGATCGCCGGAAATTGCCGGCGCAGCATGAAGCCGAGGCTCCAGGCCAGCGCGACCACCACGATCACGAGCTGCAGGATTGCACTCACAGGAAGGCCTCGGCCACGCGGTAGGTGATGAAGGAGGCAAGATACGCCAGACCGAAAAGATAGCCGGTCATGATGCCCACCAGCTTCCAGGAACCGGTTTCGCGACGCACGGTCGCCAGTGTGGCCAGGCACTGCGGTGCAAAAATGAACCAGACCAGCAGCGAGAGTGCCGTCGACAAAGGCCACTGTGCCGAAATCAGGCTGCCCAGCTGGTTGGCCACCATGTCTTCATTACCGGACAGCGCATACACCGTCCCCAGCGCCGCGACCACCACTTCGCGTGCGGCCATGCCGGGAATCAGGGCGATGCAGATTTCCCAGGTAAAACCGATGGGGGCAAACACATAGGTCAGCCAGTGCCCGATGCGACCGGCAAAGCTGTAATCAATCGGCGGCAACGTGGCGCCTTCCGGCGGCACGGGAAAGCTGGCGAGAAACCACAGGATGATGGTCAGCGCGAGAATGATGCCGCCCACGCGCTTGAGGAAAATGCTGCCGCGCTCGTACAGGCCGAGGCCGACGCTGCGCCAGTCCGGCAGGCGGTAGCTGGGCAACTCCAGCAGCAGGGCATGTTCGCTTTTGTCTTTGCGAAAACGCTTCATCACCATGGCCACCAGCAGCGCACTGGCAATCCCGGCGACATACAGGGAGAACAGGATGATGCCTTGGAGGTTGAAAATGCCCCCCACCGTTTTCGCCGGAATGAAGGCGCCAATCAGCAGGGTGTAGACGGGCAGACGCGCCGAACACGTCATCAGCGGTGCCACCATGATGGTGGTCAGGCGATCACGCGGATCATTGATGCTGCGCGTGGCCATGATGCCGGGAATGGCACAGGCAAAGCTGGAGAGCAGCGGAATGAAGGCACGCCCGGTGAGACCCGCCTTGAACATCAGGCGGTCAAGCAGGAAGGCCGCACGCGGCAGATAGCCGGACTCTTCCAGCACGAGAATGAAAAAGAACAGGATGAGAATCTGCGGCAGGAAAACCAGCACGCCGCCCAGGCCGGCAAAAATGCCGTCGACGAGCAGGCTTTTCAGAATACCGTCCGGCAAGGCACTGGTACCCAGTGCACCCAGCGCCGCCACGCCCCCTTCAATGGCAGCCATGAAGGGCTCGGCCCAGGAAAACACGGCCTGGAAAATCAGGAACATGAGCACGGCCAGAATGGCCAGGCCAAACACCGGCTGCAGGAGCACACGGTCCAGTGCATCGTCGCGGGCATCGGTGCTGCGCGGCATGACGACGGCATCGGCCAGCATGGAGCGGACATCGGCATGCAGGTCATTGCCGTTTTCGCCTGCCACTGGCGCCGACGGCAGCGCACCATCCAGTTGTGTCAGCAAGGCAGCTACGCCATTGCGCTTGACGGCAACGGTTTCCACTACCGGAATGCCCAGACGCTGCGCCAGCTTTTCCACATTGATGTTGATGCCGCGACGGCGGGCATCGTCCATCATGTTCAGTACCAGCAGCATGGGCCGGCCCAGACGGCGGATTTCCAGCACGAAACGCAGGTGCAGGCGCAGGTTGGTGGCATCGGCCACACACACCAGCAGATCCGGCAGCGCCTCGCCGGGAAACTCGCCCAGGCAAACGGCTCGGGTAATGGCTTCATCGGGGCTGGTGGCCTGAAGGCTGTAGGCGCCAGGCAGATCCAGCACCTGCACATGACGGCCGGATGGCAGGGTCAACCGGCCCTCTTTGCGCTCCACCGTGACGCCGGCGTAATTCGCCACTTTCTGGCGCGCGCCCGTCAACTGGTTGAACAGCGACGTCTTGCCGCAATTGGGGTTGCCGACGAGGGCAATGCGCTGAAGGGCCGCCGTGTTCATACGAGCTCCACCGTCACGCGCTCTGCCTCGCTGCGACGCAGGGCAAAGCGGGTAAAGCCGACCTGCACCAGCAGGGGATCAGCCCCGAAAGGCCCGGCGGCAATGAGGCGGACGTTTTCACCCGGCACAAAGCCCAGTTCGGCAAGACGGCGGGCAATGGGATCGGGATCAACCAGTGCCTCAACCGATGCAACAATGGCCGAGGCATAACGGGGAAGGTCTGAAAGGCGCACAGCAGGATAACTCGAATCGCGATGAGAACGATTCTCAAGACTCGCTTCGACCGAGTCAAACCCTATTTCCATCAAGTGCCTGAAAGCGGCCATCCGCAACAAAAAGGTCACATGACGTGGGCTTTTTTGCAGGGAAATACAGGCGCTCAAAAGACCTGTGCGGCCACCCGCCTGTCGTCCGGCGCAGCAATCTCCGCAGATGCGGCTGGCTGATCCCAGCCACCACCCAAGGCCCGGATCAAGTTGACCGAGGTGCGTACGCGAGCCCCCTGAAGCTGCACCGCAGCCCGTTGCTGCTGCAGGACACTGCGATCGGTTTCAATGACATCCAGATAGCTGACTGAGCCTTCGCGATACTGGATATGCGAGATCTCGGCGGCGCGGGTTGCTGCCCGCACCGCCTTGCCCTGCGTGCGTGACTGCTCTGCCAGCAAACGCAGTCCGGCCAGATGGTCCTCCACTTCGCGAAAGGCATTGAGTACCGTCTGGCGATACACCGCCACGTCTTCTTCATAAGCAGCATGCGCGCGGTTCACACCGGCACGGCGCCGGCCGCCATCCAGAACCGGCAGGGAGAGCAGTGCGCCTGCCAGAAAATTCCCGCTGGAGGCCTTGAACAAATCGGTCAGGGTCGCGGCCTCATAACCGCCGCTGGCAGACAGTGTCAGGCCGGGGAAATACGCAGCACGCGCCACACCGATGCGTGCATTGGCGGCGGCCATGGCACGCTCTGCCGCCGCAATATCCGGGCGCCGCTCGAGCAGGGCTGAAGGCAGACCGGCCGGCACACTCACCGCCATTTCCTGCAAAGGCTGCACCGGCTGCATGAATTGCGCAGGCGCCTTGCCGAGCAGGACAGCGAGTGCATGCTCGGCACCGGCACGGCGACGGGCAATGCCCAGCGCCTCCGACTGCGCCACCGCAAGTTCGGTAACCGCACGTGCGACATCAAGCTCACTGATGTCGCCTTCGGCAAAACGCTTTTGCACCAGCGCGAGTGCCTGCTCGCGCAAAGCCACGGTCGAGCCGTAGAGCAACTGCTCCGCATCAAGCTCGCGAATCAGGAAATAGCCCTGGGCCACATCCGCCTGCAAGGCCAGTTGCACGGAACGGAACAGGGCTTCGCTCTGCTGTTGCGTCGCCGTGGCGGCATTCACGCCGGAAGCCACACGCCCGAAAAGATCCACTTCGTAAGACACGCCGGCCTGAGCACTCCACACAGAAAAAGGATCGGTGTCCGTGCCTGCCGGCAAACCCTGCGAAACGGCAGAGGGCTGCTGCCGGTTGCCGCCCACGGCAACAGCGAGCTGCGGCCACCACTGCGAGCGTGCCGATTTACGCAGGCTGCGTGATTGCGCAAGACGCGCGGCGGCAGCTTTCAGATCCTGATTGGCCGCCACGGCCTGCTGCTCAAGCGCATTCAGGCTGGCATCACCAAACACGGTCCACCATTGCCCGCGTGCGGCATCATCAGAGGGTTTGGCCAGCGTCCATTGCACGTCAGATTCCGCGGCCGGCGACTCTTTGAACGCGGCCGGCATGTCGATTGCGGCGCGCTCGTAAGTCGGTGCCAGTGAGCAGCCGGACAAGAGCAGCAATGCCAGTGCCATCGGGGAGGCCCGTAAACGGCTTGTTGTCGTTGTTTCATTCATGACGTCATTACTCGCGGAAATTTTTTCACAATCGGCCCATGCCTCAGCGCTCAAGAGGCACCGTGGTCAGTGGCGCTTCGTGCACAGCAGCCGAGTGCAGCTTGCGGCTGCCTTTTAGCGAGCGCAGCAGCACATAGAAAACCGGTGTCAGGAAAAGACCGAACAACGTCACGCCCAGCATGCCGAAGAACACTGCCACGCCCATGGCATGACGCATCTCGGAACCCGGCCCGCTGGATATCACCAGCGGCACCACGCCCATGATGAAGGCAATCGACGTCATCAGGATGGGGCGCAGGCGCAGGCGGCTGGCATCAATAGCGGCCTGCAGCGCAGTGCTGCCCTGCATTTCCAGCTCGCGCGCAAACTCCACAATCAGGATCGCGTTTTTGCAGGCGAGCCCCACCAGCACCATCAACCCTATCTGCGTGAAAATATTATTGTCGCCACCGGTGAGCCACACGCCGGTGAGTGCCGCCAGAATGCTCATGGGCACAATCAGGATCACGGCCAGCGGCAGCGTCAGACTTTCGTACTGCGCGGCCAGCACCAGAAACACCAGCAGCAGGCTGATGGGGAATACCCAGATGCCGGCATTACCCGCGATGATTTTCTGGTAAGTGAGATCGGTCCATTCGAACTTCACGCCACGCGGCAGTGTTTGTGCCGCAATGCGTTCGGCCGCCGCTTCTGCCTGACTCGAGGAATAACCGGGAGCCGGGCCGCCATTAATGTCCGCTGCGGTATAACCGTTGTAGCGCACCACCATTTCCGGCCCGTAGGTTTCACTCACTTTCACCAGCGACGACAACGGCACCATCTCGCCGGCACTGTTGCGCGTTTTCAGTTGCAGGATGTCATCAGCGTGGGCACGAAACGGTGCATCGGCCTGGGCACGCACCTGATAGACGCGACCAAAGCGGTTGAAGTCATTCACGTACAGCGAGCCGAGATAAATCTGCATGGTCTCGAAAACATCCGTGACCGCCACACCCTGCTGCTTGGCCTTGACGCGATCCAGTTTCACATCAACCTGCGGCACATTGATCTGGTAGCTGGAAAACATCGGGCCCAGTTCCGGCGCCTTGGCAGCGGCCGCAATAAAAGCCTGCGCCGCTTTATCGAGCTCTGCATACCCCAGTGCTCCGCGATCCTCAATCTGCATCTTGAAACCACCCACAGTGCCGAGGCCCATGACCGGTGGCGGCGGGAAGACGGCAATAAACGCATCCTGAATACCCGCGTACTGCTGGTTGAGTGCACCGGCAATCGCATTCGCCGACAACTCCTTGCCGTGACGCTCACTGAACGGTTTCAGCATGACAAAAACAATGCCGGCACTGGAGCTGTTGGTAAAGCCGTTGATGGAGAGGCCGGGAAACGCCACCGCACTTTCCACACCCGGCTGCTTGAGCGCAATCTCGCCCATGCGCCGTATCACTTTTTCCGTGCGATCCAGCGAAGCACCACTCGGCAACTGCGTAAAGCTGATCAGGTACTGCTTGTCCTGCGCCGGCACAAAACCGCCGGGCACGATATAGGCAATGCCCACCGTCAGCGCCAGCAGCACCGCGTACCCGCCCATGGCCGAAGCCTTGCGCGAGATCACACCGGTCACGCCCTTTCCGTAACGTGTGGAAGCGCGACCAAAGAAATGATTGAAGCGTGCGAAGAAGCCGCCCAGCACCTTGTTCATGGCACGTGTCAGCCAGTCCGGCTTGGCGTCATGGCCTTTCAGCAGCATGGCGGCCAGTGCCGGTGACAGCGTCAGCGAATTGAATGCCGAGATCACGGTGGAAATCGCAATCGTCATCGCGAACTGCTTGTAGAACTGGCCGGTGAGGCCGGTCATGAAAGCCAGCGGCACAAACACGGCCACCAGCGTCAGCGCAATCGCGATAATGGGGCCGCTGACTTCGCGCATGGCGCGATAGGTGGCGTCACGCGGCGACAGGCCTGCGGCAATATTGCGCTCGACGTTTTCCACCACCACGATGGCATCATCAACGACAATACCGATGGCGAGCACCATGCCGAACAGTGACAAGGCATTGATGGAATAACCAAACCCCAGCATCAGCGCAAAAGTACCGACAATCGAGACCGGCACGGCCAGCAGGGGAATGATGGACGCGCGCCAGGTTTGCAGAAAGATGATGACCACAAGTACCACGAGCGCAATCGCTTCCAGCAAGGTGATGACCACTGCCTTGATGCTCGCACGCACGAATTGTGTGGGGTCATAGACAATCCGGTACTCCACCGATGCCGGGAAATCTTTCGACAACTCCGTCATCGCGGCACGTACCTGATCGGAAACGGCGAGGGCATTGGCACCGGGTGCCTGGAAAATAGGAATGGCCACGGCAGGTTTGTTGTCGAGCAGGGAACGCAAACCGTACTCTGAGGCGGCAAGTTCAATGCGTGCCACATCAGCTAGGCGGGTGACGGCACCATCGGCAGAGGTCTTCAGGATGATGTCCGAAAATTCTGCTTCCGTGCTCAAGCGGCCCTGTGCATTCACCGACAATTGCAGCGGCACTTCGGGCGCATTGGGCGAAGCACCGATCACACCGGCGGCCACCTGCACATTCTGCTCGCGAATCGCATGCACCACTTCCGTTGCCGTGAGTCCGCGCTGTGCAACCTTCTGCGGATCTAGCCACACGCGCATGGCGTAATTGCCGGAACCGAACAGACCTACTTCACCCACGCCCTGAATGCGCGCCAGCCGGTCTTTCACGTTGAGCACGGCGTAATTGCGCAGATAGGTCATGTCATAGCGGTTGTCTGGCGAAATCAGGTGCACCACCATGGTCAGCGTGGGCGAACTCTTGATCGTGGTGACACCGAGACGCTGCACATCTTCCGGCAACCGTGGCAATGCCTGCGCCACGCGGTTCTGCACCAGCTGCTGTGCCTTGTCGGGGTCCATGCCGAGCTTGAAATTGACCGTGACCGTGAGATTGCCGTCGCTGTTGGCCTGCGACTGCATGTAAAGCATGTTATCCACGCCGTTGATGGATTCTTCCAGCGGTGAAGCCACGGTTTCTGCAATCACTTTCGGGTTGGCGCCCGGATATTGCGCACGCACCACGACCGATGGCGGCACCACCTCCGGGTATTCCGAAATCGGCAACTGGAATACCGAGAGCATGCCGGCCAGCAAGATGAGAACCGACAACACGCCCGCAAAAATCGGGCGGTCAATAAAAAACTTTGAAATATTCATGACTCAACCCTTGCGACCATGGCTGGCCAGCGCATCCGCTTTCTTCGCAACTTCTGTGGCCACTGCCACATCAGCCGACATCGGCACCACATGCGGACTCACCACTTCACCCGGCCGGGTCCGCTGCAAACCATTGACGACTATGCGCTCGCCGTTTTTCAAACCGCTTTGCACCACGCGCAAACCGTTCTGCACGGCACCCAGCGTGATTTCGCGATAGGCGGTGCGATTGTCGGCATCCAACACCAGCACAAAACGCTTGTCCTGGTCCGTGCCTATCGCTTTCTCGTCGATCAGCAGGGCATTGTGTGCCGCACCACCGCCGAGACGGATGCGCGCATACAGGCCCGGTAAAAGTACGCCATCCTTGTTGTCGAATTCCGCACGCACGCGAATGGTTCCGGATGACACATCAAGACGGTTATCAACAGAGCTGACACGGCCTTCACGCGGAAAACCGTTTTCATTGGCCAGCCCCAGCGACACCGGCACCTGGCCCTGGCCGGCACGTGCCGGATTGATGAATTTCAGAAAACTCTGTTCGTCGACATCAAAAGACGCGTACACCTTTGACACCGACACCAGCGTGGTCAGCACTTGTGCCGTGCCGCCGGCCGACACCACATTGCCCACCGTGACTTCGGCACGCGAAACGCGGCCACCGTCGCCACATCCACGGTGGTGGCAGGCGCGGCCGCAGGGGGTTCACGGGAACCGGCGGCCTGCACTCTGATGGCGGTAATCCCGCCACCCAGCGCCAGCACGGCAACAATCGCACCGGCCAGGGCCACACGGCGATGCGGAAACAGGGATGAAATGGACATAGCGCAAGCCTCGAAGAAGTAGGGATCTGAAAGCGGCGGCCGGCGTCATCGGGATGGGGCGTCCATGCCTAGGCTTTCGGGACATGCTCATCCTGAGTGTTTGTTGTGGGCGAATAAATACGTTTTATTTGACAACTCTATTCGCCATGAGCGAATAATTAGCCACCATCAGACAGGGCCGGCTGGCTCGGGGGAGTAGGTTATAGGGGACGATTTTTTGATAGTGAGAAATTTTTAGCGGGGTCCGGGTGGTGACCCGGACCCAGTGACTCCCCAACTGCGACCGCCCACCTACCCGGATCGATATAGGGAAATTTGACCGGGATTTTTTACGACGATGTTCCCACGACCGGCCCCTACCGGGTTGGGCGCAGATAGGTCGGATTTATGTTTATACACATAAAATAAAATCGTTATCTGCGGCCACATCGGCCTCGCATCCCCCCCCCCGACCGTCCACCCGACCTTGCGAGAAGGAAGCCGCCCCAGTTCAGTACACCCCTTCCGCCCACGATCACCCTCAGAGGATGGGGTCTCGATTGTCCCTTAGGCAGATCGACGAACGGCACCGGAACCCTTACCATCACCGCCGCTGGATGCCTTCTACAGGGCGAAAAGCGGGCGTCGTATAATGGTAATACCCTAGCTTCCCAACGCCCCATGATTGTTTAGGAAGACTGTCTTTTTAATGTCCCTGACAGCCCTAATTTGATAGTCGGCCTAACTGGCTAAGACCCTTCCCCCTGAGAATTCCCCCACCATCCATGATGGCCAAACCTGAGTCTTACGATTCCGGTGTATCCCCGCCTGCCCGACCCCCATCTTGAAGAGCCTCTATTGCCTTTAGGACTTGCTTTCTTTGCTTCTAACCACTAGTTCGGCGCAATTAAAGTCGATATTAATTAAAAAATTGGTTTTATATTTTTCTGCAAGGTGGTGCAGCATTAGATTGTGGAAGGGCGTCAGGTAATGCTTGTTCTCTTTCGACCGAGGAACATTGTCATCCGGAATATATGCAAGACCCTTTCTTTCCTCATTTATTGGATCAATTACTGCTGCTCCGAATTTTCTTGAAAGCATGCTAGACCTGAGTGCGCTGTATTTATCCGAAAATGAATTAAAACAGAGCATCAATTTAATTCCATTACGTAGATCATCGTACCCAACTATAACGGCATCAACATCATCCTTTTTGCGGTACAACTCGGCATGCCTAAAAAAATAGCAGGGCTTGAGGGGTGGATTTTCCAATCCACTTTCTATCAGCCTAGAGCGCCCATACAAAGCATCAATAACCTTATCTCTTTTTGTTTTTGCATTAACTCCATTGCACAGCATAAAAATTATTTTAAAGTCATGTGCATGTTCTTTGGCCGACGACCTAAGTTGCCGTGCCGCCTCTCTTAATATTGTTAGTATTGTTTCGTCCGGCCCCAAAGTTGTTTCAGATGTGAAAACCTCTCCTTTGGATAGAGTCTGTTCTTTTTTATTTAGTAGTTCGATTGGATCTGTTTTTATCTTTGCTTCAATCAAGAATCTATCTTCAGAAAATGTCCCTAAAAAATCCGCCTCTTTTCTGTCGCGCGGCTCAGGGAGTTTATCGATAAAAAACCCAAAGCTCCTTAGTATGGCTTGAGATATCTCATCAGAAGATTCCATAGTGCCTTACCATGAGGTCGAAATATTGGAATAAGGGATAGCGTCAGCATCGAATTATGTGAGCAGGTGTCGATCAAGGGCGTTATGGCCCTTCCTATCGAAACTCCCATTTCCCAGGCGCGGGGGAAACTTGAGCGATTCATTCGATAGGTCTGATCAGAACAAAGGAAGCAATTTATCTCCTTTAGCTCTTAATGAGATCAAGTAAGAAACTGGATTAGATAAACTCATCCTCCATTGCATTTCTCATCACGGTGCTGCGTTCAAACTCTTCAACCTCTGCCACCACGTAAGCCAGATGATGACTAGTATCAATAGCAATCCATTGTGCTGCACTGCCTTTGAACTTCTTTCGACTACACTCGGCTATTCTCCAATCTCCCCAACTAAATTCCTCTCTCATGTAGTGCGGAGAGTCAATGAGAGTCTGAGCCAAGCTATACATCTGCTCCCCCTTGCCCGGGAGGCTCATTGAGTGCCCGCGAACAACGAAGTATTGCTTTTCTATGGTGTAACGAATCTTGCCATTGGTATGTTTACTACGTACCCCCTCATTGCTATGAGGGCCACGAACGCCGTAGTCGGCAAAGACCACCTTGGCACGCGGAAACTCCTGTTTCATAGCCTGCCAGAGCAGCATTTCTCGACGCAGAACAGATCCCGTTGAGTCCGGCTTCTTTACGGCAGCATCTATGGTCTTAGGCAATGAGCAACCGGCGATAATGAAAGACCTAAATCCCTTCGACTCGAGCATTGAAAGGATTTCATTGGCTTTCGAAATGCAGCCATCTACTGACTGTCCCGTAACATCACCAAAATCAATGAGTACTGAGCATTGCTGCGGATCGGCTGCAATATCATCCAGAATTTGGTCAATATTCTCTTGAAAGAAATCTGGCTCAGCCGAGTCGTCGATTGCATGCGAATCAAGACGGATACAATAAGAGCCGCCTTGAATATTG
>Ga0073914_10000100_pt1 | contig 15549 bp, 17 predicted proteins | sample GWRWT4_30Apr14_FD_71481 | JGI IMG/M metagenome (GOLD analysis project Ga0073914, IMG submission 71481) | Sand microcosm microbial communities from a hyporheic zone in Columbia River, Washington, USA - GW-RW T4_30-Apr-14 | ecosystem: Engineered > Artificial ecosystem > Sand microcosm >... | reverse complement strand
CGGTCATTCACGGCCTGCAAGAACAATGCGACATCTTCACGCTGTGCCAGATGATCGATACCTATAGCACCCTGGGCAGCGGCAGGAAGCATGGTTTCAAGCGCCAGGCTTGTTCCCACATCGCTTTGTCCGAGGCGATCAAGACCAGCCGCCGCCAAAAGCGTTGCGTCAAACTCTCCTGCTTCGACCTGCGCCATTCGCGTGGCAACATTGCCACGGATCGGTGACGTGACCAAATCAGGCCGCAAAGCCTTTAACTGCGCCGCCCGGCGCGGACTTGAGGTTCCAATTTTTGCATTGAGCAGCAGATCGTCCAATGTTGAAGCACCAATCAATCGGTCGTGCACATCGGCTCGCGGCAGCATTGCCGAGAGGGTAAACAAAGGCGACCGGACCGTTTCAACATCCTTCATCGAATGAACGGCAATGTCGATTTCATCATCGATCAGCGCGCGTTCCAGTTCTTTGGTCCACAGCGCTTTGCCCCCGATTTCTGCAAGTGGCCGGTCCTGAATCTTGTCCCCGGTCGACAGCATCGGGACCAGCACCACCGCATTTTCAGCCAAGCCATAGGCTTTTCGTATCGCCGACGCAGCCATTTCGGCTTGGGCCAAAGCGAGAGGCGAGCGGCGCGTTCCGATACGCAAAGGGATGTCTGGTGTATATTCAGTGACGGTCATGCCGCTTGTTCATAACGAGGTAGGCACCTATGGGAAAGGGCAATGGCGATTATTCTGGGTCTTGAATCTAGCTGCGACGAAACCGCAGCTGCAATTGTGCGTTCGGATCGCACAATTTTGGCCCATGCACTTGCCGGACAGGAAGATCACCACCGCGCCTTTGGCGGCGTTGTTCCCGAAATCGCCGCGCGCGCACATGCCGAACTGATGACTCCATTGGTGCAGGCCGCGCTTGCCGATGCCGGGATGACTTTGGACGACGTCGACGCCATCGCCGCGACGGCGGGTCCAGGCCTTATCGGCGGTGTCATGGTGGGACTGGTTACCGCAAAGGCTTTGGCTATGGCCGCCGGCAAGCCGCTCATTGCGGTCAACCATCTGGAGGGTCACGCATTGTCGCCGCGTCTGGTCGATCCTGACCTGCATTTCCCTTATCTACTGTTGCTGGTGTCTGGCGGCCATTGCCAGTTGCTGCGCGTTAACGGCGTCGGTGACTATAACCGGTTGGCCACAACCATTGATGACGCGGTGGGGGAAGCGTTCGACAAAACAGCCAAGATTTTGGGGCTCGGTTTTCCGGGCGGCCCAGCCGTCGAACGCGCCGCAGCCAAAGGAAACGCATCTGCGGTGCCACTGCCAAGACCCCTTAAAGGTGCCGACGAACCCCATTTTTCTTTTGCTGGACTGAAAAGCGCGGTTCTGCGGGCTTATCAGTCGGGGCAATATCAAGTCGACGATATTGCGGCATCTTTCCAACAGGCGGTTGTCGAATGCCTGCGTGACAGGCTGCAATATTCGGTCGACCGGATTGATCCCCTGCCTGCTTTGGTTGTGGCTGGCGGCGTTGCGGCGAATTTGGCGATACGCGAAATGCTGTCCGAATTTGCCGCAGCAAGAGCGATGCGCTTTGTCGCGCCTCCATTATGGTTATGTACCGATAATGGCGCGATGATTGCGTGGGCAGGCGCGGAACGTTTTGCCGCTGGCTTAACCGACGGATTGGATTTTGTGGCACGGCCGCGCTGGCCACTCGACCCCGACGCGGCCCCGGCGCGGGGTGCAGGAGTAAAGGCATGAACGATCCCAGATACCCGATAGGCATAATAGGCGGTGGTGCATGGGGTACCGCGCTTGCGTCGGTAATGGCACAGATCCACCCGCAGGTCCTGATCTGGGCCCGCGAAGAGGATGTTGTTAAAGCGATCAATGAAACGCGGGAGAACAGTTTATTCCTGAAAGGTTTGAAACTTGCACCCAATATTCAGGCAACAAGCGATCTTGAAGCAATGGGTGCCTGCGGTGCGCTGCTGATTGTTACGCCTGCCCAACATGTCCGTGCGACCATTGCAGCACTGCCAACGACCGACGCGCCTTTGTTGCTGTGTGCGAAGGGAATAGAGGCGGGCACGCAAATGTTGATGTCGGACATTGCCGCCGAATTGCGCCCGGACAATTCAATAGCTGTGCTGTCCGGACCGACTTTTGCACATGAAGTTGCATCAGGAAAGCCTACAGCCATAACGCTTGCAACCGCCAATCAGGGGCTGGGTGCGGTCCTCATGCGGTTGATCGCAACGCCGCATTTCCGGCCTTATTGGTCAGATGATGTCACCGGTGCAGAAATCGGCGGGGCAGTAAAAAATGTCCTCGCCATAGGTTGTGGCGTTGTGGACGGTGCAGGCCTAGGCCTAAACGCCCGCGCCTCGCTCATTGCGCGCGGCTTTGCCGAGATCCAGCGTTATGGACTTGCCCGTGGCGCGCGCGCCGATACGCTTGCCGGTCTATCGGGACTGGGTGATTTGGTGCTGACCTGCAGCTCGGAAAATTCCCGTAACTTCTCGTTAGGGCGCGGATTAGGTCAGGGGAGATCGGCAATGGATCTGCTTGCCGACCGCCGTACTGTTGCAGAAGGTGCCTATACCGCCCCTGTTCTGCTTAAATCAGCGCAAGACTTGGGCGTTGAAATGCCTATCGTCGAGGCAGTCTGCGCATTGTTGGAGAGCAAGGCCACGGTCGGCGAAGTCACATCCGCGCTGCTTACCCGTCCCTTGAAGGCCGAAAGCTGGTAACGCGTTGGCATTTGCGCTAGCGTGTGTTCAACAGGGATGAAATTTTGAACGCAGTCCGGACCGACGAGGATGACATTCAGGCGCTGGCCAAAGGCGGGCGGACCAATGTATTCGGCTTTTTGTTGCGGCTTGCCGCCAGAATTCCGTTCTTGTTTATTGCCGGCCGTCTTTACGGGCCAGAGGCTTTGGGCCGCTTTGCCTACGCTATTTTGATAGTCGAATTCGTCGCGCAATTGGCAACGTTGGGCTTAAGACGCGGATTGGCGGAACTATTGTCGCAAGGCGACCGGCCACACGCCAATCTTGTGGCGGACGCAATCTTTTCGGCTATGGTCGCCTCGGCCCTTGGCGCGGCATTTTTAATTGCCGTTCCGCAGATCATGTTCCCCAACAGCACTATCAACGGCCTTGACCGTTTTTTGCCGCTTGTCATCTTTGCGATCGTCGCAACCGACATAGCGCTCGCGGCGCTGGCCTATCGTTTTGACATCCTTTCAACAGTGCGCGCCCGCGCCATAATAGAGCCATGGACGATCAGCATCGCGGCAGGTGCCTTGTATTTTTATTCCGCGCGTGACGGCCTGATCCTTGCATATGTGGTGTCTTTAGTTGCCGCGTTGCTCTTCGCGATTTGGCCCTTGTGGCGTAGCTATGGAGTTGCCTGGGGCTGGGTGCCGAGTTTGTCGCGGTCCTATGCCATTGCCCGCCGCAATCTTCCCCTCGCCGCCGCAGATGCGGCCGAATGGGGAAGCAGACGGCTTGATCTTGCGATATTGGGCCTCTTCGCCTCCCCCGCAGTCGTTGGAATATATTATGTGGCGCAACAAGTCGCCAGCCTGCCGCAAAAATTGAAAACCAGCTTTGACCCTATTTTGAGCCCTGTCATCACCCGCAATCTGAAATCAAGAAACTACGCCGAAATTGCACGACAGATTGGCCAAGTGGGCTTCTGGATTATCGCCGCTCAGGCCGGTATCGCGCTCGCGCTCGGCATTCCGGGGGAAGCCGTGATGGGCCTGGTCGGACCGGAATTTGTTGGCGGAACAGGTGCATTGGCTTTCTTGTTAGCAGCCGAAGTGGCCGCGGCGACTGCAGTGGTCAGCGAATCTGCGCTTGTCTATATGGCCCGTCACCGCAATCTGCTTATTTCCATCGCCATGTTATCGGTTCAGGCGCTGGTGAGCGTCGGCCTTATTTTAATGATCCCTTATTTTCCCGTTAAGCCGTCATATGTCGGGCTGTATCAGGCGGCGGCTGTGGCTTGCGGCCTTATGATTTCGCTTGGTATCGGCTCGATCATCAAATCCCGTTTACTGAGCCGCTTGCTAGGCCACGGCATCAGCATCTGGCGCGGCACATTGGTGTTTGCGGTCATCGGCGCAGCGGGAACAGGCATGTTATTCGTGAGTGTGCCCGCCCGTTTCGAATGGGTGGAGCTGGCGCTGGGAATACCTGCAATATTGGGGCTTTATAGCTGGATCATCTGGCGCTGGGGCTTTGGCCCAGAAGACAGGGTGTTGTTCCGCAAAAAGGCGGATTAACCCAATCGTTGACGAACCAACTCCGCAATATCGGCTTCGGGCCGTGCTCCATAATGGGAGATGATTTCAGCCGCGCACACAGCCCCCATCGTCAGGCATTTCGCCATTGGCTGACCTTGTGCAATACCTGCAAAGACGCCGGCAGCGAACAAGTCGCCTGCGCCAGTTGTGTCGACAAGTTGCGTGACCGGTTCCGCCGACACTGTGGTGCGAACACCATTTTCCACCGCAATCGCGCCATGTTCGCCGCGTGTGCAAACCAGCAACGGCACCTTGGCAGATATGGCCACAACCGAAGCTTCAAAATCTTCGCTGCCATGCAGCGCGCAAATTTCGACTTCATTCGCAAACAGAATGTCGATGCGTCCCGCATCCATTTCAGCCAGAAAATCAGGGCCGTGACGTGAAATGACAAAGGCATCCGATAAAGTCAGCGCCACTTTCCGACCAGCGGCACGCGCAACGTCAATCGCGGTCCGCATCGCGGCGCGTGGCTCTTCGGGGTCCCACAAATAACCTTCGAGATACAGGATCGCCGCGCTTTCAATCAGATCTTTATCGATCAACCGCGCAGGCAAATATTGCGACGCGCCTAAAAATGTATTCATGGTCCGCTGCGCGTCAGGTGTGACCAAGATGTAGCAACAAGCGGTGGCTGGCGGACCATCACGCGCAGGTATGTCGAAATGGATACCGCCCGCGCGGATATCATGCGCGAACACGTTGCCAAGCTGGTCGTTCGCCACCTGACCGATAAATGCAGTGTTATGTCCTAACCGGGCCAGACCGGCCAAGGTATTGGCGGCCGAGCCACCGCTGATTTCGCGTGCTGGCCCCATATGGTCGTACAACGCCCTGGCGCGATCTTCGTCAATGAGCTGCATGCTGCCTTTGGTCAGGCCCTGTTCGGTGATGAACGCATCGTCGGTTTCGGCGATAATATCCACAATGGCATTACCAATTGCGAGTACGTCAAAGCGAATGTCTGTCATTGTTAATCCTGTTTACGGTCCGGCGCGCCCTAGTGGGATTGGACATTTCGAGCAAGCGCTTTAGGGTGTCGCCATGATCCAAGCACTTATGTTGTCATTCCAGAGCCTGTCGGACACCCGCGTCGCCCGCCTTTTGGCTAAAGTTATCGCTCTTACTATCGGCATTTTCATTGTGTTGGGTGTTGGCCTTTGGTTCGGGATGGCCGCATTGTTCGGTTGGCTCAATTTGACGGATGGCGGAACATGGTCGGCGCTTTTGTCGATAGCTCTATCGCTTTTGGCGGCGGTGCTGCTGTTTCGCGTTGTCGCTATTGCCGTCACATGGGTCTTTGCCGACGATATCATTGATGCTGTTGAAGACCATTATTATCCGCAATTTGCAGATATAGGCAAAAGGCCGGGACTTGCGACCGGCGTTCAAATGGCGATCCGTTCCGTCATTCGTGTTATTGCTTATAATTTGCTCGCCTTGCCGATTTATGTTTTGCTGCTCTTTACCGGCATTGGCACTGCCATTGCTTTCATGCTGGTCAATGCCTTGCTGCTTGGCCGCGATCTTGAGGATATGCTGATCGCCCGGCATGGAGCCGCACATGGTACGATTCGCAAGTTGCCCCGCCTTTTGCTTGGCCTTTTAGGCACGGCGGGAATGCTGGTGCCGGTGCTTAATCTGTTCGTGCCTGTCCTTATTACGGCAATGGCCGTGCACATCGTGCATTCGGGGGTCGCAAAGCTGTGAATTATAGGCATGGCATTTTATGGTGTGTTGCGTTGGCGTTCGGTACGTCTGCCCAAATTCATGCCGAACGTCCGGCGTCTCATTTTCCCACACGGCCAGCGCTTGAAAAACATGGGCTGGATTTGGTGATGGGCAAGGATGTCGAAACGTTGAAGCGATTATTTGGCGAACCACGCCTCGATATCATCGAGGTCTATGGACGCAAATTGCAATTCATTGGCAAGGCCTGCGTGCTGGACGCTTTTTTCTATCCGGACGGAAAAGGCGGGACGGAAATTGTGACTCATATTGACGCCCGGCGCAGCGACGGTGCCGAGGTTGACCGCGCGGCCTGCATCGAAGCGCTGATCCGTCGGTAGAGCCGGGAACAAGGGGTGTTACACCTCCCATTCTGCGCGCACGGAATGGCTTTCTTCCTGACTTGCCAAGCGTAGTTTCAAACCAGCAAAACGTTCCGGCGATAGCTGCCGCAACGCCCAAATCGCACTGCCCCTTACCACATCATCCGCGTCATCCAGCAAGCGCATCACAGCCGGTAACAAAGAAACATCCCTGCTATTGCCCGCAGCAATCAGCACGTTCCGCACAAAGCGATTGCGGCCAATTCGCTTGATCGGCGACCCCGAAAACAGCACCCGGAATGCGGCGTCATCCAGCGTCAACAAATCTGCCAGCTTGGGTGCCGCCAGTTCTGCCCTTGGCAGAAAAGCCTTGTTTGCGGCGGCGGCACTTGCAAATTTATTCCACGGGCACACCGCCAGACAATCGTCGCAACCATAAATATGATTACCAATCAAGGGGCGTAACGCGGGGTCAATGGGCCCTTTATGTTCGATCGTCAGATAAGAAATGCACCGCCGTGCATCGACTTTATACGGTGCTGGAAAGGCGTCCGTCGGACAGATATCCTGACAGGCACGGCATGAACCGCAACTGTCCTTGGCCGCCACATCAGGTTCAATTTCGGCGGTAGTGTAAATCGCGCCCAGAAAAAGCCAGCTCCCATGTGCGCGGCTGACGACGTTGCTGTGCTTTCCTTGCCAGCCCAGTCCTGCAGCTTCGGCGAGTGCCTTTTCCATAACAGGTGCGGTGTCGACAAACACTTTTACACCGACATCAGCCTGATGCGCGATCCAGCCCGCAAGCCGCTTTAGCGCGCCTTTGACAACGTCATGATAGTCACGCCCCTGGGCATAGACCGAAATGCGCGCGCGATCATTCTGACTGGCAAGAGCCATAGGATCAGCCGCAGGGGCATAGCTCATGCCCAGCATGATAACCGACTTTACCTCTGGCCAAAGCACATCAGGGCTGGCCCTTTGATCGACGCGGCTTTCCATCCAGAGCATTTCGCCGTGGCATCCATCGGCGAGCCATTGGCGCAATCGTGCGCCAGCCGCCGGTGCCAAATGGCCGGATGCGATGCCAATTGCGACAAAACCTTCACGCGCGGCTTGGGCTTTCAACGCGTTAACCAAATTTGTCTTGTGTCTTTTCACACGCCAACCCTATTCAGCACCTCAATCTCATCCGGGGCGCGTTACCAATATGTATGCAATCGAGGCACATGGACTTGTCAAGCAATTCGACGGATTTCGTGCCGTTGATGGCGTGGACCTGAAAGTTCCGGTGGGCAGCATTTATGGCATATTGGGGCCCAATGGCGCAGGCAAGACCACGATGCTGCGTACCTTGCTGGGTATCATCGATCCGGATGCTGGCGTGCGAACCCTGCTTGGTTCCGACAGGCCGATCACCCAATCCCGTAATGTCGGCTATTTGCCGGAAGAGCGCGGCCTGTATCAATCGATGCGCGCTGTCGATACCATTGCATTCATGGGCGCGCTGCGCGGCTTATCGCTAAAGGAAGGCAAGGAAAAAGGCCGTGCCTTATTGGAAGAAGCAGGGCTGGGTTACGCCGCCGACAGGCAGATTAGGCAGCTTTCCAAAGGCATGGCGCAAACCGTGCAATTAATGGGTACCATTGTGCATGATCCCAAGCTGATCGTTTTGGATGAACCTTTTTCCGGACTGGATGCCCTGAACCAGGCCAAGCTTGAACACATGATCCGGGCACAGTCGAAAAAAGGCGTTACGATCATTTTTTCAACCCATGTCATCGCACATGCCGAACGTCTGTGCGAACGCATTGCCATTATTGCCAGGGGCAAGATCAGTTTTGACGGGCTGGTATCCGAAGCTCGCGACCGGCTGCGTCCACAAGTGCATCTGGAAACAGAAACGCTGGACGGTGCATGGCGCGCCGCCCTGCCTGCGGATACGCGGGCAGAGGGGCATTGGTGGCATTTTACCTTGCCCGAAACTGGCGTTGAACCCTTGCTGACCGCTTTGGTCGAGGGCAAAGCGGGCATCAAGTCACTGTCGATCGAACGCCCCGGGCTGCACGACGCGTTCGTTGCGATTGCCGGCGAATCGGTCGCCGCCGAAATGGATGAACCCGTGGCAGGAGAAACATTGTGAAAGAGATACTCCGCGCCGCTTTTGTTATCGCCCGCCGCGACTTTACCGCGATCATTTATTCCAAAGCCTTTATCTTCTTTCTGCTTGGACCATTCTTTCCGGTCCTTGTTGGAATCGCCGCTGGCAGCCTTGGCGGCCAGATTGCCCGCGAAGCCGCGCAACCTGTGGTCGGACTTGCCATGACGCAATCCGATTCCCGGAAAATGACCGAGGCGCGCGAAACCTTGTCTGCCAACATGGGCGAAAATTACTTTACCAAGATCAAGATTGTTGGCGATGCAGCGCAGGATAAAGGTAAAAATCCGAAAGATTATCTCAAGAAAAAAGAGGATAATCTAAGCGTCGTTGTGACCGGAACGCTCGCTAAACCGGTCGTCACCGGCACCAAAGCTTCGGTCAAGCGCGAAAGTGCAGGGATCGAATTGCTGGCCGCGCACGCGCTAAATCCCGGCGCTGTCAAATTGACAGAGGCCGAAGCCGATATCGTTGCCGAAACCGCCAATAGCGACAAGCAATTGCGGACAGTAACCGCGCAAGGCGGACAGATCCTCGTATTCTTCCTGACAATGTTGCTGGCCGGTATGGTGCTGTCCAATCTTGTCGAAGAAAAATCGAACAAGATTATCGAAATCCTGGCGGCCTCAATACCAATGGAATCGGTGTTTTTGGGCAAGTTATTCGCGATGCTGGGGATGGCGCTGCTGGGCATATTGGTGTGGACGACAATTGGGGGTATTGGCATGCAGGTCACGCAAGGGCTGCCCAATTTCCCGACACCAGCGGTGGGATGGCCCGTTTTCATCACTCTGTGCTTTACCTATTTCATCATGGCCTATCTGATGCTTGGCGCGCTGTTTTTGGGGATTGGCGCAATGGCCGCAACGGTGCGCGAGGTCCAGACCATTTCAATGCCGGTGACGATGGCGCAGCTTATCAATTTCTTTTTCGCGTCTTATGCCTTGACCAAAACAGGCCAACCCGTGGAGCAATTCGCGGCGATTTTCCCATTCAGCTCGCCCTTCGCCATGATTGGTCGCGCCGCGCTGGAACCTACGCTTTGGCATCATGGAGTGGCGATTGTGGGCCAGTTATTTTTCGCCATCCTCCTGCTTCGCCTCGGCGTATGGCTATTCAAGCGTAATGTCATGAAATCGGGCAATGCCGGCCGCATAAAGGATGGCGGCAAACGTAAATTGTTCGGACTGATTGCGGTGGGCGGTTGAAAGGTGCCGATCTTGCGATAAGTTGCGTATCGAAACGGGATTGACATATTTGTAAGTAGTGGCAGTTTCTTCGCCGAGAGGAATTTATAAAATGGCCACTGCACCCGTCTTTGAAAACGATTCGCTTCCCTGGGAAATAAACAAGGCTCCGCATCATTGGGATGTAACCCTTCCTGAAATTTATACGGAAGATCGCTGGCATCCGATATTTAAGGAAATGCGCGAGAAAGCACCGATCAACAAAATCGAAGGCAGTGGTTTTGGCAGTTACTGGAACGTTACAACACTAAAAGCCATTCAACATGTTGAAGCTTTGCCGGACATTTATTCTTCATCGTTTGAACATGGCGGCATTACGCTGGTCGATGAAGAATCGCTGGATGAACCCATTCCTGAAGACCAGAAAATCATCATGCCGATGTTCATTGCCATGGACCGGCCCAAACATACCGAAGAACGGCGGGTTATAGCGCCAGCATTCACACCGGGGGAAATGGAGCGAATGTCGCTCGACATTCGCCAACGCACGGGCGAATTGCTTGACTCATTACCAATTGGCAAACCCTTTGATTGGGTCGATCTGGTTTCGATTGAACTGACCACCCAAATGCTGGCTTTGCTGTTCGATTTTCCGTGGCAGGACCGTCGTAAATTGACCGAATGGTCGGACTGGGCCGGTGATGTCGAACTGTTCCGAACCGAAGAAACCCGCAAGGCCAGGCTGGCAAAAATGTTCGAAATGGGGGCCTATTTCCAAGGCCTTTGGGAAGAACGTAAAAACCGGGGTGAGGCACCTGATCTAATCAGCCGTATGATCCATTCACCGATGAAGGACATGAACCAATTCGAATATATGGGCAATTTGATCCTGTTAATCGTGGGCGGTAATGACACCACCCGCAATTCGATGTCCGGCTATGCTTATGGCCTGCATTCGTTTCAGGACGAGCGTGAAAAGCTGGAGCAAAACCCGCAATTCATTCCCAATGCAGTCAGCGAAATCATCCGTTGGCAGACGCCTTTGGCACATATGCGGCGCACGGCAATGCGCGACCATGACCTGTTCGGTGCGCCGATCAAGGCCGGGGACAAGATCGGCATGTGGTATTTGTCCGCCAACCGCGATGAAACGGTGTTCGACAATCCTGATAAGTTGGTCGTGGACCGGGAAAATGCGCGGCGGCATCTTGCCTTTGGTTATGGCATCCATCGGTGCGTCGGGGCGCGGCTTGCCGAACTGCAAATCCGCATTCTTCTAGAAGAAATGGCGAAGCGGCGGTTGCGGCCCAATGTGTTAGGAGAACCCGAGCGTGTTGCGGGATGCTTTGTTCACGGATATCGCAAGATGATGGTCGAATTGTCGACCTATTGAAACCTTTTGGTCTGCTGGCGCGTATATATATCTGAACTCAGATTAAGGATATCGCCATGCAGATGAATAAGCGCCAGTTTCTCTCCCTGGGCAGTGTCGGGGTTGCAGCATTCATGTTCGGCTGCGGCACCGGCGCCACCGCCAAAACACGTTATGCCGTGACTTACAGCGACGCCGAATGGAAAAAGCGTTTGCCACCTGCAGCCTATCGCGTGTTACGGCAAGAAGATACCGAGACGCCCTATACCAGCCCGCTGAACAAGGAAAAGCGCAAGGGCACCTTTGTTTGTGCCGGGTGCAGCCAACGGCTGTTCTCATCCACAACTAAATATGACAGCGGCACCGGCTGGCCCAGTTTCTGGCAACCATTGGCAGGCGGGGTCGGCACAAAGACCGACTATAAAATCGGCCTGCCCCGCACCGAAGTGCATTGTGCACGCTGCGGTGGGCATCTGGGTCATGTATTCGATGACGGGCCAAAGCCAACCGGCAAGCGTTACTGCATGAACGGAGTCGCTATGAAGTTCGTGCCTGGCTAAACCTTATTTACTGTCCCCAATGCCCGAAAAATCCAGCTCTGCCGGTTTCTTTGAAGGATCGGCTTTGCTGTGGTTTTCAATGATGGACAATATCGCCGATGCGCGCCCGTCTTGTTGGGCATATTCCCGTGCCGAATATCCCGCACGACTGTCTTTCTTATCCGGATTAGCGCCCGCTTTTAACAACGCACGTACCGCCTCGATATTTCTTAATTGCACTGCCAATATCAATGCAGTCTCACCGGATCGGTTGGTTTGATCGACCTGCGCCTTTTTTGCCAATAAGATCTCGATGCCTTCGACATAACCAAGCTGCGTCGCCAACATCAACGGGGTAGTGCCTTTTTTGTCGGCAAAACCAGGGTTCCCGCCTTTTTGGAGCAAATAGCTCAACCAAGTTGAATCCCGGCGCTGGATTACAATGTGCAATGCGGTTTCGCCGGTGGTGCTATCACGGGTATTGACGATCACCGTTCCGGGTTCGGACAAAAACTTCTCTGCCTCGTCCCCTTTACGCTCTTTGACCGCTTTCAGAAAATTATAGCTGTCCGAAAACTGTGCATGTGCGGCCGGCACAAATACACCGGCGGATATTGAAAACATCGCCGCAGCAGCGGCAATCAAAACCAATTTCTTGTTCAAGGAAATGTGCCTCATAATTCTAAAACCAAAATACTTGATATCCGTGCATTAGCAGACCATGTCTGCCCCTGCTATGAACAAAAATCTCTACTTTGCGCTTTCTGTCGCGATTTCACCGCTTCTTTTGCTCGCTGCTTGTAATCAAGATCCTGCAAAACCCTCACTTTTAGAGGCGCCGTTGGCCGGTGCCGCGATTGGCGGCGATTTCGTCCTCACTGATCAAGACGGGAAAAAGCGGGCGTGGAAAGAATTTAACGGCAAATACCGTATCGTCTATTTCGGATACACCAACTGCCCTGACATCTGTACCCCGGATATGCAAAATCTGATGGCTGGACTGAAATCCTTTGAAAAGGCAAAGCCCGAGTTGGCGGCGAAGATACAGCCGATTTTCATTACAGTTGACCCGGGGCGTGATACACCCGAAGTGCTCAAACAATTTGTCGGCGCTTTTCATCCTCGCGCACTCGGCCTGACCGGTACGGACGCAGAAATTGCCGATGCGGCAAAGAAATTCGCCATTTATTCCAGCCGGGTCGAAGGTTCATCCCCCGAAAGCTATTTGATGAGCCACAGCCAGACGCCCTATCTGATGGACCCTGATGGTAAACCCATAGCAATTCTCCCCGCCGATCAACCCAAGACCGATGCAAATGAAGGCGCACCCAAATTGGTTGAAGCCGATCTGGAAAAGTGGGTACGCTGAGCCAGTCGATGACCGAAGCAGCTTTCTGGGAAGCGCCAATCGAAACGCTGGACCGTGCACAATGGGAGGCATTGTGCGATGGATGCGGCAAATGCTGCCTTAACAAGGTGGAGGATGAAGACACTGGCCGTATCTATCCCACCAATGTTGCCTGCAAATTGCTCGACCTTAACACCTGCCGATGTGCCGACTACCGCAATCGCAAGGCCATTGTGCCCGAATGCCTTCGTTTGACGCCGCGCAAGATTGACGATTATGTCTGGCTGCCTGCGAGCTGCGCTTATGTCCTGCGCGCGGCGGGTGAGCCTTTACCCGAATGGCATTATCTGATCAGCGGAAGCCGCGAGACCATTCATGAGGCTGGCATGTCGGTCAAAGGTCGGGCAATATCGGAATTGCATGCTGGACCGCTTGAAAACCATATTGTCGAACAGCCTCTCTGACCCTGAGGTAGATATCGAGGGCGAGAGCGTACCCGTGCGGATCAGACGCAACCCGCGCGCGCGCCGGATCTCGATGCGGGCAGACGCAGTAAAGCGCGAAATCCGCATTACGATGCCGAATTACACCCCCACCAACGTCGCGCTCGAATTTGTCACGCAAAAGCGGGAATGGATCGCAGCCCGGCTGCAAAGTGCGCCCGACGCAGCACCAATCCGCCCGGACAGCGAAATTGCTGTGAAGGGCGAGACCCACCGCATCGAATGGCGCGAAGACTGGCCACGCACCATCCGGTGCGGCGAAGGCATGATCCGGCTTGGCGGCCCCGAAACTTCGGTCGAAGCGCGCATATTACGCTGGCTAAAGGCAGAGGCGCGGCGCATCTATGACAAGGAAATCCGCCATTATTGCGAGAAAGCAGGCGAACCCCTGCCCCGTCTTTCGCTGGGTGATCCACGAAGCCGTTGGGGCAGCTGTTCGAGCCGTGGCACAATTTCGCTCAGCTGGCGACTGATCATGGCCCCTGCCCATGTACGCCGGTCGGTCATCGCCCACGAAGTCGCGCATATGCGGCATATGGACCACAGCACTGAATTCTATGGCTGGCTCGATACCCTCTACGAGGGCGACCGGAAGGCAGCCGATCGCTGGCTGAAAATGCACGGCACCGGATTGCAGCGGGTCGGTCGTTAGGAGACATGCATGCTTGAAATGCGAGATAAATGCGAACGTTGCGAAACGCCGTTAATGTGGGACAGCGACGAAGCACGCATTTGCAGCTATGAATGCACCTTCTGCGCGCCATGCGTGAACGGCCCGCTTGAAGGACGCTGCCCCAACTGTGGCGGCGAATTGCAGGTCAGGCCCAAGCGCGCCAGAAAAGCTGGCTGAAAAACCCGCTAAGAAACGTCAGGCCTTGGTGATCTCGCTCCCCAGGGCACCATATTTCTTTTCGAAACCAGCGATATCTCCGGCAACCAAAAGCTTCGCCTGATCGACCCAGTTATCGCGCGTAATGCGACCCGCAAAATTGCCCAGCTTGCCGTCCAGTTCGGCGATATCAGCCGACGTCAGCTTGGCTACTTGCGTGAAACTCGTAACGCCCAGAGATTTGAGTAGCGTGTTCAACTTCGGGCCAACGCCTTTCAGCAGTTCCAGATTGTCAGGGATGACCGGCTTGGCGACTGCCTTGGGTTTCGGCGCTGCCTTGGGTTTTGGAGCGACTTTTGGTTCAACCTTTGGAGCTGTTACAACAGCTGCCTTTTTGGGTGCTGCCTTTGGCTTAGGTGCAACCTCTGCTTTCGCCTTGGCAGGAGCCTTAGCGGTCGCGGCCTTCGCAACCGCCACTTTTGCCACGGCAGCTTTCGGAGCAGCCGCTTTGGGAGCCGCCGTCTTTTTCGGCGCGGCCTTCGCTGCTATGCTTGCGGGTGCCGCTTTGGTAGCTGCGGCTTTCAGCGGTGCCTGCGCTTTGGGGGGGGCTGTCTTGGACGATGGTGTCGGGTCGTCCATCAGCTTTGCCGGCGCAGCGGGCGGTGTTGCCGCTACTACCGGAGGCGCGGGAACAGCTTTTGGGGGCGCAGCTTCGCTCGACCCATCTTCTTTCTTTACAGATCCCAGTGCTAGCATCCACCACATCAATGCGGTGAATATGACAATCGCACTAATGATAATCGGCAAATAAGCAGTCATGATCGTCTCCCCAAAGTGGCCCTCAACTCAACGTGGGACGATAAACAAATTTTACGAAAAAGCAAAAGCGCTAATCACATCGCTGCTTCGCGCTCTATTTCGCGCCAACCTATATCGCGACGGCAAAAACCCGATGGAAAATCAATGCCATCCACCACGGCATAAGCATTCATCTGGGCTTCGGTCACCGTTGCGCCGGTTGCCGTCACATTGAGGACGCGTCCGCCATTGGCGATCAATTGGCCATCTTTTTCGGCAGTACCAGCGTGGAATATTTTGCCCGTCCGCACGTCATCGAACGATATTGCCCCGCCTTTTTGAGGAGTACCGGGATATCCATTTGCAGCCATAACCACAGTTAGCGCCGCGTCGCCGGAAAACGTCGGAACAGGGGCGCTTGCAAGCTCTCCTTTTGCAACCGCCAGCATCAGCGTC
>Ga0073914_10000099_pt1 | contig 15575 bp, 16 predicted proteins | sample GWRWT4_30Apr14_FD_71481 | JGI IMG/M metagenome (GOLD analysis project Ga0073914, IMG submission 71481) | Sand microcosm microbial communities from a hyporheic zone in Columbia River, Washington, USA - GW-RW T4_30-Apr-14 | ecosystem: Engineered > Artificial ecosystem > Sand microcosm >... | reverse complement strand
CCGGAAACAAGCTGCCTTGGCCCGGCGCTTCACCACGAACGTATGCCATAAAAAAATGCCCACATCTCAATGCAGGCATTTTCGTTAATCACTATTCAGACTGCCAGGGTTTTGACACAGCCTGAGGTGCGGGCTTTTTTTATTTCATGCATGAAGCTTTGTGCTGCTATTGCTTACGGGGTCGCTTTTGCACCGGCTTCTGCCACAGTGAGCGCCGTCATGTTGATGATGCGGCGTACGGTGGCGGATGGAGTGAGAATGTGCACCGGTTTGCTGGCGCCGAGCAGGATAGGGCCAACCGTGACACCACTGCCCGAGGTCACTTTCAGAAGATTGAAAGCAATATTGGCGGCATCGAGAGTGGGCATGATCAGCAGGTTGGCAGCGCCCTTGAGGCGCGAGTTAGGGAATACCTGACTGCGGATGGCCTCATCCAGTGCGGCATCGCCGTGCATTTCGCCTTCCACTTCCAGATCCGGCGCCTGCTCACGCAACAGGCGCCATGCCTTGCGCATCTTGGCGGCGCTGGCAGTGTCTTCGCTGCCAAAGCTGGAATGAGAGAGCAGGGCGACCTTCGGCGTGAGGCCGAAGTTCTTGACCGCTTCCGCTGCCTGCAGCGTCATCTCGGCAATCTGCTCGGCACTGGGGTCCGGATTGACGTAAGTGTCACAGATAAACAGTGTGCGGTTTTCCAGCATCAGCAGGTTCATGGCGGCGAAATTACTGACACCAGTTTTCTTCGGGATGATGCGGTTGATATAGCGCAGGTGCAGGCCATAATTCGCGAAAGTGCCGCAGATCATGCCGTCGGCCTCACCGAAGTGGACCAGCAGCGAACCGATCAGTGTGGCACGACGGCGTACTTCCTTCTGGGCAAGCTCCGGCGAAATGCCTTGGCGCTCCATCAGGCTGTGGTAGTGCGTCCAGTACTGCTTGAAGCGCGGGTCTTCGTCCTGGTTGACCAGCACGAAGTCCTTGCCGGCGCGAATGCGCAGGCCGAGCTTCTCTAGTCGCTTTTCAATGACATTGGGACGGCCTACCAGAATCGGTTTGGCGAGGCCTTCATCGACCACGACCTGCACAGCGCGCAGTACCCGCTCGTCTTCGCCCTCGCAATACACGATGGTCTTGGGTTGAGCCTTGGCCTTGGCAAACACCGGTTTCATGATGAACGCTGAGTTATACACAAACTCGGAAAGCTTTTGGCGATAAGCATCGAAGTCCTGGATCGGACGCGTGGCAATGCCGGTATCCATGGCGGCTTTGGCAACTGCGGGGGCAATGGCCATGATCAGGCGTGGATCAAGCGGCGTCGGAATCAGGTAGTCCGGTCCGAAAGAGGCGGCTGAGCCGGTGGTGACTTCGGATTGCTCGGCATGTGCCAGGTTGGCAATGGCGTATACGCAGGCAATCTTCATGGCTTCGTTGACCGTGGTAGCACCGACATCCAGAGCACCACGGAAAATGTAGGGAAAGCAAAGCGCGTTGTTCACCTGGTTCGGATAGTCAGAACGGCCGGTGGCAATGATGGCGTCCGGGCGCGCTTCCTTGGCCAGCTCCGGCATGATTTCCGGCGTGGGATTGGAGAGCGCGAAAATGATCGGGTTGGCGGTCATGCCCTTGAGCATTTCCGGCTTCAGCACACCTGCGGTGGAAAGACCGAGGAACATGTCGGCACCAGGCATCAGGTCGGCAAGGGTACGGGCCTCCGTATTCTGTGCAAACTTTGCCTTGCTTTCGTCCATGCCGGCGCGGCCTTCGTAGCACACGCCCTTGGAGTCGGCCACGAAGATGTTTTCCTTGCGTGCGCCCAGCGACACCAGAACGTCGAGGCAGGCAATGGCGGCAGCACCCGCGCCCGAGCAGACGATCTTTATGTCCTCGATTTTCTTGCCGACGACTTTCAGGGCATTGATGAGGCCGGCTCCGACGATGATCGAAGTGCCGTGCTGGTCATCATGGAAAACTGGAATCTTCATGCGCTCGCGCAGCTTTTTTTCCACGTAGAAACATTCGGGAGCCTTGATGTCTTCCAGATTGATGCCGCCGAATGTGGGCTCGAGGGCCGCAATAATCTCGACCAGTTTTTCCGGATCCTTTTCGTTGATTTCGATATCAAATACATCAACGCCGGCAAATTTCTTGAAGAGAACGCCCTTGCCCTCCATGACCGGTTTGGAGGCCAGCGGGCCGATGTCACCCAGGCCAAGCACGGCGGTGCCGTTGGTGATCACGGCAACGAGATTGCCACGGGCGGTGTAGCGGGCAGCAGTAGACGGGTCACGGGCGATTTCTTCGCAGGGAGCAGCCACGCCTGGCGAGTAGGCCAGTGCCAGATCGCGCTGGTTGACCATGGCCTTGGTCGGCGTGACGCTGATTTTGCCCGGCTCGGGGAATTCGTGGTAATCCAGTGCGGCTTTGCGCAGTGCCTCATCCATCGTCGTTCTCTCTACTCGCTGCTTGTTGCCATGATCCCATACCTCTCGATTCAGCCGGCGAAGCTGCGGGAGAAGACGGGGTTCAAAAAGAAGTCGCGAAGAATACCATTTTCAGGGGGGTGGAGCGGACTGTTTCTGTGGTTATCGGGTCAATGGGCCCGGCTTTCCGACCAAGCCGGTTTCGTCCCGGCGGGTGTATGCGGCGATGGGCGGCCAGTATTGCGGGTTTCCACAATGGCGGTGGGGCGGGGGTGATCGCTAGCATGCTGTGAGCTTCAATACGGTTGGCTTGGCACCGTACAGAAAGCAAGGAGAGTGTCATGCAGGAGTCGTTGCAGTTTACCTACCCCTATCCTGCCGAGACGTTCGTGGCCATGTTCCGGGATGAGGGTTACATCACCCGCAAGCATGCCCAACTGCGCCAGCGCAACATCCGCATTCTCGATGCCCTGGACAAGCCCGGGCACTACCGCCTTACCGTGCGCCGTGACGCCAAAACTCTGTTGCCAGAGGCCATGCCGGAGTTTGTGCAATCCATCCTGATGGGCAAGGTCAGTGCGCTTGTGACAACCATCGAGTGGGATCTGAGCGACCCTTCACTCTATGTCGGCAAGAACACTATCGAGATGGAGGGCATACCTCTGAAGGCGCACATTGACTACTGGCTGATTCCTCAGGGAAAGCAGTGCCTGCACCGTCAGTTGCTGAATGCCAAAGTGAGCGTGCCCATCATTGGCGGAAATCTCGAAAGCTTTGCCATTGATGCCATGCGTGGCATTCAGACGCGCGATTATGAATACAACATGGAGTTTCTGCGCGAGTTCGCACAGCCCATGACAGCCATGGCCTGATATCCGCAACACCCACCATCTGGCACTCTGACCCCGGCGGTCAAAAAGAGCTGCGCGAACACTCGGTTCCCAGCCATCAATCCGTTTTTTTGCATGGCGATTACCGGAAGAAATGCTTGCGGTATTCGTTCGCGCACCCACACTTTCCTGAGTCTTGAAGAGAAGATTGTGGTTTGTGATGACCGGTTTATGATGGCGATGAAAGGACGAACCCCCACGGGTTATTTTAACCTTATCACCTAGGATTTATGAAATTTTGATGAAACAAAGATCTTCATTGGTGGAATTTTTTAACTTCTTCAGTTGATCTTAATGTTATGGGTTCTTTGAAAGTTTCAGGGATTGATATCGGAGCTTTTCAAGCTAGTTGTCGCGTTAACTTTTCACGCAGCTGATTTTCCAGGGGCGCTAGGGCGTCCCGTTCCGGGTTCAGCTAGACCCGGTTTTCCAAGTGCCAGCTTCTGGCATCTCCACTCCAGCGTTCGGGATTTTTTCCTTCGCCGCTGCATAAAGCGCTTTTCTCTTTTCCAATAACGCCTCCGCCTCTCCACGGTGGCGCTGATCCGGCGTCACGTACTGCAAGCCGCTGTGCCGATGCTCAAGGTTGTACCAACTCACAAAACGCTGCACCCACCGCCGCGCCGCACCCACTCCGCTGAACGACCGCTCCGGCCATAACGCGCTGTATTTCGCCGTGCGGAACAAGGTCTCCGCATGGGCGTTGTCGTTACTCACGCGCGGCCGACTGTACGAGGGCAACACGCCTAAATTCTGCATGCACGCCAGCATCGTCGAGCCTTTCATGGCGCTGCCGTTGTCGGAGTGCAATATCAGCGGTCGCCCGGCAAGACCCTCGCGAAAGCTGCCTTTCGTCAATAGCTCTGCGGCCAGTTCTGCCGATTCACACTCATGCACGCAGCTGGCGACGATCTTGCGACTGAACACATCTTTCATCATGTACCAGTAATAAAACCGACCGCGAACCTCCGCCGGCAACCACGTGATATCCCAGCACCACAGTTGATTCGGCGCCGTTGCCTCGTGCGTAGTCAATGTACGTGAACTCGGTGCCTTAATGCGGCCTCGTCGTTGCTGTTGGTCATCGGCCTTCAAGTAGCGGTAGAACGTCGACTCCGATGCCATATACACGCCGCTATCCGCCAATCGCGGCACAATCTGATGCGGTGGCACGCTGGCAAACTCCGGCTGATTCACCACGTTAAGCACGGCAATTTGTTCTTCCGCCGTTAACTTGTTGGCCGGTGCCGGACGCACCGCCAGCGGTCGTCCATCTTCCGGATGATGCTGCCAGCGCTGCACCGTACGCACGCTCATGCCCAATTCGGCGCAGGCCATAAAACGCCGTGCCCCCGACACCATGGCTTCATCAATGAGCGTCACCGCCCCTCGGCGATCTGCAGCGGGAATTAATCGTCCTCGTCCTTGCCCCAGATCGCCTCGGCTTTTTTTCGGAGAATTAACAGCGCTGCTGCCTCCGCCAGCGCCGATTCTTTGCGCCGCAAATCACGTTCTAGCTCCTTGATGCGTTGCCGCGAGATTTTGTCTTGCGCGCGCAACACACGGCCTTGCTCCGCAGACGTGGCATTGGCTTGCTCACAGGCCTCGCGCCACGTCTGAATCTGCTCGACGTACAAACCCTTGCGCCGACAATACTCGGCCAGCTCCACCTCATTCAGGCTTGCCACCTCCAGCACCACGCGGAACTTGTCCGCGCTGGACCAGGCCGCACTATTTTTTCCATCTCCGGGCACCACGACACCTGCTGTTCTTGCTTGTTGGCGCCAAGCATACAACGTCACCGAGCTAATACCGGTTTCTTCCGCCAATTCGGCCACGCTTCGATTTAACGGCGGCATCATCTGCCGCAAAACCCACTCACGCTTCTCCAAGGAATAACGTGCCATGCCTCATTTCCAGCCGCCCGCCAAGGGATTATTAAAATTCAGATGACGCGACAACTAGCCTGACATGGCGGGATATGACTCCTAGTGGATCTGAAACCACCCGTGTTTTGCGATATCACATTGCCGATATTGATAATCGGTGTGGTCCACTTTTCAAATCCATGATGAGGATTCTGGAGGGAAGAACCCAGCATCACTGGGAGCAAGACCCTGTCAATTTTGATCTTCTTGTTGTCGGAAATGGCGAAGGACATGAGCGCCATGGAGATGCTCGTGTCGTCAATTTCAGTGTTTTTACCGCAGGAGCAGAGGACTCCCATCATTTCCACCTGAGGCCTCAGTCAATTGCAGATGTATTGAATTCTGTCGGAAGCGAGCTGGTTTCTCTGGGGATAGGAAGCCGTCCAGTTGCCTCCGCCGATTCGAGAAACGGTGAATCATTGCTGAAGGACAAGAAATGGCCGCCGGCCAGTGTGCTTGGAGGTAGTCCCGCTTATATCAAGCTGGCGACATTGATGACGGGGAAGCCACAGTCACTGAAAGACCTGGCAAGGCTTGCGCATATTGAATACGACATGTGCGAGCTGTTCATTGCGCGCCTGGAGGGGGCGGGAATACTTGAGCGTCATCCTTTGGCAGCCAAAGCCGAGCCCAGCGCCCTGTTGCGTCAGTCAGTCATGAACGGCGTGGATTGCTGGGAATGATCCGCTCTCGCCTTGGTCTTGGGGGTGGTGTGTGATTGAGCACAAGATACTTTTTACGGGAACAACGGGAGCAGGAAAAACCACGGCTATTGCCTGTGTCAGTGAAATTCCTCCACTGACGACCGATGAGCACAACCATGATGAATCCCTCGCTAAAACATTGACGACGGTCGGGCTTGATTATGGCGAGCTGACGCTAGAGAACGGCCATAAATTGCGTCTTTATGGAACGCCGGGACAGAGCAGGTTTGATTTCATGTGGCAGATACTGTCGCGCGGAGCGCTCGGCCTGATCATTCTGATTGATAACAGCCGTGCTGCTGCGATGGAAGATCTGGATGTATATATCAAGGGCTTTGCTGCGCTTATTGCGGATACTGCCTGTGTCGTGGCCATAGGCCGCATGGATATGCATCCGGTTCCCGATGTTGATTCTTTCTCTGAGCGGTTGGCCCAGCACGGGGTGTTGTGCCCGGGTGTACCAACCGACGTACGTGATCCGGAAGCAGTCTCGATGCTGCTGGATTTGTTGCTGACACAGTTGGAAATAAAGGCGAGTTGAAACGATGAATTTACCGGATGCCATGAAAGCAGCAGCACGCCCTGTGCTTGTTGACTTGATGAGAGAGGTTCGCGCCATACAGGCCGTGGTCATCGCCACCGAAGATGGCTTTGAACTTGCGGCTCATGCGCAGAATAAAGCGCAGATATCAAGATTGTCGGCCATGGCAAGTTCAATGGGGGCCTTGGGTGTCATGGCCGGTGAGGAAAGCCGGCTGGGAGCATGTGAATCAATCACGGTTGAGGCCGCAGAGGGTTACATCCTCATGCTGCAAGCGCGGCATCAGCGAGTGACGTTGATCCTGAGCATTATTGCCAGTCGGGATGCCATCATGGGAGAGGCCTTGTTCTACGGTCGGCAAGCGGTACGTCGACTGGAAAAACTTTAAGCAAGTACTGAGGTCGCGCAGGTATTGGTGCCACGGCGTGATTTTATGGATAAAAACGGGCATCAAAAAACCTTTAAAACTGGAGTTAAAAAAATGGCTGATATCAAACAATCTCTGGATCAAATCATGGGTACTGATGGCGCATGTGTGCAGCGCTTGTCGACTCCTCAAGCGGCATGATTCTGGGGCAAATAGGTACTGGTGTTGACCTCGATGTTGCTGCTGCAGGCAACACTGAAGTAGTGCGAGCCAAGTTGAAGACCATGCGTGCTCTTGGGCTCAAGGATGCGATTGAGGACATTCTGATCACCCTCGGTGCGCAATACCACATCATTCGCCCGATGGCGCGAAAGGAAGGGCTTTTCCTCTATGTGGTGCTGGACAAGGCGAAGTCGAATCTTGCCCTGGCTCGACGCAAGGTCTTGGATATTGAAGGCTCTCTGGTGGTGTAAGCCCAGCCTTCAGGCTCTGGTCTAGCGGCGGCCCGTAACCTTTAACACGTTGCGCAATACCGTTTGTGTTGCGCTTCTCTGGAGGAACAGCATGGCAAGAGTGTTGAAAATAAAATTGCTTGATGCTGAAGGGACGCCCTTGGCCCGCCAGTCCTTGTGGCTGACGGGTTGTGACATGCTGATCAGCAATGATGAAGGTGTTGCCCAGTTCTTGTTGAGTGATGAAGCCAGGCTGACTCTGATGATCAATGACGAGGAGGTCTGGTGCGGGCAGGCCAGTGAACTGAGTGTTGAAGAGACTTAAAAAAAGTCTGGAAGCGGGTTTTTGCGGGTTCAGTAGTGCTGGTTTTTACAGGATGAATCACTAAAAAAGGACGCTAACGCGTCCTTTTTTAGTGATTCATCGCTTCCGCTTGGAAGACCTGACGCGGGAGATAACATGGTCCGGCCTCCCAAGGCTCTATTTTTCCTGTTCGCGTGCAACGGCACGATACCCGATATCACGGCGATGGTATTCACCCTCCCATGAAACGGTTTCTACCAGCTTGTAGGCGTTGCTCTGGGCTTCCGAGACGGTGAGGCCGAGTGCAGTCGCGCAGAGCACGCGACCGCCACTGGTGACAACGTGGCCGTCTTTCAGCGTAGTGCCGGCATGAAAGATTTTGCCTTCGACATTGGCGGGGTTGTCGAGGCCAGCAATCACATCTGCTTTCCGGATATCGCCGGGATAACCGCCTGCGGCCATCACGACACCGAGAGAGGCGCGTGGATCCCAGTCTGCGGTAGTTTCGTCCAGCTTTTTTGCCATCCCGCGCTCAACCAGCTCAACCAGTGACGACTGGAGGCGCAGCATCACTGGCTGTGTTTCCGGATCACCAAAGCGGCAATTGAACTCGATGACTTTCGGCGCACCGTTTTTATCAATCATGAGGCCGGCATAGAGAAAGCCGGTATAGGGATGGCCTTCGGCAATCATGCCTTGCACCGTTGGGTTGATGACTTCACGCATCACGCGTGCATGCACGTCCGGTGTCACCACGGGTGCTGGCGAGTAGGCACCCATGCCACCAGTATTGGGACCTGTGTCGGCATCACCAATGCGTTTGTGATCCTGGCTGGTGGCCATGGGCAGGGCCGTTGTTCCATCTACCATGACGATAAAACTCGCCTCTTCACCGTCGAGGAACTCTTCGATCACCACGCGCGAACCGGCAGCACCAAACGCATTGCCGGACAGCATGTCGGTCACGGCCTCTTCTGCTTCAGCCAGTGTCATGGCCACGATCACGCCTTTGCCGGCAGCAAGACCGTCGGCTTTTACCACAATCGGCGCGCCTTTCTTGCGAAGGAAAGCGAGGGCTTCGTCGGTGTTGGTGAATACACCGTAGCCGGAAGTGGGAATGTTGTAGCGTGCGAGAAAGTCCTTGGCGAAAGCCTTGGAGCCTTCAAGCTGTGCGGCGTATTGCGTTGGCCCCCAGATATTCAGGCCGGCCGCCTGAAATGCATTGACCACACCATTTACCAGCGGTGCTTCGGGGCCGACGATGGTGAAAGCCACATTGGCTTTGGCAAACGCGACCAGTTGCTCGTTGTTCAGGATGTCCAGCGCAACATTTTCACATTTCGCTTCGGTGGCACTGCCGGCATTGCCGGGTGCGACGAAGACCCTCTCGATACGGGGGTCTTGTGCGCACTTCCAGGCGAGAGCATGTTCACGGCCACCGGAGCCCAGAATCAGTATGTTCATTCGTTCTTTCCCGTAACCGGATTAATGTCTGAAGTGACGCATTCCCGTGAACACCATTGCTATTCCGTGCTCATCGGCTGCAGCAATAACTTCGGCATCGCGCATGGAGCCGCCGGGCTGTATGACAGCGGCAATTCCAACTTTTGCCGCATTATCAATACCATCACGGAAGGGGAAGAAGGCATCGGAGGCCATCACGGCGCCTCTCACTTCAAGGCCGGCGTGTTCGGCCTTGATGGCGGCAATACGGGCGGAATTTACACGGCTCATCTGGCCGGCGCCGACACCAATGGTCTGGCGGTTTCTGGCATAAACAATGGCATTGGATTTGACGTACTTTGCCACTTTCCAGGCAAAAATCAGGTCATGGATTTCGGCTTCGGTCGGTGCACGTTTGGTGACGATCTTGAGATCGGAACCCTTGATCATGCCGAGGTCCTGATCCTGTACCAGCAGGCCGCCCGTGACACGCTTGAAGTCCCACTGTGCAGAGCGGCCATCAATGGCCGGCAATTCGCCGCACTCCAGTACGCGCACATTCTGCTTGGTCGAGGTGACTTCGAGCGCTGCCTTGGAAATCTTCGGCGCAATGATGACCTCGACAAACTGGCGTTCGACAATGAGCCGGGCCGTGTCGGCATCCAGCTCGCGGTTGAAGGCGATGATGCCGCCGAAAGCTGATTCAGTGTCGGTCAGGTAGGCCTGCTCGTAAGCGGTCTTGATGCCATCCAGCGAGACGGCCACGCCACAGGGGTTGGCATGCTTGACGATGACGCAGGCCGGCTTGGCAAAAGACTTCACACATTCAAGAGCAGCATCGGTATCAGCAATGTTGTTGTAGGAGAGCTCTTTGCCCTGTAGCTGCCTTGATGTGGCTACCGAAGCTTCTTTAGGAGCGGCTTCCGTATAGAAGGCGGCACGCTGGTGCGGGTTTTCACCGTAGCGCAATTCCTGGGCTTTGAAAAACTGGGTGTTGAAGGTGCGCGGGAAGGTATTGCGTGTTTCCAGGTCGCCTTTCTTTTCTCCGACAAGGCCGCCCAGATAATTGGCGATCATGCCGTCGTAGCCAGCGGTATGCTCGAAAGCCTTTACGGCCAGGTCGAAACGGGTTTCACAGGAGAGCCCACCGCTGCTTTTCACTTCTTCCAGCACACGGCCGTAGTCGGCAGCGCTGACCACGATGCCGACATGAGCGTGGTTCTTGGCCGCGGAGCGCACCATGGTCGGACCGCCGATGTCGATGTTTTCGATGGCATCGGGCAGGGTGCAACCTGGTTTGGCCACGGTTGCTGCAAAGGGATAAAGGTTGACCACCACGAGATCAATGCCGGTGATGCCGTGCTCAGCCATGACGGCATCGTCTTGGCCGCGACGGCCGAGGATGCCGCCATGGATTCTGGGGTGCAGGGTTTTCACGCGGCCATCCATCATTTCCGGGAAGCCGGTGTGGTCGGAGACTTCCGTTACGGCAATGCCGTTTTCCTTCAAGAGCTTGAAGGTGCCACCAGTGGACAGCAAGGTGACTCCCGCCGTGCTGAGTTCACGCGCGAAGTCGATGATACCGGTCTTGTCGGAGACGGAAATCAGGGCCTGTTTGACGGTCTGGCTCATGGGGTTACCCGTAGTAAGCAATTGAATTCGATGCAAATAAAAAAGGGCGCAATCGCCCTTTTTTGGTTTTCTGGTGCCGACATTACATCAGGCCGTGATCCTTGAGCTTCTTGCGCAGGGTGCCACGATTGAGGCCTAGAATTTCAGAGGCCCGTGTCTGGTTGCCACGAGTGTATTCGAGCACGACTTCAAGCAGGGGGCCTTCGATCTCTGCGAGCACCATATTGTAGACGTCAGTGACTTGTTCGCCGCCCAGGTTGGCAAAGTAATTGCGCATGGCCAGTTCGACATGATCACGCAGGGTGTGCTGCGTGCCGGTAGTGCTTGGAAATTGTTTCAGGGTGGACATGTCCATGCCGTTATCGCTGCCATTGAGAAGTAACGGATCCATGTTGAGATTGTTCATGCCGCTCTTACCTCTCCTTCGATAAGTTGTCCGAAAAAGTCGCGGACAAAGGCCAGTTGCTGGGCTGGCGACTCCAGTTTGTTAAAGTGACGCGAGCCCGTCGCAATATTCGGGATGCAGTGCTGTGGAAGCTGCTCCACATACCAACCGAAATGCTTGCGGGCAAAGCGTAAGCCCTGGAGTTCACCGTAAAACGCGTAAAGAGCTTCCAGATGTCCCTGAATCGTCAGCGCTGTCTCCATTAGGCTTGGTGGAGGCAGGTGTTCCCGGGTACGAAGGAAGTGAATTATGTCGCGAAAAATCCACGGCTGACCATGGGCGCCGCGGCCGATCATAATACCATCGCAGCCGGTGCGAACAAGCACCTTTTCTGCCTTTTCTGCCGAGTCGATATCACCATTTGCCAGTACGGGAATGTGTATGGCCTGCTTGACAGCGGCGATGGTGTCGTATTCTGCCTCGCCCATGTATTTGTCAGCGCGCGTGCGGCCGTGCATCACCAGCATTTGTATGCCGCAGTCTTCGGCGATGCGCGCAATTTGTACGCCATTGCGGTGCTCGGCATCCCAGCCCGTGCGTGTTTTCAATGTTACCGGAATGGCCACGGCATTGACGACACTTGCCAGGATTTCTGCCACCAGCGCTTCGTCCTGCAAGAGTGCGGAGCCCGCCAGACGGTTACATACCTTTTTGGCGGGGCAGCCCATATTGATGTCGACAATTTGTGCACCAAGGTCAACGCAGGCACGCGCGGCTTCCGCCATCATGTGCGGGTCGTAACCCACAATTTGCACGGTTCGCGGTTCTTTCTCGTCACTGTAGTCGAGTCGTGTCGAGGATTTTCGGGAGCTCCACAGCCTTACATCGGATGCCACCATTTCCGAGACCGCATGCCCTGCCCCCCACTCACGGCAAAGCTGCCGGAAAGGGCTGTCTGTCACCCCCACCATGGGCGCAAGTGCCACAGGCGTGCTGACCAGGTGCGAGCCTATTGAAAAGGGTTTGAGCATGGGCTCATCCGGGCTGTGTGAGTACTGGGGCGGGGATGATACCGGGCGCCGCCGGTGGGGCAAAGCAGAAGGGGCTCTCCGGTGGAGAGCCCCTTCTTTAACCCGGAGAAGGTGAGGGAGGCAGTGTCTTAGAAGACAGGGTCGAGACCGTAGTTCACGGCACTCTTGCCGGGGTCAACGATATTGAGCGAAATGTGTATGGGCGTGTCGGGCGGCATGCGACGCAGAAGCCGGGCCTCTCCGGCCAGATATTCGGACGGCTTGAGCAATCGGCTGGCCACGACCTCATCGGCGCTGTTGGTAAAGCGCAGACGCAAGGTCGGGAAGCTTTGCGGGAAGGTGGCGTTATTTTTGAGAATGGCATCAACCTGCAAGGCCCCTTCAACCTTCGCGTGCTTGTGCACGATTAGTTCGTCCACCTTGACCTTGCTGTGGTCGGGAATGTCCGGCAGGCGACAGTCAAGCTTTGTACAGGTCATTTCAAAGTAGGGACGTATGTCTGGCCGTATCGCCAGGCTTTCAAAATTAAAGTAAGTGTACTGCGCTACAAACATGATGACGGCAGTCAGGCACAGGAATGTCCAGGTCAGCAAGCTGGCCCAGTTGATGGGCTCGCGGCGTGGTTTGAGCACCAGAGGTGCATCGACATGCGCAAGGGGGCGGTCCAGTGAGAACGGGTTAGCAATTAGCGGGGCAGGCGAGTTGCCGCTAAGGTCGTCGTTGTCGAGGAAACTTAATACATCGGCATCGTCACTAAGGAAGTCATCGGCTGGGGCTGCGACGGGGGTCACTGGCGCTGCTTTCTGCTTGCGGGGCGCCACAGGCTCATCGGCAACACGTTTGCCCATGCCGAGAGCAGCAGCCATTTTGGCATTCTTTGGTGGTGCTTTGCTTTTGCCATCCAGGATTTCCATCCCGTACTTTTTGCTTTCCTGTTTTTTCTCGGTTTGCTCCAGCTCGGACAGAATGTTTTGAGCCCAGGATTCGTCGGCGTTCTCATTAAGGGCATGATGCTGTTGTGGTGCATCGGTGATGAGGCTGCTGTCATCGGCGTCGTCGATAAAATCACTGAGCTCGTCGTCAAAGCGAGGCGACTTTCCTTGCGGAGCCTCGATAGCGATGTCGTTGCTCATGAAGTCACTGATGTCGTCTTCGCTAAAGCCGAAGTCGTCGTCACTGTCCAATTTGTTGCTTTGTGCCTGCCAGGCTTCAGCGTCACCGTGCTCGGGTGCATCGGCGGCCGACTTGGCATCCTTTTCGTCAATCAGGGCAAGTGCCCAGGATTCATCGCCGGCAGCCCCTTTCTTGCCCTTGGGTTTGGGGGGCGTTGCTGCGGGAGCTGCAGGAGCCGTGTTGGTGCCAACCAGATGCAAATCGGCCCGGAATACCTGCAGGCAGGAGCCGCAGCGCACACTGCCGCCCTTGGCAGAGAGCTGGGCATCACTGATACGGAAAGTGCTGCCGCAATGGGGACATTTGGTCTGTTTGGCGTCGGTCATGTGCTGGTCCTGGGTCCCTGTGCCGCGAAGCCTCCAATGGCTCCGTGATGATGGGTAATCTACTGTGCTGCCTGGGATTTTTACAGCAGCTTACATCTGTATGCCGTTAATTGCGTCGCGTGCCGGAAAGCCGGCACCAGTCTTCATCCTTGATGGCCAAGCCATCCATATCAAACCATTGCTGGTAAACCTCGCGCAATTCGGCAACCTGAGACTGGATGATCCCGGAAAGGGCGATCTGTGTGCCGGCATGGCTGTAACTGGTAAGGATGGGAGCCAGCATGGCCAAGGGGCCGGCAAGGATGTTGGCGACGATCACGTCTGCTGAGATGACTGGCATGTCTTCCGGCATGAAGGTATGCACGCGTTCGGCGACACCGTTGCGTTCGGCATTGTTGCGGGTAGCGGTGAGGGCTTGGGGATCATTGTCGATGCAATAGGCTTCTTTTGCCCCCAGAAGCAGGGCGGCCACCGCAAGAATGCCTGAGCCGCAACCGTAGTCGATGACGGTTTTACCGCTCAGATCCAGACCATCGAGCCACTCCATGCACAGGGCAGTGGTCTGGTGAGTGCCGGTTCCGAAGGCCAGCCCCGGGTCGAGCAACAGGTTGATGGCATTGGGTTCGGGGGGAGGTGTCCAGCTGGGCACCACCCACAGGCGCTTGCCAAAACACATGGGGTGATAGTGATCCATCCAGGCACGGACCCAGTCCTTGTCTTCCAGCACTTCGACGCGATGTGCCGGCAGTGCCTGGCCAAGCCGGGCTTCCAGATACTCAATGACAGCATCGATTTCGGAGTCCACCGTAAACACGCCAACTACCCGTGTGGCGTCCCAGAGCGGCGTGGCGCCAGGAGGAGGCTCCAGCAGTGGCTGGTCGGCAGAGTCTTCCATGAGAACGGCGGCTGCGCCGATTTCCTCAAGCAGAGCCTCGATTTCAGGCGCTTGTGCTTTGCTACTGTCGATCTTGAGTTGCAGCCAGGTCATGGGTATCTCATCGCAAAAAATAGAAAGGCGGAGTGCAATACTCCGCCTTGGTAGAACAGCATCAGCCTATAGGTTCAGAGGCCCAGTTTCTTTTCCAGATAGTGAATGTCCACACCGCCTTTAGCGAAATTGGCATCACGCAGGATTTCATCTCGGTGCAGTGGAATATTGGTTTTGATGCCATCGACCACGATTTCATCCAGGGCATTGCGCATGCGTGCCAGCGCCACTTCACGTGTCGGTCCGTAGGCAATCAGTTTCCCGATGAGCGAGTCGTAGTTGGGGGGGACGCTGTAGCCTGAGTAAATGTGTGAGTCCATCCGGATGCCGGGGCCGCCAGGAGCGTGGAAATAGTTGATCTTCCCGGGACAGGGCATGAAGGTGCGCGGATCTTCGGCATTGATGCGGCACTCCAGCGCATGGCCCTGGATCTTGACGTCCTTCTGTGTGAGAGACAGGCCCTTGCCGGCTGCAATGCGCAACTGCTCCTTGATGATGTCGACGCCCGTGACGAGCTCGCTCACGGGATGCTCGACCTGAACACGCGTGTTCATTTCGATAAAGTAGAATTGCTCGTTCTCATAGAGGAACTCGAAGGTACCAGCCCCACGGTACTTCATCAGCTCGCAGGCTTTAACGCAGGCGTCAGCCACTTTGTTGCGCGCGCGCTCCGGAATGTGCGGGGCTGGCGCCTCTTCCACGACCTTCTGGTGGCGCCGCTGCAATGAGCAGTCACGATCACCCAGATGAATGGCCTTGCCCTTGCCGTCACCCAGCACCTGGATTTCGATATGGCGTGGGTGCTCAAGGAATTTTTCCATGTACACCGTATCGTCACTGAACGCGGCCTTGGCTTCGGAGCGCGTGACGAACAGTGAGTTCAGCAAGGCGGATTCGGTATGCACAACCCGCATGCCGCGCCCACCGCCACCTGCTGCTGCCTTGATGATGACGGGATAGCCGATTTTTCTGGCCGCCGCGACGGCATTTTCTT
>Ga0073914_10000097_pt1 | contig 15718 bp, 9 predicted proteins | sample GWRWT4_30Apr14_FD_71481 | JGI IMG/M metagenome (GOLD analysis project Ga0073914, IMG submission 71481) | Sand microcosm microbial communities from a hyporheic zone in Columbia River, Washington, USA - GW-RW T4_30-Apr-14 | ecosystem: Engineered > Artificial ecosystem > Sand microcosm >... | reverse complement strand
AAACCCTGTCAGCAGCCGCCAGCTGCAGATGACATCATTCGTTGACCAGAAAGCGGTCGCGCTCGGAAGCCATGAGGGACCACAGCCCTCCTTCCAGCACTTCCGTATCGTAACCCAGCACACCCAGCAGGAACGAGGCAGCAGCACTGCGGCGCCCCGTGTCGCAGTAGATGATATAACGCCTGTCCTTGGGCAGGAGGCGTGATTTTACACGAAGTGATTGCAAAGGCAGGCACAGGGCGCCACGCAAGATGCCCCTCTCTTGCTCATCGGCAAGACGCACATCCAGCCATTGCGCCTGAGACTGCTCAATCCGGCCCATGGCACCGACAAAATCCACCATGGCCAGGGAAGGAGCTTTCAGCAGCAGGTCGAAATCTGGCTTGTCGAGGCGCATCAGCAAGCCATCAGTCACCATGACCACGTCGGCATTGCGAGGCCCTTCGATCAGCAGACCCTCTTCACCGAAATACTGCCCGTTCTCCAGCAGGGCCAGTGTCACACCCGACATGCTGACCTCAGCCACCCCCTGCTTGATGAAATAACAGCTCTCCGCCATTTCACCCTGCGTCAGGACATGCTGGCCACGATGCACCGGTTCCGGTTTGAAGCGCTTGAACAACTCGACAATATTGGCAGGCGGCAGGCGGTAGAAAAGCCGCGACTGCAGCAACTGGGAAATCCAGGCACTGTTTTCACTAGGCTGCAAGGCTGTCAGTGCTTTTTGCAGGGTTTCGGTGGACTGATCCCAGGCCAGCACCCTGTCCAGACGCTTGCTGTCAAAGCGCAGGATATTCACCGCGCTGGTGGCACGCACGGTTACCAGCCGAGGCTGCTCCGGGGCCAGCGCATGGGCAGCTTCAATATCGCCAGCATCCAGCGCCTGCACATCGCCGTTTTCATTTTCGATACTGACGGCACCACTCAAAAGATAAATGGTGCAACCATCACTGGCGCCACGCGTACAAATCTCGAGGCCGGCCTGAAGTGCTTCAATCTCCTGGCCTTCCAGCAAATAATCCAGACGCTCGGCCGACAGCGAGCTGAGCGGTACAAAGCCCTGTAAAAGATCACGATTGATGCGATGCGGAGTCATGTCATCGCCTCACGCTGCCTGCTCAAGCAGATGACCGCGTCGACCTTGCAGGCCTCCGGTATGCAGGACGATCACGGTGCTACCGTCCGGAACGGTAGCGTCGACAATCAGGGACTGCAGGCGAGCCAGCATGCGAACGGTATAAACCGGATCAAGCACAATGCCTTCACTGCCTTCGAAAGCTTTCAGGAAATCAGACAGTCCGGAAGGCAATTCGCGATGAGCCCGCATGGCCTGTGTTGAAAAAAGGCGCCATGAGGCCGGATCAGTCGTAGCCAGATCGTGCTGCAAGCGCACGGACAATCCTGCATCAGCAAACGCCTGAAACCCCCAGACGGTAAACCGCGAAGGCAGGGCCGCCCGCAAACCCATCAGTGTGGTACCCGAACCAACCGGCAGCGCCAGAATGACTGGACCGGATGTTTGTGCCACGAGTTCGGCGGCAAGGATGGCGAGGCCACGACGAGCAGGAGCACCGGCTCCTCCCTCGGGAATATGCAGGCACGGCCCGAATTTTCTCGTGAGGTGCTCCTGCCACCCGGCCTCATGGCGCTGACGGTAGGACTCACGTGAAACAAACTCAAGCTGCATGCCTGCCAGTACCGCCTCCTCCAGCATGGCCGTCATTTGCCCATCGTCGCCACGCACGATACCGACCGTTTCAAAACCATGACGCTGTCCCGCGTGAGCCAGCGCATGGAGATGATTGGACCAGGCTCCGCCCACACTCAACAAGCGCGACAAGCCCCGCTCCTGCGCCACTGCCAGATGACCGACAAGCTTGCACCACTTGTTGCCACCCAGCAGCGGATCGCGTTCATCTTCCCGTTTTACCAGCACACGAATGCCGCGCGCTGCCCAGGCACTCCCGCGCAAGGGCTGAAGGCGAACAGGGCGGGAAAAGGCATCGGGCAACAACATGACCATCACCGGAAACGCAGAACATTGTCGATGGCCGAGTCTGCCGTCTGGTGACGGGCGCAACGATCAGACTGGCCAGCGATGAATTTGGTAGGGGAGTCAGTGCGTATCAGGCGGGCATCACAGCACTTCTCACCCAGGGGAGCATTGCAACGCGGATTTTCATAATGGGCGACCCAACTGCTGTATTGCTCGGCACTGACATGGCATTTGGCCGCCACATAGGCCACAGGACTGGCCACATAAACCGCGAGATCAACAACCGGTACTGACACATGGCCCGCACCCGCGTGAAACACCACAAAATTCATGCCCAGTGATTCCAGCCTGCGCAAGAATTCGTCAGCAGCGCCCTGCTCTATGCGAGTCACACTGGACTTCAGCTCCACCAGTTCCTGCGACAGGCTCTTGATGGTGTCATCGCGATAATTGATTTCGGCGCGCAGTGAGTCCATTTGCAGGCGATAGCGCGAGGCCTCCTCGTCCAGCCTCTGTTCAAGGGAAAGCTGGTGCTCCGCCCTGAGACGCTGCTCACGGCTGGCAAACTCCTGATCCTTCTGTTTGAGCAGCTCTTCAAATTTCTGGGTTTCCTCACCCACCTTGGAGTGCATGATGGCAACAAGCTGCTCTTCATGCAGGCGACGCTCTTCGGCAAGATTGTCTTCAAGACCATGCACACTGTTGAGGTGCAGGCGCAATGCCTCAATCTGCTCGCGCTGCTCCTCGTTCTGCAGTTTGGTTGCTTTGTGCTGGCTCAGCAGCTTGGCATTCTGGGCTTCAAGAATGTCAGCCTGCTGCTGATGTAAAAAGCCCAGTCGCGCAATCGTCTCGTTCTTGTCGGTTTCCAGCGTGTTGATGTGCAACTGCTGCTCGGTCAATCGCTCCAGCAGTTCCTCACGCTCATGCTCCCACTCTGCCGGTGCCGGCTCAAAAGCGGGGGCCGCATCCGTCAGTACGGGAATATCAGCATCGTGTGCAGGGGTTAATGCAGGTAAAAGCGCAGCGGGTCGCAAGGGGCGAATACTGAAGCGCTCACAGGCTTTGTCTACCTCACGGACAATTTGCATGAAGGAGTTGAGCGCGGCCGGCTGCATGACCGGATCCCAAAGCTTGGGAGCATGCCAGGAAATGGCACACTGACTGCGGCAGACAAGATTGATGGGCCCCCCACCCATGTCCGGGCCTCGGCTGGCAATTTCCGCCATGTGCCGCAAAGGCAGATTCCAGCTGCGCTCGGGAAAGCCGGTCGCATCAAAGCCGATGGTAAAAAGCACGCAAGAGCGAACCTTGAGATTGTCATCCAGCTGTACATACGCCGCACGCTGCTCTTCACCGGCATAGCCGGAAATGCCGACATAGCCGTCCAGCGTGGCCTGGAAATCCGAGTACATCATGGCCTTGTCAATGCTCTCGCTTTCCCAGAAGAGCACCAACTCGGAGGACGACAAATAACTTTCGAACATGGCAAGGGCCTGTCTGCCAAAGGGAATGGCGCACCTAGCATCGGGAAGCTGGCTCTTGGTCAGCCCCGGGCCATCCTTGTGCGTCCTGTTTGTGGTTCCGCTGTCTCAGCACATCGCTGCTGTTTTGTCTTCTTATGGCGGGAGTCTAGCCGGCACTCCCGCAAAAACACAGCCCCTGCAAAAGCAAAGGGCCGCCAATGGCGGCCCTTGCGGAGAGCGTCACACAAGCCGGGTCAAATGATTGCCGCCGCCCGTGCCCCCTGGTCAATCGCCCGCTTGGCATCCAGTTCGGCGGCCACATCTGCCCCGCCAATCAGGTGTACCTTCTTGCCCATCTCTTCCAGAGCGGACTGCAGCTCACGCTGCGGCTCTTGTCCGGCGCAGAGCACAATGGTGTCAACCTTGAGCACCATGGCCTTGTCACCGATGCTGATATGCAGGCCTTCGTCATCAATCCCCGTATAGCTCACACCGGTCAGCATCTGGACCTTCTTCTTCAGCAATGCCTCGCGGTGAATCCAGCCCGTGGTCTTGCCCGGCCCGGTGATTTTCTTCGCCTTGCGTTGCAAGAGATAAACTTCACGCGGACTGGGTTCGACCTGCTCCTGCACTCCCTCAATACCGCCGCGCGCCGTGAACGAAGGATCAATTCCCCATTCGCGCAGGAAAGCAGGAATATCCAGGCTCGCTGACTTGTGATGCATGTCATGTGTCAAATACTCGGCCGTATCAACACCGATGCCGCCGGCACCGATGATGGCAACACGCCGGCCCACAGCTTTCTTGTCACGCAAGACATCCAGATACGACATCACGCTGGCATGATCCAGTCCGGGAATGTCCAGCTTGCGCGGCACAATACCGGTGGCCAGCACGACCTCATCAAACTCGGCCATATCGTGCGCACTCACACGCCGGCCCAGAATTTTTCTGACACCGTGCTTGTCCAGCATCACGTCAAAATAGCGCACCGTTTCATGAAACTCTTCCTTGCCGGGAATCTGCTTGGCGATATTGAACTGCCCCCCGATTTTGGTGTCCGCATCAAACAGGGTGACCTGGTGTCCGCGCTCGGCAGCCACGGTGGCAAAAGAAAGGCCGGCCGGACCGGCACCCACTACGGCAATATTTTTCGGTGTGGCCGTTTTTATATAGAGCAGCTCGGTTTCATGACAAGCCTGAGGATTCACCAGGCATGAAGAAAGCTTTAACTGGAATGTGTGATCCAGACAGGCCTGATTGCAGGCAATACAGGTATTGATTTCTTCTTCACGGTTGGCTGCCGCTTTTATCACCCAGTCAGGATCGGCAAGCATGGGACGAGCCATGGAGACGAGATCCGCATCACCACTGGCAAGAATATCCTCGGCCACCGAAGGCATGTTGATGCGGTTACTGGCGGCCACCGGAATGCTCACGGCATCCTTGATCTTGCGCGTCACCCAGGAAAACGCCGCACGCGGCACCATGGTCGCAATCGTTGGGATCTTGGCTTCGTGCCAACCGATGCCGGTATTGATGATGTTGACACCGGCTTCTTCTATTTTTTTAGCAAACGTGATGACTTCATCAAGCGTCTGGCCATCAGGCACCAGATCCATCATCGACAGACGATAAACAATAATGAAATCGGTGCCGACAGCGGCACGCACACGACGCACCACTTCCAGCGGAAAGCGCATGCGCTTTTCATACGTACCGCCCCAGTGGTCATCACGTTCGTTACCGCGCGTGGTGAGAAACTGGTTCAACAGATACCCCTCCGACCCCATGATTTCAACACCGTCATAGCCCGCCAGCTTGGCAAGGCGTGCACAGTTGGCCCAGTTCGCCAGCTCACGCTCGATGTCATCTTCCGTCATCGCCTTGGGCGCAAAAGGATAGATGGGGGATTGCTTGGCCGACGGGGCCAGCATGTCAGGATGAAAAGACTGGCGGCCGGCATGCAATATCTGCATGGCAATCTTGCCCCCGGCAGCATGTACAGCCTTGGGCACAATCGAGTGATGCTCGGCATCTTTTTCGCTGAACATCCCCGACGAGCCTGGGCCCAGGCCACCCTCCATGGAGGAGGCAATCCCCCCCGTGATGATGAGACCCACACCACCTGCCGCACGCCGTGCAAAAAAAGCGGCCATGCGTTCCATGCTGAGCTCTTCCAGACCGGTATGCATGGATCCCATGATCACGCGATTGCGAAGCTGCGTGAAACCAAGATCAAGAGGCTCCAGCAGGCGGCTGAACTTTTCCTGACCTGGCTTTTCCTGCTGGTGGGCGTTCTGGGCAGACATGGCAAACCTCGGCTCTGACAGTGGAGTGCGCAGACCATGCAGGCATATTGCCTGGCATGGCGGCATGAACAGCTACGGTAGTGGCGTGTCACCCCCCTCTCAATAACCCGAACTGACAAGTTCTTACCCGCCTCGCTGGTTGTGAAATAACGCTGCGGCCGGTGGCAAAACACCCGCAAACAGGCTTAGCCCAGAGGTATGACAGTCACGCTGACCTGCAGCTCCTGAGCCCCACCGCCCAGCACAATGCCGCGCATGGGCGTGACATCACTGAAATCACGTCCCCAACCCAGCGTGATGTGCTCGTTCTGCACGAGGCAGCGATTAGTGGGATCGAAATCAATCCAGCCCAGATCGGGGCAAAAAACCGATACCCAAGCATGAGAGGCATCCGCTCCCGCCATGCGGGGCTGCCCCTCGGGTGGATGTGTCAGGATATAGCCACTCATGTAACGGGCCGGCAGACCAAGACTTCTCAGACAGCCAATCATCAACTGGGCAAAATCCTGGCAGACACCTCGACGCCCCTTCAGCACCTCTTCCAGAGGAGTGGAAATGTCAGTCGCTTTATCGTCAAACTCAAAATCATCAAAGATGCGCTGTGTCAGATCCAGTGCCGCCTCCAGCTGTGGCCGCCCCGGCGTATAGCTGGCGTGCGCATAGAGGGCAAGCTCAGGACTGCAGCGGACATGCGGTGAGTCATACAGATAGCGGCAGGCCTCCAGCGTGGCGGCATCGCGCATGTAGTGCATGCTGTCACGCAGACTCTCCCAGGACAGCGATCCGCTCATTCTCGAAAGATCGTAGCGCGGCACCAGCAATACGGTTGACTCTGCACGCACCAGCAGTGATTTATGGGGAGAGGTAATGGTGACATGCCGGGTACTGTTGCCAAAATAATCCCTGCCCTCCATGGCGTCCTCGGCCAGAGGCTCTACGGCAATATGATGTGATCCGGTTTTCTGGTGCGCAAAGGACCGTGGTGTCAGGTGCAGGTATTGCTGGGACAGCGTTACAGCGCTCTGGTAGCTGTAACGGGTTTCGTGTACCACACGATAGCGCACCCGCATGAGTGACTTTCCCGCACTCGTGGCATCGGAAAAATCACTCATGCGGATTCACCACCGCTTCCCAGGCTACCGGTATGACTGAAGAACTGTACGCTGAGATGCTCTGACATCGTCTCGCTTGCCAGCTTGATGCGATGCAAAAGATTGATCAGGTGTGCATTACCCGCATACAGCTCGGTATCCGGCTCCAGCGCAAGCAGCTCCCCCCTCAGTGGGGCCAGCAGCTCCTCACCGCAGTTGGCATGGTTCTGCGAAAGTTTTTTCAGGCTTCCCAGAATGCCGTCAAGCTGAAAAAAAACAGAGCGCGGGTTGCTCTTGTCGAGCAAAAGCAGGTCAAGAACCGGTAGCCACTCTGGCTGAGCCCGATAGCGTGAGCGATAAGTAACAATGCTATCCGACAACTCCAGCAGCCAGTCCAGATTACCGTTCGCATCCATGGCCAGTGCACGCTGCAACACAATCGCTTGATATTGCAGCCGCTCCAGGCGACGCCCTATGGAAAGGAAAATCCAGCCCAGATCGCGTGTCATGCCGTCAAGGGCAAAACCGGCCATGGTCATTAATGAGGTCGCCGCATCATCAAGAATGGTCATCGCTTCTGACGGGGTCGGTTTTGAATCCGTATTGGCCACACGCTGCAGCATGCGATTCAGGGCACGCCAGTTGTCCATCGACAAGCGTTCACGCAACTGGCCCGCAACGCGATGCAGCTCCTGTTGTTGCCGGGCCAGACCTGGCACGTCAGGCGACACTACAGCCAATAGCAAAGCAGACTCGATTTGTGCATCTGTGAGCACGGGCAACGCCTTCATCCGGCTTTGTGACTGACCGGCAGCCATCGATGCCGGCTTGCTTTCAACCAGGTGAAGCCATGCACACAACGCCTTGACGGTTGACCACTCGGCACCGCGCGGCGTGGGCCTTGGATTCAGCAGAAAATTCAGCGCAACACGCAGTAGCCGTGCAATATTGTCACAGCGCTCGGTATGACGCCCGAACCAGAAAAGATTCTCGGCCATGCGGCTGGACAGATGTGTATCGTCACGCACCAAGTCACGACTGGTCGTCGTTCGCCGCAACAGGCTGTGCGGTACTTCAGCCCGTTCACTGGTCTGTACCCAAGTGTCCTTGCTACCTCCTCCGCGCTGCATGGTAATCACACGCGCATCCGGACCGGTTGCCACACGCGTCAATCCTCCCGGCATCACGACATAACCCTCAGGTGTGGCGCAGGCATAGACACGAAGACCGATGGCAGAAGCACCCAAGCCCCCTGGCATTCCGGCACGCCACACGGGTGCCTGTGACAGTCGCACCATTTCCTGGGCCACATAATTCTGGGGATTGCTGCGCATCGCGTTGATAAAGGCGGTACGCGCGTCACCCGTCAAATCCTGGCCAAACACAGGATTCTGCCGCAACTGCGGAAAGCTGGGCTTGATGACAAGCTGGTCCAGTCTGTCGATCACGGCTTCCAGGGCTGCAGGCTCGCCACACCACCAAGTCGCCACGGAGGGCATCTTCAGGGACTCCCCAAGCAGACGCTCACACAGCGCCGGCAAGAACCCGAGCAGCGCACCGGACTCCAGCAGATTGGATCCGAGGCTGTTGGCAATCAGTACATTACCGCGCCGGGCGGCTTCCATCAGGCCCGCCACACCCAGTGACGAGTCAGTACGCAACTCCACCGGATCGCAGAAATCATCGTCAACGCGACGCATGATCACGTGCACACGCTGCATGCCGGACAAGGTCTTGAGCCACACCATGCCACCACGTACCGTGAGATCGCTGCCCTCCACCAGGGGTATGCCCAGATAACGGGCCAGATAGGCCTGCTCGTAATAGGTCTCGTTATAGGGACCGGGGGTGAGCAAAACGATCAAGGGAGCTTCATTGTGGTGCGCGGTTTCGCTGCAGGATGTGGCGGCCACTCCGTTGGCGGCACACAGACGTCCCCAGTGCGCCAGACTGTCACGCATGGTGGAAAAAAATCCCGCCAGGTCGCGCACCTTCAAATCACGCACGAAGTCGGGAAAAGTACGCGCAATAACGGCACGGTTTTCCAGTGCATAACCGGCACCGGAAGGTGCTTGCGTGCGATCCGCCACCACCCACCAGTCTCCATTGGGCGCACGAGCCAGATCAACAGCGTAAAAGTGCAGGGCAACTCCATCGCGGTGCTGCATGCCATGGCAGGGGCGCAGAAAACCGGCATGGCCATGAATCAGTGCAGACGGCAGCAAACCCTCTTCCAGCATTTCCTGCCTGCCATATACATCACCCAGTATCCGGTTCAAGAGCGTGGCACGCTGGATGACAGCCGCCTCGATGCCAGCCCATTCCGCATGCGGCAAAATCAGCGGCAACACATTCAGGTCCCAGGGACGCTGCATGCCCTTGGCATCGGCATACACGTTATAGGTAACGCCGTTTTCACGAACCTGGCGCTGCACGGCCTCAAGACGCTGGCGCATGACAATCGGCGACTCCCGTGCAAGCGACTCCAGCATGGCGCGCCAGTGCTCGCGCGGTTGCTGTGTCGCATCCAGCATTTCGTCAAAACTGTCGGTGACAGCCGGATAATCCGCGAGCAGCCTGCTCAGTTGGGAAACCGTTGCTTCATTCATCGCATCATGCACACGGAAGTTGCCCGGGCCGGATCAATACGCTTGCCAGCGTAAATCAAGCGTCGTGGGGAACGAGGGATTAAGGTCCTCTTTATAGACCTGCATGGGTCCGGGTGTGTGCCCGTGCGACCAGAAGCGTGCAAAACGGCGAGCTTCAGCAGCGTTGGCATTCACCGGTGCGCCCTCTTCACTGCGCCCGCCCGGGTGCGCGACATGATAAGTGCAGCCACCAATCGCGCGGCCACTCCAGGTATCGACAAGATCAAACGTCAGGGGTGCCTGTATTTTTATGCTGGGATGCAGCGCCGACCAGGGACTCCAGGCACGAAAACGCACACCGGCCACATACTCGCCAGGAATGCCGGTCGGGTGCAACGGCAGCATGCGTCCGTTGCAGGCGATCACATGGCGCCCGGAAGTCAGGCCTCGGACCAGCAACTGCATTCTTTCAACAGACGAGTCCACATAGCGTGCCGTGCCGCCCGCGCTCATTTCTTCACCCAGCACATTCCATGGCTCGATCGCCTGGCGCAACTCCATCTCCACTCCTTCGTAAACCACCGTACCAAAACGGGGAAACCGGAATTCAACAAAGGGATCAAACCATTTTTCTTCAAAGGCATAACCGGCTGCACGAAGGTCCCGGACTACGTCGCGAATATCCTGTGCCACGAAATGCGGCAGCATCCAGCGATCATGCAGAGCCGTGCCCCAGTGCACGAGCTTGGCTTGGCAGGGCTCACGCCAGAACCGGGCGACCAGCGCGCGCAGCAACAACATCTGCAACAGACTCATGCGCTCATGCGGCGGCATTTCAAAGGCACGAAATTCGACCAGACCCAGACGACCCGTCGGGCCATCCGGTGAGTACAGCTTATCAATCGAGAATTCAGAGCGATGGGTATTACCCGTCAAGTCCACCAGAAGGTTGCGCAGCAAGCGATCCACCATCCAGGGTTTGTCACCGGGATGCATGCCGGGCAAGACTTTATCCATCTGCTGGAAGGCAATGGCCAGCTCATAAAGATTGTCATCACGCGCTTCATCCACGCGCGGCGCCTGACTGGTCGGGCCGATAAAGGTGCCTGAAAACAGATAGGAAAGCGCCGGGTGATTTTGCCAGTAAGTGATCAGGCTTTTGAGCAAATCCGGACGCCGCAGCATGGGGCTGTCTTCCGCCGTCGCACCACCCAGCGTGGCGTGATTGCCGCCACCCGTACCGGTATGACGGCCATCCACCATGAATTTTTCCGTGCCTAACCGCGTCAGGCGCGCTTCCTGGTACAGCGTCGACATGTTGTAGACCAGTTCATTCCAGCTGGCTGCCGGATGAATATTGACCTCAATGACGCCGGGATCAGGCGTCACGCTCAGCAACTTTATGCGCGGATCGCGCGGTGGCGCATAACCTTCAATCCTGAGTTTCAGCTTGAGCTTTGCCGCCGTATTTTCTACCGCGGTCACCAGCGCCAGATAATCTTCAATGCGCTTGAGTGGCGGCATGAAAACATGCAGGCGCCCCTCGCGCACCTGTACACACAACGCCGTGTGAATCACATCCAGTGCAGCAGGCTTGGGATTATTGCCGGCGGCCATGCCTAGTTTGCGCACTGGAATGACGGACGGAACTGGCGGTTTTTCATTTTTTGCCAATGCAAGCGGGCTCCGGGGAGCGAAAGGATCAACATCAAACGCTTTGGGCTTGGCCTCCGGCAACACCCAGGGCAACGCATTCAAGGGCAGGCGCAAACCCATCGGTGAGTCACCTTCTATCAGGTACAGGTGCTCGCGCCTGAGCGGCCATGCCGATGTACGCCACGCCGTCCCCAGTGCAATGCCGGGATCAAAGTCCCTTGCCGCCAGCGGCAATACATAACCCACCACTTCGCCCAGACCCTGCTCCAGAAGACGTGCCAGTCGTTGCCGTTGTTCCGGTGCCTTCAGGTCTGACTTGAGCGGATCAATATTGGCGGGCAAACCCTGCTCAAGATGTGCATGCCGCACGACATCTTCATACGCCGCAATCGGACTGCCCGCAGGCAAACCCAGTGCAGCGACCAGCTCTGTGACAAACCGCTTGCCCGCCTCGTTGCCGTAACCCTCGCTTTTGAGTTCATCCGAGAAGAGCGCGACATCGCGCCACATGGGTTGCCCGTCGATACGCCAGTAAATGTTCAAGGCCCAGCGCGGTAAGGGCTCACCCGGATACCATTTTCCCTGCCCGTAATGCAGCATGCCGCCCGGAGCAAAATGATTTTTCAGGCGATGCATGAGTTGCCCGGCCAGCTCGCGCTTTTTGGTACCGTGCGCCAGGGTGTTCCATTCGGCGCCATCCATGTCATCAATCGAAACAAACGTGGGCTCTCCTCCCTGGGTCAGACGCACATCCTGGCGCTTGAGGTCGGCATCCACCTGCTGCCCGAGCTGGTCAATTTTCTGCCACTCCGCATCTGTATACGGTTTGGTCACACGCGGATCTTCGTGAATGCGCGTGATGGTCATCTCGTGGGAAAAAGTGACCTCGGCCTGATCGGTAAAACCACTGACCGGCGCCGCCGACGACGGCATTGCCGTACAGGCAAGCGGAATATGGCCCTCGCTGGCGAGCATACCGGAGGTCGGGTCCAGCCCGATCCAGCCAGCGCCCGGGATATAAACCTCTGTCCAGGCATGCAGATCGGTAAAATCGGCCAGTGGCCCGCTGGGGCCGTCAAGCGACTCCTGATCCGCACTGAGCTGGATCAGGTAGCCGGATACAAATCGTGCCGCCAGCCCCATTTCGCGCAAAATCTGCACCAGCAACCAGCCACTGTCACGGCACGATCCCGAACGCTTTTTCAATGTGTCTTCCGGCGTTTGCACGCCAGGCTCCATACGCAGCAGATAAGAAATGTCTTTCTGCAAACGCTGGTTCACCGCCACCAGAAAATCATTGGTCGTCAGGTCTTTTTTCAGAATGTCGCGGCGGGCTGCAGCCACCCACTCCAGCAACAAGACACCCGGTTTTTCCGTTTTCAGATAAGCACCCAGCTCCGCACCCAGTTGGTCCGGATAGCTGAAAGGAAAATGCTCGGCATATTTTTCCACAAAAAAATCGAAGGGATTGATGACCGTCATGTCAGCCACCAGATCAACCGTGAACTCCAGCCTGTCCGATTTTTCCTGAAAGACGAAACGGCCGATGTAATTGCCGTAAGGATCCTGCTGCCAGTTGATGAAATGATCATCGGGCGTGACGGTAAGGGAATACGACAGGATCGGCGTGCGTGCGTGAGGTGCGGGACGCAGACGAACTTCATGGGGAGAGAGGGCAACCGGGCGATCGTAGCGATAGCTGGTTTTATGGTGCAGAGCGACACGGATAGCCATTGATGATGCCTTTTCGATAAAAGTTGGTGGCGATGCGGAAAGAGCAAGCTCCACGGCATTGCTGGAAACGGCCTGTTATCGGCTATGCATGATTCATGCCTCCACTGCGGCAGACCTGCAGTGGAGGCAAATGTCAGTCACGGCGAATTGATCTTGCCCGACGCGGGCACGGTGCCCACAATCAGCGGCGCAGGCATGACCTGAGACGCAGCCACTTTGCGGCCTCGTATCACAGGGCCATGCCTTCTTGTTGGGTGCACTGCCAGTGCATCGCCCCCATAGCCGGAACGACAGATGAAAATCGGTGATATCGCCGCACCCTATGTCCTGCTTTTGTTAAGGGCGGCGGAAAGCCATGGTGCCGACACGGATCTCTTGCTGGCTCACGTCGGCCTGACACCGGCACAATTACGTGATCCTGATTGCCGTATCGGCCTGACCGACCTGATGAAGCTCGGCGCCCTTGCCATTCGCCAGACTGGCCAGCCCGCACTCGGGCTGCACATGAGCCGCTTGAACCGGATTGCCGATATGGGCCTGCCTGGTTTGCTCGCCATGACCAGCCCCACACTGGGTGCGGCGCTGGATGTGCTGATTCGTTTTGAGGCACTGAACAGCCGCTGCTACCGTGGCTCCTCACACTTCGATGCCGACCAGGCCCAACTGCAGTTTTATTCGATTGCGCCCTACAACGAATACAACTGCTTTGTGGTGGACAGCATACTGGCCAGCTGGAAAACCCTGACCGAATGGCTGACCGGTGAAACCGGCCTGATCTCGGGAGTCTTCATAGAGTTTCCGGCTCCTGCCCACAAGGCCGACTACGACGCGGTGTTCTCGGCTCCTGTGCTTTTCGGCCAGGCCGGCAACCGGTTGCTCCTGAAGCCTCATGCCACCAGCCTGGCGGTACGGCAAGCCGAGCCCCTGCTGCATCAGCAATTGCTGACCCTGGCCCAGGAACGCATGAAGAGGCTGAACATTGCCTCAACCTTCAATGGGCGTGTGCAGAACATTCTTGGGCCGCAACTGCACGGCAAGACTCCCACACTGGAAGAAACAGCAGACCTGCTGGGCATGCCGGACTGGACACTGCGCCGCAAGCTGAAAGAAGAAGGCACGACATTCCAGGCGCTGCTGGATGCCATGCGCAGAGACTTGGCACTGGGCTATATGCGGGATACCCAGGTGAGCTTTGGCGAGGTGGCCTATGTACTGGGATTTTCTACCCCCGGCGCCTTTCAGCGCGCCTTCAAGCGCTGGACCGGGGAAACCCCGGGTGACTATCGCCGGCGTATCGGCCTGTCTGCACGCTAGGGGCCCTGAAAACCTTTCGGGGCTACCCAAACAAGAGGTACAAAAAAGCCCGCGACACAAGGGCGGGCTTTGGCTGATGGGTGACACCTCACCGTTTACATTTCCACGGCATCGTCTGCCGCCTCCAGTTCATCCATCTGGCTGGCTTCCAGCCATTCTTCGCGAAACTCCTGCATTTCCATCTTTTCTCTCACTCTCTCGTCGTTTGTATGTGCGATTAAAACTGCCATACATGACAGAGTGATGAAAGCCCGGAACAGCAGTTTTCACGTAACTGTTTGTGACAGCCGGACCCTACGGTATCTGCCGCTCGACCACAGGATTGGCAAAGCGCTCGCCCCGCTTGAGGCGCTCGTACATGTCCGGCTCAGGCCACTCGGCGCGGACCTGATCAGAAAATACGATGGCCTCCAGGGCAATGGCACCCATGCGCGGATTCATGATGTCCTCGCGAAAGCACTGGGCATAACCGGTCGCGGTTTCGTGCACGATGACGGACTGCAGGCTGACACCGGCTTCACCGTTCTTCATGTCGGTCTGTCTCAGGACCGCATCGGACAGTACAAAAAACAAGCGGGAAAACTGCTCGGCCGAGGGCGATACCGGCAAGCGTATCCAGCGTGCGCTGAAATCTTCACAGGCCTTGATATAGGCAGGATCGTCCTGGTCCCAGTAGCAGATGGCATGATCAAAACTGTCAATCAGGGTACGGATATTGCCCTTCATCAAGCCGAAGTCGTAGACCATTTGCCCGTGGTCCAGCGCATTGGCTTCAAGAATGACCTCCACCTTGTAGCTGTGGCCATGAATGGAGCGCCGGCAGCGGTCACTCGTGCAGTTGCGCACAATATGAGCATTCTCGAAGTTGAAGAGCTTGCGAATCAGCATGATGGACACCCCTGAAGACGCGCTGATTCTACACCACCCGCTCGCGTCAAAGGTCGCATCTTCACAGGTACGCATGTACAATTCGCGCCGGTTTTGTGTCCGCCTACCCGGTGGGCACGGACGTGCCGCCAAGCGCGGCCCGGCCCAGTTCCCGAGCCTGCTGCTCACCCTTGAATCCAGGAGTTCGCACCATGAAAAAGCCCGTTCGCGTTGCAGTCACCGGCGCCGCCGGCCAAATCGGCTACAGCCTGCTGTTCCGCATCGCCTCTGGCGAAATGCTGGGCAAAGATCAGCCTGTGATTCTGCAACTGCTGGAAGTGCCGTTTGAAAAGGCCCAGCAAGCACTCAAGGGCGTGATCATGGAACTGGACGACTGCGCCTTCCCGCTGCTGGCCGGCGTGGTGGGTACCGATGATCCTGCCGTGGCCTTCAAGGACGTCGACTATGCCCTGCTCGTGGGCGCCCGCCCGCGCGGTCCCGGCATGGAGCGCAAGGACCTGCTGCAGGAAAACGCCAAGATCTTCACCGTCCAAGGCAAGGCCCTGAACGACCACGCCAGCCGCAATGTGAAAGTGCTGGTGGTCGGCAACCCGGCCAACACCAATGCCTATATCGCCATGAAGTCCGCACCGGATCTGCCCGCCAAGAACTTCACCGCCATGCTGCGTCTCGATCA
>Ga0073914_10000096_pt1 | contig 15752 bp, 14 predicted proteins | sample GWRWT4_30Apr14_FD_71481 | JGI IMG/M metagenome (GOLD analysis project Ga0073914, IMG submission 71481) | Sand microcosm microbial communities from a hyporheic zone in Columbia River, Washington, USA - GW-RW T4_30-Apr-14 | ecosystem: Engineered > Artificial ecosystem > Sand microcosm >... | reverse complement strand
CTCCCACCCAATTCGGCCCAATTCCGCCCAATTCGGCCCGATTTTGGGCCCTCCCCCCACACAAGTCAAAAAGACTTGAAAATTTCAAGTTGGGAGCATTGGGGGAGCATTGGGAGCATTGGGTGAGCATTCCGGGAGCATTGGGGGGGGAGCATTGGGTGAGCATTCTGGGAGCATTGAGGGGCATCCAATTTTATTTTATTTTTTTCCCTCCCCCCAATTCTTAGCCCCAATTTTTTTTTTTGTTTTCAAGTTTTTCAAGTGGGGGGAAATTTTTTATTTATGAGTTAAATTGAATAGTAGCACTAGTCAAAACATGAATACTAGGATTAGCGTGATACAGAAATTTGATGGCAGCTCTGTGCAACGAATCTTTTGACTCTATGAATGGTTGGTAACCTAAATGACCAGGCTGAACACGCTGAGCACGCCATTCATAGGAAAGAGCTGCAGACCTACTTTCAAAACCAGCTAGTGTGGCCACCAAAGACCAAGGTCTGAATTGTATTGGAGCCCCATCGCCTCCTGATTTTAGTTCCCCGTTGTGTTCCATCAATCTGACATTTACATCACAGGTACTCCCAATGTATGTCTGGGTAGGGTCACGAGTTGACTGAAGCAGGTAGCAGCTAAAACTAGTAGATTCATCTGTCCGTCGTCGTTTTTTAGCTGGTTGTGACTGAGTCACGTCTTCAACGGGTGGCTTTTTCTTCTCCAGGCTTTTCAGAAGCACTTTGTATTCTGGGTCGGTGTCATCGGTCCATGGTACTGTGTCAATCATATTTTGGATGTTTGGAGGGAGAAGATTGCGTTTTGTGACGGTTTCTCTATAGGTTTTGGTTAGCGTCTTAGTTCCAATTTCAAAATTACCATAACGCACAATAGAAGAGAACTCAACGACTTTTGGTGGTTGGTTGCCTAGAATTATTTGTTTTGCATCTTCATAAGCGAGTTGAGCTTGAATATCTGATCGCTGTGTGTTAATTCCTTTAGCCTTGAACATTGGGGGGCCGATAGTAAACGCTAAGCCATAGTTCTTTGGTGCACCGCTGAAAAGTTCTTTGATTTTTTTTGGACCATACTTGTATTTGGAACCCAACTCACTACAAAACTCCCCTAGGTACGGGCCTAGAGGCAATCGGGTCTCTCCTGGTTTGACTGTGTATATAATGCTATCTGTATCGCAATATAAAGCTCTTTCACCTAGTAGCTCTAAGATTGAATACAATTTGAGACGCGCTTGTGCTGTTGTAAAAACAGCGTGAGCAATACTGCGATTGCCTAAAACTGCATCCTCACGTGATTTGGGCTGCTTGTATGTCACCATAGCAGCATTTTCGTTCAAAGGAACAAAATCAACGATACGATTGTGCTGGCGTTCATCGTACCACACTTTGTTGCCTTGAACGTCTGCATTCAATATTTTGGTTTTGGTGTACTCTTCTGCTAACATTTCGGCAAATTTGCCCCACAAGGAATTGCAGTACAATTTAGCAACAGATCTCAAACCTTCGTTCATGATGGAGATTTTCTCAGGATTCAGTTGAATATTTTCATGAGCTTTGTAGTTGAGAATATAATCAGCTTTTTGTTCATCAGTTTTACACTCACTGGGCCATCCACTTGCTTCCTGCTTGAGCTGTAAAAAGCAATTGATATATCCTTCAAAAGGTCCCTTGGTAAACTTTTCCCAGTGTATAGTACTATGAACTTGAGTTATTTCGTAGTCTAACTGCACTGATTTTTGTAATTCTAGGTTGGTGTAGCTTTGTTGTTTTTTGGTCCGCAAATCAAACATCAGCTTGCTGTCTCTTTTTTCGTGCAAGAGAGGGTGGTATAAATTTTTAGGGCAAGTGACATCCACATTCAGAATAGCTAAACCAGGGCGGTTCAGCATGGTGGCAATTGCTACAGGGTCAGTGATACCTAGAGACTTTTTGATTTCAGGCATGCCTACAGGGTATAGTCCATTCTTGTTAACCCAAGGGTAAAGTGAACAGAAATCAACGTATTCAGCCATCTCATCATCATGACTTTCCCAGTATACTTTCATAGTCTCTGTGCGACCACCGGCTAGCGCTTCCTTTATCATTCCATGTGTTTCTTTGTCGACTGCAGCAAAAGTATCTTCTTGCATGAATATACTGCGAAATATTTTCATGGCACTAGAAGCTATGGTTACACATTGAAAAGGGTCCAAACCCAAGCGATAGTCAATATTCACTGCAGTGTTTTCTTCGTGGGGTTGTGCCAAAGCGTTGGCAGTTACCTGCATAGTGATTTCCCGAAATTTTTTGCAGCCCTCAAAGAGCAACTGAACATCTGCTTTACAGTACTTTTCGAATTCCTCTGCAAAATTCCAGACACCAGTAAAGTTCTTGTGCCATTCTTTCAACTCTGCAATTTTTGCGGGAGGCATTGACTCAACACAGAAAAATTTCAAGTCAGGTATAGGTCCTACATACGTCTGGTTTTCATCAGTGTTGAAAAGGAGGGGAAAGAAGCCCTTCACAGTTTGTAAATCGAACGTTTCAGTGAATTTTTCTAGGGCCATAGGCAAGAAATTCAGCGAGTCGATAAATCTGTAGCCTTTTTTAGTTGCTTTGCCTTTGCTTTTGCTTATGGTGAATGTGAGCAATTTGGAGCCATTCTTCGTTAAATTCAATTTCAGAGCTCGTTTGCAGGCTGCCTCGACTATGAAATGAAAATCGAAGCCTTTCCCATTATGGAAAATGATGGTATAACCTTCCCATTGAGCTGTTAGCAAATAAGTCAACCACTCATCGACAGTTCGAAAAGCAGGCCAAAAGTTACCATTGTAATCACACGTAAAGGCTAAATTGACTACATGTTTTTGATTGGGTTTGGTCTCGAAATCTGCAAACAGGTACTTCTCATTGTTCTTTGAGGACTCATGTTTGATCTTTTTGATATAGCATTCATGGCCTCCTGGAGACTGAAATTTCAGGCAATTGTTGCAGAAGATAGAACCACATACGTGATCACTCTGAGTCACTCCATTCACTGCGGGTGGGTAGTGGAACGGATTATTCTGACACCTACACTTCCAAATTTTTTGGCACGCATTTGTTTCCAAATGTCGTTCAAAGCACTCTTTTCCTCTGAAGGATCTGTGGCATGACGTACATTTTTGCCATGGACCACTTTCAGCCGAGTAGTGATCGGTAGCATGTCCACAGATTTCACACCCACTAATGCACTTGTGAGCCTTCTGAAAAGCAGCACGACATTCAGGGCAGAAGTACACTTCTGTTGTTCCTGTGAAAAGGCGATGGAGACGATCATGCTTGAGAGGCTGGTAGTGGTAACCACCCGCTCCATTCGACGTCTGCTGTAAGTAGTACCATTCGTCAATTTTGTTATGATTCTCACGATCTTCGTTGGTTCTGTCAGACCATAGAACTGTCATACCTGCATCAAAAACCATGATCCTGCACTGCTTTTGTCGCTTTGGCGTACTGCGCACTCTGGTAAGGGTGTCACTCAGCAACTTCAAGTCGTCATATCCTACGGGTAAGTGTATCATATGTAGGGATTTACTCAGCAGGTCTTCAGCTTTCTGTTTTCTAAGCAAACTTGTTTTAGAGTTCGGTTTCTTTGCTTCAGAGGCACGTTCGAGCACAAACCAATCGGTCACAATTTGCTTTTTGATAGGGTCAAAAGATGCCTGACTTATGATCTCCCTCAGAACTTGCTGTACAGGCAGCGCACTTTTCTGTTCTGCAACAACTTTAAGCATGTCATAGCGATGAGCTAGGATTGCCAAGGATTCAGGGGCACAAAGGTTGTTACCATGGTCGTACACTAGTATAGCGGTGTCTGCTCCTTTGCCCAGCGCTTTTGAGCTTCCTCCACTACCTCCTCGGGGGTCAGGATTGGAGAAGTGTATCTCGACTTCACATATGTCTACTGGTGGTATATCTGAGGAATCATTCACACTAGAAAAAATTCGTTCCCACAGCTCGTCAAAAGGAAGTTCAGTAGCGCGACGCATCATTTTGGTGGAGTATACTCGACCGATTGAGTCATCGTAAACGAATATCCTCATCATACTTGTGACGTCTAGCTGTTGATGTCGTATGGTGGAGGCAACAGCCAAAGCTACGAAATTCTCATTCTTCATGCCATCGGGTCTACCCTTGTAGCTGTCGTTGGTTAATCCCGTGGCGATATTAGTTCTGAAGGAGGCAGTAGACTGTAGCAATTCGTTCTCAGGAAATTCATCATACCACATGCTGCGTTGATTGACTTTTTGAATAATGAATTTTATTTTACACGCAAGCATCCCAAACGCATCTGTCGTTGAACCAAAATTTGGTTAAACCAAATTTTTCATTGGGTGATCCTCGGCCAATCATTTGTCTGCTGTCATCAAAACTTGGTTGAAAGTTCCTACAGCAAACAACTGTACTTTTTTCATAATTTCATAAATGAGTTTGATTACCAACATACCTGTGGAAATCAAAGAGCGAGTATTTGATATGGTAGGACGAAGGACGTTTCTACCTCTCAAAATAAGTATTAGCAATAGTTCATTCAAAAAAGTAGTACGTAAGCACGGTAGTGGTTTTGAAATCACGCAAACCTCTACACTAAGTCATCCTTTCAAAGAGACCTACTGTGTAACATCAGATGCCATCATAACTTTGCTGCTAGATGACGTGTGTGCTTACCTAGCTGAAAGCTGTGAAGATGTTCATGGTCACTACGTTTTCTTCGAATTTGTTGACAGTGAAGGACAACGTAATATGGGTTATGAGGTTGAGGTTGATGGCTCTGATATTGAAGACGACGCTGTCGCTGAGGATACTCGTGATAAACTGCAAGGACTAATCAGAAGATGTCTAGCTCTGTTGGGGAAAATTTACATTCCTGTTTAATGCAACCACCAATCGTTTATAATTCTTGACCCGAACCCAACTTTTCTTAAATTCGACTTCGTTACCTCTACACCAGCTTCCTCCAACTTCTGGGCCCATTCTTCTACCTTCCCCACAGGATCTGCTACGTTTTCGTTAGGAGCTTTTGTGACTGTTGCCCACTTTCCATTGGCCCAAAAATCGACTTGTCCCTCTTCTGCTTGAGGAGGATTGCTGAAAGTATGTAGCTGCTTTATTTCCTCTTTCAGAGCAGTAACTGTTTCAGTCAGTAAACTCTGAGCTATCAAAACTTCACCTACTGTTTTATCTAACGCTTTGTCTTCTGCTTTCACTATCGGTAGAATTAGCAGAGTTGTGTAAGCTCTGGAAGTGTTGGAACTCGTATGCCCCAAAACTGCTTTGTACCACCCCAATTGAGCCATGTCATACCTTCCCCACGTCTCCCACGACCAGTAGGCGTAGATGCGTCTCATCAAGTGAGTGTGTCGATAACCAAACAACTCGTCCACCCTATCCACGGCTTTTTGTAAATAAAGATTTGCTAGTTTTTGTAATAGAGGGAAGTCCTCGCGGGTTAATGTGTCATACCAGCTGACCTTTTTTTTAATTTCAGCTCGAATCTCAGCGACCAGCTCTACGATTTCGGCAGGGGTCACGTTAAACAAAACAGGTTTGATGATTTCTTTGGGTTCGAAGTCAGACACTCTGTTATCCTCTTCTAATTGGTCAGCTTCTTGTTCATCGTAATCAATCTCCTCCTTCTGGTATTCTGAAATTTTCCGTCTTTTAGCTTTCAATTCTGCCAGGTTTTTCCTCCGGGACTCACGCTGCTCTTTCCCCACCCCGTACACTCGAATGTAGGTGTGAGCAGGTTTTTCAGGTAAATTACTCAGAGTGATTTCAGAAATAAACAACACTTCGGTGAACCTACTACCAATACAAACTTGTACCAACAAAATTTTGTCGTGAATGGTTTTTTTCTTTTTGAGTTCTGTTAGACCTCTGAGCAATTTAGCTTCGTTCAACTTCTCAGGGTGGCGTAAATTAAACTCCAATTTGTCGTTAGCCTCTCTGATTCGTTTTTCTTTTTTGAGCGAAGAAATTGCGAAAACCCCACTGCTTTTGATTTTGTCTAGAAAAGTCTCCGTACCCCAAGACGTTTTGAGTATAACATTCCTGACTTGAACCCTATAACTGGCATCACTGTTAGCCACTGGAAAAAGATTTTCGATTAGCTTACTGTACTCCCGCAAAACATCAAAAACGTTGGTTTTGGTCACTTGTTTTTCAAAAGTGTTTAGAAGACAGGCAGTATCAGAACGACAGCGATTGGTTGCAAACCCGTAGGCCATCTCCAAAGATCCTTGTAAACTATCACTGGTGCCCCTGGATTCTCTCTTTCCGTCCTTACCACCTTTTGTATCGTTAACTTCGCGCTTAATAATGTCCAAATTTTTCGGGGTGAGCATCAGCTGTAAAAACTTCACAAACTCCATTTTGACTGTTGGCTTCTTGAACTGTCCATCAATAGACAATTGGGTACTACGAGTAAAACCTTTGTCTTTATCGGTGTACGGTGGTGGGTCCATTACTTTTTTTTATAAAAAGCATGTTTAAATAAAAAGCAGTATGAACAAGATTACCCCTCCTTGGAAAAACTTAACAGGTGAATCTTTTCCAGGTGTTGATTTAATTGATCCTCAGAGTGCAGTGGTTGGAAACATACCGTGCTTTGGCGAATCAGCATCCAAGAAATTGAAAACTAGTAATTTGGCAATCGCTGATCTTACGGCTAGCCTCGTGAATGTAACAACAAATACAAGTGCTATAGCAACAAATACAACTAATATAGCAACAAACACAACTAATATAGCAAGTAACACAAGCAATATAGCAAGTAACACAAGTACACTTAACAATGCTACAAATTTGAATACTGCTTCTACTATTGTAAAACGGGATGTTTCAGGTAATTTCAATGCTGGAACTATCGCAGCTAGTAAAATTGTTTTAGGTAGTGTTACTATGACTAATGTTCCTAGTAATAACTTAATAGCAAATAAGTTTGGTGGTTCTTTGTTAACAGGAACTAATAACTGTTCCTATGGCTATTATGCGGGTCAAGCACTGACATCTGGTAGTTTCAATTCGTATTTCGGGTTTACCTCAGGAAGAGATTCTAAGACAGGAACTGGTAATTCAGGGTTCGGGACAGAATGTCTGCAAACAGCAACTGGAAATAATAATACAGCAATCGGTGTTTTGTCGGGGCCAGGGCCTGGAATAGACAACACCATCGCACTTGGGCGTTATGCAGTTCCTACCGCTTCCAATACGTGTGTTATTGGCGATAGTGCTATAACTGATGTTAAAACACAAGGATTATATACAGGTAGTGGATTTCGGACACCGACTGGGACCAGTTCGCAGTTTCTTAAAGCTGACGGTAGTATAGGAACTCAGGGTTATGTTGGTGATAATTTCACTGCTGTAGCAGTTAATACTTCAAGCCATACTTATAATGTGACGATAGGAAAAAAATATTTAGCTTTTTTACAAGTATATGGAGCAGTTGAAGGTAAGGCTACTTCTGTAGATGTTTCTTATGATTTATCAGTTGGAGGAAGCACTACATGGGGTAATATTTTAATGGTTGGTCGTCAAACTATCACAATGTCTACAGCGGGTCAAACTTACTATTTTCCTTCTTTCTGTGTTATTACAGCAACTGCTAGTGTTTTAACTATAAAACTTAATGCTATAGCTGTATCAGGGGGAGGTACTCTTAGCTATTCAAATTTTTCCTCTGTTATTGAGCAGCTAACTTAATTTATCTAAGTGTGATATTTTAAGATTGAAAAAAATAAATTATTTTTTAATTTCTTTTACGTTTTTTGTTCATTTCCTGCAAACCAGGACCTACTATACTCAGACCATACAACCCGAAAAATGCCAGCGCAACGTAAAACGACAATTGCAAAACTTGAATTGATCCACTCGCGATGTTCTTTCCAGCTTCGTAGACGTAAACAGCACCCGACTCAGCGTATTGGTAGACAGCCACAGCTGAGCTCATGGTCCGATTTTCAATGAAATTGTAACTGTTGACTACCAGCCCCGACGACAACTTCCAGGTTGCGGCTAGCATGCTGTACAACTGATCACTTTCTCTTAATTCCATCGTTTGGTAATCGAACAGTGTCAGATTAGACGCGTGTGCTTGAGGTACTACAGCGACGGCAGTACTCATAGTTGATTTTAGCAGAGGCACAAATCTGGTTTGGAAGATGCACACATCTTCGAAAGGTGAATTTGGTATCCACGGTAGAACCATTTCAGGACTCGTTTTGATATACCCTACGAAAGCATCTTTGTCTATCAAATGAAGCAAACCTATGTAAGCAGCATTCTTGTAGAAGATATACACTTCAACAGAGGACTTGCGAACAACAACTCCATTGGTGAAAAGCGCATGATTTTGGTTCGTCAATTGAGGTATGTTTTTGTTGGTTCTATCGTCTGTTTTTGAAAACCATTGCATAATCAACTTACCCACATCATGCATCAACAGGTCTTCGGAGGGTATTTCAAATTCATCATTGATGATTCGTTGAGTGATCGTTAGAGTTGGGTCGAAAAAAGGAGGGAAATTTTCAGAACTTGGTTCAAAGACAGTTTCCATTTTACCCAGACAACGTTCGAAGTTAACCGCAAAGAATTCTTCGCAAAATCTCTGTGGAAAATTGGCTTGTAGCGAGGGGCACAGTTCCTTCAAAGCTTCTCTCATCGATTGATATACGAGTTTGTTATTGATTTTACCAGATCCAGGCAGTGAGTTGAGATAGTACTCCAACAGATGCACAGAATCCACGTCAAATTGAAGTTTCACAACCTCTTTCCAAATGACATACTGGGGCGTGTTTTTCAAAAGGCCAACATCACCGTTTGATTGAGAGAGCTCATTGGCTAATATCCAAGGCCAATCTGACTTACCAAGCAACGATATTTTTATACGAGCTACAAACGTACTGAACTCAAAATTCAGTGTTTTGAGAAAAAATGCGAAATCAGGGTCGACTGTAGAGCTACTCGTCAACTTGGTCAACAGTGATTCAATATTAAACCATTTGTCTACGAACTGCTTGTCCCTGACACGAATCGCTGTTGAAAAGTCGTCTTGTTTCTTACCTTCTAAATAGGTCAGTATTGATTGGTAGATGGTAGTCTCGTTCACAGGGTTAGGTTGAGCCTGTAGTCTTTTGTCATATGTGAAAAAGTAGGTTTGAACTTTCTGATCGTTAAAGATGGCGTCGAACATCCAATTCCAGTACTGGGGCCCATAGGGTCGTTGCTGGTGAATGACATCCAACAAAAAGACAAGACACCTTGTGAAAATCTTGCGATAGTTGCATCGATTCAATCCATTTAAGCTAATGTCATTGAAGGGACCTGTGAAACTAGGACCGTCAGGGCAGTCGTTGACGTTTCCAGATTGAGCTACGGCTCCAGCCGTTGCTGAGTTACGATTTTGGGTTAGTAGAACTGCTAGCACCGTAGCTGACCCAATAGGCAGGCCACCAACTCCTGTTGAGATTAAGAACCTTCTGAAAAAACGTTGTCGTCGGGTCGGCATGCGTCTCGGGGGCTGACCTGGTTCTGGCAAAACCAGTGGTATGTTAGGGTTATACGGATCGAGATCCACATCCTCAAGATCTAAATCAGGAAAATCATCCAAATCTGTATACAAATCAGCCACAATCTGTGTTCTGGGTGCTGCTCTCATGTCATTAAAGAAATTGGTCATTTCTATTTCATCATTAGCCAAAGTTTTGATTTCTCGAATATTGGTTGAATTTAAATCAGGTAAGCGAGTGGTGGTTCGTTGTCTTAAACCATCCCTGCTGGGTGCAGAATCTGGTAAGGCTGGTCTGAGTCCGCTCTGTGAATCAGTGCTAGGCGTAGCTCCACTCACAGCAGCTGTGCCTCCTATAATCTGAATAGCATCAATCAAGGCCATACCTCCCTTTGCGAACATGCTTTTTTATAATTACTATTTTTTTAATTTTGTAAATGCTACTTTTATGCTTTTGGGGCCAGCCAGATACCATCTTTAGCAAACAGAGCCTGAACAATAGATGATCCTAGCACGTCAGATGAAACAGACAATGCTACATGTTCATACGGGTTGGAGCTTTTCATGATGTATGTATACATCATGGAAGAGATGGCTATAATTATTGAGCTCCTACCTTCATCGGTTCTGACGTATGGTGTTCCTGCAGTATTTCCTACAGCTGTTCGCGAAAACCACGCTCCAGACAAGTAAGTTTCGCCCATTCTCCCCATGATAGAGAGGACAACGTTTTCCACAAATGGTCTCCAGAGTTTCGCGTTTGAGACTTTACACGACAGCTTTTGCATCACTGCGGCAACTACTCCCGAAGCAATATCGGAACTAACGAGATAAGAGGTTGTATCCATGTTTTACTTATTGTACTTTTTAAAAAAAAATTAGAATTCAATCTGTAAAGCGTTGGATGAATCCACGAAAACTCGACTGTCGTTCGCCAAGAAAACCGTTGCACAATAATTCGTGGTGGTTATACCCGTTTTCCAGGAAATCAGCGAATAGAGATCTGAGACGTGCGACTTGCTTTTGAGGCCTGAAATTAAACTGTCATGAAACGCCTTCGGAGCGCTTTGGAGGTTGATTCCTATAGGACCAGAACCACCAACCTGCTTTGAGACTGTCACATCGGTGAAATAACTGCTTTTTTCAATCTGAGGAAAACATTTCAAAGTTTCGTTCCACAGCTCAGTTTGAACGTTAGCGTTTACTATGGACTCTGACCAGAGGGGTGAATTATTCGAGTACAGCTGAACATCTTGTATATCGTTGTAAACAATCATTGACTGCTGTCTGTCGGCTGTTGATAAAATGTTTGTCGCGTCTACTTTGCTTTGATCTCTAATCAAAATCAAAAGTTTACTCAAGCTCGTGTAAGCACTGGGAATACGTAGGACTGTCTTGCTCTCTGGGACCGGTTGAAATCGATGAGACCAATTATTGACATGGAAATTGAGACCATTCGAATCATAGTAAGAACTCAGAGAAGGCGATTGAATGTAGTCGCATAGAATTTGAATGTCTGACAAGGTAAAATTTGCTGTAACATCGTTGGTTGTAGAAAACAAGATTTTTTTCGGATCGGCTAGATATAACTCCAAAGTGAGATGACCAGAAATCTTATCCAATGGAATTAAACTGCTGCAGTTCAATAGACTGCCTTTCGGAAATTGTATAGCACAGCGTTTGCTTGAACTCGCTTTGGATTCAGTCGAACTAACAAACAATCCTTGATTTTTTCGTGATTGTGGATTAGCCGAATATACACTGGTTTCAGCCTGCGCGAGGGTCGTTGCGAGGCTGCCATAGTCGTAGATATCTAACAACACGTTGCTGGAACTCAACAATCTGACTCTATTGAAAAAGCTGTTGAAGCTGTAAGTATCAAGGCAAACGTCTGCCCCAGTCATTGTTGTAGTAAAATGCAGGAAGATGCTGTTCATGTTTAGCATCTTTCCAGGAATTTTAGGAAACTTCAATTGAATTTTGGTTCCACCCCCTGAAACAGACACGGACTCGTTATACCGGATTTTTACCTGCTCACTGGTTAAATCACTCTGAGTCTTCAAATTTCCGACTAGTTCGTTCACTCCAGGCATGACTCTTTTTTATTATTACTTGTTTTTTTAAAAAAAAAAATCAAATGGTGAAACCAGGTATTATACTTTGGCGGTGAGACGCGCTTTGAAACAAAAAACTCGAAGACTGAGGAGCGTTCTTTTTCTCGAAGTTATTTTTTTTTGGTAGTGCTGCAGGAGCTGTTGTTTTATAGTAGTTATTCACAAAGAAAGATGCAGAAGCTATTCCAGCAAGTAGTAGCGGTTTGATAAAGGCACCGCGCAGAATAGAAGGCTCCTCTTGGGCATCGTGAGCTGTAATTCGAATTTTCTTCGTGGGAGGTTCTTGGGCTGGCTCTTCTTTCGTTGAACGGTCAGTGTCCTTCGTTGAACGGTCAGTGTCCGTCGTTGGACAGTCGGTGTCTTTCGTTGGACCGTCGTCGTCTTTCGTTGGACCGTCTGGGGCGTCAACAACATCCTTCTCCTCTTTTTCGATGTTTTTTAAAACCTCTTCTTTTCTCTTTGTATTTTTCCTCTTTTGGATTGGAATGATTTCGGGTACTGCTGAATCCATTTTTTTATAATGCTGAAAAAATAAAAAAACTAGATTTTTCGTTTGTAATATTTTTTCAATATCGTTAAAATCACCCGCTCGCGGTGCTTCTGGTAGTATTTGGCGGAGGCTTTTCGTTGACTTTGCTTAGTTTGATTCTGAATTTCTACGTTTTGCCGACAACAAACGCAAGCTGGACTGAATTCCATTTTCTTTTATATTACTTTTTTTTATATATAGTAAACAAAAATGGACTTCAAATATGAAACGCCCAAAAAATCCAAAAACAACGAGGAGGATAAGGATGACCTGACGAAACAAGCCCAAGCGCTTTGCACCGATGGTGAAGAATACGGGCTTGTGAGTAAAATGAACTACAAAAATTTAAAAGTGTTTGTCAACCAGAAAACATTTGAGCGAGATCAAAATCTACGAGCCACTGTTTTTGAGGGCATTCATCGACTTTATGCTTTCTTTCTTGATAAAATAGCCCATGCAAACGGTTTTGTGCAACAGCAGATAATGGAAGATCAGAATCTTCGCAAGTCTATTGAAGATGAGTGTATTCCGTTAGTAGCATTTCTCAATAACAAAGCCAAAATTGCGTTTTTGACATGCAATGGAGTGATTCAAGGCAAAATGACTCAAAGACAAATGGAACCGCAGATCGCAGAAACAAATGACGATACTATAAATGAACATTACGACGAAAGCGCACACGTGGTGGGAGCAGCTGAAGACTGTGGTCATCATAGAATCGAGGAAGAAAGAGACAACGATTTTGACCTCGGTTAAATATAAAGGGCTGATAAGGGATAGACCTCATGTCACGATTTTTTGCGGTCGTAAAGGAAGTGGAAAAACTCAGCTTTTGGTTAAATTACTAAGAGATAAAGAAGGCTACAGGCATGTCTATGATGAGGTTCTGATAGTTAGCCCAACATTCAGATTGCAAGATGTCTGGAATCGAGTTAGTCCTGAAGGTATCACTGTCTATGAAGCTTTTAGTGAAGAAATTTTGGAAAAAATTTATACAGAGCAGAAGCCTCACGTAAAAAGCTTACTCATCCTAGATGACAACGGAGAGGACTTAAGACGAATCAATCAACAGGTTTTCAACAAACTCATTAGTAATTCTAGACATTTAAATCTGAGCGTGATTTGCTTGCTCCAAAAACTAACCCAGGCCCCTACCATCTTACGTTCTAATACAGATTGCTTTGCTGTTTTTGCAGCTTGTTCTACGAGGGAGCAAGATGTGCTTTTTGCAGAGATTGGAGTGTTAGAAAAGGGAAAGTTTAAACAGATGTTTTCCGACGCTACGTGTGATCGTTACAGCTGCTTGGTGGTTTCTATGCAGGATGGGAAACTGCGTTTTTACAAAAACTTTGAGAGTGAATATATCATAAAATAAAAAAAGGACAACTAAAAAATGAATCCACAGCGTTTGTTAATCGATTCACGAGATAGAACTAGCCAGTCTACTCTAGATAACTGCACCTATGTGTTAGACAAGCCCATGGTAGCCACTGAAAAATGCCGAGTTGATTTCGTGCTTCTGTTCAACACCATGTACAACCTGACAAGTCAAAACAACGGATTCGTACTTGATGGGGTTAATAGGACAGTTCCTCGAGGCTATTACACCTCTTCATCGTTTGTTTTGGCTATGGACACCCTCTTAAAAAGTATTGATGCTGCTACGAGTGTGGTTTACAATAGTACCACAGGCATTGCGAACTGGATCCTAGGTAGTCATATTTTGAAGCCTTCTACAATGTCAGCTGTTTTAGGTACAACTGTTACCTCGTACACAGGCAATTTTCAAAGTTTTATCAACACTTCCTACCCACAAATAGTGCAATTCTATTCACCAGAACTGAGCACTGACTCTCAGCGCACTACTAACCGTACCTCGGTAGATGCTACGCCGTTTTTAATAGCACCGTTGTTTGCCAGTTACAACAGCTTGAATTATTACCAACCGAATTTCCCCATGCTGCTAAGTTGCTCAACTAGCACTGTCAGCAAAATAACTATCTATTTAAGAGATAGTTTGGGGGCTCCACTGGAAAACGTCAGCGACTACCAATTAAGTTTGACTTTCTTTTGAAAATAAAAAACACTTTTTTTAACAACAGCACGATTTCTCCAGCTTCAAAATGGTTGGGTTGTTAGCAATTTTCACCAACAGGTCAACGACTTCCGTTATTATCGGTTCGTATCGACTGTACTCATCGTCGCCCAAGACAGCACGAAGTGACTCAATGACAAATTCTTTTTTTGAACGACCATGCAAGAGATTTTTTTCTGCAAAATGGATGAGTTCGGGGATTTTTTCCACTATAGTGTTCATTTGTTTTGTTTGAAAAAAAAAAAAAAAATGTTATTAAAAAACAACTCCTCATACTCTCCCCGTTCAATGATTTTAATATTATATACCCTCAGATTACTTTGTATCCAGCTAGTACTTTGTCAATGTCCAAAGCTCGAAATGACTCCAACGATAGCGGTCTCCAACTAGGATCGGGAGCTTGGGGATCACAAATTTCCCTGCCTCTGATTGGCACACAGTGGAGACAGGTGTCATTGACTTTGAGATGGACCCGCAAAATAAATTTGTCTGTGGATTGCACGTGAAGGCAGAGCTGCTCTATTGCGTTGTTTAAGGTACTTAAGTTCAGGTCTTTCATACCCCAATCTACTGGTTTCTTGAGCTTGAATGGCATATTGCTGCATACAGCACGGATCTGGCTGAATGGTATGTTTGGCTTCAAACGCAGGTTAGGAATACCAAGAGCGCTAAAACTGAGTTTGGCACACAGTTGGCTAGTAGGATCTAACTCAGACGCAATACTGGGGGATGAAACCCCAGACCACGCTGAGCTAGTACTAACCTTCCGTGCACCGACACCCAGTTCTAGGCTGACTCCGATATTCCTTCTTGCCGCCTCCAACTGAGGACCCTGTGTTTCCTCCAAACCTTCCACTTGGTCAGCAGTCAGATACCCCCATTGGCCCAACTTATGTGCGTAAGCCATGAACTGGAGCCTTTCTACTCCAGCTCGCCCTGAGCGTAGTTTGTGAACCCGTACTCTTCTAAGGTCAGTACCCCCAGGCAGCCATGGGTGGTTTTCATGCTTTCTTTTCTTTCGGGGAGGCTGAGAGGTAGTTGGTGTGTTGGGCAGTTCGTTCAGCTCGGACAGGATGGGCGGGGTGGGCAAGGAGGTAGGTACTGGTACTGGGTCGGGCGGGTCGAACATGGCGTCGAGAAACGCGAACAGTGCTGTCTCGTTGGGCAAGTCTAGCTGGACTGACGAGTATTGGTCGAAGCTTACACCATTGCATTCTTTTTCTACACAGTCGATAGGAATAGGTGCTCTTAGGGAAAGGTCGGCCATGTGAACTAAACACATTTCAAAAAAATTCAAAAAATTAGATACACTTCAGAGGTCATTTTTGACAAGGAATTCGTAATCAGCTCGAAATTTCATGCAAGACACAAGTTTTTTGGTCAAAATCTGATAAAATTTAAATTTTTTTTTTTTTTTTTTTTTTTTTTTTTTTTTTTTTTTTTTTTTTTTTTTTTTTTTTTTTTTTTTTTTTTTTTTTTT
>Ga0073914_10000095_pt1 | contig 15767 bp, 11 predicted proteins | sample GWRWT4_30Apr14_FD_71481 | JGI IMG/M metagenome (GOLD analysis project Ga0073914, IMG submission 71481) | Sand microcosm microbial communities from a hyporheic zone in Columbia River, Washington, USA - GW-RW T4_30-Apr-14 | ecosystem: Engineered > Artificial ecosystem > Sand microcosm >... | reverse complement strand
CGCCATAGGTCTTGGCGCAGATGGTTGCAATCGCTGCGGTCAGTGTGGTTTTGCCATGGTCAACGTGACCAATCGTGCCCACGTTTACGTGCGGCTTGTTACGTTCAAACTTTGCTTTTGCCACGATGAAATCCTCGTCAAAAATCAAATTCGTTACGGGCGGCATCATGCCGCCCCGACGGAAGCCTTATTCGCCGGAGGCGCGCTTGGCCGTGTACTTGCTGATGATGGCTTCGGCCACGTTCTTCGGGGTTTCCGCATACTTCGCGAATTCCATGGAGAACGTTGCACGGCCTTGCGACATGGAACGCATGTCAGTGGCATAGCCGAACATGTCCGAGAGCGGAACTTCAGCGCGAATCGCCTTGCCACCGCCTGGCAGATCATCCATGCCCTGCAGGGTGCCGCGACGACGACTCAAGTCACCCATGATGTCGCCCATGTAATCTTCCGGCGTTTCCACCTCGATCTTCATGATGGGCTCGAGCAGCACAGGATTGGCATCCATGAAGCCTTTCTTGAAGCCCATAGAACCGGCGATCTTGAACGCCATTTCGTTGGAGTCCACGTCGTGGTACGAGCCGTCATACAGCACAGCCTTGATACCCACGATGGGATAGCCCGCGAGCACACCGTTCTGCATCTGCTCCTGAATGCCCTTGTCGACCGCACCGAAGTATTCTTTCGGCACGGTACCGCCAACGACTTCCACGGCGTATTCGTACTCTTTCTCGGCATCTTCCGGCAGCGGCGACAAGCGCAGCAGCACATGGCCGTACTGGCCACGACCACCGGACTGGCGCACGAACTTGCCTTCGCACTCGACTGCCTTCTTGATGGTTTCGCGGTAAGCCACCTGCGGCTTGCCGATATTGGCCTCGACACTGAACTCGCGACGCATGCGGTCAACGATGATGTCCAGATGCAACTCACCCATACCGGCAATAATCGTCTGACCGGACTCTTCGTCCGTACGCACGCGGAAGGACGGATCTTCCTTGGCCAAGCGGCCGAGGGCGATGGACATCTTTTCCTGGTCAGCCTTGGTCTTGGGCTCCACGGCCACGGAGATCACGGGCTCAGGGAACTCCATACGCTCCAGCGTGATGACGTGGTCTTCATCGCAGAGCGTGTCGCCAGTGGTGACATCCTTCATGCCGACGAGGGCCGCGATATCACCGCAACGCACTTCCTTGATTTCTTCGCGCTGGTTGGCATGCATCTGCAGCATACGGCCGACACGCTCTTTCTTGTGCTTGACCGGATTCCAGACGGCGCTACCGCTTTCCAGCACGCCCGAGTAAACACGCACGAAAGTCAGCGAGCCCACATACGGGTCGTTCATGATCTTGAACGCGAGTGCGGAAAAGGCCTCTTCATCGGAGGGCTTGCGCTCGCCAATGGATTCGGCCTTGTCGTCGAGAATGCCCTTGACCGGCTCGATATCCACCGGTGCCGGCAGATACATGATCACGGCGTCGAGCATCTTCTGCACGCCCTTGTTCTTGAAAGCGGAACCGCAAAGCACAGGGACGATTTCAGAAGCCAGGGTACGCGTACGAATGGCGGAATGAATTTCTTCTTCGGAGAGCGAACCCTCCTCCAGATACTTGTTCATCAGCTCTTCGGAGGCCTCAGCAGCCGTCTCAACCAGCTTCTCGTGGTATTCCTGCGCCTGCGCAAGCAGGGGAGCCGGAATGTCACGCAGCTCGAACTTCATACCCTGAGAGGCTTCATCCCAATAGATGGCCTTCATGGTGACGAGATCGATCACCCCTTCAAAATTTTCTTCAGCACCAATCGGCAGCACCAGCGACACAGGGTTGGCGCCCAGACGCGTCTTCATCTGCTCGACCGCACGCAGATAATTGGCACCGGTACGGTCCATCTTGTTGACGAAGGCAATGCGCGGAACCTTGTACTTGTTGGCCTGACGCCATACGGTTTCCGACTGCGGCTGCACGCCGCCCACGGCGCAATACACCATGCAGGCGCCATCGAGCACACGCATGGAACGCTCTACTTCAATGGTGAAGTCAACGTGGCCCGGGGTGTCGATGATGTTGATCTGGTGCTCTTGAAACTGCTTGTCCATACCGGACCAGAAACAGGTTGTCGCAGCAGAGGTAATCGTGATGCCACGCTCCTGCTCCTGCTCCATCCAGTCCATGGTGGCGGCGCCGTCATGCACTTCACCGATCTTGTGCGACTTGCCTGTATAGAACAGCACTCGCTCGGTGGTCGTGGTCTTGCCGGCATCAATGTGCGCGCTGATACCAATATTGCGGTAGCGCGCAAGCGGGGTCGTTCTTGCCATGATAAGTCTCTCCGGCGCTTAGAAGCGGTAATGCGCGAAAGCTTTGTTGGCTTCGGCCATGCGGTGCACGTCTTCACGCTTCTTGACTGCTGCGCCCTTGCCTTCAGCGGCATCCAGCAGTTCGCCGGCAAGACGGAGTGCCATGCTCTTCTCTGAACGCTTGCGCGCGCAGTCCACCAGCCAGCGCATGGCCAGGGCAGTACGACGGGAGGGACGTACTTCCATGGGTACCTGGTAGGTGGCGCCGCCAACGCGGCGAGCCTTCACTTCAACAGCCGGACGCACCTTGTCGAGGGTGGCCTCGAAGAACTCCACGGGATCACCCTTGGTCTTCTCGGCAACGCGCTCGAGGGCACCATATACAACGGCTTCAGCGATCGATTTCTTGCCGCGTTCCATCACATGATTGATGAACTTGGCGATGGTCTGGCTGCCGAACTTGGGGTCCGGAAGGATTTCACGAGCAGCTACTACACGACGTCTTGGCATTTTCTCTAAACCTTCAATTACGCTTCAGGGTTTTCCGGGACTTGAACAGGATTGAACCGCCCGGGCCTTACTGCGATACAGGAGTCAGACTCCTGCCCGCCTTACTTCTTGGGACGCTTGGTACCGTACTTGGAACGGCTCTGGTTGCGATCCTTGACGCCAGCGCAGTCCAGGCTGCCGCGCACGGTGTGGTACCGCACACCGGGCAGATCCTTGACACGACCGCCGCGAATCAGCACGACAGAGTGTTCCTGCAGGTTGTGACCTTCACCGCCGATATAGGAGGAGACTTCAAAACCTGAAGTGAGACGAACACGACACACCTTGCGAAGCGCGGAGTTTGGCTTCTTTGGGGTGGTGGTGTAGACACGGGTACAGACGCCGCGACGCTGCGGGCTGCCCTTCAGAGCCGGCACGTCGGACTTCTCGACGAGCGCGGTGCGACCCTTGCGGATCAGCTGGTTAGTGGTTGCCATCTGGCAAATTCTCCCGTTATGTAAGATTCCCCAGAAAAGGCAAAGCCAATTTTGAGGGATGCGGATTCTAGGTAGCAAAAAGCCAGCCGTCAACACAAAAGGTCGACGGCTGGCTTTTTGGGTGAAGCCCTGACTTCGGCTTATTCGCCGGAGTTGAGTGCCTCGGACAGAGCCTGCTCCACATCTATCGTCGTTGGCACCGGAGCAGCCACCGGGCCTGCCTTGGCCGCGGCACGGGTGCGGCGACGCTCGGCATGGTAGGCAAAGCCGGTACCAGCCGGGATCAGACGGCCGACCACGACGTTTTCCTTGAGACCACGCAGGTCATCTTCCTTGCCGGTAACCGCTGCTTCCGTAAGGACGCGGGTGGTTTCCTGGAAGGAAGCCGCCGAGATGAAGGACTCGGTAGACAGCGATGCCTTGGTGATACCCATCAGGATGCGCTCGATCTTGGCCGGGAACTTGTCCGCTGCACGCAGCGCCTCGTTCTCTTCCATGATGCGGTTGTACTCGGCCGACTCGCCCTTGAGGAAGGACGAATCCCCGCTCTCGGTGATTTCGGCCTTGCGCAGCATCTGGCGAATGATCACTTCAATGTGCTTGTCGTTGATCTTCACGCCCTGCAGGCGGTAAACGTCCTGCACTTCGTTGACGATATACGAGGCCAGGGCAGTCTCACCCTTGAGGCGCAGGATGTCGTGCGGGTTCTGCGGGCCATCGGAGATGGTTTCACCGCGCGACACGCGCTCGCCTTCGAACACATTGATCTGACGCCATTTCGGAATCAGCTCTTCGTAAATCTCGGCACCGTCATCCGGCGTGATGATCAGGCGATGCTTGCCCTTGGTCTCTTTACCGAAGGACACCACACCGCTGATCTCGGCCAGAATCGCCGGTTCTTTCGGCTTGCGGGCTTCGAAGAGGTCGGCCACACGCGGCAGACCACCGGTGATGTCACGGGTCTTGGAGGACTCCATCGGAATACGACCGATAACATCGCCCACACCAACCTGCGAATCATCCTGCAGGGCCGTAATGGCCAGCGGCGGCAGGAAGTAGTTCACCGGCTGGTCCGTGCCTTCAACCTTCACGGGATTGCCCTTGGCATCGAACAGGCGTACCGCAGGACGCAAGTCCTTGCCGGCCGCCGGGCGATCCTTGGGATCCATGATTTCGATATTGGTGAGGCCAGTGAGCTCATCGGTCTGGTGACGCACGGTGACGCCGTCTTCCATATCGATGAATTTCGCGCGACCGGCCATCTCGGTGATGATCGGATGAGTATGCGGATCCCAGTTGGCCACGATCTGGCCGCCCTTCACTACCGCATTGTCCTTCACCGAAATCACGGCACCGTAAGGCAGCTTGTAACGCTCGCGCTCGCGACCTCGGTCATCGGCCACGCCGATTTCACCGGAACGCGACACGGCCACGAAATTGCCATTGGCCTGCTGCACCGTCTTCATATTGTGGAAGCGTGCCGTACCGTCGTTACGCACCTGCACATTGGACACGGCGGATTGACGCGAAGCGGCACCACCGATGTGGAAGGTACGCATGGTGAGCTGTGTACCCGGCTCACCAATCGACTGGGCCGCCATGACACCAACCGCTTCACCGATGTTCACCTGGTGACCGCGGGCCAGATCACGACCGTAGCACTTGGAGCAAACACCCTGACGCGATTCGCAGGTGATCACCGAACGTACAACGATTTCGTCAACACCGGCGAGCTCAAGCTTCTCCACCCACTTTTCATCAAGCAGGGTGCCGATAGGCGCCAGCACTTCTTCCGTGCCCGGGCGCACTACATCACGCACCACAACACGGCCGAGGACGCGCTCACGCAGCGGCTCCACCACATCACCGCCTTCAATCAGCGGGGTCATGAGCAAGCCGTTGGTGGTACCGCAATCGACAAAGTTGATCACCAGATCCTGGGCCACGTCGACGAGACGGCGGGTCAGGTAACCGGAGTTGGCGGTCTTCAGCGCGGTATCCGCGAGACCCTTACGGGCACCGTGAGTCGAGATGAAGTACTGCAACACCGTCAGGCCTTCGCGGAAGTTGGCTTTAATGGGCGTTTCAATAATCGAGCCGTCAGGCTTGGCCATCAGGCCGCGCATACCGGCCAGCTGACGAATCTGCGCGGCGCTACCACGAGCACCGGAATCCGCCATGATGTAGATCGAGTTGAACGACTTCTGATCCTGTATCGTGCCGTCTTTCGCCGTGACTTTCTCGGTCGACAGATTGTCCATCATCGCCTTGGCGACGAGTTCATTGGTGCGCGACCAGATATCCACGACCTTGTTGTAACGCTCACCCTTGGTGACGAGACCGGAACCGAACTGCGCTTCGATTTCGCGCACTTCTTCTTCGGCGGCGCCAATGATCTTGGCCTTCTCGGCCGGGATCACCATATCTTCCATACCAACGGACACACCGGAATAAGTGGCCTGCTGGAAACCGAGGTACATGAGCTGGTCAGCGAAGATAACCGTGTCTTTCAGGCCCAGCGTGCGGTAGCAGCTGTTCAGAAGCTTCGACACGTTCTTCTTGGTCATCGCCTGGTTGACCTGCTCGAACGGCAGGCCGGCCGGCACGATGTTCCAGAGCATGCAACGGCCTGGCGTAGTGTCCGCGAGGAAAATGCGCTTGGTACGATTGCCGTCTTCATCCACGGTGGTTTCGTGAATGCGCACTCTCACCTTGGCGTGCAGATCCACCGACTTGGTACCGAGTGCACGTGTCACTTCGGGATAGTCGGCAAACACCATGCCTTCGCCCTTGGCATTCACACGATCACGCGTGATGTAGTACAGGCCCAGCACCACATCCTGCGAAGGAACGATGATGGGCTCGCCATTGGCAGGTGACAGGATGTTATTCGTCGACATCATCAGCGCACGCGCTTCAAGCTGCGCTTCGATGGTCAGCGGAATGTGCACAGCCATCTGGTCACCGTCGAAGTCGGCGTTGAATGCCGTACACACGAGCGGATGCAGCTGGATGGCCTTGCCTTCGATCAGGACCGGTTCGAATGCCTGCAGGCCGAGACGATGCAGTGTCGGTGCGCGGTTGAGCAGCACTGGATGTTCGCGAATCACTTCGGCGAGGATATCCCACACCTCTGCGGTTTCACGCTCCACCATTTTCTTGGCGGCTTTGATCGTTGTCGCCAGACCACGGCCTTCGAGCTTGCCGAAAATGAAAGGCTTGAACAGTTCCAGCGCCATCTTCTTGGGCAGACCGCACTGGTGCAGACGCAGGGTCGGACCCACCACGATCACGGAACGGCCAGAGTAATCGACGCGCTTGCCGAGCAAGTTCTGGCGGAAACGACCTTGCTTGCCCTTGATCATGTCGGCAAGCGACTTCAGCGGACGCTTGTTGGAACCGGTGATGGCACGACCACGACGACCGTTGTCCAGCAGTGCATCAACCGCTTCCTGCAGCATGCGCTTTTCGTTGCGCACGATGATGTCAGGCGCGTTCAGGTCGAGCAGACGCTTGAGACGGTTGTTACGGTTGATGACGCGGCGATACAGATCATTGAGATCGGACGTCGCAAAACGGCCACCATCCAGCGGCACCAGCGGACGCAGATCCGGTGGCAGCACGGGCAACACGGTCAGGATCATCCACTCCGGCTTGTTGCCGGAAAGAATGAAGGACTCCATCAGCTTGAGACGCTTGGACAGCTTCTTGAGCTTGGTCTCAGAGGTGGTGTTGGGGATTTCTTCACGCAGCTTGATGACTTCGGACTCAAGGTCAATGTCCTTCAGCAGGGCCTGAATGGCTTCAGCCCCCATCTTGGCATCGAACTCGTCGCCGTATTCTTCCAGCGCCGCGTAATAGTCTTCGTCATTGAGCAGCTGACCCTTTTCCAGCGTCGAGGTCATGCCGGCGTCGATCACGACAAAGGATTCAAAGTAAAGCACGCGCTCGATATCGCGCAGCGTCATGTCCAGCAGCAGGCCGATACGGGACGGCAGCGACTTCAGGAACCAGATATGCGCCGTCGGCGAAGCAAGTTCGATATGGCCCATGCGGTCACGGCGAACCTTGGTCAGCGTGACTTCAACGCCGCACTTTTCGCAGATCACGCCACGGAACTTCATGCGCTTGTACTTGCCGCACAGGCACTCATAGTCCTTGATCGGGCCAAAGATCTTGGCGCAGAAAAGGCCGTCACGCTCAGGCTTGAACGTACGGTAGTTGATGGTTTCCGGCTTCTTCACTTCACCGAAGGACCAGGAGCGAATCATGTCGGGCGAGGCAAGACCGATGCGGATACGGTCAAATTCTTCTTCCTGGCCCTGGTTTTTCAGGAGATTCAGCAAGTCTTTCAAGGTACTTCCTCCACAAGGAGTTAAATCACTGGTGCGCCGAGGGCATTGCCTCTCAGCGCACAACCCGGTCTTGTCGCTCAGTCCGCATCAAGTTCCATATTGATAGCGAGCGAGCGAATCTCCTTGATCAGCACATTGAAGGATTCGGGCATGCCCGGATCCATGCGGTGATCACCATCAACAATGTTCTTGTAGATGCGCGTACGACCGTTCACATCGTCCGACTTCACAGTGAGCATTTCCTGCAGCGTGTAGGCGGCACCGTAAGCTTCCAGTGCCCACACTTCCATCTCACCGAAGCGCTGGCCACCGAACTGCGCCTTGCCGCCCAGAGGCTGCTGCGTCACCAGCGAGTACGAGCCAGTGGAACGGGCATGCATCTTGTCGTCGACCAGGTGATTCAGCTTGAGCATGTACATGTAGCCGACGGTAACCTGACGATCAAAACGCTCGCCGGTACGGCCATCGAACAGCCACTGCTGACCGGTTTCATTGAGGCCTGCCAGCTTCAGCAGTGCCTTGATTTCCGGCTCATGCGCACCATCGAATACCGGCGTTGCCATGGGCACACCCGCTTTCAGATTGGTGGACAGGGCAATGATTTCGCTGTCAGTGAGCGACTTCAGGTCTTCCTGCTGTCCGCCCACACCGTTGTAAATCTCGTCGAGGAACTTGCGCAGCTCGGACACTTTCTTCTGCTGCTCGAGCATTTCGCCGATGCGCTGGCCCAGACCCTTGGCCGCCATACCGAGATGGGTTTCAAGAATCTGACCGACGTTCATACGCGAAGGCACGCCCAGCGGATTCAGCACGATGTCGACCGGCTCGCCAAATTCATCGTGCGGCATGTCTTCCACCGGCATGATGACGGAGACCACACCCTTGTTACCGTGACGACCGGCCATCTTGTCGCCAGGCTGGATGCGGCGCTTCACCGCGAGATACACCTTCACAACCTTCAGCACGCCATGAGCAAGGTCGTCGCCCGTGGTGATCTTGCGCTTCTTGTCTTCGAACTTGGCTTCGATTTCTGCTTCACGGTCCTTGAGGTAGGCCTGCGCCTTCTCAAGCTGCTCGGCAATGGCTTCATCCGCAGGACGGATTTCATACCACTGCGCCAGTGTCAGCGCATTCAGGTCTTCCGCAGTAACCACGGCACCCTTCTTGAGGCCGGCACCACCGTTCACTTTCTGCCCCGTCAGGGCAGCGCGCAGACGCGCCGTCGTGGCTTCTTCGAATATCCGGTACTCTTCTTTCAGATCCTTGCGATACGCATTGAGCTGTTCTTTCTCAATCGCCAGAGCGCGCGCATCTTTTTCGATGCCATCACGGGTAAACACCTGTACGTCAATCACGGTGCCCTTGGTGCCGGACGGCACGCGCAGGCCTGTGTCTTTTACGTCAGACGCTTTTTCACCGAAGATGGCACGCAGCAGTTTTTCTTCCGGGGACAGCTGGGTTTCGCCCTTCGGCGTTACCTTGCCCACCAGAATGTCACCGGCGTTCACTTCCGCGCCGATATAGACAATGCCGGACTCGTCGAGCTTGGCCAGTGCAGCCTCGCCCACGTTCGGAATATCGGCAGTGATTTCTTCAGGGCCGAGCTTGGTATCGCGAGCGATACAGGACAGTTCCTGAATGTGGATCGAGGTGAAACGGTCTTCCTGTACCACGCGTTCGGAGATGAGGATCGAATCTTCGAAGTTATAGCCATTCCAGGGCATGAAGGCGACGCGCATGTTCTGGCCGAGCGCGAGCTCACCCAGATCCACCGACGGGCCATCCGCCAGGGTATCGCCACGGGCAATCACATCACCGACATTGACCAGGGACTGCTGGTTGATACAGGTGTTCTGGTTGGAGCGGGTGTATTTGGTGAGGTTGTAGATATCGACACCGGCTTCGCCGGTCACGATTTCCTTGTCGCTCACACGCACCACGATACGACCGGCGTCAACGTAATCAATCACGCCGCCACGGGTTGCCACCACGCAGACACCGGAGTCACGGGCAACATAACGCTCCATGCCGGTACCGACGAGAGGCTTTTCCGAACGCAGTGTCGGCACGGCCTGACGCTGCATGTTCGAACCCATGAGCGCACGGTTCGCATCATCGTGTTCCAGGAAGGGGATCAGCGACGCAGCGACGGACACCACCTGGCGCGGCGAAATGTCCATGTACTGAACCTTGTCCGGACCCATCACGGTGAATTCGTTCTTGTGGCGCACGGCCACAAGGTCATCCACCAGACGGTTGTTCTTGTCCATCTTGGAATCAGCCTGGGCAACCACGTACTCGGCTTCTTCAATCGCAGACAGGTATTCGTATTCGTCCGTTACCTTGCCATCAATCACGCGGCGATACGGCGACTCAAGGAAGCCGTAGCTGTTCGTACGCGCAAACGATGCCAGCGAGTTGATCAACCCGATGTTCGGGCCTTCAGGCGTCTCAATCGGGCAAACGCGACCGTAATGCGTTGGATGCACGTCACGCACTTCGAAGCCGGCACGCTCACGCGTCAGGCCCCCGGGGCCAAGCGCGGAAACACGGCGCTTGTGGGTGACTTCGGACAGCGGATTGTTCTGGTCCATGAACTGCGAAAGCTGGGAGGAACCGAAAAATTCCTTGATGGCAGCAGACACAGGCTTGGCATTGATCAGATCCTGAGGCATCAGGTTTTCCGACTCTGCCAGCGACAGGCGCTCTTTCACGGCACGCTCAACACGCACCAGACCCACGCGGAACTGGTTTTCCGTCATTTCACCGACAGAGCGTACACGACGATTGCCGAGATGATCGATGTCATCGACCTCGCCCTTGCCGTTACGGATGTCGATCAGTGTCTTCAGCACGGCAACGATGTCTTCGCGCGACAGCACGCCTTCGCCCGTGTCGGTATCACGCGACAGGCGACGGTTGAACTTCATGCGGCCAACGCCGGACAGATCGTAACGCTCTGCCGAGAAGAACAGATTCTTGAACAGGTTTTCTGCGGCGTCTTTGGTAGGTGGCTCGCCAGGACGCATCATGCGATAGATTTCCACCAGCGCATCAAGCTCGGTGCGGGCAGGGTCGGCACGCAAGGTGTCGGAGATGAACGGGCCGCGATCAAGTTCGTTGGTGTACAGCAGCTCCAGCACAGTAATGCCGGACTTTGGCAGCTTGGCCAACAGTTCTGCATCAACAATGCTGTTGCCTTCAGCAATGATCTCGCCGGTATCCTTGTTAACAAGGGTTTTTGCAACCACCTTGCCAATCAGGTACTCGGGCGGTACATCGAGATGGGTGATGCCGGCTTTTTCGATTTCGCGAATATGACGCGCCGTGACACGGCGGCCGCTCTCAACGAGAACCTTGCCCTTGGCAATAATGTCGAACATGGCTGTTTCACCGCGCAGACGCTCGGGAACCAGCTCAAGGCGGAATGCGCCGTCCTTGTCGATATTGACGATATTGTTCTCGAAGAACATCGCCAGCATTTCATCGACGTTATAGCCGATGGCGCGCAGCAGAATCGTCGCCGGCAGCTTGCGACGGCGATCGATACGCACGAATACCAGATCCTTGGGATCGAATTCAAAGTCGAGCCAGGAACCGCGGTAAGGAATGATGCGGGCGTTATACAGCAACTTGCCGGAGCTGTGCGTCTTGCCCTTGTCGTGATCGAAGAACACGCCAGGCGAACGGTGCAGCTGGGACACGATAACGCGCTCGGTACCATTGATGACAAAAGTACCGTTTTCGGTCATGAGCGGCATTTCGCCCATGTACACTTCCTGCTCGCGAATATCCTTGATGGTTTTGACAGAGGACTCCTTGTCATAAATCATCAGGCGGATTTTCACGCGCAGCGGCGCTGCGTAAGTCACGCCGCGCGATACGCACTCGCGCACATCAAACATGGGCGTGCCGAGCGAATACTCGACAAACTCAAGCGCAGCATTGCCGGAGTAGCTGACAATCGGGAAAACCGATTTGAAAGCAGCCTGCAAGCCGATGTCTTCTCGCTGTTTGGACTTTTTGCCGTCCTGGAGGAAGGTGCGGTAAGAATCCACCTGGATCGCCAGAAGATAGGGGACATCCATAAGCGCCGGCAATTTGCCGAAGTTCTTCCGGATACGTTTCTTCTCGGTGTATGAATATGCCATCTGGGGGTCCTCAGCGTGACTTGGGCCGTTGATGTGGCGACGGTATTAAAAAGCAGCGGCCACAGATGTCTGCAATAGTAAAAACATCTGTGGTAGCCGCTTTATGCCGGTGTCGCATCCTTGCAGTATTCAGACGCTCTCGCGCCTGTGAAATTTTCAACTCGATACTTCATGTCTTGCACTGCAAAACCGGAAAACGGAAAAAGGCCGGTGACTTCAATGACGAAGCCACCAGCCGCTTTCTAGCGTCCGGAAAGAGCGCAGAGCACGTGCTTGACCAAGTACTATTACTTGACTTCTGCAGTAGCGCCGGCTTCTTCCAGTTTCTTCTTGAGTTCAGCAGCTTCTTCCTTGGTAACGCCTTCTTTGACGGCCTTGGGAGCAGCTTCAACCAGATCTTTGGCTTCTTTCAGGCCAAGACCGGTAGCTTCACGAACAACCTTGATCACGGAAACCTTGTTGGCGCCGAAGCTGGCCAGGATTACGTTGAACTCAGTCTGTTCTTCAGCAACGGCGGCAGCAGCACCAGGAGCAGCAGCCACAGTGGCAGCAGCAGCGGATACGTTGAACTTTTCTTCGAAAGCGGAAATCAGTTCAACCAGTTCCAGCACGGTCAAATCAGCAACGGCATTCAGGATATCGTCTTTGGACAGGGCCATTTTAATTACTCCAAATCTTGTTCAGGGTGTGATTCAGGCAGCAGCGATCAAGCAGCCTGCGGTTCTTTCTGTTCCTTGAGCGCCGTCAGCAGACGAGCGAACTTGGAAACAGGGGCTTGCAGAACCGACGCCAGCATGGTGAGAGCCTGTTCGCGGTTTGGCAGCTTGGCCAGCACATCGATGTCGGCAGGGCCGAACAACTTGCCGTCATAAGCAGCCGTTTTCACTTCCAGCTTTGCATTGTCCTTGGCGAAGTCTTTGAACAAACGGGCAGCAGCGCCCATATCGTTTTCAGACATCGACAGGCCGATGATGGACGGACCGATCAGCGAATCGCTCAGAATGGCGAAATCGGTGCCTTCGAAGGCACGGCGTGCCAGCGTGTTACGAACCACACGCAGGTAAACGCCCTGTTCGCGAGCCTGGCTGCGGAGCTTGGTAAGCTGCACCACAGAGAGACCGCGATAATCGGCGACCACAGCGGAGAAAGCGCTAGAAGCGGCCTTGTTCACCGCAACGACAATCTCTTTCTTGTCTTCTAGTCTCAGAGTCACTGTAACCTCCTCTTGTTTGATACGGCCGGCATGAATACCGGCCACCCATTTCATGTTTTCCCGAAAGAGAACATGCGCGGGGGTTGCAGTGAAACCTGAACCACACCGCGTCTACGCAGGCTGATGTTTTAAGCAGTACCCGTCGTGCTGACCGCCACTGCGCCTGTGGTCTTTGACGCACACCCCGTCCGAAGGCAGGGCAACTCAAAGTCCTTTTGCAAAACGCTTTTCATCAGAAAATCGTTTTGCAAATCCAGCGTGCAAGCACCCGCTTACGCAGTGAGGCTTGCCAGATCAATAACGAGGCCAGGACCCATGGTCGTGGACAGCGTTACCTTCTGAAGATAAACACCCTTGGAAGTAGCCGGCTTGGCTTTCTTCAGGTCGGACAGCAGTGCCTCCACGTTCTGCTTGATGGCATCGGCGGTGAAATCGATCTGACCGATACCCGCATGAATGATGCCGCCCTTGTCGACGCGATAACGCACCTGACCGGCTTTGGCATTCTTCACGGCAGTTGCCACGTCGGCAGTTACCGTGCCGACCTTGGGGTTAGGCATCAGACCACGAGGACCGAGCACGGTACCGAGCTTGCCGACAACGCGCATGGCATCCGGCGAGGCAATGACCACGTCGAAATCAAGATTGCCGGCCTGAATGCTTTCCGCCAGATCATCAAAACCAACGATGTCCGCACCAGCTGCCTTGGCAGCTTCAGCATTGGCACCCTGTGCAAACACGGCAACGCGAACGGTTTTACCCGTGCCTGCTGGCAGCGTGGTGGCGCCACGAACAACCTGATCGGACTTCTTGGGATCCACGCCGAGATTCACGGCGACATCCAGAGACTCCTTGAATTTTGCTGGTGGCAGCGAGTTCAACAGGGCAATAGCCTCATCGATCGTGTACTGCTTGCCGGCAACCAGTTTTTCCGCAATAGCCTTTTGACGCTTGGAGAGCTTGGCCATGATTACTTCACCCCTTCCACATCAAGACCCATGGAACGTGCGGAACCAGCAATGGTACGCACAGCCGCATCCATATCGGAGGCAGTCAGGTCAGGCTTCTTCAGCGTGGCAATTTCTTCCAGCTGAGCGCGTGTGACCTTGCCAACCTTCTGTGTATTCGGACGCGGCGAACCGCTCTTCAGGCCAGCGGCCTTCTTCAGCAGAATGGACGCAGGAGGCGTCTTCATGATGAAGGTGAAGGAACGATCGGAATAAACCGTGATCACGACGGGAATGGGCAAGCCCACTTCCTGCTTCTGCGTAGCGGCATTGAAGGCCTTGCAGAATTCCATGATGTTTACGCCTTTCTGACCCAGGGCAGGGCCGATTGGTGGCGACGGGTTTGCCTTGCCTGCAGGAACCTGCAGCTTGATATAGGCATCAATCTTCTTGGCCATTTTCTACTCCGTGGGTGCAAGCGCCGTTAGGCTCCCCGATTAGCGCGCCGAATACATCGTTCGCGACATGACTGCCAGAGGCAGCGATACTGTTGCCAGCCGAAACCGGCTGCTTGTCAGGCCTTTTCGACCTGGTTGAACTCGAGATCCACTGGTGTCGAACGGCCGAAAATCATCACAGCCACACGCAAACGGCTCTTCTCGTAATTCACTTCTTCCACCACACCGTTGAAGTCCGCGAACGGCCCATCGGCAACGCGAATGACTTCGCCCGGCTCGAAAAGCGTCTTCGGGCGTGGCGACTCGGCATTCGTGTGAATGCGATTGAGAATGGCATCGGCCTCTTTATCAGAAATCGGTGCTGGCTTGTCTGCCTTGCCGCCGATAAAGCCCATGACCTTCGGGCACTCCTTGACGAGATGCCAGGTAGCGTCATTCATATCCATGTTCACGAGCACATAGCCCGGGAAGAATTTGCGTTCGCTTTTACGCTTGACGCCATTCTTCATTTCCACCACTTCTTCCGTGGGGACCAGAATCTCTCCGAACATGTCTTCCATGGCCGCAAGTTTCACGCGATCCGTCAGGGAACGCATGACATGCTTTTCATAACCCGAGTAGGCATGCACGACGTACCAACGCTTGCTCATGTCGTCCTCGTTAACCAATGATGGCTGAAACAATCCAGCCGAACAGGGAATCAATTCCCCACAACAACAGCGAAGCCACTACAACCACCGCCATCACGATCAGCGTGGTCTGCCAGGTTTCCTGCCGTGACGGCCACACAATCTTGCGTGCTTCGACACGAGCCTCTTTCAGCAACTCGAGAAATCCACGTCCCTTTGCCGTTGTCAGCGCAATGCCGAAGGCCAGCACAGCCAGCAGCACGACACCGCCAATACGCAGCAAGGGCGAGACCGTAACGCCGTAATGATTGCCAAGGGTTGCACCCACCAGCAAAACCACAACCACGAGCCATTTCAGCGCATCAATGCCGCTGCTTCCCGAGGTTTCTACTTGTGTCGTCATAAAGCCGGTCCGCAGACATGACAAAAACGCGTTGCCGCGCTTTCTTGAAAATGGCAGGCCAGGAGGGACTCGAACCCCCAACACCCGGTTTTGGAGACCGGTGCTCTACCAATTGAACTACTGGCCTGTAACCTTTTTCGACAACAAGGCCCGGGAGCGACCCGGGCCTGTGTCTTACCTCAAAACTCGAGGGGTTTTACAAAACTTAAGCGATGATTTTAGCAACCACGCCGGCGCCAACAGTACGTCCACCTTCACGAATCGCAAAACGCAGGCCTTCTTCCATCGCGATCGGGGCAATCAGCACCACGTTGATTTTGATGTTGTCA
>Ga0073914_10000094_pt1 | contig 15785 bp, 17 predicted proteins | sample GWRWT4_30Apr14_FD_71481 | JGI IMG/M metagenome (GOLD analysis project Ga0073914, IMG submission 71481) | Sand microcosm microbial communities from a hyporheic zone in Columbia River, Washington, USA - GW-RW T4_30-Apr-14 | ecosystem: Engineered > Artificial ecosystem > Sand microcosm >... | reverse complement strand
CACTGTGATCACTCCTTTATACCCCCCGCTCAAAAAACAAGCAGGGTAGCGATTTAGGGTGGGTCAGTTTTGGATGAAAATTACCCCCTCAGGTGGGTCAGTTTTGGATGGTCGTCAACATGGTGAGGCTCCTATTGTCCTGCTCAGCAGCAGCTTCGGCAGCGGCCTTTATTCGTGGGTCTATCCGAAGGGTCATAACAGCAGTTTTTCTTTTCGGTCTCGAATGCGACATTTGCCTTCTATTGGGCCGTCAAGAACGGCCCCTATAACGTACCTAAACTTTTAACGCCCATTTAACCTACTAAGAATTGCAGGAAATAAGTTCATGTATGCAATCTCCAATAGAGCGAATTCGGCGCCCTTGGAGCTCGACTGACACATGCGCTCAAGCCCGGCAGGCAAGACATGAAAAACTTTTACGACATTTTCTGTGTTCTCATTGAGGTGCTTTCTGATATATGCGGTAACCGCTCAAGCACTTTTGCATTCTGCACAGCAATCTCGCGAAATCCCGGTGAAACCAGTGTCATTTCCGCCAGCCGCTCCCAATACGACATCGCCATCTGCAAAGCGAGTAACCACACTTCACGATTGACTGAGTCCGGATAGGGGGGCGAGAACTCGCGCGGCACCACTTCACCTTCTTCGTTTGGCCGGTAGCGCATAGGCAGCATGTCGTACGCCGGTGCCAACGAATAGCTAAAATTTTCAATGAAGAGCGAGACATTCCCAAAGTGGCGATCCGTATTGGCGATCATCGCGCCAAAGGTATCCAGCAAAACAAGCTGTCGCGCCTCCCCTGAGGTGATCATCCGGTCATGCAACAGGCGTGAGGCGCAACGCGACCAATTATCGCGAGCACCAAAGCGGTGATCATCAATTGCTCCCAGAGAAAGCAAACCTCGCCGCCCTCTTTCTCCCATCCGATCAAAGCGCTCAACTTCCAGAAAAAGCCGCCCACCCGCCTCCAGCAACAATGCCTCAGCGGCATCCGTGCCGTTTTCTCTCAACACATTCAGCGCCAACTTTTCAGCGCGAAGCAAATCACGCCACCGCAGTGCAGCAGGCGCATCACCGGCAGGAGAGAACTTCACGATGACATGATGAGTGCTTCCATCATCACGCCAGGCATGTGTGAACTTGGGCTGCTCGCCACCCGCACTGGAGCCCGGATTACTGGCCAGATTGATCTCGGCTTTCCGTGGATACTCCTGGGCACGGTCGGCGGCCGTGGCCAAAACATCAAACTCATGGGCCCTATAAAATCGGCGCAGGGATTCTTCCCCCACGATCAGATTCCCGGAAAGATCCTCGCCGTAGAGCGCCATGGCCATTAAATGAGCATCTTCATTCCAGTCAACCAGTCGCTCCGGAAACCCGAGCTCGGCGGCTACCCGGCCGGCAAAGGCACGGCCCATAAAGCCCTGCGGCTGCATGTCGGCCAAGAAGTGCGGAAGCCCTGGATGCAGCACACCCGGACGCCCGACAAACTCGCACCAGAACTCTCCCGCCATCAGCGGCACCAGTCCCCCCAGCACATGAACCTGCCCTTGTCCGTCTATGCGGTACAGGGAAATGCGCTCCCCTAGCCGGGGGATGGCACGAACGGCCCCGTAACGGGTGGCGGGCCCCCTGCCCAGCACAGCCAGCCTGCTACCTGCTGCCCTGACGAGCCGCGAAATGGTTGGCTGACTGATGCCCAGCCGGGCCTGTAACTCGACACGCGAGCAGGAGCCGCTGGCCAAGGTGGCTAACAGAAGCTCAGGGGAAGCGGCGCGAAGACGAGGCATGGGGCTTATCTATTTCTTCATGAATAGATAATGAATAGATTAAATTATCCATAAAGTCAAAATTATCATGGCCTTATCGCACCATTTAATGATGCGATAAGTAGATAGGAATAAGTATTATCGAGGATGAAAAGGAAGGAGCGGCCTGCCTACATGTGCCCTATTCCCTACGGGGGCATGGCCTAACTAATTTCCCGGCTGCTCGTCCCCCACTTCGACAAGCAGGGTGGGATCAAAATCTGGATTGCCCTCATGCGGATAGCCCCGCGGATTACAAACCACCCGACAGCTTTGAATCCAATAGTCGCTACTGCTATGAAGATGCCCATGCAACCAAGCATCAGGAGCAAGATCAGTGATGACCTGCTCCAGGTTTGATGCATAGGCAGCCGTCAACATATCGTCTTTAAAACCCGCCGACACTGACTGCAGACTTGGCGCATGGTGGGTTACAATCACGTTATGGCGGCGTGTGCTCTGGGTAACACTTTCCTTCAACCACGCCAGTGATCGCTGGTGGATCAACGCCACATCAATGGATCGAAGTTTGGAGTATCCGGGTTCGCGCCGGATTAACTGGAAGTCGGTCATCGATTGCTGGCACTCGTGCCCAGCGATACGGGGATCTCCGAACAATTCAAAATCTGTCCACAGCGTCGCGCCATGAAAGGCCACGTCGCCCAAGGTGATGGCCTGATTCTCAAGCACGTGTACGTTAGTGTCCTGTGCTGCAGCGAGAAATTCACGGACTAACTTGGGATAGGTATGTCGGTAATACTCGTGATTACCCAGCACATAAATCACCGGCTTATCCGGAAAAGTTGTCCGTGCCCAACCCAGCCCTTTACTGCCAATGTCGATATCACCCGCCAGCACAATGACGTCGGCTTCTGAACTAGGAAGCTTGAGCGCTTTAAATTCCAGATGAAGGTCGCTGAGTAACTGGATTTTCAAGATCGGGACTTTCTCGTTTAAAGGGACAGGAGGCGCACGGTTTATCGTGCCGCCGGATTTTCATTGCTGCGGTGTCAGCTCAACCACTTTCCGCCAGTCAAAACCTCCGGTACTGCTCTGCTCAAAAGGATACCCCCGAGGGTTGGCCACCACTCGGGTATAGCCCTCCCGGTAATCAAAGACATCATGGGTGTGCCCGTGAATCCAGAGAGCGGGAGCCCAGCTGGTTTCCATCCAATCCGACAGGTCACTCACGAAGGCCGGATTCAGACGGGAGTGCCGATACTTCTCGGCAACGGAGCGAGGGGACGGGCCATGATGCGTGACCACAATGGCCATCTTGCCTTCCGCACTGACTTTTTGGAGCTCTGCCTGAAGCCAGCTCCGGTGCTCACGGTGGATAGCAACCGTATCGGCCGGCATCATCAACCGGCCATCCTTGCTGATGCATCGGTAATCAAGCATGAAGCCCATGGCATCCAGCTCACTTTGAGGCGCATCACCATCCAGGGCGAAGTCCGTCCAGAGCGTGCACCCCAGAATGACGCAGTCATCAAGATCCAGCCGGCCACACTGAAGGACATGAACCTCATAGGCATTCCGCGCCATGGCTGTGTACTGCTCCTCCAGCTTCATCATATCGTAACGGTAGTATTCGTGGTTTCCGGGTACCAGCACGACGGGAATACCACGCAACTCCTGCTGTGCGATGGCCCATTTGAGCGACAGTGGTCCTTCGGCGATATCGCCGGCGAGAATCAACACATCCGCATTGACCATCGGCAGCATCGGCCAGTCTTCATGCACATCTATATGAAGGTCACTCAACACTGCGACTTTCATGGTTGGCTCCCTGCTACAGCATCGTGATTCGTCATGACCGAAGCTGTATGACTGCCTGGATTAAATATTGCGAGCGGCTGCCCCACTCGGCGTGAGTTCACACTAAGCAATCTCAATCACCATGGGATCTACAAACCCTGTCACTTCCGACTTCCTGTAAGTGGCATAGCCCCGTGGATTGCACACCACGGTACAGGGGCCGATGCGGTAGTGCATGAACGCATGCGTATGGCCGTGAATCCATAAATCAGCGCCCGATACCACCTCATCCAGGTGGGAAGCAAAAGCAGCAGAAAGGGTGTCGTCCTTGTAACGATCCGGAACTGACAGTGCAGAGGGCGCATGATGAGTGACCACCACCGTGGGGCCATCAAACCGCTCCGCCAAGCGGCTCTTTATATAGGCCAGATGCTTTCGGTGCTGCTTCGCGGCATCTTTTGGTTTAAAACTTCGCCCACCCGCAATGCGTATGAGCCGGTGATCGTTCATGCAGTCCTGAGCGTGCTTTTGAAGCGCGCTCTGATACTCAGCCCCGAACAGTGCGTAATCCGTCCACAGTGTGGTGCCGATAAACCGGACTCCCTCAATCACGACCTCGTCATCATCCAGGAAATGAATGCCCAGCTGTGAGGCACGCAGGCGAAGTTGTGCCGACATCCCAAAAAACTCCGCACCGTAATATTCGTGATTGCCGGACACATAAATGATCGGCGTGTCAGGAAACGTTCGTGTGGCCCACTCCAAGCCGCGCGTATGGGTGTGAATGTCGCCGGCAAGAACGACCACATCGGCATCGGCGCGCGCCGGGACAAAGTCGGAAACTTCAAGATGCAGATCGCTCATGACGCGGATTTTCATAGCCGACACTCTGTGATCATTCCGTCAGCATCCACTTCAAAAACGGCGATCGCCTCCATCCGCTCCTGGACACTTGCCAAACACCTGACAGGAACTTCTCGCCCGTCTTTTCCAGGCAACACTGCAGAGTGGGCAATATGCATGTGACCGCACAGCACAAGCTGTGGAGATAGCGTCTTGGCCAAGGCGCTTCCCACGGCATTCCCTACGCCATCAATGGCGATACGGGGATTGTGTCGTTGCAAAGCTTCAACATTTTCAGTAGTGACCACGCCCTGTGGCCAATCGTGCAGAAGAAGCACATCGACGGGTTGCTGGGTAGTCTGCTCAAGCCGCTCAACATCGCCCTTATTAAAGTAGGTCCAGCGCTTTTTCGAGGCCGTTGACATATTCGTCAATGGAGGCCGGGATTTATCGTGATTGAGCTGGCTGAAAATCCCCGTCAATCCGGCCACCTGAAGCCCGCCAATATTCTTGACACCAACGCGTCCCAGGTAGTGGCAGTTGGGCACGATCTCACCACCCAATGGCATGGTTTCTAAAAGCGCATAGGGCTCATGATTGCCGCCAATGAAATGCACCGGCCAAGGAAACGTCACTTGGCCGGACAGCACATCCGGAAAATCCCCCATGTGAAGATATTTTGCAGGCGCGGCCACGGACGATAAATCGGACTCATGACGTACGGGTTCAAAATCGCCCACTTGCAGCACGAACTCCAGGCTGGCACCTAGCTTCTTCTCGGCAATCTGGAGCAGCTCTACCATTAAACGAAAGTGGCCGTGGACATCGCCGACCGCCGCAAAAAAGCGGCGATGCGGAATATCTTCACGCTTATCATCCTTCATGGGTTTACCTATATGTCAGATCAATACCAAGCATTTTCACTAACGCCATTTCATGCGCAGACAGTAGCGAGGGATCCATCGTTTCCTGTGCTGTTGCATACAGATAACGACAGGCTCGACCATCCAGATGTGTTGCCAATGTCCGCTTGTTCGCCAGCGCCAAGAGCACGGGGGGTTCCGCCACCTTGAACAGCTGGTGGTCTATCTGGGTTGCATCGCTTGCCATGAAAAACGTCAGCCGACTTTATTCTTCTGTCCGGTGTGCTCTTTGCAGCGCACGCGATACCAACTGTCTTCTATTTCCATGGCGCCAGGACTTCCACACACTTCGCAGACTCTGGCTGACATCGACTGGGCCATCACCATCATGCCAAATGTATAGTCATTGCCGCCGGCACCGTAAAAACACAGCTTGCCGAACTTCTCTTTGACCTGTTTGGCCGTGACCTGCGGTGCGCCATTCTGGTCAGTCCAGAACTGGAGCTGAGTACAAAGAACATCAATCAGATCAAACCAGCCATCGCCACATGAGAAACCCCAATACATGCAGCTTTTGTCAGCCGTCAGGTTACGCTCTGCGAATATCTTGGGATATTTCTGGCAGAGCAGATCATCCAGTTCCTTTTTCATGTCCACCTCAGTTTTTATTTGCGCAACCTGGTTTTTTCAGCCTCTAGGCTTATCAATATCGCCCATCTCACTGCTAGCAATTTGAGGCAGTGAGGCGCTTGAAATTTCTTTCGGCCGTTGGGCTTGCTGGCACCACGTTGTTAAGAGCTTGTGTTCGGGGTATCGATCAACAAATTTGGGAATAAGAGCAGCAAAGACCTGCTGGGCCTGATAAGTGTTTCCCTGAATTTCGCTCATTTTGAGAGCAGCAATGGCCCGGATCACCCGGAGCTCTGGTTCCTGTGAAAACCACTCTCCCAGAAAACGATGAAAGGCTTTTTGCAGATCCAGCGCCTGCTGGGTAGCGGCCTCAACATCATGCTTATCCAGGGAATCAATGAGCTCCACTAATTTCGTATGCAGATCGCTGATCTTTAGACTCATGACCATTCTCCCTTTCAAGCAGCAGCGCCTGGCATCCGCAGTTTCAGCAGCGGTGAACTACTCTCGCCGTAACTCGGCTTTTCTCAATAATCCAAAAATAGAGATCTTTTTGCCTCTCTCAGGCGAGATGCCACCTGCGCGCCAGTCAGGTACCCGCACATCACTGAAAATAACACCTTCGGCTGCGAGTAAGCTGGCCATCTCATCAGAGTGCCTGCACCTTATTACCTGTCCATCACTGAGCCGTGCGACGAGCTGATTATCCTCTGCAGTGATGGCAACCAAGTTCATATTGCTGGGCAACTCAATTCCGAACGTATGCATTAGTGCAATTTCCTGAGGAGGAACATGCTGTTGATCAATCGCTTCTAATGAAGCGGAATAAAGGTTACGACAGGCTTGTCCATCCAAGAGAATTTCTGAATCCAGTTTACTGAACAGCCGTATAAGCACAGGAAAAAGGCGATATGCGAATTCGTGTATCTTGAAATCACTGGCATCTGGTATTTGAGCTGGCTTTCGTTCTAAGTTGTGTATGAAAGACATGTGCTGCGATAGTCACTTCTCGCTTAACAGACGGCTTCTAGCTCCGCTACTTGTGATAGCAGCCGTTATCTCTTTGCATCATAAGCAGCAGGGATTTAGCAATCCGATTTTGCAAGAAAAAATCTAGGAGAACTCATATTAATTGGATCGGCAGTGTAGTTTTGAACTAAAGACCATCTCTGATCGCTCAAGTTTTTCTTTGTTTTCTTCTGGATAGATTTTTCCGTCCTGGAGTATGTATATATAGCTGTTGGCGAATGATTGATCTGGCACCCTTCTGATCTCAATAAGGCGATCCATACGATAATCGCCAGATTCATTCAGGTGCCCCGGCGAGACAACACGAACCGAAGAAATCCACATGTCCTCGTCGCATTGCTTAAGCAGCTTTTGCAGTGCCCCTGCATCTGGAAGGAACACGCAGTCAGAAACGATATCCTGGCCTTCCCTGATCGATCGATGCACGTGGAGCCATGCGCAATTTAGCGGCTGTATCACCGCCCCCCAGACAGCAATCCCATCTCCCAGCAGTTGTCCGTAGGAAAGCTCTGCATTTCTATAGGTTTGGAACATGGCTACCTCTCGTCAGTAAAGAAACACTCTCATAGAGCGTTGGCCTGCATTTGGCCCCCTAGAGGAACGCACGCGGCTATATCCCCATAAGGGATAGAGCGGCACTAGTAGTGCCCCGGCATCCGGCAGAAGGAACAAGTGCAAATCGCAAAAATGACTTATTGCGTCATTATTATATAACGCATAGCGCCATTCTTGAAATACATCCATCGCCAGAAAATGACCTCAAGCATCAGCTTCTAGTGACGCAGGAGGTCATCTGATGAATGGGAAGGATCTGGCCCGGCAGATAGGTGCCGCCATTCGGGCCCGGCGGAAAGCCAAGGGCTGGACACAAGCCCAACTTGCCGAGGCAGTCTCTGTGGAAAAGGAAACTATCAGTCGGTTTGAAACTGGGGTGATCTCACCAACGCTGGAGCGCTTGGTTCACCTGGCGGAAATACTTGGTTGCTCCGTCGGCGAACTTTTCCACACCCCGTCCGACAAAATCAATGCTGAGGCCACCACCATAGCGGCACTAATTCATTCACTCCCAGAAGGGCAGCGTGGACTGGTTGTTCAACTGGTTGAAAATGTTGTTCGGGTCTTAGCAACTGAATCCAAGGCCAAGATTTGACTAGCGCTGGATAATGTCCGGTGCTGAGTACGTCGTTGACGGCGGGCGGCGCAAGCCGGATTGAGAAGTGATGGTGCCGCTCATTCTGTCTTGGCATTAGCCGGTTCACGTGGGCCAGTTTTGAATGCAATTCAACAGCGTTCGGGAAGCCTTTGAGAGATTCAGATGGGCTAACGCCCCTACCCTGCCGCCGATATTACTCACAACGCAGTAACACAGACTGCTATCTGGAATGATCCACTGCCCAATTGATTTGAAAGGTCTTAGCCATCAAGTAAAAATCCCTTAAAGACATTTGCAAACATTACTATCGTCCGGCCGCCTCTCCCAACGTTTGCGCGCTCTGAAACTGCGCAAGTGCATATTTCACACAGCGCATCTGGTGCATGACGACGCGTGCATTCCCCTCTGTCAGTCCCTTCTTACCATCCGTAATTAAAACAGGACTGTTGTTGGGGAAGTGTGATGCCTTGTCATCAAGGGCTACCCATGGCACATCTCTATAATTATTTTCAAACAAATACCTCAGCACTTCTTGGTAGCGTGGAAATTTCTGCCCAAGATCAAGATCATTGATGGGAGTCGCTCCAATTAAGCGATTCTTAAACCATCCATTGTACTTCTGAATATCACCTTCCATTCGCCATGCCGTAGACAGGACAATGCGCGCATCCATGTAATCTGCAATCCGGTTCACCAGTGCAATCGCCTCAGGCCGGAAGCGCTCGCTGTCGTGTGTGGCATCAGTAGAGTGCAGTACGCCATCAAAATCTAAAAATATAAGGTAAGAAGGCTTGGTGCCCATTAGCGTATCCCATCAAGAGAGCCATCTGGATCTTGCCCTGATTTAATTGACACCCTGTAGTTATCCAATCATCGCCTCAAATTTAGCAGGAGGCAAATAATTGAGTCCTGAATGCAATCTCTGCTCGTTGTAAAACGGCATGTAATTCCGGACCACACTCCTAAGCTGCTCATCACTCTTGAACTTTCTTCCATGTATTACATCTGACTTCATGGAGTGAAAGAAAGATTCCATGAAGGCGTTGTCGGTCATGCGGCCTGGTCGATTCATGCTCTGGATCATCCCCAGTGACGCCAGACGCTCCCGAAATGCGTATGCACCATATTCCGAGCCGCGATCCGTATGAAACAACAACCCATGAGAAGGCCGACGTGCTTGCGCTGCCTGATTCAATGCCTTCAGTGTCAGCGCCGCTGTGCGCTCCCGCCCCATGCTCCAGCCGATAATCCGGCGCGAGCATTTATCCATGACGACAGCCAGATACCGCCATGCATCACCTACCTTTAGATACGTGACATCACCAACCCATACCTGATTCGGCTGTGTCGCCAGTTGCTTCAGTCCCCGGTTAGGAAGGCCTGCGTAGTACAGCTTGAAGTTAGCCGGTTTCCGGTAGTACAAATTCACCGCCTTCGCTTGCACCTGATTTTCGCGCATCAGCCGCGCAATCCTGTGCCTTCCTGCGGATCGTCCCTCCTTCTTCAGGGCAGCGGTGATGCGCGGGCTACCATAAGTCTCTTTGCTGGCCTGATGGATCTCACGCACCCGCTTTAACAGCGCCGCATTCTCAATGGCCCGGGCACTGCAGCCGCGTTCCAGCGAGGCATAAAACCCGGCTCGAGTGACACCATACACGCGGCACATCAGGGCAACGGGGACTCGTCCTCGCTGGCTGTTGATGAAGTCGAAGATTTCAGATCGCGTTCGGAAGCATACTGGATGGCTTTTTTTAAAAGGTCATTTTCCATCTGCAAGATGGCATATCGCCTTTTAAGCGAGCGCAGTTCTTTGAGCTCGGCCGCCAATTCAGTATCCAGCTGGATTTTCTTTGTCACGATAAGACCCTCGCGCGATTCTTTGCGCCATCGTGACAGCATGAACGGGTGAATGTCCAAGGCTTGGGCAACCTCCTGCACCTGAACTCCCTCGAGTTCAGTCAGTCGAACTGCGGTGGCCTTGAATTCATCCCCGTATTTATAGACCTTTCGGGGCCCTGGCTTTGGCATATCACACCTCCAATCTGGTTAGATCAGGGTGTCAATTTTATCGGGGCAGGTTCCTCTTCACCCAATGCTAACAAAGTTATGGAGTGACCACGAACCACTCACACCACCACTTTTCCATTCTACTGTCGGGCTGTACTTGTCATCCTACAACCTATCAATGATGCCCTCGCGTGTAAGCAAGGACCGCGAATTACGGATGAGCAGCTACAGGGGTTTCAGAAAGGAAGAACGACACGGCAGCAGATTATCGATACCGCCCTGCTGGCAACTGTTATGAAGCCTGCATTTGTATTAAAAATATCGCTCTCCGCTTTCGAGACAGCATAGATGAGGTTGGCGTAATCCCTATACAAAAATAAAGGGCTTAGAATTTTCCGCCCTTCTTCGCTGTCCTTTCCAGAACCCACGACTGAAATTCGGCCTCACGAAATCCATATTTCAACGTAGTGGTAAGCCAGATATTAAAGGATATCCGTTCGATAGGAGTACTAAAGGTGCAGGTTTCTTCTTTGAAGAATCGCGCTTTTTCAGGTAACTCGGCTAGATAAGCTCTGGCAAGCTCAAGCAAATCCTCTTGAGGTAAGGCATCAATCGTTTCTTTGGTTTTTTCTCGGGTGAAGTAGGTCTTCAGTTTATCCAGCTCCTTTTCTTGCTCAAGGCGCCTAGTTTCGGCCTCCTTCTTTCCCTTGGCCAGTTTTTCCTTCTGCTCAACCTCTTTCTTTGCCGCCAGCTCAGCACCCCAGTTTTCTTCGATAGCTTTGTTGTAAATAGCGCCTGGGTCTGTTGTTGCTCCCTTAGCCTTCAATTGCTCAATGTAGGTGTTGGCGCGCTCAATACACAGGGCTACCTCCTCCGGCGATCGCTTCTCAAGGTAGCGTTTCTGGATACCTGGCAGAATAGGGATCATCGCGCTGAGAAATGCTGGATGGGGGGCAAACTCAAACGTAGCTTGCTTCTTGTGGCGGACCGTAAAATATACGCCGATAATTTTGCGCCCCTGCCGACGATATTGAGGTTCAACCGCAATATCACAGAGATCACTTTTGTTGATCTTATCGACAGGGGCTTGAATGATGAATTTGTTCAGATCGCGTCCACTGTCATATTCCCCTGGTTTCAGCCCCATGTATTCCCGGAACTTCTCGAGCTCCATGTAGGGGGTATTGCCCACTCCGATATAGTCGTTGCAGAGCTTGTAGAGAATTGCTTCGTACTTGCCGCTGAAGTGATTGAAGATCGACAAGTTGATTAGGGAAAAAATTCGGTCATCCATGTGCTCGACTGCTTCTGCGATATGTGTCGGCAGCCGAAACCCGATGCGTTTGGAAGTGAGCGTCCATTCCGAGATAAAACCCTGCCCTTGCTTCTCGGATTCGCCGTCCTTATTCAACACGTTAAAAATGATGGGTTCTTTACGCAGGGCTTCAAGATCAGCCTCGATTTCACGCTTAGCGACTTCGTATCCGAAAAATTCGTCTAAAACGCTTTTCTGAAGGATCAGCATCCCATCATGAATATCTGTTTTTTCGAGGCTTTCTCTAAAACGGCGTAGCAACAGCACCCACATCTTGTACTGTTTTAAGCTAATACGATGTTTGATGTGAACGAGGGATTGAGGTGTCTTGAGTACTTGGCCTAGTGATTTTTTGGGGCGAGTTGTTTCAAGCATCGTCAGCGTTTCGGCACGAAGTTCTTTTTCTGCTACGGTGGTTTTGCTTCGCGCCATGCTGTGCCCCGAAGGGTCAATGAGGAAAAAGTGTGCTTGGAGTCTTCCACGATTATGGTGGAAATCCAAGGGGGTGATTTCTTCCACGTATTGAGAGAAAAGTAGCAGTCTGATTTGGTTCAGGCACAGGTCTTCGGGCGCTAGATAAAAGCTCTATTACTGCTTTCTTATCTTTTTAAGATCTTTAAAAAGCTTTATACATCAGTAAGATATTGTTTTATAAAGAGAAATAAGCTTTATGGTAGAGGGATTCACCCCCTGAAGGTGGAAGGATTCACCCCGGTATTGTGGAAGCAATCCCCCCTCTATGGTGGAAGAATTCACCTTCTCTGCGTACTGACAGTAATGACTCTACTTTCTCATAAAAACTGTATATATAACAGGTGGTTATACGATCACAGCAGACGTCAGGCCGCCGTATGGTGGAAGAAAACACCCCGCCTTCATGGAAGGATTCACCCCCTGCTTTTACGAGGAGCTCAACTCAGGTGTTTGCTTATCATTTGGGCTGCCTTCTGCAGTCATTCTCAGCGGCACATCACGATATCGATACCCAACTCATTGATAACAAATATGTTTTTTATAGCTGTGAACAGAGCTGTTCATATCAATGCAAACTGCGTTTTCATTGATATGAAAACTCTTTGATCGTACGAGGGGGAAGGGCACCGTAAAAGTCGGAACCGATGGTGGAAGAATTCACCCCTCCCCTCCCCTCCCCTGAAGCATCTGCTTAGTTACCGGGTATTTGCTAGTTTTTTTGAGAAAATACCCCTGGTTACTGATTCTTTCTCGCGCATTTGGATGAAAATTAAGCAAACGTGGAAGGATTTACCCCCTCGCCTCTCGCCATTTTCTCCAGCTCTTCTGCGGATCTATTGGTATGGTGGAAGAATTAGCCCCCCCTATCCTCCTGTCCAAGCCGTCAGTTATGGCTGCTGTCAGGTCGTGCTGGTGAAAGTCCCGCTCGAAGGCGGCGAGCCGTCTCCTCGGCCGCCTTGCGAGCCTGCCGCTCTCCATCCATCTGCACCATTAGACGATTTTCCATCTCAGCATATCGATTCCCGGCCAGCTCAATTTGGCTTTTGTGAAAGGCCCTGGCCTGGATCACATCCTCTTGGGCCATGCTAAGCATCTTCTGGAGGTAGGCAGTCTGAGTGCGTAGCTCTTCATTAACAGCCTCTGAAGCGTGCAAAGAGCGTTGCAGATGGATGTGACTGGCTTCAAGCGCAGCCAGATTTTTCTCCATGTTTGCCAACCGGGAAGGGTCTTCCTGCAGATGTTGATGCGTCTCTCTGAGGCTCTGTGTGGCCTTTTGAAGCGCCATATCCCAAACGCTACTGGCGAGATCCAGAACCGCGAGCGGGGTGCTGTCGGACGCGTCCGACAAGTCGCTGGCAAGGGTTTTCCACCAGCTAGCTAGTTCGTCTTGGATCGTACTTAGGCTTCCACGACCAAGGATAGAGTGAATGCTCTTGGCGCTGGGGCGCTCCCCCTGATGCATCAACTGCAAAGCGGCGTTTCTGACTAGCGAACGAGTCGAAGCTTTTGCGGCAGTCACGGGCTTTCTCCTAGAGTCGTGTGTTCATTACTTTAACCGGCGAAGCGTAATATTACATATTATTATGTAATATATGACCGCTTGTGTCGTGGGTGTTAATGATGGGGCTTTATTTCGTGAGGTTCTTTCGGGTGCGCATCAAATGTTCCACGAAAATTCGCCGACAGGCCAACTAATTATTTGCCTAACTAGTTGATATTAAAGGAATTACGTTTATTTAATTTGGGTAAGTATCTTCGTGGATCATGTTCCACGAAGATGGTTGGCGTCTTCAATCTATTGGGAGCACGCCGATAGCGCGGGTGTGGTGTCGGACGCGTCCGACAAGGGATCCAGAGGGTCGACTGAGTCTGTCGGACGCGTCCGACGGGAATTACGAGGAGGAGGGGCCGCTACGCTTATTGTAGAAACAGGAAATGTGCTCCAGCAGATCCTCCATGGAAGCCATGGATCGTGCCGCCTGCAGCACGGAGAGCACCGGTGTGCCATTTGAGTCGTAGCGAACCTTGAGCAGGTCTGCCCCATCCTTGCCTTTCACTGTGCGAGTAGTGGTCTCCACGCCAACCCCAGTTTTGAGCTCTTCCAGGCGGTGGTCGATGTTGCGCGTGGTAACTTTCCCCGCCTTGATCTCAGGGGCTAGCTTGAAGAGCGGCTTGATGTTGGCGGGCTCCCTGGAAAGGGTGGCCAGAACTTTGGCAAAACGCAGGGGCAGCACATGGAGGTCGCCAATAGCATTAGCTACACCAGGCTCAATACGGGTATAGGAGAGCAGGTCATTCAAAGTGCTGCGATGAAGATGCAGGGATGAAGCCAGGGCGGACTCACTTGGGAAGATGCTTTGTTCCAGCAGGGACTTGTAATGGAAGGCTCGAGATGCGGGAGTGATTTGCTCTCTATCCTCATTCTCGGTCTCTTGAATGATGGCAGCTTCCTGATCATCCACATCGCGAATGATGGCAAGAAGATCGATGTTTAGTTCCTTACAGGCTGTCCAGCGGCGATACCCCGCATACACCTCGTGGGTGACGCCTTCAGGGTGGGAGCCTCGGACTGGGCGAATCAGAACAGGGATTACTTGGCCATCTGTGGAGATCGAAGCTATGAGTCCCTGCATGTCGCCCATGTCAGGCTCTTGGCGATTACGCAAATACCAGGGCTGGACCTTGAAGGCGGATATCTTTACCAACTGCTCGGAGGAACGGGTAAAAGAGGCCGGCTCGTTGCGGCTCACTTGCCGGGAGCCCAGTAATGGGATTGTCGAGTCGCTGGTGACGGAGGCGGGATTGTCTTCAGCAAAACGCTTCTCAGCGTCCTTAACAATGGGGGTGACGAGGGTGGCTGGAGGCAAGATGCCTCCTGTGCGATCAAGCTCATCGAGAAGGGCGCCCATGGCGCCATGCATGCTGTGCTTTTTCTTCTTGGGATCAGCCATGATTAACTCCCTCCTGCGGCATCAGCTTGGCGCTGCCAAAGATATTTGATGTCGTTGATGATCTCGTCGTTAACGCTATTCATGCAGCTCAGGGCGCGCATATAAGTTTCGCGATTGGAGCGGGCCTTCTGTGTTTCGTAGATGGTGCCCATCTCGGAGCTAGCCTTCTCGATCTCCACCGTGGTGTACATAGCATTTGACATCACATACTCGCCATAGATTTTGCGAATCAGCGAGTCAATCTCGTTGGCCTTCACAGTGTTCGTGTGCTTGGACAACAGTATGCGGAAAAACTGAAGCGGCGTTTTGAGCTGCTTGAAGATGTCATTCAGTGAGGAAGTGAACATCACAAAGGAGCCCAGATCGTATGTTGCCGGGGGGATTGGGACGAGAAGGGCGTTGGCAGCCACCAGGGCATTGGTGGTCAGCGTGCCCATATTGGGGCCGCAATCAATCAGGACCACATCGTAGTTATGTTTCACCAGATCCAGAGCATATTTTAGGCGAGCTGCAGCCGGGCCCATAGCCGCATGATTATTAAGCTCAGGATTAGGGAGGGACAGCTCCAGATCCTGAATGCTCAGATTGGCCGGGATCAGATCGATGCCGGTGAAATAGGTGGCGCGGATGGATCGCGTGATCAGCTCACGACTTTCGATTAAGGCGGGGGCAATGGTGTCATCCTCATCCAGCTCGATATCAGGGATGTAAGAGCCCAAAGCAAAAGTGCAGCTCGCCTGACTATCGAAATCCACCACCAAGACTCTCATGCCATCCAGCGCTAGTTTTTGCGCCAGATGAATCACCGTCGTGGTTTTGCCTACCCCTCCTTTGAAGTTGGAGACAGGCATGATGATGGACTCCGAGCCTTCAGGGCGGCAAAAACGCGTACCCAGTTGATCACGAAGCTCATTGATACGCGCCAAGGTGTACACCTTGCGACCGGTTTCAGGG
>Ga0073914_10000093_pt1 | contig 15872 bp, 16 predicted proteins | sample GWRWT4_30Apr14_FD_71481 | JGI IMG/M metagenome (GOLD analysis project Ga0073914, IMG submission 71481) | Sand microcosm microbial communities from a hyporheic zone in Columbia River, Washington, USA - GW-RW T4_30-Apr-14 | ecosystem: Engineered > Artificial ecosystem > Sand microcosm >... | reverse complement strand
GATATAGACAACTACGTAACATCTATGCTGGAACCGAAAGCTGGGAAAATGTACCTACACATCAATGCTATGGGTGCAGGCGAGTACTACGGTTCTAACAAGAATGGTGACTACTTCCCAGAAGAACAGCTTATCAAACACCACAAGACCTTTGAAGAATTTGGCTACGTATATCGTCATCACATTAATAAAGATCCGGCCAAAAGTATTGGTAAGGTGATCTTTGCTATCTACAACCACGATATGCACCGGGTTGAACTCATTGCAGAAGTTGACCGGGAGTTAGGTAAAGACGTTCTTAGCAGAATAGAAGCAGGAGACTTTCCTTTTACGTCAATGGCATGTAAGACTCCCTATGATGTTTGCTCTATTTGTGCAAACAAAGCCCATACCCGGGAAGAGTACTGCGAACACCTTTCCAGCCAGCTGAATAAACTATACCCAGATGGCCGGAAGATTATGGCTTTGAACTTGGCTACGCTTAAGTTCTTTGACATCAGCATCGTTATTCGTCCTGCGGATATCACCTCCTCGATTCTACGTAAAGTAGCCTATGACGGTGTCGAACCTTGTCTAGGTTCTGCTGACGTAGCTTACGCCGAAGGAATTGATGGCCGTATGGAAAAAGAAGCAGAGACAATCAAAGCTGCTGCCATGGCTAAACTAGCGGATATTGTTAAGCAGATTGACGACGGTATTGTTACCGACGCCTCGGAATCAGCTAACGCTATCTTGGATAAAGTAATCAGCATGCCTGCATCTCGTGCGATGGACATGATGTCTGCACAAGGATTCAATGAAGTGTTAAACGCTTTGGCCGAAGCAGAGATTTCTCCAGGTATCGGGTTCTTGGCACAATTGATTCATCAGCACCATAATCCAGGCAGTAAGGAAGACGTCTCTGCTCAAGTAGAGTATTTGGTTCCAACGATGTCTTTGGCGGATATTCCAGCCACGGCTATGAACCTTATTCCAGACGTGCACAACATATCTGTAAGTGATGGTGCCAAGACTTACTTAACAGCTCAATGGATGTTTCCATCGTCCTTGAATCCTGAGTGGGCAGAGAAGCGTGCTTATTACTGGGAACGTCTCCCTCAGAACCAAGGTCCTAAACCACATTACGTGGAAGTACCTCAACCCGATAGGCCACACACCAATAACGATTACTTATTGGCGTTAGTTGGTGCTGCTTTAGTAACTAAGTTTATACTTAGTACGTTGTCTAAGCAGAAAAATCAACTAAAATTAGTCTATGGAAACCCACAAGTAAAAATGGCTTCACAGCTCCACGTGGTTAATGTATTATTAGACAGCTCTGCTACTAAAGAGTTGCTACGATTTAAAAACAGAGGTTAGAAATGAACAAAGCTCTTACTCTAGACGAGATCATGGCCACAATGCGTGGTGAAGTATTTGGTCAAGAGAAAACCGCTAGCGCAGCTGCTCCTGTTCAGGCTGCAACCCCCACACCCCTTACGAGCAATACTGACTCCGTAACGGACTTAGAATCATTGTTGACTAAATCTGCTGGTGTCAACGTAACGACTTTAGAGGAAACATCTGATATGAATAAACAAGCACAAGTTCAAGGTAAGGCTATTGCCGATGCTTTGATTGCAAACATCGTAAAACAAGCTAGTATGGTATCTCCTACTCCTGCGGCTGACGTTTTCGCACAGGATAACATGTCTGCTCATGCAGCTGCTGTCCACGCATTTATGTCCAAGAATAAAATCCCCTTGGCAGTTGCAGGCTTAGTTGCCGCAGGTGCCGCTGGTGGTGCAGCTGCCTACAACCATAGTAAGCAAGCTAACGCTGTTGCAGAAGATTCGACTGGTATGGTTATGGGTCAAATGGCTCAACAACATGCTACTCCACGTGAAGGCATGGACGTATCCAATACTTTGAAAGGCTTGTTAATTCAAGGCATTCAAAATGGTGGCGCTACTAATGAAACTTCAGAGATGATGGGTGCAAGCATTGACCAGGCTCAAGGTGCTGCAATGGGTGTAACTCCTACAACTCCTCCTGCTCAACCAAACGGTACTGCTATGGGCAGCATCGGTGAAATGGGTCCAGAGCAAGAAAAAGCTGCTGCTGTATATAGCTTGGTTTGTGATGGCGTTGACTTTGACCAAGCTGTTAGCATGGTTAAGCAAGCGGAAGAAGACTTAGCTGGTGAAACTATTGAGATGGCTAAAGTAGCTGCTGTCAATGAAGTTATGGCTGCTGGTTATTCCATGGCTCAGGCTGTTCAATGGGTTGAAGGTAGCGCTCGTAACTTAGGCTTGTAAGGAGCAATTCATGTCCAATATACCTAGTCTATTGAGACAACAAGCTGAGGGCCTCCGAAAGGAGGCTGAGGACAACTGTGCTCGAGCAGAAGAAGCTTTTTACGCCGCGTTGGTTTTAGTGAAAGAAGCGGAGTCTACTAACGATGACATGCATAAAGCTATGATGCTAGATGCTGCTCAACGTCAAGCTGCTGCTATGGAACGTCACGGAATTACTAGTTCAGTAGATTCTCGCATATCATCCTTAACACCTGAAGACATTGCGGAATTAAAAGCTAAGATTGCAGCTATTGAAGGTCATCAAGCCGCTATGGGTGCAGCGTATAGTGCCGCACCGGTTAGTAACTGGAAGCGACCTTTACTCGGTGCGATGTTAGGTATGCCTCTAGGTCCACCCGGCATGATAATTGGTGGGGTAGCAGGTGCACTTAGCGCAGCAGGTGCTAAGCAGACTTACGCAGAGAATAATCATCACCAAGGAGCTCCTTACGAGCTAGGTGTAAACTACCGTGATAGCTTATTGGAGAAAATGGACAAGTCTGACGTTGCTCGTAAAGTACATGAGTATGCTGAAGACGCTCCGGTTCCGTCTTACGGGGTAGAAGATTACTATGACACTAACCCTGCTATTAAAGTCTTCTATAAAAAAGCCAGCGTCGGTGCTATTCAGGATTTGTATAGCTCAGGTCAGATTGACGCTGAAGTGGCTCAGGCTGCTTTAGATGAACTTGAACTGAGGATGTCCTAATGAACTACACCCTGCAAGCTAACGTGCTAGAGAAAGCTGCACAAGTAATTGAAGACTTAGAATGTAAAGTCGCTGAATTACAAGCTAAACTATCTGAAAGAGACGAAAGTCTTGGTCAGATTAAGAAGGCATCACACTCCTTTGTAGTATCGGATTTGATGTCAAAAGGATTTTCTGAAGATGAAGCCACTGTCATGGTCAACACATTACCAGGCAGTGCGTTAGATAAAGTTGCTTCTTTCTCCAAAGAAGGTAGTGACTGGAATATGGGTAGCGTGTCTGATGTACCAGGCAAAAGTGGCGACCCATTCTTAGATTTTATTGTAAGCTAATATAGCTGGAGAAAAACATGGCAAATGATCTCAACAAGATGGATTACAAAGCCGAGTTTCTTCGTGGCTGGCCTAATGGTAGTGCGTTGGAATTAGACCGCTACGAATTAGATACCGCCGTTAACGTGGAAGCAGGCGATTTGGTGAAAGTCCACACTAGTGGCAAGTTGATTAAAGTTCCGGCTTCTAGCGATGCTGCTTTCGCAGGTATCGTTGTAAAAGGTAACTTAGATGACAAATCGGTAGCCAAATCAGGTCGTCCTATTGTTCTCTGGAGTAACTACATTGTACGTACTCAGAAATTTACCGGCACTATCGTTAATGGTACTGGCGTAGTTGCAGAAGCAGGCATTTTCGCTGCTGCTGGTGCTAACCCACCTATGGGCTACTGTTTACAGACGGTTACTGGTACTGGCGGCGAGCCAAACAGTATCGTTGTTGTAGTTAAATAACTGGAGACGTAAATGAGCAACTATTCGATTGAAACTGCAGGCGTTAAGTTCATTAACCAATCATTCTTAGACAAGATTGATCAAGGTATGGAAAAAGAAGCTTCCGCCGCAATGACTGCCTTTGTGCGTCAAAAACTCCGTGAAGACGGCTTTACTCGTAAAATTCTGACTCCTCAGATGCTTACTTCTGCCGACTTAGATCGTGGCTTGGATGACCAACCTCGTAAGATCGTTGAGAAAGAACCTGACTCTATCGCTGCTGACATGCCTTTGTCTGGACGTGCTGAGTTACGTTACTTCGCTACTGAACGTTACGAAGTTACTTTCAGCAAGATCACTTCCCGTACATTCAGCAAAAGCAAATATGAGTTAGCTACCTACGCTACTGATATTCGCCAAGTGTTACAAGACAACAGTGTTAAAGATCTTCAGTTCACTGAAGACAGTAACTTCATTGCTGGCTTGAAGACAATTGCTACTGCCTACCATGGCGGTGTATTGGATATGGCTGCTGGTTTCGGTATCAAATCCTTGATGGCTGCCGTTAACGAGTTAATCAAAGTTAAGCAGAAGCCTGCTAAGATTTTGATTCCTTGGAACTTGTACTTGAAACTCTACAGCCGTCCATCGTCTGTTGTTGGTTCGATTACGGCTAACGAGCACTTCAACGGTGCCGAAATGCGCCAAACTTACGGCTTCGAGCTTATCCCAACTAACAAGTTGGACTTGATGAGTTCCAATGGCGTAATCCAAGGTGACATGATTGCGATCTTCGCACCTGAATCCTACTTAGGTCAGTTCTACTCCTTACAAGAGCCAACAGTGTTCTTGAAGACTGAACAAGACATGATCGAATTCACTACTTACGAGTCCGTAGGTGTGGGTATCGGTAATACTAACGGTTTCCGCTTGGTCAAGTTTGACTTGACTTTAGATGGTGACGTGTAATAAGTTAGCAGATAGATAGCTTCGCTAGACTATTTAAGCCCCGTTCTCGGGGCTTTTTTCTTAGAGGATTTTGTATATGTCAGATCACACGCAATTATTACACGATATTGAAGCCCAGTTAGAGAAACTGGCGAACGCCCACACTGTATTATCTAATGCTATTGAACATGAGAAACAAGCTGGGTTAGTTACTGCAATGGTGTCAGCAGAGAAAACACTAGCACCGCACATTGCCAAAGCCAAAGCTTTTGCTAAACCAGCTACGGACAGAATCGCTGCAGCCACTACTAACGAGAAGCGAGTTGCTGGTGGTGTAGCCTTAGCAGGTGCCTTTGGTGCGGGCCGTGTTACCGCAGGCTCTGGACAGAACAAACAAGCCTCCGACCAAGACCAGGACAACTACTCCCCGCACTATATCCGCAATGCGGTATTAGCTGGCGGGGCGTTAGCAACTCCTGACATGGCTCGGGCGTATAGCAGCACGGCGCAAGGCCTGGATCACCGAGAAACCTTCCATGAACACAGTGCCATGTACAAGAAATACCTTGCAGAGGGTGACCTTATAAATGCCGCAAAGTATGCTGACTCGGCAAACACGCACAAAGCATTAGCCCATCAAGCTGAACTATATACTCATAACTTGGGTGGCAGCATTGGTAAACGGTTTGCAGCAGGTGCAGCGCTAGCAACTGCAGCTACTGGCGTGAATCACATTATGCATAGTGGGCAGACCAAGTCCGCTTCGCTCAAGGCTATTCTACAAGCATTGGAAACATGCTAAAATACGATTAGCATTGTATCAGGGAGCGCAAGCTCCCTTTCTATTAGAGGTGTATATGTCCTGGGCAGAACGTAGAGAAAAGGCTAAGGCTGAAGAGAAACGAGTAAGCGAGACTCAGGGCGGTGGTTGGCAAAGACTAGGTGCAGGCATAGCTATACCGGCGATCGGTGCCGTGTACGGGGAGCGGGCAATAGTACCCTTCAACAGGTACGTTAATAACGTAATGCTTAGTGGTAATCGTGGTGACAGTACAGTGTCACAAAGTACTGTCGATAGCTTTATCACCAAAAACAATCTACCCGTAGAAATACATAAAACTCACGAGACCCACCCCTTTCCTGATGTATCAAGGGAAACGGGGCCGCATGCATTACATATGCAGTCCCCCGGGCTAGGCTTAGACAAGCATCACGTAGGCATGGTTGGGATACACGATAACGGTGTCCTGATGCATGAGCTTGGGCATATCGTTTCTCATGATGCCGAAAGTAAAGGTATTAGACTTACCAAAGAACTCATGCATCACATGGATGCCCAAGCTCACCCTAGCTTCATATCTGCAGTATTAGCCTCCAACGACGATACTAGAGCTTACGCCGGTGTACCGTTAGTAGTTGGTGACGTTGCAGATAGTATCAATGAAATGCAGGCCAATAATGCTGCACGCAAGCATATCCTAGCGGAGCAAGGCACTGCAGCCGCACGTAAGTTCACTCGTCAAATGATAATACCCAATACATTGTCTTACGCCTCTATCCCGGCTGCCAAGCTTGGTGGCATCTACGCAGCAGGTAAACTCTATGAACACGTCCGAGACAAGTATCAAATGAAAAAACAAGCAGCACACTTACCGCTGCACCTAGAAATTCTCAAAGACTTTTCCGTCATTGGTGCAGCTGACTTAGCTGCCCTTGCAGCGTATGACCGCATTCACCGCAACGATGAAGCGCCTCTTGTCCGAATCGAGACTCCCTCGTCTGAAAATCGGTATATCAATCACATTGTTAAACAAGCTGCCGCTTCACGTATTGCCCTACGTAAAGTCTCAGTTGGTGCTGACGCCCTGTCTGCTAAAGACGGTGCCTATACCCGCAGTCTGTCACACATGCCGCCTGACAAGGATTCCATAGTTAAAGCAGCAACTGAAGACCCAGAACAAACTCCCTATACTCCACACTACGGTCGTAACGCTGCATTGACAGGCGCTGCGCTGTCAGTTCCAGGTTTAGCGTACGCAGGTAATGCCGCATTGCATCTTAATGATACACGTGTCCTTGGGCGTCTAATAGCCTTACATGGAACTGCTATCGGTGGAGTCGGTGCACTAGCGGGCGCTGCCACGGGTGCTGGACTTGGTTTAGCAGCCACGGGTGTAAATCATTACCTTCACCGTGCACGGGAGAAGCAGGCTTCAGACTCAGAACAAACTCCTTACAATACACACTACGCCCGCAACTCTTTGCTAGCTGCTGGTGCAGCTGGTGCCACTCAGATACCTGGTGCAAGAAGGTCTTACAAGGAAGCTCTAGAACACGCCAAAGATGTTAGAGCGTATACTCAGGAGGTTGATGGGGCCAATGGCGTGCTGAATGCGTATTACGAAATGCGGAAAAACCCTCACCTACCATTTGGTTCACAACTGGGAGTCGACTTAGACCTTAATATAGATGCGGCGCAAAAGGCCCTAACCCAACACAATGCCGCCCGTGACCATTTTATGGCTCGCAGTGAGCAGGCCTTAGACGAGAGTGCCAATAAAGCATTCAGGGGCGGTAAACTAGCTTTAGGTGCTGGTGGTTTGGCCTTGGCAGCCACTGGCGTTAACCACTACTTACACCGTGCACGTGAGAAGCAGGCTGGTTGGTTTTCTTCAGGAGTAGACGAAGTTGCAGACGTGGCCATTGGTGCTAAGAATCTTACAGGTAGTTTCACCAATCATCTTACGGGTCGTAACGTCAAAGACCATATGATCGATGTTACTCAGCCCAAGAACGGCAAAGCCGTACACGAATTAAATAAGAAGACAGACGAAGAACGTTATGCTTTGACAGGCGAGGGCTCTGCGGAGCACGCAAAGCTACATGACTTGATTCAGAAACGAAAAGCCTCCCGAGTGTTAGCGGGTAGCGTAGTTGGTGCGGGCGTGCTAAACTATTCCAACGATACAAATCATAATGGTCAAAATTATGGAATGGTGTACCAATAACCCAACTCTATTCAGAGATATGCTGGATAGTATGCCGCACAAGGTATGGATCATGGACATGTCCGGGTTCATTGTATGGCAGAACCGGCTATCTAAGGAAGATATGCCTGCTGGCACTAATTTCTGTGATGTAGCAGAAGTTACCTGCGAATGGATTCACCAGCTAACTCCGGGTAGTCATAGGGATTCTCTACTAGAGAGCCTGTACGATGCTCGCAGTGATAACAGTGGCGTAAAAGAATTTCGTCGTAAGAATACTTGGATACGGGTGGAGTACCACCCACTATACTCCGATACCGGGGTACAGATTGGCGTATTTGGCATTGAGTCAGATATAACTGTTAGAAAGGAAGCACTACCTAAGCTTCTAAAAATGAGAGAGGAATTATATGCGTAAGGTCACTTGTAACCATCCACATGGTATTCAACTTCGCTTACTCAACGGTACATTGTACCTTCGTGGCGGTGAGTCAACTTCGTTGACAGATGTTCAATTAACACATAACTCGGTAAAGGTCTCCTTGGCCAACGGTTCTTTATCCGTTGTAGCAGAGCCTGTCGCCCCCACAACTCCTGTTGAGACTCCTGCGCCAGTAGAAACTAAGCGTGGTAAGGCACCTAAGGTTGTAGTTGAAGTAGACGCAGAACCAACTCCTGCTGGAGAATAAGTCATGGCATCGTTAACTCCGGAAACCGTAAGACTGTATATAAAAGATGACCCTTCCGCCAATTACTTGATTACTGGCGAAGAGTTCTCTAACGATAGGATTGCTTTGGCCATAGAGTTAACGGTGGACTCGTTTAACTTCATCACTCCTGCTACGTCTTTTACTTTGGAATCATTTCCTAGTAAGGCTATCTTGTTGTATGGCGCCTTGGCTAATCTGTACTCAGGTCAGGCAGCTATGGCAGCACGTAATCAGATGTCGTACTCGGATGGGGGTATCACTATCCCTATCGAAGAACGGTTCCAGCTGTACCAATCTTTGGCTGCCCAATACGGCCAGCAGTACTCGGATATGTCCAAGCAATGGAAGATCCAGTACAACATGGAAAGTGGTTGGGGTGGCGTGTCCTCTGACTATTCTACGTTCCCCTTATGGTGACCCTTGAATACTAACAACCGTTATTTGGAGAAGATTGCCGTAGACTGGGGTGGCTTAGCGGAATGGGCCGCCCACCATGCGGGTATCGGTGCTGCAGTGCATGTGGCGCAGAATATGGGCACTAGGGCAGTAATTGGCCATGTGCCTGCATACAGAGCAGCCTTCAGGGATTACTTTCACGCAGGGTTGCAAGGCAAAGGTTTCCCGTCCAAGGCAGCGACGCCCAAGCGTATATCTGCATACTCTAATGAGAGTGAGTTCGCTCCTAGTGAAATGGGCCAAGAGGCTACGCACCTAGCTAACACATCCCACGACGTATCTGAAGTTGTACCTAAGGGCGGATTCCGGGATAGGCTTTTTGGAGCGTTGAATCCTGAGTTAAAGGTTATCTTGGAAGAAGCACACGCTGCAGGAGCACATGCCAGAGAGGGGTTGCTAGCTAAGGCTAAGGACTCACAGCAACGGGCAGATAGTGCTATCAATGCTCAGACCAATAAGGTTGGACTTAAAGTAGACTCCTCCGCTGTCACTAGAGAAGCCACTAACATGGCCGATAGGGGTGCATCCATAGGGGAATTCTCAGGCAGAGGGCATTTGCATAATTCCAGGTACGAAATAAATAGAACAATGAACAGCGAGCTTGCCCCCTTTGAGGCTATGTCAGAGAGCAAGACTGATGCAGTTAAAAGGGTATCTAACCAAGGACTTGATTCATCAGAGAGTATGCAAGGCTTGATAGGTAAAAAGAGTACGGTAATTTACGCCAGAGCCCTGAGAGGGGACTTTGTACACTTGCATGATATGGCCAAGAGGTATCCTCACATGCATGAGCCGATACGTCAGCATCTTTTAGAGATTGAGAAAAGAACTCACCATCCGTTGACCTCTATTCTACAAAGCAGGTCTAAGGCCCAGGACGTAGAGACTGCCTATAAGAATAACCCCATAACAGGTAGATTATTCAGTAGCTTAGCCGATAAGCCTACTGAGATCGATACTGCTAAGAGTAATCTTGCAGTGCGTGGCAGGTCGATGATGCAGGGTGCCGCAATGACTGCCGTAGCGGATCCCTTAGCAGGGGCGCTGAATGCTTCTAAGATCGCCCTGTCTGACAAAAGTCTATTGGAAAAGAGCCCTATAGTTAAGAAGACGTCTGACTGGCTGACTAGTAGGTTTGTGGTGAAGCCCATCTTACAAGCGGGAGAGGATGGCCTATACGCAGGGAAGAGACATGGTAGAGCATACCAGCTATATAACAAGTACCTTATGAATAACGCCCTGGGGCATGTAGAGGATGCAGTTAACTCTACCTCACATGCAGCGGGAAAATACACTCAAGGTATTCGCAAAGCCCTATCCGTAGGTGAAGACGTTCAGTAGTCAGTCTTAGTTAAAAAGAGGGGGCTACCCCTCTTTGTCCCAGTCCACTATCCATATGGATAGAGTAGCCAGCAGGGCAATGACGCCCATGCAGACCCAGTCCACAATGTTCGGGTCGAAGCCAAGCAGATGAACTGCTTGGTACTTCAATGTCAGCACTAGAATAACTAGCACTATTAATAACGGGTTCATGTTATCTCCAGTTAAGTTCTATACACCCTTCTTATACCACAGTTACCCACGCTAGCTTAAACTAATCATATGTTTACTAAACCTCACATCACCCCTACATACTTCTCATACAGCAATAGTCGTGCTGGGTACCAGGACGTTCCTGCTTTGGAAAAGTTCAAAGGTAAGATGTATCCGTTCTGGTTTGATAATTGTCGATTAGTCTGGTTTCCAGATCCTAGCTGGAGAAACCCACTATACCATGTTTACCGATCCGAGTCTCCTGAAGGAGAGTTCACTCGCCTGACAGCCATTCCAATAGCAGCCACGGTGTACAACGATTTTACCACTCAGCAAGCGTCTAAGTATGCTCACGATGTCTACTGCATTGAGGTCATAGAAAATGGCCGGGTAATTGGTCGCTCAGAATTAATTAAGAATGAAAAACAACTAGGTACATGGCACCAGTTACGGGCCACTGAAATCAATCGCCGTGAATGGCTAATGCTCTCACGGTTCATGGGCGTGGATTGCCTGTTAATGAAGCATGTCAAGTACGGCAAATACCAGTTCAGATGCAGTGAATGTTGGGACTCGGTAAACAGTATTATCCGTAAAGATTACTGTACTACTTGTTATGGCACCTCGTATGAGAAAGGCTTCTATAGCGGTATTGCTACCAAGTTCCAATTCGTTGAGCCTAATAAATCGGATGTGATCACAGAAGAAGGTCGCATGGAAGATGCTTCGACTACGGCTTGGACAATTGGGTACCCAGAGTTAGACATTGGAGATCTTATCCTACGTCTCTGTGACTTTAGAGTATTCCGTATAGTCAGTGTACAGAACACTAGTATCCTGACCACCAACGTACGTCAAATGGTATCCGTGACACACTTACCATTCACTTCGGTAGAGTACGAGTTGTTTAAAAGAGAAGGAGTACTAGTAGAATGATAGACGTCAGTATCGTAGGTGGCAGTGGCCTCGTCATAGACCAAGCCAAATCTCCTTTACCCAACAAGAACGTTAACCTATTCTATGGTTTCAACCCTCCAATGGTCGCCTCCTGTATTAGGGATACCTTAAGGTTTCTTTTTGAAACTGGCGCCCCGGATCGTTTAAAATACAACAGTGATCCTAAGAAGTCAGCTATAGCAATTGATCTTAGTTTCGATGATAACCAAGAAGAGGCTATCATGAAGAGACCTAAGATAACCATTAACAGAGGGCCGTATAGCTTGTCTGCAGTGGGTATAACTGACAGTGCTACGGATTCAACGTTTGCCACCTCTACTGGTAACTCCAGGAAAGATAGCTTCCTTAATATGGTAAACGGGTCGTGTAGCATAAGAGTAACAGCATATAGCCTAGGAACCTGTGAAGAGTTAGCGTACTTAGTATCTACCTTCTTAGTCTGGTCCAGGCCACTTCTGTGTAACACTCTAGGATTTAAGAACATAGCCTCTCCTCTGTCCTCTAGCCCAATCATGCTAGACAACGATGATAAGGCAAAATACGTGATAGAACTTAACGTACCCTATGTGACCGAGATGCAATGGAGCAGCGAGGACCTCGGGGTTAGGTTAAAGGGATTCCTGATAGAACAAGTTGCCGAGGATAACTAACAATGGCTTATATCGTACCATCAGTACAAATTACACAACAGCTTACTAACCCAGGTGGTGTGCTTGCAGCTACTCCGGATTTGAATGCCTGTATCATTGGACCGTTGTACAACGTAGTCCGGGCAGAATTAACCGTTCCTGCTAACTTTACTAAGAGCCAAGTCCGTGCGTCGTTTACGTTCCAGGATAGTGGCAACGTAGAATCTGGTGCTAAGTATCAATTCGATATTCCTAGTAAGGTTTTGGGACAAGTACTTGACACCACTAGTGTCGTGTATACCTTTAAGAATGCATACGTTAAGGTCAATGACTTCGTTGCCAACATCATACCTGCTCAGTTTACTGATGCAGAAAACACCACTACTATTACGGCTACCACCCCTCATGTTGCATTCAGTGCAGCTACTCCAGATGGCGGTGTTGCACTGCAAAAGGGTGACCGTATCCGTTACTCTGCAGTAGTTAGCACAGTGACAGTGCCTAGAGTAACTGGCGTGCGAGACTTTGACTTAACCAATGGTACGATTACTCTAACCAATGGCGTAGGTACTGTGGATGCTGCCAATACTGCAGTAGTGTTCAGCGTGTATCGCCTAGTGCCGGTATTGACAGTAATTCCTACCTCAGTGCAAGTAAGCTTGGTAGATGCTAATACCTTGTATAAGATCAGCCTAGCTACTAGCATCTCTGCATTCCCGACTTCTAGCACTACTTACCACGTCATTGACTACGTAGACAGCTTCAATGTGGGCTACCGTGCATTACGTACTGATAAGAGTCAAACCATTCTTCAAATCGATGGTGAAACAAACCGTGAATCCGTGCTGGGGGAAGCTTCTCCTAACAACCCCTTGTCTTTGGCGGTGCAACTAGCATTGGCTAATACGAACGGTATTGTTAAAGCTTTGTCTATTTCTTCGAATGATTCCGAGGGTTACGCTGCTGCCCGTGATGTCTTAGAAAGTGATAGCTCGGTCTACGCATTGGCTCCGTTGACGTTAGATTCGTCCATCATCTCTGCCTTCAAGTCCCACGTACTGCAATTGTCTACCCCCGTGGAAGCTGCTTGGCGTGTGTTGGTTTGCAGCACGGCAATTCCTACAAACAAATACTTGGCAGGCTCTGTAACTACTACTGCTAGTGCATATATCCGCCAGACTAAGAATGGCTCTGTATACCGTACGTTGTTGATCGATCCAGATATTGACTTCATCACAGCAGGCGTTGTACCTACCGACATTATTGATATCCCTACGTTTACCTTAGCCAGTGGCCAGACATTGCCTACAGGCACTATTCCTAGTAATATTATTGGTGCCTGGGAAGTGTCTGCCGTTATCGACAGCAACACCTTAGAGCTCGTATCAATGGACTCTGGATATACCTATGCGGTAACAGCAAGCTCCCAGTCTAATGGCCAGTTTATCCCTTACAAAGGCTATCGCTTGATGACGGTATCAGAGCAAGCTGACTACGTTGCTGCTGTATCCAATCAGTTTAACTCTAGTCGTGTTTGGAACTTGTTCCCAGACTCGGTATCCGCAATGGTCGATGGTGTAGCTACTCCGAACTTACCAGGCTACTACTTAGCGGCTGCTCACGCTGGCATGGTAGCAGGCTTCCCTGTTCAGCAAGGCTTTACTAATATTGGTATCGCAGGTATCGTAGACTTACAGCATAGTAACTACTACTTCACCCGTACTAACCTTAACTCTATGGCTGAGACTGGCACTTGCTTGTACGTACAGGCCGTGCAGGGCGGTATTCCTTACTGCCGTCACGAGTTGACTACTGATATCTCAGTACTGGAATACCGTGAACAGTTGAAGGTTAAGAACTGGGATTTCTTGTCGTACTACTACTACGATAAGTTGAAATCGTTTATTGGTTCCTGGAACATTACCCCAGAGATGTTAAACACAGTTCGTGCAACTGTGATTGCAGCATCTGAGTTGTTAATGACCCAGAAGCTTCCTAAGATTGGTGCCCCGTTGATTGGTTACCAGATTACTAAGCTAGAGCAGAACACTGTTAATAAAGATCGAATCACCCTAGTGATCCGAATTGAGATCGTTAGCCCTGCTAACTATATTGACGTAGCCTTGGAGATTTAATTATGGCTGATTCAGATAAACTAAGTTCAGGCACTGGTCAATTCGACGCTGCCTGGAACTGGAAAGGTTCTTATGTGTCCGGTATCGGTACTCCCGGTTCGGACGGTGTTACTCCTCAGGGCTACGAGAAGTTTGGTCAATTATCGGCAACGCCGGACAGCACTGCATTGTTTGCAGGCCCTGCCCGTTTCACCGGTATTGACGGTGCCCAGAGCTTGACACCTATTGGTATGGTTGACGGCTTACAGTTAACTCAGGATGGCCAAGTAGCACGTCTCTTTGAGATTGGCTCCAACCGTTCCTACTTTACTCGGGGTAAGACTATTTCTTCAGTATCGTTCTCTCGTATGCTGGCAGATACTCCTAGTATGATTAAAGTATTTACTAAGATCGCTAAAGCGAAGTTTGAAGCTACGACTGGCGTTTACAACAGTGGCTTCTCTGCTGCTGGTGCTAGTGATGATGCCAACGTGTTCCTTAACTTTGATTCAGAGATCACAGGTATCCCCTTCGGCGTAATGCTGTTGTTTAAAACCCGTGGTGGTGACCAAGGTACTCGTGGTAATGTGCTCGCAGCCCTTTACTTGGAATACTGTATGTTCAACAACTTGTCTCTAGGTGTTAACTCGGGTTCTCCGGTTATTCAAGAGGGCGTCAGCATCTCTTTTGACAGGGTAGTCCCGGTTCTGTTAACCTAGTAGATACAGTAACGAACTACCAAACCCCTGGCTCTAGCTGGGGGTTTTACTTTGAGGTGTCCTGATGAATCCGTTCACGAAAGCCGTTATTACCAGTATTGATACAGACAGCGGAACTTGTAAGTGTAGAGGGGATGTAGCCGGAGCGGTATACATCAATGTAGGCGTGGCCAAAGCAGTTGGTTCTAATAGTGCCGTGCCTGAGGTAGGAGACCGAGTAGCCCTATGGAGTGATAATGGTCAGCTATGGGTTGTATTCGTCCTGGACCAAGTCTCCTCCGAGTCTTCTTACGCTCCGCCACTCAGCGTAGCAGGAGATGTCCCGGTCTCATTCCCAAGTAGTAATGCCCTGAAAGGTTTGAGCCTAAACAACTCAGGAAGTGTTCGTGGAGTTATTCCCGGAGATAAAACTCTGTCAGCTCCCGGAGGTGGTGTAGTAGCTGCATTAGCGGGTGGTGTGGCATTGCTTCGGGCATCTCCATTATGCCAAATTATTCTATCCAAAGTAGATGACGTAGCTAAGATCGTTGCCCGTAACTATGAGAAGTTTACAGAGTCTCATAGCGTAGTAGACGCCAATGTAAACGGACGCACGTATCACTACGAGGAGGCCTATGAAGACCAGGCTAACGCAAGGCAGGGCATACCTAGCCATAAGATTCTAAGAGGGGATGTTGAGGCTGCTGAGGCCCTAGGATTGAATTTTAGAGTAGGGGATCCTGTAGCAGCTGTCAGCGATGTCATCTCTAGGGAAGTTGTAGAGATCCCTGGCGATATGAGAGTGTATGAAAAGGATCTCAACAAAGATGGCAGCACTCGGGAGAGGATTTGGCAATCTGGTTCTTCGCACACCTTGGTAGAGACAAAGACATCTGAGTCCTACACGTTGACTATCGACAACGGAGATGGCCCCGTGGAGAGCATTGACGTAAGCCATAGCCACCTAAAGCTGTCCACTAACTCTGGTACTTGTTACTTGGAATTTCTTCCGGGTGGAACGGCAACTTTGCA
>Ga0073914_10000092_pt1 | contig 16041 bp, 17 predicted proteins | sample GWRWT4_30Apr14_FD_71481 | JGI IMG/M metagenome (GOLD analysis project Ga0073914, IMG submission 71481) | Sand microcosm microbial communities from a hyporheic zone in Columbia River, Washington, USA - GW-RW T4_30-Apr-14 | ecosystem: Engineered > Artificial ecosystem > Sand microcosm >... | reverse complement strand
GAATGGAAATACGGCAAGCAACTGCTGTACACACAGGTACTGAAAGAGCAGCTGGGCAATATTCTGCGTGGTGCCGAGGGCCTGTCGGAATCTGTTGAACGCCTGCACCAGTTTGGCGACATTTTTTATTCACCGGAATTTCTTGAGCCGCGGCCCTTGCTGGCCGCTTTGCAGGCTGAACCGGGTGCCGTGCTGCTGATCGACGAGATCGACAAGTCCGATCAGGAGTTTGAAGCCTTCCTGCTGGAGCTGCTCTCTGATTATCAGGTTTCAGTGCCGGAAATCGGAACCATCAAGGCCAAAAGCACGCCACTGGTCTTGCTCACCAGCAATAACCAGCGCGAACTTTCCGATGCTCTCAAGCGACGTTGCCTGCACCTTTACATCCCTTACCCGGATGCCGTTCTGGAGCGCCGCATTCTGGCCAGCCGCGTTCCCGACCTGCCGGAAAAATTGCGCACACCCCTGATCAACTTTGTACAGAAACTGAGGCAGCAGGATTTGCGCAAGGTTCCTGCCATCAGTGAAACCCTGGACTGGGCACGCACGCTCCTGCTGCTGAATATCGATGCTCTTGATGCAGCCTGGGTGGAGAAAACCCTGCCGGTGTTGCTCAAGCATCAGGACGATGTCGTGCAGGTGCAGGAAAAATTGCACACGCTGCTGAAAAACTGAGGCGGCGGACCTGACGTCATGGAGCGAAAGCTGACCGAATTCATCATGCTGCTGCGCAATCAGGGCATGCGGGTGTCTTCACCCGAGCTGGCCGACGCGGCAAGAGCCATCGGTCTGGTGGGCTATGAAAAACGCGAACACTTTCATGCCGCCCTCAGCACTACCCTGGTAAAAAGCACGGCCGATACCGCGACCTTTGATCGCTGCTTTGACAGCTTTTTCAGCTTCAATAAACTCGACCAGGCAGAAGCGGCTGAAACCTCCTCTTCCCCTTCGCCCCCCCTGCCCAGAGGCCTGCAATTTCTTTTCGGCAAAGGGCAAGGCGCCGGCAGTGGCGGCCAGGGCAGTGGCCAGCCGGTGCCCGGCGTCATCCCTTCGTCGCTCGGCGAGCAAATGCTGGATGACGATCGCGGAGACCTTTCACTGGCTCTGGCGCAGGCACTGGAAACGGCCAGACTGACAGACATCCGCGTGATGACGCAAAAAGGACTGTTCTCGCGCCGCATCCTGATGGCAATGGGACTGGAAGATCTCGAGCGTGAATTGCAGGAGCTCGACAGCCGGAATCTGCCGGCAGCAGCCCGACGTGCCGCCTTGTTGCGCAACAATCGCCAGCTTTTGCGCGTGCAGGTACGTGAAACGGTAGACCGCTATTTTCAGCTGTCACGAAGCAATGATCGCGACGCCATGATTCGTGACACCAGCCTTGCCCTGCTGCGCGAATCCCGTGAGGCACAAGTCGTGATCCGGCGCATGGCGCGCAAGCTCATCACCCAGCATCGCAGACGCAACAAGATTGCCGCACGCGGTCTGCTGGATGTGCGCGCTACCCTGCGCCATAACCAGGCCTATGACGGCGTACTGATCAGTCCGCGCTGGCGTCGTGTGCGCAAGGACAAGCCCCGCGTCATGGCCGTGTGCGATGTCAGCGGATCGGTCAGCCAGCACGCGCGCTTTCTCCTGCTTTTCCTCTACAGCCTGCAGGAAGTCATTCCCCGTCTGCGTGCGTTCGCGTTCTCATCGGCACTGCATGAAGTCACGGCGCTGTTTGACAGCCTGCCCGTCGATCAGGCCATTGATGCCGTGATGGAGCGTTACGGTTTTGGCAGCACCGATTACGGCCGGGCTTTTGCCGATCTGGAAAAGCTGGCCCTGCGTGACCTTGACCACCGCACCACCCTCATCATTCTGGGCGACGCCCGCAACAATAATGGCGAAGCCCGCCTCGACCTGCTGCGCGAGTTTCACCTGCGGGCCAAACAGGTCATCTGGCTGAACCCGGAAGACAGCAATCGCTGGGGCAGCGGCGACTCCGAAATGCTGCGTTACCGCACGGCCTGTACCCGCAGCCACAGCTGCCGCACCCTCGGCGAGCTGGAGCGCATCGTCGACCGGCTGCTGAAGAGCGCTTGAGATGCCAACGACAGATCCGCTTTTTGCTGCCATAAAAAAACCCGCACATGGCGGGTTTTTTTATGCAACTGACAACTATTTATTCGGTGACAGCCAGAATCTGCTTGAGCAGAGCCTTCTGTTCTTCGCTCGGGCGAGCCGACTGCATGGCCATCAGCTTGCTCATGTCGCCTTCGACCTTGATCTGGCCGCTCATGAAACCCTGCATGCCGGCAGCCTGGTCGCCTTCAAGGAAAATCTTGCGAAGCAGGTCGGCAGGCATGGAAAGCTTGGTCGGGGCAGCAGCATTGTGGCCCTTCTCGAAGTTGCCACCGTTCAGGCACATATCAACGCTGCCATTGGGTGTACCGGACACACTGACGTTCAGTGCAAGACTGGCCAGCGAGGCAGGAACATTGAGGTTGCCGGCAGCAGCAGTAAGCTCTGAAACCTTGGCGAACCAGTCATCAGACAGGAAAGCGGCCATTATTGTGATCTCCACGATGTGTTTCTTATGAGTAAGGCCAGTCCGCAAACGGCTGACCGCGAAATCCTCACTGCCTGCGGGCTTCAGGGCTTACAAGGCAGAACATCCGCCTGTGCCACCGGGCTCCGGCATGCAGCGAGCCTGTACCCTACAAGAGCACCCCGGCCTTGGCAATAAGCGGTTTTGTTGCGTTTTCCTGACAATTTCGCTCACGGTCCCGGCCACTGTGTGAACCAGGAATGCAAGCCCGGCGGGGCAAAACGGGGAGTGCCCGGACACCGGGCGGCTCCCTGCCTGCACCGCTATCAGTTCAGGTCGTAGCCACGTTCGTCATGCAGCACGAGATCCAGGCCCTCGGTTTCATGCTCGTCCGTCACACGCAAACCACCGGTAAATTTGCCAGTCAGCACGAGCAAACCCCAGGTGGCCAGCGCGGTATACGCAACCACCAGCACGATCGCGAGGAGTTGCACCCCAAGCTGCTGTCCGATGCTGTTGTTGCCGGCACCAAAACCCATGCCACTGAACACGCCGAGACCCGGTGCGCACAAAACCCCCGTCAGAAAGGTGCCCAGGATGCCGCCCACGCCGTGCACCGGAAAGACATCCAGCGAATCATCGATTTCCAGCTTTCTTTTGACCAGTTGGGTGGCATAGAAGCAAATGGCGCCGGCCGCCAGGCCAATCACCAGTGCGCCACCGGGGCCGACAAAACCGGAGGCTGGCGTAATGGTGCCAAGGCCGGCCACCAGACCCGTGACAATGCCAAGCACGGAGGGCTTACCGAACTTGCGCCACTCGATGAACATCCACATCAGCGCACCGGCCGACGCGGAAATATGCGTGGCAATCAGTGCCATGCCGGCAGCGCCATTGGCCGCCAGTGCCGACCCTGCATTGAAACCGTACCAGCCCACCCAGAGCATGCCGGCACCGATAACCGTCATGGTCATGTTGTGGGGAGGCATGGCGGTCTTGCCGAAACCCTTGCGCGGACCCAGCACCAGCGCCGCCACCAGTGCCGCAATGCCGGCAGTGATGTGCACCACGATCCCACCGGCAAAATCCAGCACGCCCATTTTTTGCAGAAAACCGCCGCCCCACACCCAGTGGCATACCGGGGCATAGACCACCACCGACCAAAGCAAACTGAAAATCAGCATGGCTGAAAACTTCATGCGCTCGGCGAAGGCACCAATGATGAGGGCGGGTGTGATGATCGCAAACGTCATCTGGAAGGCGGCAAAAACACTTTCAGGAATGTCGCCGGTCAGACTGTCCTTGGTAATGCCGTAAAAAAAGGCTTTGGACAAATCGCCAATGACGACGTTAACAGCACCGCCATCCGCAAAGGCAAGGGAATACAGGCCGATCAGCCAGAGTATGGAAACACTGCCGGCTATGGCGAAACACTGCATCAACACCGAGAGCACGTTCTTGGAACGCACCAGGCCACCGTAAAACAGGGCCAGGCCCGGCAACGTCATGAACAGCACGAGTGCCGTGGCGGTAAGAATCCAGGCGGTATTGCCGTTATTCACGACAGGAGCAAGAGCAGGAGCCGGACTTTCTGCAAAAGCAGGCAGGGAAAAGCCGGACAGCAGCAAGAGGCTGCTGCGCGCACGAAAATGCAACATGATGGACCCCACGGTCGAAAATGGCTGGGTTAAAAAAGAGTAAAAGGACGACCTCAGATGGCGTCGTCGTTGGTCTCGCCGGTACGGATACGCACCACTTGCAGCAGGTCGCTGACAAAAATCTTGCCGTCGCCGATCTTGCCGGTACCCGCTGCCTTCATGATGGCCTCAATGGTCTGATCAACCTGGTCATCGCGCACGGCAAGCTCCAGCTTCACCTTGGGGACGAAGTCCACCACATACTCTGCACCACGATAGAGCTCGGTATGCCCTTTCTGGCGTCCGAAGCCTTTGACTTCCGTGACGGTCAGCCCGGTTACGCCTACATCAGAGAGCGCTTCACGCACGTCATCCAGTTTGAATGGCTTGATGACCGCAGCAATCATCTTCATTTATAACCCCTTGATATTTTTAAATAAAATACAATACCGACAGCTTTTCCCGGCACCCGTGGGAGGCCCCTGAAAGTCGGCAGGAAGCATACGCCACCCCGCCACCCCAACAAGCCCTATTTAAGGTCGATATTTTTCCAAAATAACGCATGAGCACGAAAAAGGTGCATGCACAAAGCAGGCCATGCCAAGTCCAGTCGTAATATCAATCACTTAGCGCAAACTAACCGGCCACCAGACTGGTCAGACGCACTTTTTCAATGCATTCACCTGGGCAAGTCCCTAAAATGCGCCCCGCTCAAGGGCAGTACCCGGGATAACAGGCCCGGCGTTGCTGTTCCGGAGCTGGACGACGCTTGCTTGTCGTCACCTTGATTTGCATCAAACCGGATGCCTCCCGCTCTCGGCTACACTGTTTGCGGTTCGGAATTTGCACATTTTGGACATCGTAGTTTCTGCGTCCCATGCCAGGAGATGGTCACGAGATGAGCAATGCTCTCACTCGACCTGCCCCCCGCTGCGACATTTCACCGCAGCGGCCTTTCGCACTCTCTCCGGCACACTGCTCCTTCTTTTTTGCTGGCGACCCCCGGGTCGTCACGGCCTGTATTCCGGCTCCCCCCTGTTTCCATACTTTCCGCTTTGAAATCTTTCACTTTTAAAACAAGGGTAGTGTTATGTCGCATGCACCTGCTGGCAGCGTGACACCGGACTACGACATGCATGTCGTCCGGCAGTTCACCATCATGACGGTGGTCTGGGGGATAGTGGGGATGGCCGTGGGCGTCCTCATTGCCGCCCAGCTCGCCTGGCCTGCTCTCAATTTTGACATTCCCTGGCTGACCTATAGCCGCCTGCGCCCGCTGCATACTAATGCCGTGATTTTTGCCTTTGGCGGAAGCGGACTGTTTGCCGCCTCTTATTACGTGGTGCAGCGCACCTGCCAGGCCACGCTGTTTGCACCACAGCTTGCCAAGTTCACGTTCTGGGGCTGGCAACTGGTGATTGTACTGGCCGTGATCAGCCTGCCCCTGGGATACACCAGCGCCAAGGAATACGCCGAGCTTGAATGGCCCATCGACCTGCTGATCACTGCCGTATGGGTGAGTTATGCGGCGGTTTTCTTCGGCACGATCATGCAGCGCCGCACCTCGCACATTTATGTGGCGAACTGGTTCTTTGGCGCCTACATCCTCACCATCGCCGTGCTGCACATCGTGAACAGCATGGAAGTGCCGTTATCCATGTGGAAATCCTATTCCGCCTATGCCGGTGCCATGGATGCCATGATCCAGTGGTGGTATGGCCACAACGCCGTCGGCTTTTTCCTGACCGCCGGCTTTCTCGGCATGGTGTATTACTTTGTGCCCATCCAGGCCGGACGACCGGTATTTTCCTACCGCCTTTCCATCGTGCATTTCTGGGCACTGATCAGCATTTACATGTGGGCCGGCCCCCATCACCTGCACTACACCGCCTTGCCGGACTGGACCCAGTCCGTGGGCATGGTGTTCTCGCTGATCCTGCTGGCGCCGAGCTGGGGCGGCATGATCAACGGCATGCTCACGCTGTCCGGTGCCTGGGACAAACTGCGCTCGGACCCCATCATCCGTTTCCTCATCGTGGCGCTGTCCTTCTACGGCATTGCCACGTTTGAAGGCCCGATGATGGCGATCAAGACAGTGAACGGACTGTCGCATTACACCGACTGGACCATCGGTCATGTGCACGCCGGTGCACTGGGCTGGGTGGCCATGATCACCATCGGTTCACTCTATGTGCTGATTCCGCGCCTGTGGAATCGTGATGCCATGTACTCCACTTATTTCATCTATGTGCATTTCTGGCTGTCCACGATAGGCACTGTGTTTTACATCGCCTCGATGTGGGTCGCGGGCATCATGCAGGGAATGATGTGGCGCGCCGTCAATGCCGATGGTTCGCTGACCTACACCTTCATTGAAGCCCTGTCCGCCACCCACCCCTACTACATTGGCCGGCTTGTCGGCGGCGTGATCTTTCTCGCCGGCATGGTGCTGATGGCTTACAACATGTTCATGACCATCCGTGGTGCCACACCACGCGACCTGCCGAACGAGTGAGGAGAGAAATCCATGTCGTCCTCTCATGAAATCGTTGAAAAAAACGTCGGCCTGATGGTCGTGCTCATTCTGGTGGCCATCAGCTTTGGCGGACTGGTGGAAATCGTGCCGCTGTTTTTCCAGAAGGAAACCACACAGCCCGTGACCGGCATGAAGCCGTTGACCGCCCTGCAGCTGGAAGGCAGGGATGTTTACATCCGTGAAGGCTGCCATGTTTGCCACAGCCAGATGATTCGTCCGCTGCGTGCAGAAACCGAGCGCTATGGCCACTATTCGGTCGCCGGCGAATCGGTATGGGATCACCCCTTCCTCTGGGGCTCCAAGCGTACCGGCCCGGATCTCGCCCGTGTCGGCGGTCGCTACTCGGATGACTGGCAGCGTGTGCATCTGCTGAACCCGCGTGACGTGGTGCCGGAATCGAATATGCCGGCCTATCCCTGGCTGGCCGACAACAAGCTGACCGGCGAATTCACGCGCCAGAAAATGCAGACCTTTGCCGACTTCGGCGTGCCGTACAGCGATGAAGAAATTCGCAAGGCGCCGTACGAGGTGCAGGGCAAGACCGAGCTGGATGCGCTGGTCGCGTACCTGCAACAGCTTGGCACCGTCATAAAGGGCAGGAGGTAATCATGAACTACGGAACCCTGCACAGCATTGCCACGGTCGCCGCCATCATCGCGTTCAGCGCTGTCTGCTGGTGGGCCTACCGGCCGGCCAACAAACAGCGCTTTGAAGAAGATGCCCGCATGGTGCTGGACACCGATCCCCTTCGCTCGCGCACTGCCGCTCGTACCGTCAAGGCATCGTCCGGGGAGAAAAGTGAATGAGCAATTTCTGGAGTTTTTACATCATTGCTCTCGTCGTCATCAATATTGCGGGCTATGCCTGGCTGCTGATGTGGACCCGGCGCATGGATATTGAAGACATTGCGACCGATGGCACCACCGGCCACGAATACGACGGCATTCGCGAATACAACAATCCGCTGCCGCGCTGGTGGCTGATGCTGTTCTGGATCACCATTTTCTTCGCCCTGGTTTACCTCACCCTCTATCCCGGTCTTGGAAAATTCCAGGGCCTGCTGGGCTGGACATCGACAGGGGAGCTGGCAAAAGAAGAAAAAGACTACCAGCAGCAATACGGCGCCATTTATAGCGCCTATGCCAGGGTACCGGTCGAGCAGCTGGCCAAAGATTCCCAGGCCATGAAAATTGCCGGACGCCTTTTTGCGAACAATTGCTCCACCTGTCACGGCACCGATGCACACGGCGGCCGCGGCTTTCCCAACCTGACGGACAAGGACTGGCTGTTTGGCGGGTCCCCCGAGCGCATCCAGGAAACCATCATGGAGGGCCGTACCGGCATGATGCCGCCCTGGCAGAGTGCGCTGGGTGATGAAGGCGTCAAAGAGGTCGCCCATTATGTGCGCTCGCTGTCCGGCCTCAAGGCCGACAGCAAGCTGCTGGCTGCCGGGCATGAAATTTTCGCCAGCAAATGCATTGCCTGTCATGGTCCGGACGGCAAGGGCAATCCCATGATGGGTGCGCCCAACCTGACGGACAGCATCTGGTTGTACGGCGGCAGCGAAGCCACCGTCATCAAGACGATTGCCGACGGCCGCAGCGGCCACATGCCCATGCAAAAAGACAATCTTGGCGCAGAAAAAGTACACCTGCTCGCCGCCTATGTCTGGTCACTGTCGCAAAACCGGCCGGATACCCAGAGCAAATAATGAAGCATTCCGCCTGCGGCACTGTGCCGCAGGCGTTTTTCAGGGAAAGCCACGAGAATGAAACCGTATCTGCAGAGTGCATTGACAAGTCGCGCCCGCCGCGCGCCTTCTCAATTTACTTTGGAACGCTCTCCACAGAGAGCACGACGACACCATGAAGCCCACGAGCAACAAGCCCATCCCTACCCGAGATGCCTCGCCGGACCCGGTGCGGATCATCCCGTCACAAACCGTCAGCCTTTATGCCAAGCGCGAGAAAATCCACGCGCGCTCGATTGAAGGTTTCTTCCAGAACGTTCGTGTCATTACCATATGGGCAACGCTGGGGCTTTATTTCCTGCTGCCTTGGGTGACATGGGACGGCAGGCAGGCACTGCTTTTCGACCTGCCCAATCGCCACTTTTACATTTTCTGGTGGACCTTTCTGCCGCAGGATTTCTTTTTCCTGTCCTGGCTGCTGATCATTGCGGCCATCAGTCTTTTTGCGATCACGGTGTTTGCCGGGCGCGTGTATTGCGGCTATGTGTGCCCGCAAACCGTGTGGACCAAGATATTCATGGTGATCGAGCAGCTCACCGAAGGCGAACGCCATACCCGCCTCAAGCTGGACAAGGCGCCGATGAGCCTGAACAAGTTCGTTCGCCGCAGCCTCAAGCACGCAGGCTGGCTGGCCGTTGCCTTTGCCACGGCCATTACCTTTGTCGGTTATTTCACGCCGGCACGCACCCTGACCTTTGAACTTCTGGATTTCAATATTGGTGTCTGGGAGCTGTTCTGGATTTCCTTTTTCACCCTGGCCACCTATGTGAATGCCGGATGGATGCGCGAGCAGGTGTGCATGTACATGTGCCCCTATGGCCGCTTCCAGAGCGTGATGATGGACAAGGATACGCTGATCATTTCCTACGACAGCAAGCGCGGTGATCCGCGCGGCAGTCGCCGCAAGGAGGCCGACTATAAAAGCGACGGCCTCGGAGCCTGCATAGATTGCGAACTTTGTGTGCAGGTCTGCCCTACCGGGATTGATATTCGCGACGGACTGCAATTCGAGTGCATACAATGCGCCGCCTGTATCGATGCCTGTGACTCCATCATGGACCAGATGGGTTATGAACGCGGCCTCGTGCGCTACACCACGGAAAACCTGCTGGAGAAAGGCGGGCAATTCAAACTGCTGCGCCTGCGCCTGGTGGCTTACACCGTCGTGATCGGCCTGATGGTCAGCCTGCTGGTGTATGCCCTCGCTTCGCGCGTGCCACTGGAAGTGGAAACCATACGCGACCGTGGCCAGCTCTATCGTGAAAACAGCGAAGGCCTGATTGAAAATGTTTACCTGCTCAAGGTCATGAACAAGTCGCAGGTCACCGAACGTTACACGCTCACGCTGCTGGGTGACCCAAGAATCACGCTCAGCAAACCGGTAGCACTGACGGTCGAACCCGGTGAGCTGGTATCGGTCCCTGTCACGCTGAGTGCTGATCCTGGCCTGCTGGACAAAACCAAATACACGGTCAGCTTCAGTGTTCGTTCCCGTCATGATGCAATGGTCGTCAAAACCAGTGAAAGCCGTTTCATTGCCCCGGCTTCACACTGAGGATGATCACATGATAACTCCCGTCAAAAAGGCTCAGGAAAAAACCGCGGAGAAGCCCTGGTATCGCCAGTTCTGGCCCTGGTTCATCATCGCCCTGCCTGCTTCCTCGGTGATTGCCGGTCTTGGCCTGGTGTTTGTTGCCGTGAAAGACCAGGACAGCCTGGTGCGTGATGACTGGTACAAAGACGGCAAAAGCATCAATGTCGACATGGCGCGCGACACCCGTGCCACCGCACTGGGCCTGAGTGCCGACATCCGCATCGATGCCGTCACCGGCGAGGTCCATGTCAACTTGCACCAAAAAACCGGCGTGACATTACCGGACACACTCACCCTGGGATTTTTCCACGTGACGCTGGCTCGTCTGGACCAGACCCTGCTGCTGAAAAAACAGGGGAGCGGTTCTTATCGCGGTGCACTCAGCCAGGCATTGCACGGCGAGTTCGATCTGGAACTTGCCGGAGACAACTGGCGACTCACGACTGAAAGCACGTTTCCGCGAGAACAGCTGCACTTGGAGCCCCGCTAGGCCATGGCGACAGCGAGGGGTGTGGACACGATCGCCACAACGGCAACGCAGCCTGCCGCTTGCTTTCATTGCGGCCTGCCTGTTCCTGCCGGCAGCCGTTTTCAGGCAACCGTGCTGCAGGCCGTACAACCGTTTTGCTGCAGGGGCTGTCTCGCCGTTGCTGAAAGCATTGTCAGCGGCGGTCTGGAGAACTATTACCTGGACCGTGATCAGCCGGCGGTAAAACCGGCCGAAAATCCCGGTGCATTACCGGACATACTGGCTGCCCTTCTCGCCTACGATCACCCGTACACACAAAAAGAATTCGTCATCCGCGAAGGGGAGTACGCCAGTACCGAACTGACGCTGGAGAACATGAGTTGTGCCGCCTGTGCGTGGCTGATCGAGAAGAAACTGCAGCAGGTGAACGGTGTTGCCGAAGCCACCGTGAACCTCAGCAATCATCGCCTGCACCTGCGCTGGGACGACAGGACCATCCCCGTCAGCCAGCTGCTCGCCACACTGGCAGCCATCGGCTATCGCGCCCGGCCTTATCGGCGTGATACCCATGGCGCGCTGTTGCAGGCTGAAAGCCGCACCCTGCTCAAGCGTCTTGCGGTGGCCGGCCTCGGCATGATGCAGGTGATGATGTATGCAGGCGCCCTGTACATCGGTGCCGGCAAAGGAATGGAGAGCGAGTACCGGCATTATCTGAACTGGATCAACCTGCTGATTACCACGCCGGTGTTTTTCTATGCCGGCTGGCCTTTTTACCAGTCAGCCTGGCGCGCCCTGAAGAGCCGTCACCTCAACATGGATGTGCCTGTTTCGCTGGCATTGGTCGGAGCCTATGCCGCCAGTGTTTTTGCCACGGTCACGCAACAAGGCGATACCTACTTCGACTCCGTGAGCATGTTCATTTTCTTCCTGCTCACCAGTCACTTTCTCGAAGTGCGTGCGCGCCAGCGCGCCGGCGACACGGCAGCCAGCCTGATGGCATTGACACCGCAACTCGCTACCCGTCTTGAGCAAGGCGGTGATCAGGTGGTGGCTGTCAGCGACTTGCAACGTGGTGACCGCATTCTCGTCAAGCCCGGCGAAACCGTTGCGGCCGATGGCGTGATTGAAGAAGGCCAAAGTGCGGTTAACGAAGCCCTGCTCACCGGTGAGCCATTGCCCCTGGCGAAAAAATCCGGCGACGCGGTTCGCAGTGGCAGCATCAATGGCGAGGGTTCGCTTGTCGTCCGTGTCACGCGCACGGCCAGCGACAGCACACTGGGTACCCTGAACCGCTTGCTCAATCGGGCCTTGGCGGAAAAACCGCAACTGGCTCAACGGGCTGACGCCATTGCCCAGGTATTTGTTGCTGTCGTTCTGGTCCTGGCCACACTCGTTTTTTTCGCCTGGACGCACATTGCCTCCTGGCATGAAGCCTTCTGGATCACGCTGGCCGTACTGGTCGCCACCTGCCCCTGCGCACTCTCGCTGGCCACGCCCATGGCACTCGGCAGCGCCACCAATGCCCTGGCGAAAAACGGCTTCCTCATCAGCCGCGGTCATGTTCTGGAAACGCTGGCGCGCGCCACGCATGTCGTTTTCGACAAAACCGGCACGCTGACCGAAGGCCGCCTCCGCATCACGGAAAGCACGGCATGGCGGGGTGACATTGCATCGGCACAGCGCATTGCCTGTGCGCTGGAGCAGCGCTCGGAGCACCCGGTCGCCCGTGCTTTTCACGCCCTGAACACAGAGGGGCTGCCAAGCGTACAGAATATGCTGCACACCGCCGGAGCCGGCGTCAGCGCCGATATTGATGGCCGCCACTACCGGTTGGGACATGCCGGCTTCGCACTGAGGGAGCACTCTCAAGCGACAGACACACTCGCCCATGAAAAACTCTGGCTTGCCGACAACGAGGGCGCCATCGCCAGTTTTACACTGAGCGACACCTTGCGACCGGAAGCGGCCCGTGCCGTGACAGCGCTGCAACAGCGCGGCCTCGTGACCTGCCTGTTTTCAGGAGACCCATCCGGTGCCGCCCACACCCTGGGCACAGCACTCGGCATGGCCCACGTCATGAGCGGGCTCTCGCCGGAAGACAAGCGCACGGAAGTGCTGCGACTGCAGGAAAGCGGTGCGGTCGTGGTGATGATTGGCGATGGCGTAAACGATGCCCCCGTGCTGGCACAGGCACATGTGTCCATCGCCATGGCATCCGGTGCCGATCTTGCCCACGTCACGGCCGATGCCCTGCTCTTGCGTGATGACCTGTGCCGCATTGTTGTTGCCCTTGATACGGCGCATAAAACGCGCCTTGTCATACGCCAGAATCTGGGCTGGGCGCTGGCCTACAATCTGGCGGTGCTGCCGCCAGCAGCACTGGGTTATCTGCCGCCGTGGGCGGCTGCCATCGGCATGTCGCTGAGCTCGCTTGCCGTCATGGGCAATGCACTGCGCTTGCGTTCTGCACGGCACCCGACGGCCTACTGAAAAGATCACGCCTCATGGAAATCATTTACCTGCTGGTCCCCCTCAGCCTGATCTTTCTTGCCGCCGGCATCTGGTTTTTTTTCTGGGCGGTAAAACACAAACAGTTTGATGACATGGAAGGCCCGGCGCATCGCATTCTCATGGATGACCGGGACGAGCGGAGAAAGCCCAAGTGACAGCATCCATGGATACCGCCTTGCTGGCCAGCGCATGGGCAACCGGCTTGCTGGGCAGTACGCATTGTGTCGGCATGTGTGGCGGCATTTCCGCCGCACTTTCTTTTGCGCTGCCGGCCGAGGCACGCAAGGGAGCCCGCCTGTTCGGCTATCAGCTCTCTTATAACCTCGGCCGCATTTTCACCTACACCCTGCTCGGCATCATTGTCGGCACACTGGCACACGGCATTCTCGCCGGCTGGAGCAACAGCCCCTGGCCGCGCCTGTTTGCCGGCAGCTTCATGATCGTGATGGGCTTGTTTCTCGCGGGATGGTGGAACGGCCTGCAAAAGATTGAAGGCCTGGGCGGCGGCGTCTGGAACCTTCTTGCGCCCTTGCGCAAAAAAATCCTGCCGGTGGATCATCCCGGCAAAGCCATGGTGGCAGGTGCGGTATGGGGTTTCTTGCCATGCGGCCTTGTGTACAGCGCACTCACGCTGGCACTCGCCCGCTCTGACCCGCTGATGTCGGGTGCCGTCATGCTGGCCTTTGGTCTTGGCACCCTGCCCACCCTCCTGCTGACCGGCAGCCTCGCCGGAAAACTGCGCCATTATCTGCAGATGAAAAACATACGCCGGCTGGCGGGTGTGATGGTCATCCTCATGGGCCTGTGGACAGCGTTCATGGCTTACTCGCACAGCGGACACCATCACAACGGAACCGTCGACAGGCAAGACAACTCTGGACACTCGATGCATGAGTATCATCACGAGTAAGACACATCAGGGCGTCGCGGCTTGCAGGGTTTTCAGGCCGCGATTGAAGCGGTCGCGCAAGGCACGGCCCTCTTCCGTTTTCTGAAAGCACACATAAAGCTTGTGCACGATCAGCACGCGCGGATTCAATGCCAGCTGCTGCCCCGCTGCCTCAAGGCTACCGCCCGGCCTGAGCAAATACGCATAGACATTGCGGTCTATCACCACGGCATCCACTTTCCCGGCCAGAAGATTGCGCAGGTTCTGCACATCATCATCCGCCATCAGTGTTTTTATTTTTCCGGCAGCCACCTGCTTGTCCAGCTCGGGTGAGTTGACATAGGTGTTGACCAGACCCAGGCGATAGGCCTGAAGGTCAGAGGTTTTTTCCCAGTGCAGCGGCTTGCCGCGCCGCGCCGCCAGACCCAAAGGGCTGTCACCAACTGGCTCGGAAAAATGGCAATCCCTGACACGCTCGGGGGCATAGTAGTCGGGAAATTTCGCCATATAGGCGCTCTTGAGCGTCACCATACGCCGCACGCGGCTCCAGACAAAAAAACCGATTCGCGGCTCAGCACCCTCCACCGCCAGGGCCTGCCGCACAATGGCCGTCACACTGCCGCCCTGGGGTTCCTTTATGCGGTATAGGGCGGCCATTCACCGGTAATCAGTACCGGGGAATCCTCACTCGCCGCGGCATGGCCTCCAAGCAGCAGGCACAGCCCAAGCCGGCAGCACCATGTGTTGACGTGTCTGCGCATGCTCCAGTTCCTTTGGAAAAACATGCCTGAACTCTAGACCCCGGCGTGCTGCCCTCCTAGCGCAGCTCATCCACGAAAGAGACCGCTCGCGGACACGGTCATCCATGTACTGTCGCATGGCATCACGGCTTCCCTGTCACCGCTGGCGGTAAATCCCGGTTCTTCTTTTTGTGACGGCATGGGCAGCACGCCGGTGGCATCCTGCCAAGCTGGCCAGTCCGATGTCGAAGATACGGAGATCATCATGTGTATTCGTACGGCTCTGCTGATGGCACTGCTTTTCACAACAAACATGGTCAGGGCTGACTATTGGCATCCTGCCCCGGGACTGCGCTGGCAGATACAGTTCAGTGGCACCATGGATTATTCAGCCGATGTTGATGCCTTCGAGATTGACCTGTTTGACACACCGGCCAGTGAGATAGCTGCACTGCAGGCACGCGGCAAAAAGGTGATCTGTTACTTCAGTGCCGGCAGCTGGGAAAACTGGCGCGCGGATGCCAGTCAATTTCCGGCGGCGGTAAAGGGCAGGAAGCTGGATGGCTGGGCCGGCGAAAAATGGCTGGATATACGCCAGCTGAATGTCTTGCGCCCCCTCATGCAGGCCCGCCTTGACGTGGCCGCCAGCAAAGGCTGCGATGCCGTCGACACCGACAACGTGGATGGCTACACCAACCGCACCGGCTTTCCTCTCACCGGCAACGATCAACTGGCCTATAACCGCATGCTGGCCGCCGAGGCCCATGCCCGGAACATGGCCATCGGCCTCAAAAACGATCTCAACCAGATTCCGGCCCTGCTCAACGAATTTGACTTTGGCGTGAACGAATCCTGTCTGGTGTGGGATGAGTGCTCTCTGATGCTGCCTTTCATCAATGCGGGAAAAGCCGTGCTGCACATTGAATACACCGGCAATCCGGCCACCCTTTGCCCTTTGCTGCTGCAATACGGTTTCAGTACCGTTTTCAAGCATCAGGAGCTCGATGCCTATCTGGCGTCCTGTCGCTAAGGATCGACCATAAAAAAGCCCACCATTGGCGCACTGCTGTCCCACAGTTTCACACCGCTAACCCGAGCTGACTGTTTTGGTCTGGCGCGGGTTAGGGGTGCTCCCCGCGCCAGAGCCAGCAAATCCTGCTTGGTAAACACCTTCATCTGCAGCACTCGCATCAATCCCTGCAAGCTCCACTTTGTTTTTCTGATGGCTTTCAGAAATCACAATAACAGCCACGTACACAGCCCAATCCATACCTGCGTCATCACTGCATTACGCGAGTTGCCGATAAACGCGTGAATCTTCAGATTCTGTTTGATCGCCTTGAAGAACAACTCAATCTGCCAGCGTGCCTTGTAAATATCCG
>Ga0073914_10000091_pt1 | contig 16170 bp, 15 predicted proteins | sample GWRWT4_30Apr14_FD_71481 | JGI IMG/M metagenome (GOLD analysis project Ga0073914, IMG submission 71481) | Sand microcosm microbial communities from a hyporheic zone in Columbia River, Washington, USA - GW-RW T4_30-Apr-14 | ecosystem: Engineered > Artificial ecosystem > Sand microcosm >... | reverse complement strand
CGACATCCTTGGCTGGATCCAGCGCGGCAATGACTGCCTTGTCATCCATATGCGGGGGCAAAGGCAATTGAACGAGTATACCGTCGACATGGTCATCGGCGTTCAACCGTTCAACAAGGGCAATGAGGTCCGCCTGTGCCGTGTCTTCGGGCAAGCGATATTCGAAACTGTCCATCCCGGCCTCGACCGTCGCCTTTTTCTTGGACCCGACATAGACCTGACTTGCGGGATCATCGCCTACCAAAACGACGGCAAGCCCGGGTTTGCGTCCGCTTTGCGCGATAAAGTCCGGCACCGTCGAAGCGATGCGTCCACGTAAGGCAGCGGCAAATGCCTTGCCGTCAATAATCTCGGCGCTACTCACATACCCGCCGATGCAATGTCATTGGCAAGGCCCATCAACAGCATTTGCAAGATACGCAGACCGATCAGCAACACCATTGGCGAAAAATCAATCATGCCAGTATCCGGCATTATCTTGCGGATTGGTTTAAGAAACGGGTCCAAAATCATGTTGAGCGCATCCCAGATGGAGGACACGATATTGTTCGACAGGCTAACCACATTGAAGGCGATCAGCAGACTCAGAATGAATTGTACAATGACGACGGTCGACAAGATCGTCATCAAATAGCCAATGATCGAAATAAGCGCGAGAAGCATGGGTTTCTCCGATAGAAAACAGATGAGTGCGATTAGCCGAGGCGACGCGCTGTATCAACACCCTAAAACACTATTTGTGGATCAGTGTACCTGCACCCTTGTCCGTAAACATTTCGATCAGCATGGCGTGGCTGGCACGGCCGTCCAAAATAACGGCAGCATCTACCCCTGCTTCCACCGCATTGACGCAGGTTTCGATCTTGGGAATCATCCCGCCGCTTATTGTCCCATCCGTCTGCAATGCGGCAATTGCTGCGGGGTCCAGATCGGTTAGCAAGTCCCCCGCTTTGTTCAGCACGCCCGCGACATCGGTCAACAGGAACAGGCGGGATGCACCAAGAGCGCTTGCCACCGCACCGGCCATGGTGTCGGCGTTGATATTATAGGTGCATCCATCTTCGCCCACGCCGATCGGCGCGATGACCGGAATCATGCCAGCGCCGCTGATCGTGTCGATGACGCTGCGGTCGACCTTTTGCGGTTCGCCGACAAAACCTAGATCGATATTCCGCTCGATATTGCTATCTGGATCCTTCTGCGTCCTCTGCACTTTGGTCGCGGTTACAAAGCCGCCATCCTTGCCCGAAATCCCCAGCGCCCGGCCACCGGCAGCGTTGATCCAGCCAACCAGTTCCTTGTTGATGGCCCCGGAAAGCACCATCTCGGCAACCTTGGCGGTTTCGGCATCAGTGACGCGCAGCCCATCGACAAATTCGCTCTCTACACCAAGCTTCTTGAGCATCGCGCCGATCTGGGGTCCACCGCCATGCACGACGACCGGGTTGATACCGACAGCCTTCAGCAGTACAATATCCGCCGCAAAGTCCCGCGCCAAAGCCGCATCTCCCATCGCATGGCCGCCATATTTTACGACAAAGGTCTTGCCCGCATATCGCTGCAAGTAGGGAAGGGCCTCGGTAAGCGTTTCCGCTTTGGCAAGATTGATCGGGTCGATGCTCATGGTTAGGCAACCTCATCCAATTTGCGTCCGATGCGAACGACAAGTGCGATAACCAGCGGAACCATGACCGCCGAAAGGACAATCTTGGCGATCATCTGCCCCATCATGAGGTCCGCAATTGGGCGGACGCCGTAAAAGGAAACGGTGATAAAAATCAGCGTATCGACAATTTGTGACAGCGCTGCAGCAATGAATCCACGGACAGCCAGAAACCGTCCCGATGTTCCTTTAAGCCGCGCGAATAGCCAGACATTGAGCGATACCGACACACCATAGGCCAATATGCCTGCCGCCATCATCCGCCCGCTTTGCCCGACAATGATGGGGAATGCTTCCTTTGCGGGTTCATACATGCCTGCATCGGTGGGCAGTTGCAGTACGAAATAAGACAGGCCAATGGCGATAAACAGCGGCACAAAACCGAAGCGAACGAGCCGATCGGCAATTTCCCGCCCATGCAGTTCGGCAATCGCGCTCGATACCGCAATCAAGGTCAGAAAAGGAAAAATTCCTGCTTCGACGGCCAGCGGTCCTATCGCGACCTGTTTCGCACCAAGGAATCCGCCCAGCGGAACCATGCCTCCATAAAAAATGGCAAAAACAAAAAGCGAGCGTGGAATTGCACCCAAAGAAGTGCCTGATTTGGTCTGTTCAGTCATGGACACTGACTAGCGTCTATTTTTATTGGCGCAAGACTGCGCTTGACGCTAGGTGAGGTCTAAATAACTCAGGGTCGGGGATATTATGCAGATTTTGATGAGCCTTGCAGGCATGGTTGTAATTTTGGCCATCGCGGTTTTGCTATCGTCAAACCGCCGCGCCATCAAATTTCGGGTCGTTGGCGCCGCCTTCGCCCTGCAGGCCAGCCTTGCCGCGCTTGTTCTTTATGTCCCCTGGGGCAAAACGGTTCTGGGCTTCATGTCGAACGGCGTGTCCAATCTGCTCGGCTATGCTGGTGAAGGAACGCGGTTCATTTTCGGCCCGTTGGCCTCGCCCGAAATTGGCGGGAACAGCTTTGCCATCGCGGCCTTGCCGGTCATCATATTCTTCGCGTCGCTGATTTCGATCCTCTATTATCTGGGTATCATGCAATATGTCATCCGCTGGATCGGCGGCGGTTTGCAGAAGATCACCGGCATTTCGAAGGTTGAAAGCCTATGCGCGGCGGCCAATATTTTTGTTGGCCAATCGGAATCGCCGTTGGTAATCCGACCCTATCTGGCGGGGTTGAAGCCCGAACAACTGTTCTGCGTGATGACCGTCGGCATGGCTGGCGTGGCCGGTACTATTCTTGCGGCCTATGCCTCCATGGGCATCCGTATCGACTATCTGCTCGCCGCGGCCTTCATGTCGGCGCCGGGCGGTATCTTGATGGCCAAGCTGATGATGCCCGATGTCCCGCCGATGCCCGTTAGCGAAGGCGATCCGGCACTCGCCAATCCGCATCCCGATGACGAACCCGTCATGGTCCATGATGACGAAGAAAAGCCGGCCAATCTCATTATGGCCGCTACTCAGGGAGCACAAACCGGCGTCAAACTTGCGGTGGCCGTAGGCGCTATGGTGCTGGCTTTTGTCGCTCTGGTTGCACTGGCGAACGGCATTTTGGGTGGAATTGGAGGCTGGTTTGGTCAGCCCGAACTTAGTTTCCAGCAAATTGTTGGTTATGTCTTTGCGCCGCTCATGTTTCTATTGGGCGTTCCTTGGAACGAAGCCATCCAGGCAGGCGGGCTTTTCGGTACCAAAATCGTTCTGAACGAATTTGTTGCATTCATTGAACTTGGGGCAGCCAATACCCTTTCGGCCCCTACAGTTGCCATCGTAACCTTCGCGCTATGCGGCTTCGCCAACATCCTCTCCGTCGCGATCCAGATCGCCATAACCGGCGGATTGGCACCCAACCAACGTCCAATGATCGCAAAGCTTGGCCTTAAAGCCTTGGCAGCAGGATCGCTTTCCAACCTGATGAGCGCGGCGTTAGCTGGGCTTTTCCTCAGTCTGGCATAATCCCGCGTCGGCGTATCATTCTGCGAAAGCTTACACACGCAGCAACCATCGCCCATGTTATGAATGTTCCGCTTAAAACTGATGCGACAATGATCCAGATTGTTCGAAACAAGTCTGATTCCACCCCGAAAGATTGGGTCAGAAAAAGCGGAAGCCAAGGCGCTAAGGCCATCAGAACCACTATGGCCTTCCCATCTTGGTAAATGCCGTAGGCTTTCAAAACGGTACCGTAGAAACCGCGGTGGATTGTCCAGCGCAAACGTCGACGATATTTTCTAAACAAACTATTCACTCTTCGCCAGCAGCACGCTTTAATTCATAAAGCAAATCGAGCGCTGCTCTCGGGCTTAGCGAATCGATGTCGAGCCCAGTCAGTTTTTCGCGCAATACATCGACCTTGGCTTCGGCGGCATCCAGCGCTGCGCTAAACAATGGCAGGTCTCCGAGGCCCGCCGCCAGCCCGCCGGTTTCGGCACGCCCTTTTTCGAGTTTGTTGAGCACTGTCTGCGCGCGCGCAATAACGGGCGGCGGCAGTCCGGCGAGCTTAGCGACGGCAATCCCATAGCTGCGATCCGCCGGACCATTTGCCAGTTCATGTAACAAGACAAGATCGCCCTTAAATTCCTTTGCGCGCACATGGTGGAGCGAGAGCGCATCAAGGCTGTCGGCGAGCCGGGTCAGTTCGTGATAATGGGTGGCAAACAGGCAGCGACAGCGGTTGGATTCGTGAATGCCCTCCACTACAGCCCATGCAATGGCAAGTCCGTCATAAGTGGATGTGCCGCGCCCAACCTCGTCCAGAATCACAAAGCTGCGCGGTGTTGCCTGCGCTAAAATGGCAGCGGTTTCGACCATTTCGACCATGAAAGTCGACCGGCCCCGCGCCAGATTGTCGGACGCCCCGACGCGGCTGAACAGACGGTCAACCAACCCCAGCCGGGCCGAGGTCGCAGGGACATAGCTGCCCGCCTGGGCGAGCAGAACTATCAGCGCATTTTGACGCAGGAAAGTTGATTTACCCCCCATATTGGGGCCGCTAACCAGCCACAGGCGGCGGTCCGGGGCAAGGGTGCAATCATTGGCGATAAAGCGGTCGCCTGACTTGGCGAGTGCGCTTTCCACAACCGGATGGCGGCCGCCTTCGATGTTCAATTCCGCTGAATCGATGAAAACCGGACGGCACCAGCCGCCTTCTGCCGCACGTTCGGCGAGCGCTGAGGCAACATCAATCCGCGCTAGCGCATCGGCGCTCGCTGAAATCGCGTCCCGGCGATCAAGCACGTGGGCGATCAATTCTTCCAGATGCGCCGCTTCTGCTGCCAGCGCGTGGCCACCGGCCTGCGTGATACGGATCGCCTCTTCATGCAGTTCGGGCGAATTGAACCGCACTGCACCGGCCATTGTCTGGCGATGGGTGAAGCCGGTTCCGGGGGCCATCAGCGTATCGCCATGCTTGGCTGGCACTTCTACAAAATAGCCCAACACGGCGTTGTGCCGGATTTTCAACGCAGCGATTCCTGTCGCGTCGCGATATCTGGCCTCCAACTGGGCAATGGCTTGGCGGCCATCGCGTCCCGCCAGCCGCAGGGCATCGAGCGCCGCATCATAACCTTCGGCGATATATCCCCCCTGTCCGGCATCGGTCGGCGGTGCAGCAACCAGCGCACGGGTAAACAGATCGACCATCGCCCCATGCCCGTCGAGCGTGGGCAGTAAATGGTCTAGCAATGAAGGCCGGCCTTCCATCGCGCCCAGCCGCTCACGCAAATTGCGTGCGCCTGACAGCCCATCGCGGATTTGCCCTACATCACGCGGGCTGCCCCGTCCTGCAACCACGCGGCCCAACGCACGGGCAATGTCGGGCAACTGGCGTAGCGCGGTACGGATCGCCTCGCGCAGCAACGGCGCATCATTAAACCATTGCACCAGCGATAATCGGGCTTCTATCTTTTCCTTGTCCATCAAAGGCGCGGCGAGATCGGCCGCCAACTGCCTTGCCCCCGCGCCGGTTATCGTGCGATCCATTTCAGCAAGTAATGACCCGGCCCGGCCGCCCTTGGTCCCATTGTTGATTTCCAGACTGTCACGCGTCGCCTGATCAATCAGCAAATGGTCGTGCACTTCGCGACGCAAAGGCACTTTCAAAAAGGGCATTTTGCCCTGGCCTACATGATCAAGATAGGCGAGCAAGCCAGCCGCAGCAGCCAGCTCGGCACGGCCCAAAGGACCGAGAGGTTCGAGCGTTGGCAGCATGAAATGTCGTTTCAAACGATCTTCGCCCGACAGGCTGTCAAATTCGGCGACCGGGCGGGGTATCGCGCCGAACGGGGCGCTTTCAAAACCTTCGGCAACCACAATTTCACTGGCCGCCAACCGGGCCAATTCGGCTTCCAAGGCACCGTGCGGCACGGTTACCAGTTCAAATTGGCCCGTCGATATGTCTGCCGCTGCAATACCAATCGCATCGCCGACCAAGGCCAGCGCGACCAACATATTCGACGCCCAACTGTCGAGAAGGCTATCCTCAGTCAGCGTGCCTGCCGTGACAAATCGGATGATGTCACGGGCAACCAATGTTTTGGACCCGCCGCGTGCCTTTGCCACTTCTGGACTTTCGGTCTGTTCGGCTATCGCAACGCGATGCCCTGCCTTTATCAAGCGCGCTAGATAGCCTTCTGCCGCGTGGACCGGAACACCGCACATGGGAATGGGCCGTCCGTCATGTTCACCGCGAGAAGTCAACGCAATGTCGAGCGTGGCGGATGCCTTGCGCGCATCATCAAAGAACAGCTCGAAAAAATCTCCCATCCGGTAGAATAGAAGGCAGTCGCCTGCCTTGGCCTTCAGACCCAAATATTGCACCATCATCGGTGTCGGTTTGCCGTCCCCTGCCATATTTGATTTGCGTTAGCGAACGATAGGCGTCGGGGCAATGCTTGCCCTTGCTTCATCGGCGCGTTAGGGATGGGTAAGGTTATGAAAAAGGGCGAGAGCAAAGTATGAACGACAGTGACGTCCAGCTGACTGCACAAGAAGCCCTTGATTTCCATTCACAGGGACGCCCCGGCAAAATCGAAATTGTTGCAACAAAGCCAATGGCGACACAGCGCGACCTGAGCCTTGCCTATTCACCCGGTGTCGCGGTTCCGGTCCAGGCTATCTATGATGACCCGGCGACCGCCTATGACTACACTGCCAAAGGCAATCTGGTTGCGGTCATTTCAAACGGCACCGCAATTTTGGGCATGGGCAATTTGGGCGCACTCGCGTCGAAACCTGTCATGGAGGGCAAGGCGGTCCTGTTCAAACGCTTTGCCGACGTGGATTCCATCGACATTGAAGTGAACACTGAAGATGTCGACCGCTTCATCGACGCGGTCGAGTTGTTGGAGCCAACCTTTGGTGGCATCAACCTCGAAGATATTGCTGCGCCATCCTGCTTCATCATCGAACAGACTTTGCGCGAGCGCATGAACATTCCGGTGTTCCATGATGACCAGCACGGGACCGCTATCATTGCGGCGGCCGGGCTGATCAACGCATGTGAGCTGACCGGCCGCTCGCTCAAGGACGTCAAGGTCGTTTGCAATGGCGCAGGTGCGGCGGCAATTGCCTGCACCGAGCTGATCAAGGCCATGGGCGTTCCGCATGACAATGTTATCATGTGTGATCGTACGGGTGTCATTTATCAGGGTCGCACCCAAGGGATGGACCAGTGGAAATCGGCCCATGCGGCAAAAACCAGCACGCGCACGCTGGCCGAGGCCATTGTCGGTGCCGATGTATTCCTCGGCCTGTCGGCAGCCAATGCACTCAGCTCGGATATGGTCAAAACCATGGCCGATCAGCCCATCATTTTTGCCATGGCAAATCCTGATCCAGAAATTTCACCCCCTGTTGCGCGTGCAGCCCGCCCCGATGCAATCATCGCGACTGGCCGGTCGGACTTTCCCAATCAGGTCAACAATGTCCTGTGCTTCCCCTTCCTGTTCCGCGGAGCACTCGATGTCCGGGCGACGACGATTAACGAGCCCATGAAAATTGCGGCGGCCAATGCACTGGCCCAGCTCGCGCGTGAAACAGTACCCGAAGAAGTTGCCGCAGCCTATGGCGGGATGTCGCATAAATTTGGCCGCGACTATATCATTCCATCGCCTTTTGATCCGCGATTGATGGAAATTGTTGCCTCCGCCGTTGCCAAAGCGGCAATGGATTCAGGCGTAGCGCAAAAGCCTATCGCAGACATGGTGGCTTACCGCGCCGAATTACGCGCGCGCCTTAACCCCACCACATCAGTGCTAACTCAGGTTTATGAAGCCGCACGCGCCAAGCCGAAGCGCGTCATTTTTGCCGAGGCGGAGGAAGATGTAGTCCTGCGTGCGGCGGTTCAATTCAAACAGGACGGCTATGGCATCCCTGTACTTGTCGGTCGGGACGCCCGGGTTAAAGAAATGCTTCGAGAGCTGGGCGCCGATGCCGAGGATTATGAAATCCACAATAGTGCACAAAGTCCGCTAGTCGAAAAAATGGTCGACCGTTTGTATAGCCGACTGCAACGGCGCGGCTTTTTAAGGCGCGATATCCAGCGCATGGTCAACCGCGACCGCAATATTTTTGGCGCGCTCTTGCTGCAAATGGATCAGGCCGATGCCATGATTACGGGCGTCACCCGCACATTTGGGCAAACACTGCGCGAATTGCGTCGTGTTCTCGATTCCAAAAAAGGTGCAATACCGTTCGGCATTCATGTCATGGTCGGAAAAACGCACACGGTATTTATCGCCGATACAACCGTCAACGAACGGCCGAGTGCCGAAGAACTGGCACATATAGCTGAGAAAACTGCTGTGGTCGCGCGGCGTATGGGGCATGTCCCCCGTGTTGCCTTTTTGTCCTTTTCGACATTCGGAAATCCGCACGGGACATGGCTTGATAACATTCGCGACGCCGTAGCTTTACTCGATGCCCGACGGCCCGACTTTGAATATGAAGGCGATATGCCGCCCGATGTAGCGCTCAATCCGGCGTTGATGAAAAATTACCCCTTCTGCCGCCTTTCCGGTCCCGCCAACGTCTTGATTATGCCGGGCTTGCAATCCGCCAATCTGTCGGCAAAATTATTGCGCGAATTGGGCGGTGATCGCGTTATCGGGCCGATGTTGATCGGAATGGAACGCCAGATTCAGGTTGCGACAATGGCTTCAAGCACCAGCGATCTTGTTACCTTGGCGGTGCTGGCAGCAGCCGCAGTAACCGAATAACAATCCGACGTTGAGAGGTGGACCTAATTCGGGCTGTTCGGTGTGCTGCCTTGGCCGCTGCCGGCGCCGACTGAACCGATGTTACCAAAAATTTCTTCAAAGAAACTCTTGTTGCGTCCAAGAGTGGGCGTTTTGTCACCTTCAGGACTGATTTGAGAAATCAGTTCTTTGCCGGTTTTCGAGACCGAAGCCACATTTCCGGCCTGATCGAAGCGAACCTTCAACACGAATTGAGACGTTGCGTTTGGTTGGGCAAAAGCAAGCTGACGGGTGTCACGGGCATAATAATACCAGTCATTTGTGTCGAACTGGCCAACGAACGTAGGCCGACCAAGCGAAGCCTGAACAGATTCCTTGTTATCGACACCCGGCTGTACAGAAGCCAATAATGTCTGGTCACCAATATAACCCTGATGCGCGCGTAAGCGGGTACAGCCTGACGTCATTACCAAACAAGTAACAAGCGCGCCAAGGACCATGATTTGCGACTTGGACATAAACTTCTCCGCTATTGCACGAAACTGAGGCTTTGCCATTGCATCCTTGGCACGCAAGATCAATATGCAATGGCAGATGAATACTGGATGAGTGGAACGGAACAGTGGGCGCATGACTTTTTGGAATAAAATATTTGGAACAACGCCGGCTGATCCGAAACTAGATCTTATCCCGCTTTATAACCAGATCGTCGCCAATGCCCGGACGCCGCATTGGTATGAAGCAGGGCAGGTGCCAGATAGCATTGACGGCCGCTTCGATATGATTGCGGCGCTGTTCTCTCTTGTTTTACTGAGACTTGAGCAAGACAGCACGCAGGCCCAGAATATGGCCCATCTGACCGAGGTTCTGGTTGACGATATGGATGGGCAATTGCGCGAAGTTGGCATTGGCGACATGATTGTCGGCAAACATATCGGCAAGATCATGGGCGCGGTCGGTGGGCGGATTACCGCGTTCCGCGAGGCGTTTGCCGATACCCGCCAGCTGGATGACGTAATAACGCGCAATATCTATCGCGGTGCGACAGTTGATAAAGAGGCAATAGCCCATGTCAGACAAAGCCTCATCACAATCGAACAGGCTTTAACAAAAATTTCGCCACATGAATTGGCTGCAGGCAAAACTGCATGGTGACGCACAACGAATTTAGCCATGAACTAAAGATATCTGAATTGGGCGGTCAAATGCGGAGCATCCATTTGTCCGCCGACGCGGTATCCCGCGCAGCTTTGGCAAAGCGCTTCGATCTCGCGGCGCTCGAAAGCCTGAGTGCAGATATGACGATCACCACGGTCGGAACAGATATCGTTGCAACAGGCCAGCTCGCCGCAAAATTGGCGCAGATTTGCGTCGCAACAGGTGCACCTGTTCCGGTAAATCTCTCCGAAAAGATATCCATACGATTCATTCCCGAACCGCATGTCGACGACGAAGCTGAATTTGAGCTCGCCGCCGAAGATTGCGATGTTATGTTTCACGACGGCCAGATAATCGACCTTGGCGAAGCCGTTTCGCAATCGCTTGGTTTGGCGATTGACCCTTATCCACGCAGTTCAAATGCCGATGCCTTGTTGAAAGCGGCGGGTGTGAAGGGTGAAGATGAATCCGGTCCGTTTGGCGTGCTTGCCTCGCTGAAGGAAAAGCTCGCGAAGAAATGACGCCCAATGTTTGACTCGCAATTGCGCCGCTTGGTCGACAGGCCGTTGAATATGGTAGCGGTTCGCGTGGCACGCGCAGGTTTGTCGGCAGATGCCCTTACATTATCCGGCGCGTTCGTTGCTTTGGCCGCCGCTTTGGCCATATTCGGAAGCCATATGCCGCTTGCGATTGCGTTTATTGCGGCGAGCCGCGCACTGGATGGCCTTGATGGAGCGGTCGCACGCATCAATGGACCGACTGCGTGGGGCGGTTATCTCGACAGTATGGCAGACTATGTGTTTTACGTTTCGGTTCCCGTTGCGTTTGGCCTTGCCACGCCCGCGCACCTTGTCCCCGCTTTAATATTGATTGCAAGCTTCACCCTTACTGCGGTCAGCTTCCTAGCTTATGCCGCGATTGCCGCAAACCAGATGAAAGATGGATACGGCCCCGATCAAAAGGCTTTCATTTATTCCGCAGGCCTTATGGAAGGCGGAGAAACAATAATGTTTTTCCTTCTGTTTTGTGTGTTTCCCGATTATTTTCCGGAACTTGCGTTTGCTTTCGCTGCACTCTGCATCGCGACAGTAGCCCAGCGTATTGCTGTTGCCGCCAAATATTTCAATTAACCCCGCCGCCAGCGGAACCAGCGTTCGGCCCATTTGAGCAAACCCAGCGGCTTGCGGGCAAGGCCGTAAAGGCCCGCCGCATATTTGGTCGCTTCGGACCAAGTGGGATAAGGATGGATGGTCGCCAATATCTTGCGAAGGCCCAGTTGGTGCTTCATCGCAAAGGTGATTTCGGTCAATATTTCCCCGGCATGTTCGCCGATAACGGTCGCCCCCAATATCCGGTCGCTGCCCGTGGCGGTCAGGATTTTGACGAAACCCGCGCGTTCCCCTTCGGCAATGGCGCGGTCAAGATCATCCAGATCATAGCGTGTCACATCAAACGCAACGCCCTGCCTGATCGCTTCCACCTCGGTCAGTCCCACCGCGGCGAGTTCGGGTTCTGTGTACGTGACCCGCGGCAAAACGCGGTAATCGGCACGGTATTTCTTAAACGGTCGGGCAAGCGCATTGACGCTGGCATACCAGGCCTCGTGTGATCCGCCATGGGTTAGCTGCTGCTTGCCTGCGACATCGCCCGCGCACAGGATATGCGGCATGTTGGTCCGCAAAAACCCGTCTACCGGCAATTTGCCATCGACGGCCAACCCCAATTCTTCAAGGCCGAAACCCGCAATGCGGGGTTTGCGACCCACGGCGATAAGCACATCATCATAGGCAAGTGACCGTTCGCCCTGTGGTCCTTCGACGATCAGACATTTGCCCGGTTCAAAGCGAACTGCCTTATGCGCGGTCAATATCTCTACGCCATCGAGATGCAAGCGTTCGGTCACCAACGTGGCAGCGTCAGCTTCCTCCTTCAACAGCAATCGCTCGGCCATTTCGACCAATGTCACCTGCGACCCCAGCCGTTGAAAAGATTGCGCCAGTTCGCAACCGATTGGCCCGCCGCCCAATATGACCAGTCGCTCCGGTGCGGCCGGACGTTTCGCAAATTCGTCCCACAAGGTTTCGCTGGTCAGATAACCGCTGCCTTCGACGCCCGGTAAAGGCGGGATCAGCGGCGCGGCCCCCGTCGCTATCACAAAGGATTGCGCGGTCAGCCTGACTTTCCCGTCAATTTCGACGGTCCACGGGTCGATGAAACGGGCGTAACCCTTCATACAATCAACGCCAAGACCGGTGAAACGTTCGACACTGTCATGCGGCTCGATTGCCGTTATGACGTCACGGATTCGCTGCATGACCACCGGAAAATCTATTGTCGGGGCGGATGTTATGATGCCAAAGCGGGCCGCGTCCGAAACCAGATGCGCCACCCGTGCGCTTTTGATAAGCGCCTTGGACGGAACGCAACCAGTGTTGAGGCAATCGCCACCCATGGCGTGCGCCTCGATCAAAGTGACCTTGGCCTGGGCAATCGCCGCAATATAGGCCGACACCAGACCAGCGGACCCCGCGCCAATGACGATCAGGTTGCGGTCAAACCGCTTCGGCTTGGTTCCCTTATTAGCCACGGCGCCGGTTCACAAAAGCAATCAAGCCCTTGGCTGCCCAAGGGAACAGCGCCAGCAGGACGAAAGATCCGATCAGCATCGGTGACAAAAGTCCTGCGGTCGATTCAATCTGGCTGATTTGGGTGCCGGCATTCACATAGACAATGGTGCCGGCAAGCATCCCCAACTGGCTGACCCAGAAAAAGGTCCATGTCCGGATCCGGGTGAGCCCCATCAAGAGATTGATGACGAAAAAGGGAAAGACCGGAATCAGGCGAAGGGTGAACAGATAGAAGGCGCCGTCCTTGGCCAAACCGTCGTCAATGGCCTTTAGCCGTTCGCCGAATTTCGACTGGACCCAGTCGCGCAGGATATAGCGCGACCCAAGAAAGGCGAGCGTCGCGCCGATCGTTGAGGCGAAAGATACAATGATCGTTCCAAGCACCAGCCCGAACAGCGCCCCTGCAATCAGCGTCATGATCGCCGCGCCCGGTATGGAAAGCCCGGTCACGGCGACATAGATCAGGAAGAAACCGGCAATATAAAGCGCCGGTTGTGCATTTTTTGCCGCAAGGATTTCTGCCTGTTGCGCCTTGAAATTTTCGAGGCTGAGATATTGGCCGAGATCAAAGACAAAATAGGCCGCCAATGCCGAAAGCACCAAGACAACCAACAAAGCTTTTTTCATCATTGTCCCTGTTCGATCAACATGGCGGTCCGGTTAGCGACTTCAATTTTCAAAACGGAACATCGTCATCAAGGTCATTGTCAAAATCGCCGCCGCCAAAACCGGATGAACCCCCGCTCCAATTGCCGCCGCCCTGACCGGACTGACCACCGCCCTGGCCGCCGCCGCTGGATGCGCCGCCCGACCAGCCGTCATTGCCGCCACCGCCAGAACCGCCGCGTGCGCCATCGAGCATCACCAGCTTTCCGTCAAAACCAGCCACCGATATTTCAGTAGTATAGCGGTCATTGCCGGATTGATCCTGCCATTTGCGGGTGCGTAGCTGACCCTCGATATAAACTTTGCTGCCCTTTTTCAGGAAGCGCTCGGCCACGCCGACTAGTCCATCACTTTGCAGGACGACGCTATGCCATTCGGTGCGCTCTTTCTTTTCGCCGGTGGTGCGGTCTTTCCAGTCTTCGGACGTGGCGATACGTAAATTGCATATGCGTCCTCCATTTTGGAAGGATTTCACCTCCGGGTCCGCGCCCAGATTGCCGACGATTATTACTTTATTGACGCTACCCGCCATGTTCCTGCCCTCTGATTTTCATATTGATATTGGCTGTTGCTATAAGCCGAAGGAGACCGCTGTCCAATAGGTTATGCCTGCGGCCACATAGGCGAGAGTAAAAAGATAGCTGACCATGAAAATTGGCCATTTCCAGCCATTGGTTTCGCGTCGCGTTACCGCAATTGTTGAAATACATTGCGGGGCAAAGATGAACCACGCCAAAAAGGCCAAGGCGGTGGCCAACGACCATTTGGCCGCCAATTTCGGCCCCAGGCTCATCGCGGCCTGCTCTTCATCGGTTGCATCAATGGCGTAAGCAGTGCCAAGTGCGGAAACCGCAACTTCACGCGCAGCCATGGCCGGAATAAGCGCAAGCGCTATATCGTGATTGAAACCGATCGGGCGAACAACGGGTTCAATCACATCGGCAATATGCCCTGCAATCGAATACTCCACCTGGCTTTCGCTGCTGCCGACAGGGACTTTTGGGAAGCTGAGTAACGCCCATAATATAATGGACGCCACAAAAATAATTGTGCCTGCACGGCGCAAAAACACCCAGGCGCGTTGCCACAGGCCAAGCGCGATGTCGCTGAGACGCGGCATTTGATAGCGTGGCATTTCGATCAGGAAACTGCTGCTGCGGCTTTGCGTTACAAACCGCTGGATAACCGCCGCCGCCAGCATAGCGCCAACAATGCCAAACAGATAGAGCGCCAAAAGCACCAGCCCCTGCAACCCGATTCCCGGGCCAATGCTTTGCGCCGGAATGAACGCGCCGATAATCAGGGTATAGACAGGCAAACGGGCCGAACAGGTCATCAACGGCGCGATCAAAATCGTCGCCAGCCTTTCTTTCTGATCCATGATGCTGCGCGTTGCCATAATACCGGGAATGGCACAGGCAAAGGAGGAAAGCAGCGGGATAAAGCTATGTCCCGACAGGCCCACAGCCGCCATCACGCGGTCCATGACAAAGGCGGCCCGGGTCATATAGCCAGTTGCTTCCAATATCAGAATGAAGAGGAACAAGATCAGGATCTGGGGCAGGAACACGACCACCGAACCGACCCCTGCAATAACCCCGTCGGTCAGGAAAGACCGCAATAGACCGTCGGGCATTTGCCCGTTAATTGCGTCTGTAAGTAAGGCAAATCCAGCTTCGATCCAGCCAATGGGAGCTTCGGACCAACCATACACCGCTTGAAACATAACAAACAGCAACCCCAGCAAGATGGCCACGCCGCCTACAGGATGCAGCAAGATGGCATCAAGTCGCCGTGTCCATTGTCGCCCCTGTGTTTCGTTGAGAATTGCGCGCTTGGCGATCCGGTGGGCGCGTTCGGTAATTTGTTTGCTGTTTTCCGGCGCTTCGGTTTCTGGCAGTCGCGGTTTTGAGAGTGATTCGGCCAACATTATGAGCAACCGGTCCAGACCGCGCTTGCGTACTGCGACCGTCGACACCACCGGAACACCCAATTCATCCGCCAGCACATTGGGATTGATTTCCAGCCCGTCACGTTCGGCAAGGTCAACCATGTTAAGGGCGATTACGACCGGCAGTCCTTGCCCGATTAGTTCAATCGCAAAACGTAAATGATTGTCGAGATTGCCTGCGTCGACCACGATAATCAGCGCGTCAGGGCGGCGTTGCCCGGGAAATTTGCCAAGCACGACATCGCGGGTGACCGCCTCGTCCAGACTGTCGGGTTGCAGGCTATAGGCGCCCGGCAAATCGAGCAGTTCGACCGGGCGGCCATCGGGCAACGCAGTGCGCCCTGATTTACGCTCCACAGTCACACCGGGATAGTTGGCGATTTTCTGGCGCGCACCCGTTAGCGCATTGAAAAGCGAGCTTTTGCCGCTGTTCGGATTACCGACCAGCGCAACCAGCGGCAACGTTCCGCTCATGCCATAGGCTCGCAGGAGATAGCCGAAGCAACATTGCGTCGCATCGCAATCCGCATACGCCCCACGCGCACTGCAATCGGGTCACGCCACAGCAATATCCCTTTGTGTAATGCCTCTACCTCTACGCCCTCTTCCAGCCCGAGTGAACGCAAGCGATGACCTTCGCTTTCGGGAATCGCTGCCCAATCTATGGTCTGCACCCTAGCGTGGCGGTTGAGTGGAAGGTCGTCTAATTGCACATTTGGCATTTGCAACCGATTCGCAATAACATCAAGTGCTATTCGTTTTTAGGCGGGATAACGCAGGCGGCCTATGAAGCGCGAGAAGCTGGGAACATAATCCTTACGTGCGCGCGCTTGCGCCTTCACCTTTTCAAACTGCATCACATTGTCGATCCGCCGGTCAAGAAAGGCTCGGGTGTCG
>Ga0073914_10000090_pt1 | contig 16303 bp, 16 predicted proteins | sample GWRWT4_30Apr14_FD_71481 | JGI IMG/M metagenome (GOLD analysis project Ga0073914, IMG submission 71481) | Sand microcosm microbial communities from a hyporheic zone in Columbia River, Washington, USA - GW-RW T4_30-Apr-14 | ecosystem: Engineered > Artificial ecosystem > Sand microcosm >... | reverse complement strand
CGGAGCTGGTGAGAAAGTTGCGGATATTCTCCAGCTCGCGCACACGGGCGACGGAGTCACCGACACGACGCGCGCCGAAATACGGCAGGGGCAAGGCCAGCAGGTGCCGGAACAGGCGTGAGCCCAGCTCCACATCGATGCGGTTGGTGGTATGCGAAAACACATAGGTACGCAGACCGCCCAGCAGCACCTCGAACAGCGAGACCACGAGCAGGCCGAAACAGAGCACGTCGAGCGTGGAATAGCTGCGATGGCCCAGCACCTTGTCGATGGTGACCTGGAAAAAGAGCGGCGAAATCAGCGCCAGCAACTGGATAAAGAAGGAGACGACAAACACATCGCGCAGCAGGTGACGGTATTTGACGATGGCGGGGATGAACCAGGTGACATCAAAAGTCGCCATCTCTCCCAGTACAGAAGCTCTGGAGGCCACCATGATCAGCTGGCCGCTCCAGCGTGCGGTGAACTCGTCCAGCGACAGGATGCGTGGCGACTGCTCGCGCGGGTCCTGGATCAGGACCTTGTCGCCCTCTGCCTTGGCAATGATGAAATAACCGCCATCCAGCGAGGCGGCAATGGCAGGCAAGGGGGTTTTTTCCAGACGCTCGACCGTGGTCTGCAAGGGCTTGGCCTTGAGCTTGAGCTTTTTGGCCGCCAGCAGGATTTCCTGCAGGCCGAAGGCCGTGCCGGCCTGGCCGAACTCGTGGGCCAGCTGTGCCGGCTCCACCGCCACCTGATGAAAACGGGCCAGCATGATGAGGCAGATCAGGCCGGTATCCAGCGGGGGTGGGGGCAGCGCCTGCCCCACGGGGCTCTTGTTGATTTCTTCTGTCAGTTCCACGCGTTGATCTCCATGCCCACCCTGCTCCGTGCCATGCCCCCGAATCTGGAGCCCGCTAGAAAAGCGTCCGGCGAAAGCAGGTGAGTCTAGCGAGGGGTAGATGGCAGCCTCTATACGTAGTTGCCGCAATACCGGGCTTTTCCTGGCCTAAAGTTCGTCATATCCAACACGGGACGATCGTCTTGTATGGCTGCTCTACGGTAGGCTTTCCCGCTAAGATGCCGGCACACGCCAAAAAGAAGGATTGCTCTCCATGGCCCGCCATTTCGACCGTATCGACGACTGCCTGGATGACCTGACTACCCGCCTCGGCACGACCCTGAATCTGGGCATACCGCTGGGCATCGGCAAACCGAATGCACTGGTAAACGCGCTCTATGCCAGAGCCAAAAACAAGCCGGGCCTGAAGCTGCGCATCCTGACCGCCCTGTCGCTGGAGAAGCCCAAGGCCCAGAGCGACATGGAGGCACGCTTTCTGACACCGTTTGTCGAGCGCGTATTCGGCAATTACCCCGACCTTGACTATGTAAAGGACCGCCACACCGGCCAGTTGCCGAAGAATGTGGAAGTGGTCGAGTTCTTTCTCAAGTCCGGTGATTACCTGCACAACGATTATGCGCAGCAGCATTATCTGTGCAGCAACTACACCCATGTGGCCCGCGACATGATCACGCAGGGCGTGAATGTGGTTGCGCAGGCAGTGGCGGTACGCGAACACCATGGCCGTACCGAATATTCGCTGAGCTGCAATCCTGACGTGACCCTGGACCTCATGCCGCTGCTGAAAACCTGCGGATGGCCGGTGTACCGCATTCTTGTGGTGAACCGCGAACTGCCTTTCATGGAGAACGATGCCATTGTTGCCGACAGCGATGTGGACGCCATCGTTAACGACCCTGCCGGCACCCACACGCTTTTCTCGGCCCCCAACATGAAAGTGGCCGCTGCCGACTACGCCATCGGGCTTTACGTCAGCTCGCTGGTCAAGGATGGCGGCACCCTGCAAATCGGCATCGGTTCACTGGGTGATGCCATTGCCCACGCCCTCATCCTGCGCGACAAAAACAACAGCGATTATGTTCAGGCCCTGCAAGCGCTGGGAGCCTCCCTGCAAAACAGTGCCCCGCTCGCCCAGGGCCTGTATGGCTGCTCGGAAATGTTTGTGAACGGTTTTATGGCACTGATTGATGCCGGCATCCTGCGGCGTCAGGTTTTTGCCCACGCCGGCCTGCAAACCCTGATCAATGCCGGGAAAATCGCGCCCGACATCAACCGCCACACCTTGCCAGCCCTGCTGGAGGCGCGCCTGATACGCTCTCCCTTGCAGGCCGCCGATGTGAAATTCCTGAAGCAGCACGGCATTTTTCGCGACGACATCACCCTGCATGGCGAAGTGCTGCACTGCGACCAAGAAAAACTCTCACCGGATATTGATGACCCGACAAATCTGGCCGCCATCACGGCACACTGCCTCGGCAATAAGCTTCGTGGCGGCGTCTTCATGCACGGTGGATTTTTTCTGGGTCCGCGCGATTTTTACGAAAAACTGCGCCGGCTCAACGCCGAACAGCGTGCCGGCATCGGCATGACGGCGATTGGCTATATCAACCAGCTTTACGGTCAGGAAGGCATTGCCGCACTACAGCGCCGTGATGCCCGTTTTGTGAATACCTGCATGATGATGACCTTGCTGGGTGCAGCCACCTCGGACGGTCTGGATTCCGGCAAGCTCGTCAGCGGCGTGGGCGGGCAATACAATTTTGTGGCACAGGCACATGCCCTGCCCGATGCCCGCTCCATCCTGATGCTGCGTGCCACACGGCGCAGTCAGGGCGTTACCGTTTCCAATATTGTCTGGAGTTATGGCCACACCACCATTCCGCGGCATCTGCGCGACATCGTGGTAACCGAATACGGCATCGCCGATCTCTGCGGACAAACCGATGACGAAGTCATCAAGCGCATGCTGGCCATTACCGATTCCCGTTTCCAGCCCGAGCTGCTGGCACAGGCACGCAATGCCGGAAAAATCGAACCCGGCTATGAAATTCCGGAATCACAACTCAACAACCTCCCGGAAACCGTAGCGGCTCGTCTGCACGGCATAAAAGCCATGAACCTGCTGCCGGATTTTCCTTTTGGCAGTGATTTCACGGCGGACGAACTGGACATCATCAAGGTCCTGCAACGCATGCAGGAAAGCACCGAGCACCCCCTGCAACTCGTGAAGTCACTGGTGTCCAGCATGATGGATGAAAAAGAGGTGCCCACTGCCCTGCTGGAACGCCTGCAACTGGACAACCCCGAAAACCTGAAACAAAAACTCCTGCGGCAACTCTTTATCGGCAATGTGTAGCACATGATGGATTTTTCCTTTCCCGACAAGCTCCCCGTAGGCATCAGCCAGTGTCTGCTGGGTGACAATGTCCGCTACGATGGCAGCCACAAGCATTCAAAAATCTGCACGGAGCTTTTGGCCCGGCGCTTTGATTTCATTCCCGTCTGCCCGGAAATGGGCATAGGCATGAACGCACCGCGTGAGGCCATCCATTTGCAGGGCAATCCGCACGATGAAACGGTTCGCGCTGTTGGCAATCGCACCGCGACACTCGACGTCACGGACAAGCTTGAACAGTACGGCCGTGAAAAAGCCGCCGAGCTGCAACAGCTCTGCGGCTACATTTTCATGGGTCGCTCACCCAGTTGCGGCCTCGGCAGCATCAAGGTCTATCACGAAAACGGTAATCCTGCCGGCCGCAGCACACAGGGCATTTATGCCCGAGAATTTACCCGGCAACATCCCCTGATGCCGGTGGAAGAGGAAGGCCGGCTGCGTGATGACAAGCTCTGCGAGAATTTTGTGGCGCGGGTCTATGCCTTCAAACGCTGGCGCGATCTGACGGAGGGCGGACTGACCCATGCCGGCCTGCAGGCATTCCATGCCCGCCACAAATACCTGCTGATGTCGCATCGCAACGAATCCTACCGGCACCTTGGCCGCCTGGTCGCCCTGGCCCACCAGCGCGACATCGAAGCCGCTGCCCATGAATACATTCACGAATTCATGGCAACGCTGAAGATAGTCAGCACGACGAAAACCCACGCCAATGTGCTGCAACACATAATGGGTTATCTGAAAAAAGATCTGGATGCGCCAAGCAAACAGGAGCTGCTGAAGCTGGTGGATGCCTACCGCTGCGGTCAGGTTCCCCTCATTGCCCCGCTCACGCTGCTCAAGCACCACCTGCAAAGACACCCGAATGCCTATTTGCAGCAGCAGTTTTATCTGGAGCCCCACCCGCCCGAACTGATGCTGAGAAACTTTCACTAGGCTGACACGCGTGATTTTTCTTCTGCCCGGTACCGCCTGACCATGAAAAAGAAAGCAGCCCCTGCGCTCCCGCGAAGAGGGCAGGCAGGAAACCCATGAAGCGCTGATCAGCGCAGCAACTCTGCTGTTCAAGTCGGAGGGACTGGATGTCAGCCTGGATGCCGTGTGCACCGAAGCCGGCTATACGCGCGGAGCCTTCTATGTGCACGTCAAGAACCGGGATGCACTCATCTCGGCCGTCATGGGACGTATCGGTGACCAGGTACTGGATGCCCTGCTGGGCAGGGATGACGAGAACAACGACCTGCTCACGCTGGTGCAGCGTTTTCTGCAGGCACTGGTTTCCGGTGACTATCCGCTCACCCGCAAGGGCGGTCTGCCGCCGCACCAGTTGCTTGATGCCTGCGCACGCTCGGAGGACATTCGTGCCCAGTATGTGCGTCTGACGCAAAGCGGGATTGACCGTCTTGCCCGGGCCCTGCGTGATGGCCAGCAAAAGGGATTGCTGCGCCAGGACCTGGCCGCTGAACCGGTGGCATCGTTGCTGGTGAGCACCGTCATCGGCCTGCACACCATGTATGACCTCGACATGAAAACGGACATGGCCGCCGGCGCGCAGGTTGTCATGCAAATGCTGATGCCTGCGGTGACAGCTTGAGCCACCCGGCAAAAATTACTGAAATTCCACGCTGCCTTGCTGACGCCAAAATCGCTGGCTGCTAGCATCAGCCAGCTTTTCCGCCCGCCGCTCAAAACACCTGCCTGCAGAGTATTGCCACCCCATGGAACTCATCGATTTCATTTTGCACGTTGATCGCCATCTCGGAGAGTTCGTTGCCGCTCACGGGGTATGGATCTATGCCCTGCTGTTCCTGATTGTTTTTGTGGAAACCGGTGTGGTGGTCATGCCCTTGTTGCCGGGCGACAGTCTGCTGTTTGCCGCCGGCGCGCTGGCCGCGGCCGGCCACATGGACCCTTTTTTGCTGACCGGGCTCCTGTTTACGGCAGCCGTGCTCGGGGACAACTGCAATTATTTTGTAGGCCGCACCATAGGACCACGGGTTTACGAGTGGGACTCGCGCTGGGTCAAGCGTGAATACCTGCAAAAAACCCAAAGCTTTTTTGACAAATACGGCGGTCAAGCCGTGATCATTGCCCGCTTCATGCCCATCGTGCGTACCTTTACGCCCTTTGTCGCTGGCGTAGGCGCCATGCCCTACAAGCGTTTTCTGGCATACGATATTGCCGGCGGTGCGCTCTGGGTCGGCATTTGCGTGTGGATGGGCTATGGCCTCGGCAACCTTCCCTTCTTCAAGGAAAATTTCTCCGCGATTGTCATGGCCATTATCGGTATCAGTGTCATGCCCGGTGTCTTTGCCTGGGTGAAACACAAGCTGAATCAGCGAAAAAGCGCTGGAGCATGAATAAAAAAGCCGGCAACCGCCGGCTTTTTTACACGTTCAATCTGCCAAAATCACTTCCGCCGGACTCTCACGCCGTGCGGTAAGAAACCGAAATCACATAAAAAACACCCCGGCCATCAGGTCGTTCCACCACCACTTCATCGTCTACTGCCTTTTTCAGCAGGGCACGTGCCATGGGGGCATCAATGCTGATCCAGCCTTTGGCCGCATCGGTTTCATCCGGGCCGACAATGCGCAACTTCAGGATGTCGCCACTGGCCGCATCCTCAATCTCCACCACCGCACCAAAATAGATACGACCCGGATCACTGGGCACGGTATCCACCACCTTGAGCTCTTCCAGGCGTTTCATGAGAAACCGTATGCGACTGTCGATTTCACGCAAGAGTTTCTTGCCGTAAATGTATTCCGCATTTTCAGAGCGATCGCCCATCGCCGCCGCTTCCGAAACGGCACGGGTGACTTCGGGACGGCGCTTGAACCAGAGATGGTCAAACTCGTCCTTCAGCACCTTGCGTCCTTCGGGAGTGATCAAGGCAGTGCGCGGAGCAGCAGGCGGACGATAACGGGACATGAGAGGACAGGACCACAACACGGGACAGGAAAGGACAGGCAGTGACTCTAGCGCTTTACCGGGCGCTTTTGCAGCTTGCGTTGCAAGGTCCGGCGATGCATGCCAAGGGCACGCGCCGTTTCGGAAATATTGCCGGCGTTCTCGCTGAGCACCTTCTGGATATGCTCCCACTCAAGCCGGTCGACCGACATCGGCGGAGTTTCCAGCACGTCATCACTGGCCACTTTGCTGCCGGGCTGGAAGGCCGCCAGGATTTCATCGGCATCGGCGGGCTTGGCCAGATAGTTCAGTGCGCCCTGCTTTACCGCATCAACCGCGGTGGCAATGCTGGCATAGCCGGTCAGCACCACCACCTTCATCAGGGGCTGCAGACGCAAGAGTTCCGGCAAGAGATGCAGGCCCGATTCATGACCCAGCTTGAGATCAAGCACACAGGTTTCCGGTGCATGCTCGCGCACCAAAGCGCACGCTGTTGCCGCATCGGGTGCCAACAGCGGCGTCAAACCGCGACGGGTAAAGGCACGGGCCAGCGCCAGCCTGAACGCATCATCGTCATCGACAATCAGGATGTGCTGCATCAGCGCGGCTCCACTGACTGGCGATGCAAAGCAGCCCAGGGCAACCTTAACTGCGTGTGCGTACCACCCTCGGGACGCGGTTTCAGATGTATGCTGCCGCCGAGCTGGTTCACGCTGGCATGGCTGAGAAAATAGCCGATGCCAAGACCGTCATGCTTGTCAGTGACAAAAGGCTGGCCGAGACGCGGTGCAATATCCGGGGCGATGCCTTCACCATCATCCTCAATATCCAGCACACAATTTTCATGGTCATCGCGCAGCGTTATTTTTATGACGGAACGGGCGGCAGCGGCGGCATTGTCCAGCAAGTTGACCAGTACCTGCTGCAAGGTGGCCGGCGGCTGCACGCTGCATTCCGGCAACATCACCTCCAGCAGGAATTGCCGTCCCGGATGCACCACTTCCATTCGTTCAAGCGCGGCCCGTACAAAACGGGAGAGCAGTAACCGAGGAGAATCGCTGGCCGCCTGCGCGCGCAGATCGTTGAGTATGTCACGGCACAGCGCGAGCTGACGCCGCAAGATCGCCACATCCTCACGCAAGGGAGAATCAGGGGCGAGATCGCTTTCAATATCGCGGGCAATCACCGTCATCGTTGACAGGGGCGTTCCCAGTTCATGCGCCGCACCCGCCGCAAGCGCACCGAGTGCGACCACCTGCTCGCGCTGCAAAAGGCTTTCGTGCTGCTCGGCCAGTCGCTGGTCCTGCTCGCGCAGGGCACTGCTCATGCGCGTGACAAAAAAGGTAATGAGGCTGGCACTCAGCAGAAAATTCAGCCACATGCCGAAAACGTGAAGATTGAAACCGCCGGCACCGGCTGACGTCTGTTCTGCCACCGGGTGAAGGGTGATCTGATGGTGTGCATGCGGATCGGCTGACACCAGCTCCATCGCATGGCCGGCATGCGCGGCCATGTCGTGCCCCATCATGCCGTTGAAAGGCGCAAAGGGAATATAGCGATACAACAAGAGGCTGTAGGCCGACAAGGTGAAGAGAGCCAGCACCACGGTAAAACCGAAGCGCAGTGTCGCCGCGGCAATTGTCAGCGGCACCAGATACCAGGAAACAAAGGGATTGGTGGAACCGCCGGTGCGATAAAACACCAGTGTCATCAGGGCAACGTCGACCAGCAGTTGTGCAAACAGCTCGGCCTCCGTCACGGCACCGCCCCGCCGCAGCAGGGTCCAGCCGTTGAAGGCTGTCAGCATGAAGAGCACCAGCAAGATGCCGCTGTCATGCAGGAGAGGAATGTCCTGCAGCCATTCAGTCAGCGCTGCGGCCAGCAAGAGGCCGACGATGAGGATGGCGCGCAGCAGACACAGCCGCGACAGGTTGCGGTGATTGGCACCGGCTTCGTTCAACACGGCAAACGGCATTGGGGGGTCAAAAAAGAGGCAAAGAAAAAGGTGTCGCAAGGACACCTTTTTCTGGTTGCCGGGTCAAGCCTCTGCGACAAAGCGTCGCAGGCTGCCACACATAACTCACCGAAATCGCCTGAGCGAGATCCGGCGTGCCTGGCAAGGCGCGGAACAGGCGGATCACCGGAGTTTACTGAAGTAAATGAGGATGATCCGCCTGTTCCGCAACGCAGTCAGGTGCGTCGCAGCTTGCTCAGGCAAGGTTCGCGTTCACGAAGTCCCAGTTCACCAGCTTCTCGAGGAAGGTGGTGATGTAGTCCGGACGACGATTACGGAAGTCGATGTAGTAGGCATGTTCCCACACGTCGATCGTCAGCAGTGCTTTCTGGCCATGGGCAGAAGGCAGATCGGCATTGGCCGTCTTGGTGACTTCCAGTTTGCCGTCCTTGTTCACGACCAGCCAGGCCCAGCCGGAGCCGAACTGCGTGGTGGCAGCGGCCTTGAACAGCTCGACGAACTTGTCGTAGCCGCCGAGGTCGGCGTCGATCTTCGCCGCAATGGCGCCCGTAGGCTTGCCACCGCCATTGGGGGTCATGGAGTTCCAGTAGAAGGTGTGGTTCCAGATCTGGGCGGCATTGTTGAACCAGGCGGCCTTGGCGGCATCACCGGTCACGGCCTTGATGATCTCTTCGAGGGATTTGTTCTCGAACTCGGTGCCCTTGATGAAGTTGTTCAGGTTCACGACATAGGCGTTGTGATGCTTGCCGTGATGGAAGTCCAGGGTTTCGGCCGTGATATGGGGCTCGAGGGCGGTTTTCTCGTACGGCAGCGGAGGCAGTTCAATCGCCATGATGAGTGTCCTGTTCAAAGTGGGGGGTAAAAGCAGCTGCTGTGGTCAGCCGGGCTCTGGATTATGCAACCCGAAGCATGACAGGGCAATCAAAGACGCCCTGTGATTGCCCCCTGAAGGGCAGTGTCATGAAGAAGGAATACGAACGACATAAAGCGAAAACAACAAAGCGACAAAAGTACTACCTGCGCCCCGGACATCTGCCCGGGGAAAAGCCTGCCGCTTACTCTTCGAGATCAAGATCGTAATCGTAATCGCGCAAGCGGCGCTGTAGCTTGCGCTCCTCCAGCAACTCGTCAATCACGCGACGCTTGGTCAGCGAGTTCTTGACGTTGTTGGTTTTGGAAACTTCAGTGTCCGCTTCGGCTGCAGGAGCCTCTTCACTGAAGCCATCGTCCAAGGCGAACTCTTCCGACTTCTCACCAGCCATATCACCCTCATGACACAACAAATGATCACTTTCGCCGGCTGTATACGTGAAAGCCTTCACGCTGTAAAGACAGGCCCCTGACCCAGCCGCCACAGTGCACAAAAATTCTGCCCGGCCATAAAAAAAGGCCGGTAATCAACCGGCCTTTTTTTATGGCAGCCCGAGAACAGCTGCCGGGGAGATGCGCCTTGATCAGGCAGCAAAATCCTTCAGCTTCTTCAAGGGGCGAACCTTGATGGTGTTACGCGCTGGCTTGGCCTTGAACGTGGTTTCTTCACCCGTGAACGGGTTGATGCCCTTGCGTGCCTTGGTGGCAGGCTTGCGCACAACCTGGATCTTGAACAGGCCGGGAAGCGTGAAGTGGCCAACGGCGCTCTTCTTCACATGGCGCTCGATCAGGGCAGACAACTCTTCCAGAACAGCCGTGACCTGCTTCTTGGTCAGCTCGGTGAGCTCGGCGATTTCTGTCAGCAGCTGGGTCTTGTTATGGGCAGCGGAAAGCGCGGCGGTGGACTTCTTCACCGGAGCCTTGACGGCAGGCTTGGCGGCCGGTTTTTTGGCAGCGGCAGGTTTGGCGGCAACTTTCTTGGCAGCCGGTTTTACAGCAGCTTTCTTGGCAGGCGCTTTGGCAGCAGCCGGCTTTTTAGCGGCAGGTTTTGCAGCGGGCTTTGCTGCCGGCTTGGCAGCAGGTTTTTTGGCGACTGGTTTTTTGGCTATGGCCATTGCGATCTTCCTTTTTCAGGGTTCAGGGGACACTTGAGCCTAAGGCAATGCCAGGAGCATTTGGCGTCAGCATCGTGTTCAAACGTCAATGCGGCGTGATGAATGAACTGGACTCGATATATAGGGGATTTGCCTAGGAGCGGCAAGAGTGGTCAAGCGCAAAACCCTGTGTTTTTAGGGTTTTTTCACCGTTTTAACCAGAAAAAGCCATTTTTCTTCGGGAAATTCGCCTTTTTCGTGTTTTACAGCCCTCGCCAACACCCGGATAACGTCATCTGCCCCGAGAGAAATACCGCTTCCATGAGAGGCCGGTCTCGCGATGGTGCGGGCATGGTCGTGCAGGTATAATCGCGCGCCTTTACTCTCGCAGACCATCCTCCAGATGGCTGCCGCCCTGCCATTAAGGGCCGCCTTGTCTATTCAGGCTTACCTTCGGGCTTACCTTCGGGATTGAAACACCATGATGCGCACGCACTACTGTGGCGGACTGAACGAACAGCATATTGACCAGACCGTAACCCTCGCCGGCTGGGTTCACCGTCGCCGTGACCATGGCGGCGTGATCTTTCTGGACATGCGTGATCGCGATGGCCTGGTTCAGGTCGTGATCGATCCGGACACCCCAGAGGCATTTGCCCTGGCCGACAAGTCCCGCTCCGAGTACGTGCTGAAAATCACCGGGCGTGTACGTCGCCGCTATGCCGGCACTGAAAACACGAAAATGCCGAGCGGCATGATCGAAGTGCTGGGCAAGGAAATCGACATCCTGGCTGAATCCGAAACCCCGCCCTTCCCGCTCAACGACGAGTCGGTCACCGTGGGCGAAGAAATCCGCCTCAAGTACCGCTACCTCGACATGCGTCGTCCGGAAATGCTGGAGCGCATGCGCTTTCGCTCCCAGGTGACCTCGAAGATCCGTACCTTCCTCGACAAGAACGGTTTTCTCGACGTGGAAACCCCGGTGCTGACACGTGCCACGCCGGAAGGCGCCCGCGACTATCTCGTGCCTTCACGCACCCAGCCCGGCTCCTTCTTTGCGCTGCCGCAGTCACCGCAACTGTTCAAGCAGCTGTTGATGGTGTCCGGCTTCGACCGCTACTACCAGATCGCCAAATGCTTCCGCGACGAAGACCTGCGCGCTGACCGTCAGCCGGAATTCACCCAGATCGACATCGAGACGTCCTTCCTCTCCGATGAAGACATCATGAACATCACCGAGAAAATGGCGGTCGAGTTGTTCGATGAGCTGCTCGGTGTGAAGTTCGATACCTTCCCGCGCATGACCTATGGCGACGCCATGCGCCGCTTTGGTTCGGACAAGCCGGACCTGCGTATTCCGCTGGAACTGGTCGACGTGGCCGACCTCATGCAGGACGTGGAATTCAAGGTGTTCGCCGGCCCGGCCAAAGACCCCAAGGGCCGTATTGCCGCCCTGCGCGTGCCCGGTGGCGCCAGCCTGCCGCGCAGCCAGATCGATGATTACACCAAGTTCGTCAGCATTTATGGCGCCCGTGGCCTGGCCTATATCAAGGTCAACGACCTCGCTGCCGGCCTCGAAGGCCTGCAGTCACCCATCGTCAAATTCATCGAACCCATCGTGCTGGACCTGCTCAAGCGCGTGGGTGCCGAAAACGGCGACCTCGTCTTCTTCGGTGCCGACAAGGCCCGCATCGTCAACGACGCCCTCGGTGCGTTGCGCGTGAAGCTGGGCCATGACCTCAAGCTGCTCACCCGCGAATGGGCGCCGCTGTGGGTGGTCGACTTCCCGATGTTCGAGGAAATCGACGACGGCAAGTGGACCTCGGTGCACCACCCTTTCACCATGCCGAAATGCGATGTGGAAACGCTGAAGAGCAATCCGGGTGCTGCCCTCTCCGTGGCCTATGACATGGTGCTGAACGGCACCGAACTCGGCGGCGGCTCCTTGCGTATCTACAATCTGGACATGCAGAAGGCCGTGTTCGAAGCACTGGGCATTGGCGAAGAAGAAGCCAATGAAAAATTCAGCTTCCTGCTCGATGCCCTCAAGTACGGCGCCCCTCCTCACGGCGGCCTCGCCTTCGGTCTCGACCGCCTGGTGATGCTGATGACCGGTGCCAGCAGCATTCGCGACGTGATTGCCTTCCCGAAAACCAAATCGGCTGAATGCCTGATGACACAGGCGCCGGCGCCGGTGGACAGCAAGCAGTTGCGCGACCTTGGCATCCGCCTGCGCGAAAAGGAAAAAGCGGCAGAGTAAATCATCAAGCCCTCTCCGTGAGGAGAGGGAGAAAACCAGAACAGTGATTGAGGTAATGGAGCATGGCCGGACACAGCAAATGGGCCAATATCAAACACCGCAAAGCCCGTCAGGATGCCGTCAAAGGCAAGGTTTTCACCAAGTACATTCGTGAAATCGTGGTCGCCGCCCGCATGGGAGGCCCCAGCGAATCGGACAATCCGCGCCTGCGTGCGATTGTTGCCAAGGCCCTGACTGCGAACATGACGCGCGACATCATCAACCGTGCGATTACGCGCGGTGCCGGTGGTGAAGACGACAAGAAGCTCGACGAGCTCAGCTATGAAGGTTATGGCGTCGGCGGTGTGGCGGTACTGGTAGAAACCATGACCGACAACATCAACCGCACCGTCAGCGAAGTGCGTCATGCCTTTGCCAAGCACGGCGGCAATATGGGTACCAACGGCTCCGTGGCCTATCTCTTCAGCAAGCGCGGCGAAATCACCTTCCCCGCCGGCACCAGTGAAGACAAGGTCATGGAAGTGGCGCTGGAATCCGGTGCCGATGATGTGCAAACCAGTGAAGATGGCGTGACAGTCATTACCACGCCGGAAGCCTTCGGTGCGGTGATGGATGCCCTCACTGCTGCCGGCCTCAAGCCGGAAAATGCCGAAGTCACCATGTCGGCCACCACGCAGGCCGACATCACCGAGATCGAGCAGGCGGAAAAGATCATGAAGATGATCGACATGCTGGAAGACCTGGATGATGTGCAGAACGTCTACACCAACGCGGAGTTTTCCGCGGATGTGATGGCCGCACTGAACAAATGATGAAACAGGGCCGCGCAAGCGGCCTTGTCGTTTCAGGGCGAGCTGTCAGGCCAGTGCACCACCGCGACTCGAGAGAAAAGACATGCCCCTCATTCTCGGCATAGATCCGGGCTCACGCATCACCGGCTTCGGCGTAATCGATTCCGATGGCAATCGCCATCGCTACATCGCCTCCGGCTGCATCAAGATGGCCGAGCTGCCGCTGCCTGAGCGGCTGGCACGGATTTATGCCGGCATTGCCGAAATCGTGGCGACCTACCATCCCGAGCAATCCGCCATCGAGCAGGTCTTCCTCTCCAACAATCCCGATTCGGCCCTGAAACTGGGACAGGCACGCGGGGCCGCGATTGTTGCCCTGATGAACCATCAACTGGCCGTGACGGAATATTCCGCGCGGCAGGTGAAGTCTGCCGTCGTGGGCAAGGGCTCGGCCACCAAAGAACAGGTACAGCACATGGTGGTACGCCTGCTCGGTCTGGACAAATCGCCGCCGGCCGATGCGGCCGATGCGCTCGCCATCGCCCTCTGTCATGCCCAGACCTCCAGCACGCTGGCCCGTATCGGCACGGCCGACAGCCTGCGCCGAGGCCGTGCCCACGAATAAAAGCCGATGCAAAACTACTGTACGGGTAGCCAGTTAGCAGCTCCTGTGGTACTAAGACGTCTTAATTTCCCCTGTATCGAGACCGCCCGTGATTGCCCGTTTGCATGGACAGCTCATTGAAAAACAGCCACCGGTGCTCGTCGTCGACGTAAACGGTGTCGGCTACGAACTGGAAGCCCCCATGAGCACCTTCTACAAGGTGACACTGGGCGCTCCCGTCACCCTCTTCACCCATCAGTTGGTACGCGATGATGCACACCTGCTGTTCGGTTTTGCCTCTCGCGAAGAGCGCGACATGTTTCGCACGCTGATCAAGGTGAATGGCGTGGGCCCGAAGATGGCGCTGGCCATTCTCTCCGGCATGGAAGCCGATGCCTTTGCCGCCTGTATCCGCCACGATGATGTCACCACCCTCACCCGCATTCCCGGCGTTGGCAAAAAAACAGCCGAACGCCTGGTGATCGAGATGCGCGACAAGGTCGGCAGCGGCCAGAGCGGCATGCCTGCCCTGCAAGGTTTTGAAGTGCCCTCGACACCGGAGCGCGATGCGGTGACGGCACTGATTGCGCTCGGCTACAAACCGGTGGAAGCCGAACGTGCGGTTGGCAAAATCAAGACGGATGACGCCACCGCTGAAAACCTCATTCGTGCGGCCCTGAAAGGAATGGTGAAAGCATGAGCTTTCTCGACACTGACGACAGGCTGATATCGGCAACGCCTGCGCCCGGCCCCGGCAAACGTGAAGATGCCATCGACCGTGCCATACGCCCCACCCGCCTTGAAGACTATGTGGGCCAGCCGCAAGTGCGCGCACAGATGGAAATCTTCATTCACGCCGCACGCTCGCGCAAAGAAGCACTCGATCACACCCTGATTTTCGGCCCGCCAGGCCTTGGCAAAACCACGCTGGCCAACATCATTGCCCGTGAAATGGGCGGCAACCTGAAATCCACCTCCGGCCCGGTGCTGGAAAAAGCCGGCGATCTTGCGGCCCTGCTCACCAATCTGGAAGCCGGTGATGTGCTTTTTATTGACGAGATCCACAGGCTCTCGCCGGTGGTGGAAGAAATCCTGTATCCGGCCATGGAGGATTACCAGCTCGACATCGTGATTGGTGAAGGCCCGGCCGCCCGCTCCATCAAGCTCGAATTGCCCCCGTTTACGCTCGTGGGCGCCACCACCCGTGCCGGTCTGCTCACCTCGCCGCTGCGCGATCGCTTCGGGATCGTGCAGCGGCTGGAGTTCTACTCGGTTGTCGATCTTTGCCGCATCGTCACGCGCTCCTCCGGTCTGCTGAATGTGCCGATAGACAGTGCAGGCGCCGAAGAAATCGCCCGGCGTGCACGCGGCACGCCGCGTATCGCCAACCGTCTGCTGCGCCGGGTACGCGACTACGCCGAGGTCAAAGCCGATGGCGCCATCAATGGCGATGTTGCTGGTGCTGCCCTGAACATGCTGGATGTGGACCAGCACGGTTTCGATGGCATGGACCGTCGCTTCCTGCTCACGCTGATGGAGAAATTCGGTGGTGGTCCGACAGGAATAGAATCCCTGGCCGCCGCACTCAGCGAAGATGCCGGCACCCTGGAAGACGTGATCGAGCCTTATCTGATCCAGCAGGGGTTTCTGATGCGCACAGCGCGAGGCCGCGTGGCCACCCCGCATGCCTATCTGCATTTCGGCCTTTCCACGCCGGAACGCCTGCATGAGCACCTCAAGCAAACGGATCTGTCCTGATGAGCTTCAGTTTTCCCCTGCCCGAATTCCGGTTCCCGATCCGCGTTTACATTGAAGACACTGACGGTGGCGGCATCGTCTATTACGTTAACTACCTGAAATTCATGGAGCGGGCCCGCACGGAATGCATGCGTGACCTCGGTTTTGAGCACTACCTGAATACGCCCACTGCCGATGCAAAGGCAGATGAGGACTTCATGTTTGTCGTGCGCGGCGCCGAGGTCCGTTATTTTGCGCCGGCACGCATGGATGATGCCCTGACGGTGACGGCCCAGATAAAATCCCTGGGGCGGGCATCACTGGTGTTCCATCAGGAAGTGCGCCGCGGGAACACGGCTCTCACTACCGGCATTATCGACATCGCCTGCGTTCGTCGCTCCGACATGAAACCCCGCGCCCTGCCCGAACGGCTGGTGACCTTATTGAAATCACGTTACGGAAATACGCCATGAGTAACGCCCCCGACATGTCGATCTGGCATCTCATCAGCCATGCCAGTCTGATTGTTCAGTTTGTGATGCTGGTGCTGGTTGCTGCCTCTGTTCATTCCTGGACCATCATTTTCCAGCGCCGCTCGCTCTACGCCCGGGCAAAAGCACAGGCCGACAAATTTGACGAGCAGTTCTGGTCCGGCGGCGATCTGCATGCTTTTTATACCAAGCTGAATCGCCATCCCGACCTGCAGGGCCAGGAAAACATTTTCCGCTCCGGCTTCAAGGAATTTTTGCGCCTGCGTGAAAAAGGGGCAGACCCGGATGCCGTGATGCAGGGGCTGTCGCGTGCCATGCGCATTGCCCTTACC
>Ga0073914_10000089_pt1 | contig 16395 bp, 14 predicted proteins | sample GWRWT4_30Apr14_FD_71481 | JGI IMG/M metagenome (GOLD analysis project Ga0073914, IMG submission 71481) | Sand microcosm microbial communities from a hyporheic zone in Columbia River, Washington, USA - GW-RW T4_30-Apr-14 | ecosystem: Engineered > Artificial ecosystem > Sand microcosm >... | reverse complement strand
TGAAGCGTATTTCCAGCAGTTTCTTGTCGCCGAACAGCGACATGTTGTTGGCACTGGCCAGCAATTCGTTCCAGTCGGCACCGCGCTCGGCATGGTGCAGTTCGCGTTCGCTGTAACCTTGCGTGCGTGCCGCTTTGCGCAGCGTGTCGGTCGCTTCCTGCTGCAGCAGTATCTCGTCGCCAAACACCACATAGATCGGGCGCAGCGGCTCGGTCACATGGCGGGGCAACTGGTCTGCACGCAGTTTCATGGAGTGCTTGCCGCTTTTGTGGCGGGAGTTGTATCCGGCGCGCTACCGGCAGCAGGTGTTGCAGCAGGTGTTACTGGTGCCGTGCTTTCTTCCGCTTTGAGTATCGGCTGCGGCGGTGTTTTCATGGCCGCAAGCTGGCGTACGATCTGCTGCGTCGCATCAATGCGCAGCTCATGCACCAGGGTGTCTTCTTCCGTGCTTTTGCCGACAATATTCGTGGTGCTGTACTGGTAGCTCCGACGCAGGATCAGCGACTGCCGGGGGCCGATGGCAAGCCCTTCCGTGTCGCTGACACGGAATTCCACGGTGTAAGTCAGCGTGTACTCGGCCGCCTTGGCGCTGCTGTCCACGGTCGAGGTCTGGCGTGTCAGGTTTTCACTCAGCACATCCAGCAACACATCACCGCCTTCCGGAATGATGTTGCTGCGCGTCAGTGCCAAACGCATTTCCGTGGTGAAGTCATGGCTGTTGGCGGGTGTGCGCAGCGTGATTTCATGCAGGAAAGCCGGGGGCTGGTAATTGCCGCGCAAATGAAAGCCGCAGGCAGACAGCAGGAGGCAGCCAAGGGCAACGATGCCGGTGCGCAGCATGTGACTCGCGTTTTTCTTTCCCGCCTGACGGAACATGATTTCTTCTTTCACAGCGTTACCTGTTTGTTAAGCACGGACATCACACGACGATGTTGACCAGCTTGCCCTTGACCACGATCACCTTCTTTGGGGTCTTGCCTTCCATGAAGCGGATGGCGTCGGCATTGGCCAGGGCAGCCGTTTCAATGGCAGTGTTGTCGGCACTGGCCGCCACGGTGACCTTGCCACGCAGCTTGCCGTTCACCTGCACCACGATGTCGATCTTGTCCTGGGTCAGTGCGGATTCGTCATGCACGGGCCAAGCTTCACTGTCGAGCTCGCGAATGTCGCGTGCCAGCAGCTTGCCCAGTACCGGTGTCAGTTCCTGCCACAGCGCATGACCAATATGCGGCGTGATGGGATAAAGCAGCTTGATCAGCACTTCCAGCACTTCGGCGCTGGCGCGCAGGAACTGCTGGCTGATACCGGCATTGATGGCTTCATCGCTGTCTGCCGGCAATTCAAATTCGAATTTTTCGCTCTCCAGCAGGTTCAGCAATTTCATGCCGGCCGACACTACCGTATTGAACTGGTTGCGGCTGTAATCGTTGTTGGCCTGTTTGAGAATGCTGTGTAACTCGAAACGTATGGACTGCAGGCGCTTGCTGTTGCTGCTGGCAGTGGCGGTATCAGCAGCCGTTTTCGCCAGCGTGGCATCAGCACGCTGGGCAAAGCTGGCCGCGTATTTCCAGAGGCGGCGCAGGAAGCGGCTGGAGCCTTCAACGCCGGCATCACTCCATTCCAGCGACGCATCGGGTGGTGCGGCGAACATGGTGAAGAGACGCGCGGTGTCGGCACCGTATTCCTTGATGATGTATTCCGGGTCGACGCCGTTGTTTTTCGACTTGGACATCTTTTCTATGCCGCGCATATCGACGGGCTGTCCATCACTTTTCAGTTTTGCACCAATCATTCGATGCTTTTCATCGTAATCAATATCAAGGTCTGCAAGGTTGTACCAAGTTTCTTTCCCTACGGGCCCTCGAGAGAATGTTTCGGCAACCACCATGCCCTGGGTCAGCAGTTTTTTGAAAGGTTCATCGCCCTGCACCAGACCTTCATCGCGCATCAGCTTGTGGAAAAAGCGCGCGTAGAGCAGATGCAGAATGGCGTGTTCGATGCCGCCGATATACTGATCCACCGGCAGCCAGTATTTGGCGGCTTCTTTATCAACCAGACCCGTCGTGGATTTGGGCGAGGCGTAACGCGTGTAATACCAGGACGACTCCACAAAAGTGTCCATGGTGTCAGTTTCGCGTTTGGCCGCGCCACCGCATTTCGGGCAAGTGGTTTCATAAAACGAAGGCATGCGTGCCAGCGGCGAACCGGCTCCGTCCGGCACCACATCTTCCGGTAATACCACGGGCAGGTCTTTTTCCGGTACGGGTACATCACCGCAGTTGGTGCAGTGGATGATGGGGATAGGGCAGCCCCAGTAGCGCTGGCGTGAGATGCCCCAGTCGCGCAGGCGGAACTGGGTTTTGCGTGCTCCGTGTTGCGTGGCTTCGAGGTCGGCCACGATGGCGTCGAAGGCAGCAGTGAATTCCAGTCCGTCGTATTTGCCGGAGTTGATCGTGATCAGGCCGTTCTTGTCGCCATACCAGTCATTCCAGCGTGTGCTGATGAAGTCGCTGCCGCCGTTGGCGGGCTGGTAAACCTGGATGATCGGCAGCGAATATTTGTTGGCGAATTCCAAGTCACGCTCGTCATGGGAAGGGACGGCCATGACGGCGCCTTCGCCATAACCCCAGAGCACATAGTTGGCGATAAAGACGGGCAGTTTTTTGCCGTTGAGGGGATGTACGACAAACTGGCCTGTAGCCATGCCTTTCTTTTCCATGGTCGCCACGTCGGCTTCTGCCACGGAACCACCCTTGCACTCAGCAATGAAGGCCGCGAGTGCAGGATTTTTTTCGGCTGCGCGAGTGGCCAGCGGATGTTCGGCGGCAACGGCGACATAGGTGGCTCCCATCAGCGTATCGGGGCGGGTTGAGTAAACTTTCAACTGGCCTGCTGCACCTATGCTGGCTTCGTCGTAATCGAAAACGATGTCGGCACCGAAACTTTTGCCGATCCAGTTGCGCTGCATGGTTTTGACCTGCTCCGGCCAGCCGTCAAGCTGGTCGAGATCCGTCAGCAGTTCTTCCGCGTATTTTGTGATGGCGAAGTAGTACATGGGGATTTCGCGCTTTTCGACCAGTGCGCCGGAGCGCCAGCCGCGCCCGTCAATCACCTGCTCGTTGGCAAGCACGGTCTGGTCGACCGGGTCCCAGTTCACCACGCCGGATTTCTTGTAGATCACGCCCTTTTCAAACAGGCGCGTGAACAGCCACTGCTCCCAGCGGTAATAGGCCGGTGTGCAGGTGGTGACTTCACGATCCCAGTCGACAGCCAGCCCCAGTGATTTCAGCTGCGACTTCATGTAGGCGATGTTCGAGTACGTCCATGCGGCCGGTGCCACCTTGTTTTTCATCGCGGCGTTTTCTGCCGGCAAGCCGAAGGCATCCCAGCCCATGGGTTGCAGCACGTTTTTGCCCTGCATGCGCTGGAAACGCGCGATCACGTCGCCGATCGTGTAATTGCGCACATGGCCCATGTGCAGCTTGCCGCTGGGATAGGGAAACATGGACAGGCAGAAGAATTTTTCCTGACCAGGCTTCTCGGTAGCGGTAAAGGCGCCGGAGTTTTCCCATTCGTTCTGGGCGGCTTGTTCGATCTCTTGCGGGCGATAGTGTTCGTGCATGGCAGCTGGCTTTGTCTGATCCGGAATCGGCAAAAAACGTGGAAAATCAAGGGGTGTGAGCATACCCTACCGGCCGATACGAGGCCATGGACAGGACTTCCCCATGACGATTTATGTGTTCCTGCGCAGTCTGTTGTCGCCACCCGCCCTGCACATCCTGTTGCTGCTTGCGGGGTTGGCTTGCCTGCACTGGCAATGGCGCTGGTGGGGGCGTGGCCTTGTCGTGCTCAGTCTGGGCAGTCTGTGGTTCATGGCCACGCCGTGGGGGGCATCGGTGCTGGCACAAGGCCTGGAACGCTATCCGGCATTGCCGCTCTCCGGTGAGCTGGCGGCCCGGCACTGGCAGGCGATTGTCGTGCTCGGTGCCGGACGTGATTATGCGGCGCCCGAATACGGTGGTCAGGACATTCCCAATCCCTGGGCGGCCAGCCGCCTGCGCTATGCCGCACTGCTGTATCGTCAGAACGGGTTGCCGATTGCGGTGAGTGGCGGTGTCGGGGCCAGTGAAAGCGCGAGCGAGACAGTGCCCGAGGCAGCCGTCATGGCCGAGAGTCTGGTGCGGGATCATGTGGTGAATGTGCGCTGGCAGGAAAGTGCCAGTGCCACCACCTGGGAAAATGCCGTGAAAACGCGGGCGTTGCTGCATGCGGCCGGCGTGGACCGCATTGTGCTGGTGACGCAGGCGTTGCACATGCCGCGTGCGGTGCTGGCGTTTCGTCAGGCCGGTTTCACCGTGTTGCCGGCACCGGTTGATTTTGAAACCGACAATGCCCGGCTGCCGTGGTTGCTGCGCCTGGCGCCACGGGCGGAGCGCCTGCTGTTTTCGGCGCAAGCCTGTCATGAGTACGCCGGGCTACTGGCGTATCGGGTGCGTATTTTTCTGAACGGGCGAAGCTTGTGATTCAGCGCAGCTCGTTGCGCAAGCAGTCTTCCAGCGTACGCGAGCGAAAGCGGAATCCGGCCGCCAGCAGGCGGCTGGGCAGGGCGCGCTGGCTGCCCAGCATCAGCGTGCTCATTTCACCCATGGCGAGCTTCAATACGGCAGCGGGAATCGGCAGCAGCGCCGGCCGGTTCAGGGCGTGCGCTACCGTGGCCGTGAATTCCGCATTGCTGACGGGCTTGGGCGCGGTGACGTTGAATATCCCCGACTGGCTGTCATCGCTGAGCAAGGCGCGCACCACATTCACGTAATCCCCCAGGGCAATCCACGACAGCCATTGCTCGCCTGAGCCCAGACGGCCGCCCAGACCGAGACCAAAGATCGGCAGCAGGCGTTTCAGCATGCCGCCACTTTGCCCCAGCACGACACCGCTGCGCAGGATGCAGAGGCGAATACCCAGTGTCTCAACCGCCTGCGCGGCGCTTTCCCAGTCCTGACACAGGGTATGCGTGAACTCCCGGGCTGGGCTTGCCGGACTTTCCTCTTCCAGCAGGGTATTGCCCTGGTCGCCGTACCAGCCGGTGGCTGACCCCGAAATCATGACCCGAGGACGTTGCTCGCGGCGGCGCAGCACGTTCACCAGCTCTTCGGTCAGGGTGACGCGGCTGGCGTGCAATTGCTGTTTGCGGCCAGCCGTCCAGGGACGGTCGGCAATGCCGGCACCGGCCAGGTTGATCACGGCATCCAGCGTTGTGCGGCTATCAAGCTCGGTCAGGCTGCGAATGGCGCTGACGCGCGAACCATAGGCGCGGAGCACTTTGGCGGGGTCTCGGGTGAGCAGGGTGAGCTGGTGGCCGTCGATCAGGAGTTGCGGGCAGAGCGCGCTGCCGATAAAGCCGGTGCCGCCGGTAATGAGGATATGCATAGGGCTGCTGCTGGGCTTGAAGTGGCGGCAGTGTAAAAGGCTGGTGGCGATCCCGGAAGGGTCGTGATAGTTCGCGCTTGTTATAACATAACATTTCATCCAGTATTCACTCCTCGCGGTTGGCCCCAGCGCCGCCCTATGCCTCCAGCCACCATTGCCCGGGATTACGCCATGAACCGTCTGCCTGTCACTGTCCTGTCCGGGTTTCTGGGCGCCGGCAAGACGACCTTGCTCAACCACATCCTGCGCAATCGCGAAGGCCGGCGAGTGGCGGTGATCGTCAACGACATGAGCGAGGTCAATATCGATGCCCAGCTGGTGCATGACGAAGTTACGCTGACGCGCGGTGAAGAAAAGCTGGTGGAATTTTCCAACGGCTGCATCTGCTGCACCCTGCGCGAGGATTTGCTGAAAGAAGTGGGCGAGCTGGCGCGCTCGGGGCGTTTTGATTATCTGGTGATTGAGTCCACCGGCATTGCCGAGCCCATGCCGGTGGCCGAGACGTTTACGTTCCGTGATGAAAACGGCGTGTCGCTGTCGGATGTGGCCAGGCTCGATACCCTGGTCACGGTGGTGGATGCCGTGAATTTTCCGGAAGCGTATTTTGCCGCAAGGCCCCTGCACGAAACGGGTGAGTCCCTGGGCGAGGATGACGAGCGCACGGTGACGGACCTGCTGATCGAGCAGGTGGAGTTTGCCGATGTCATTCTGGTGAGCAAAACCGATCTGGTGGAAAGCGCGGATGTGGATGCGCTCGAAGCCGTGCTGAGAACACTGAATACGGAGGCGCGCATTGTCAGGGCCAGCAAGGGAGTGGTTAGCCTTGATCAGGTACTGGATACAAAGCTGTTTGATTTTGACAAGGCACAGCAGGCACCGGGCTGGTTGCGGGAAATGCGTGGCGAGCACCTTCCCGAATCGGAGGAATACGGACTTGCCTCGTTTGTGTATCGCGCGCGTCGCCCTTTTCATCCGCAACGTTTCTGGAACTTTCTCTACCAGCCCTGGCAAAACGGCAGGCTGGTGCGCAGCAAGGGGTATTTCTGGCTGGCCACGCGACCGGCACTGGCCGGTGTGATGTCGCAGGCCGGCGGTATTTTGCACCATGGTGTTGCAGGTCACTGGTGGGTGGCGATGGAAGACGAAGCCTGGCCCGACGATGCGGAAAGCCGTGAACGCATCATGGCAAAGTGGGACCCGGAAACGGGTGATTGCCGGCAGGAGCTGGTGTTCATCGGACAGAAAGTGGATGCGCACCGGATGCGCGCGGAACTGGCCGCCTGTCTGCTGAGCGACCGTGAAATGGCGCTGGGTGCCGAGGGCTGGCAGGCTCTGTCCGATCCTTTCCCGGCCTGGGAGTGACGCAGGAAAGTGCGGTGACACTCGCGCCCGCACCATCTCTTCTGCTGCACCCGTGTTTCCTGCGGTTCGCAGCGATAGCTGAAGCCCGTACACTCCGGGCATCTTCTCGGGAGTGCTTTTGAATGGCCGTTGTTCGTGCAGTATCGCGTGCCGTCCCCCTCAACATCATCACCGGTTTTCTCGGCGCGGGTAAAACCACGGCCATACGTCATCTGCTGGAGCATGGCCGCGAGGGCGAGCGCTGGGCCGTGCTGGTCAACGAGTTCGGCAAGATCGGCATTGACCAGGCCGTACTGGGCGCGGATGAAAACAATGCCGCCAGCATCAGGGAAATCACGGTCAGGGAAGTCCCCGGCGGCTGCCTCTGCTGCACCAACCATCTGCCCCTGCAGGTAGCACTTTCGCAATTGCTCACCCGGGCCATGCCGGCACGGGTGCTGATCGAGCCTACCGGGCTTGGCCATCCGGCACGCTTGCTGGATGCCTTGCGGGAGCCGCACTGGCGCGAGGCACTGGATGTGCGGGCAACACTGACGCTGGTGGATGCGCGTGAGCTCGCCGACTCGCGTGTGCGGGCCCATGAAACGTTCAGGGCCCAGATCGAAGCGGCCGACGTGCTGGTCTTCAGTAAGAACGATGCCCTGAACGATAACGAGCGGCAGCAGGCCCGCGAGTTTGCTGCCGGCCTGATCCCGCCCAAAGCGCATCTGCATTTCATGGAAGGCGGGAAAGTGCCAAGGGAGTGGCTGGATCTGCCGGCTCGATCACAGCCGCTGCGCCGCTCCTTGTTGCATGTGCCGCCCGCAGTGTACGAGCTGGCCGCGCCTGAAAGCATCGAGCCACCGTATCACTACAGCGAGCGGGTCGCGGATGTGGCGCTGGCGGGTTGGGTGATGCCACGGGAGTGGGTGTTTGCCCACGATGCCTTGCTGAGCGTGCTGTTCGGCATTCATGACGCATTGCGCGTGAAAGGCGTTTTTCATACCGACAAGGGCTGGATATTTTTTAACGCCACCCGCCACGAAACCGCAGTCAACAGTGAGTTGTCACGCAGTGACAGCCGTCTTGAAGTCATCTCGTCACAGGAGCGGGACTGGCCCGCGCTGGAGGCGGCTTTGCTGGCCTGCAAGATTTCGTCATGCCGGTGACGCGCTAAGCCTGCCGCCGCTGCAGCGAGTGGCAGGTTTTCCTCCGCGCTCATCCTTGGGTAAAGAATCTCCCACCATTCGGTTACCGGACGCGCTTGCTTTCATGAAATGACACACCCTCGTGCTACAAACGGCCCTCCCTGCTAACAAAGCAGTCCACAAAACAAACCTTCCATGCTGCCCCCGTCTGCTAAAAAGTAAGGGCTTTCCAAGCAGATAACCCATGCAGATAACCCGAGCAGAGATGCTTAAAGGAGATTGACATGAACACGGACATTATCGAAGGCAAGTGGAAACAGATCGTTGGCAAGGCAAAGACAGCCTGGGGCGACCTGACGGACGATGACCTGAAAAAGGCCGAAGGCGGCAAGGACCAACTGGTTGGCGTGATTCAGGAGCGTTACGGCAAGACCAAAGACGATGCCAGCAAGGCTGTCGACGGTTTTCTCGAGAAGAACAAGTTCTGAATGATGTTGGTTCTTCCCGGAAAAGGCTGATGCGTTTTTACGCAGACAGTTGATATAAAAATGGCCCGAAAGGGCCATTTTTATATTCGATGCATTACGGGTGGTTCACGAATCTAAATCTAAAGAGGGAGTGGCAACACCTTTCCGGCGCATGCCGGTCACCAGCAGCAGACCGCAAAGAAAGAGGACCGGTGTGTTGCCCAGCACGACATAAGGCGTCATGCCATGGCGTGCATTGACGTTGGCACGCAGCACCAGCCGCTTGAATTGCGGTGCATGCTCCCTGACCTGGCCATTGCTGTCGATGATGGCGGAAATGCCGTTGTTGGTCGCACGAATGACTTCACGACCGGTTTCCTTTGCCCGCATGCGCACCATTTCAAAATGCTGGTGCGGGCCGATGGAACCGCCAAACCAGCCATCATTGGAAATGGTCGTGAGCACATCACTTTGCCCGGCAATCTTGCGCACGAGGTCGGGATAGGCAATCTCGTAGCAGATCATCGGGCCCAGTTTCAGTTTCTGCACTTCAAGCGGCGCCTGGTGGGGACCACCGGCGGTAAAGCTGGTCATGGGCATGTCGAAAAAGGGAATCGTGCCGCGCAACCAGGCCTCCAGCGGAATGTATTCGCCAAAGGGCACCAGACGCTGCTTGTAGTACAAACCGCTGCCTTCACCTTCGGCAAGAATGCTGTTGTAGATGCGGAATTCCTGCTGGTGCTCATTCACCTCCATGAAGGGAATGCCGGTGACAAAAGCAGAGTGGCCGATGAGCGCGTTTTCCTGCATCTCCGTCAGTGCATCAAGGGCTTCGTGATAGAACATGGGAATGGCGGCTTCCGGCCAGATCACGAGATCCCGGCCCCATTCGTTTCTGGACAGCTCGCGATAAATGTCTACCGTCTTGTCGCGCCATTCCAGCTGCCACTTTGATTCTTGCGGAATATTGCCCTGCACAATGCTGACCGACAGGCTCTCGCCCGTGGGCGAGGTCCACGGCACATATTGAAGGCCGGCACCTGCCAGCCAGAGCAGCACCGCTGTTGCCAGTGCGGGCCATGCTTTTTTGTCGGCGAGCGCACGGAAAATGGCCTGCGCGGAAAAGACGGCAATCAGGCTGACACCAAACACACCCAGCACCGGCGCATAGGCGGCGAGCGGCGTGTCGATGAACGCATAACCGGTGAAGAGCCAGGGAAATCCCGTCAGTACCCAGGAGCGCAGCCATTCGCCCAGCACCCAGAGCGCAGGCAGGGTGAGCAGTGCGGCGCGGTCAAGACGAAAGCGTGCGTAAACAAAAGCCATCAGGGCAAAAAAAAGCGCCATGACGGCGGCCACGCTGGCCACCATGGGAATGGCCAGCCACGGTGGCGTGTAGCCGTAATCATGGACCGATACGTACAGCCATGAAGCACCATAGGCCCAGAGTCCGAAGCCGTGGCAAAAGCCCAGCCAGGCACTGCGTCGCGGGCTGTGGCCGCGCAGCAGTTCACCCGCAAGGCCGATGGTGACCAGGGCCACAGGCCACAGCCCGAACGGTGCGAAACAGAAAGGCGTCACTGCACCCAGTGCCAGCATGAGCAGCGGTAGCAAGCGGTGGGCACGGGTTTTTTCAAGAAGCTGGGCAATGGCGGGCATGGGAAGTGTGCATCAGGACGTGGCCGGTCGAGCGGCGTTGGGCCGCTCACTCCGGCAAAGGGATGTCAGTTTTTCTTTTCCACCTTGAGCAGGCGGATCGCACGGGAGTCGGCAGCCAGCACCGTGAAGTTCCACTTGCCGATGGCAATGTTTTCATCGCGCTCCGGCATGCGCTCGAAGGCATTCATGACAATGCCGCCGATGGTGTCGAAATCGTCGTTGCTGAAGCCGGTGTCGAAATACTCGTTGAACTCGGCAATCGGCGTAATCGCCTTGACGGTGAATTCGCCCTGGGCGATTTCGTGGATCAGCACGTCTTCATCGTTTTCAAGATCGTGCTCGTCATCAATCTCGCCCACGATCTGTTCCAGCGCATCTTCCATGGTGACCAAGCCGGCAATGCCGCCGTACTCGTTCACCACGATCGCCATGTGATTGCGCTTGGCACGGAACTCTTTCAGCAGCCTGTCCAGATGCGTGGATTCCGGAATGAAAAAGGCGGGACGCAGATAGTCCTTGAGGTTGAAGCTTTCGGTGCGCTGGTCGCGCAGCAGCTTGAGGAGATCCTTGGCGAAAATGATGCCGATGACTTCATCGGAATTGTCGGCATCCAGCACCGGAAAGCGTGAATGGGCCGATTCAATAAGGACGGGCAGGAACTCGCGCGGTTCCATGTTGGCGCGTACGGCCACCATTTGCGCACGCGGGATCATGATTTCACGGACCTGACGTTCGGATACCTGCAGCGTGGCCTCGATGATGCGCAGGGCATCCGGGTCCAGCAGTCCGCGTTCGCCGGCATTCTGTATCAGCTCTGCCAGGTCCTCGCGGCTTTGCGGTTCGCCACTCAAAGCCTGTGCCAGCCGGCTTAACCAGGATTTATGGTTGTCGCCCGACGATCGCCCCTCGCTCATGATGTTTCCCTTGTCTCTTTTTCTTCATCCGCATCGTACGGATTGCTGATGCCCAATTGCTGCAGGGCAGAAATTTCCATGGCTTCCATGGCCTCGGCTTCGTCGTCATCGACATGATCAAAGCCGAGCAGGTGCAGGACGCCATGTATGGTGAGGTGTGCCCAGTGCTCGTGCACCCCTTTGCCGTGCTCGGCGGCTTCTGCCTCCACCACCGGCAGGCAGATCACCAGGTCGCCGAGCGGCAGTACATCGAGCTGCTCGCGCAAGAAATCCGGGAGCTCGCTGGGGAAGGACAGCACGTTGGTGGGGCGGTCTTTGTCCCGGTATTCGTGATTCAGCTGGCGGCTTTCGTCGGCATCCACCACACGGACCGTGATTTCCACGGCCTGCCTGAACACGGCGCTGTCGCCGGCCTGCGTCAGTGCGATATCAGCCCACTGCCTGAAGTTCTCTTCGCCCGGGAGGTTTGCCGACTCCAGCGCGATCTGCAGGTCAATGAGGGTAGTAGAAGCAGATTGCATGCCGGTTACCCTGCTTCGCTGCTGTCGCTGGCGCGTGTTGCCGGGCGTTTGCGAGTTTTTTTCGTCTCGGCGGCCGGTGTTTTGGCCGCGTCAAACGCTTCATAGGCTTCGACGATGACCTGTACCAGGCGGTGACGCACCACGTCGCGTGAGGTGAAGCGCGTGATGTGTATGCCCTTTACCTGGTCGAGCACGGTCAGCGCATGGGCGAGACCGGATTGCTGGCCTTTGGGCAAGTCGACCTGTGTGGGATCACCGGTAATCACGGCCTTGGAGCCAAACCCCAGGCGCGTGAGGAACATCTTCATCTGTTCCGGTGTGGTGTTCTGGCCTTCGTCCAGAATGATGAAGGCGTTGTTCAGTGTGCGCCCGCGCATATAGGCCAGCGGTGCGATTTCGATAACCTGCTTTTCAATCAGTTTCGCCACGCGCTCGAAGCCCAGCATTTCGTAGAGGGCATCGTAGAGCGGGCGCAGGTAGGGATTGATTTTTTCGCTGAGGTCGCCAGGCAGGAAGCCGAGTTTTTCACCGGCTTCAACCGCCGGGCGCACCAGCATGATGCGGCGGATTTCATCCTTTTCCAGCAGGTGCACGGCAGCGGCTACGGCGAGATAGGTCTTGCCGGTTCCGGCTGGCCCCACGCCAAAGCTGATGTCATTGGTGAGCAGGGCATTCACGTAGTTTTTCTGGTTCACGCCACGAGGCTTTACTGCGCCGCGGCGCGTCAGCATGTCGGTATCGCCATCCGACGGCACCACATGCAGGTGGGGCGCATCCTCCAGCGTGGAGAGCAGCAGGTGGACGGCTTCGATATCCAGGTGATCTCGGTTGCCGGTTTCGGCGTAGAGCGTTTCCAGCACATTGACGGCACTGTTCACCGGGCTGGCCGGGCCTTCCACGCGAAAACCGTTGCCACGGCTGTGAATCATCACCCCAAGGCGTTGCTCGATGAGTTTGATGTGCTCGTGGAATTGCCCGCAAAGCTCGCTAAGGCGGCGGGTATCGTTAGGCTCCAGCGTTAGCTGGCGGCGTGAAGCGGCACTGCTGTTCAAGCGGAAAGTGGCTCGTAAATCCGGGCGGCCAGAATACCCCAAAGGGCAAGGGGCGTCAGCAGTAAGGATGGTCCTTGCTCGTCTGCAATGGCCATCCGCGACTGGCATGAGGGATTGTCAGGCAGTTGCAGGACTTCACGGCAGCTCCTGTGCTATTGATAAGGTCGTCGAGTGACCAGCTGGTCTTTGGCCGAGCCATCATAAAAACAAGCATGACAGGACGTCATTCCCCTCAATGAAGGAAACGAAGGAGCCGCCATGCTCACCACCCTGCATCAGGTATCCCGTCCCGCCTATCCGCTCAGCTGGCAGGCCCGTGCGTTCAATCTTGCCCTGATGGTGTCGGTCAAGCCGTTGCTGGAGCTGACACCGGTCAACCCCCTTACCATGCGTGTGATTGATCGTGCCTACGGCCTGGCCGGCGCACTGATGCAGCGTCTGCCGGCTTTTGTCTCGGTGGAGTCTGCCCACTTCGGCCATTTTGACGGTGAATGGTTGCGCGCGGGTGAGGGCCTGCATGAAGACCGCGTCATGCTGTATCTGCACGGGGGCGGCTACTGCTTCAGCTCGGCACAGGCCCACCGGCCGCTGACCTGGCGTCTGTCGCGCATGGCGCGACGGCCGGTGCTGGCCATCAATTACCGGCAGGGCATTGATCATGATTTCGAGCATTGTCGTGATGATGCGCTGGCGGCCTACCGGCACTTGCTGGAACGTGGCTATCAGCCGGAAAACATTCTGCTGGCAGGCGACTCGGCCGGTGGCCATCTCACCCTGATCACCCTGCAGGCGCTGCGCGATGCCGGCTTGCCCTTGCCGCGCGCGGCACTGTGTTTCTCGCCCTGGACGGATTTGTCCTGTGAAGGAGCGTCCTACCGGCGCAACCGTTTTCGCGATCCCATGTTTTCGGCACGTGCGGTATCGGATCTGGCGCGCTATTACGTGCGCCACCGGGATCATTACCACCCGCTCGTTTCCCCCTTGCACGGCGATTTTTCCGGTTTGCCGCCCCTGATGATCATGGCGGGCTCGACGGAAGTGCTGCGTGACGATTCACGGCGCGTGGCCCAGCGTGCGCACGATCATGGCGTGCAGGTGTTGTATGAGGAGTGGCGCGGCATGCCGCATGTGTTCCAGCTGTTTGCGTTCTGGCTGCCCGAAGCAAAAATGGCTTATCGCCACATGGCCAAGTTTGTGAGTGCCGTGGAGAAGGGCCGGGCACTGGAAAAGAACGCGGCATAAAACGGATACCACGCGTGGCCGCCGGTGCGGCACAAAACTCCATTTCACTTCTTCATGCCGCCCTGGCTTCGTCTGTCTGCCCGGGCAACTTCTCTGCTTTTTGCTTGTCCCATCCGCTCATGCCGGAGTCTTGTGTTCGCCAGCGTACGGACGGCCCGGACAGAAGGGCTCATGGTGGGTTTCTGCTCGCCTGGGATTTGCCTGATCCAGCGGCTCAGGCAAAAAAGTGATGCCAGAATCATTCACGGCGCATTAACAGCGCATACGGAAAAAATCATGACAACCATCATCGCCGGCAGGTTTATGCAGAACAGTGATGCGACCGCAACGATGGCGGCGCTGATGAAGTCGGGATTCACCGCAGACCGGATCAGCTCTTTTTTTGTCAATCCTCCCGGGCAACACGACAGCTATCCGATTGGTGGTGATGAAAACGAATCAGCCGGTACGGAAACGGCGGGTACAGGCGCCGTGTACGGTGCCGCAGGTGGCGGCGGGGTAGGGATTGTCGTTGGCCTGGTGACGGCGCCTGTGCTGGGGCCGGCAGCGGTTGTCGCTGGTGCAGCAGCGGGTAGCTATGTCGGGGCACTGGTGGGCGCGCTCAATACCATGAAGACGGGTGATGCCACGATCAGTGAAGCGACGTCGGCGCTGGAGTCTGCCGTACCCGCGCCATCGGTAGCGGCACCGTCATCGTCCGGACAGAGGAAGTCAGGGACGCTGGTCGCTGTTGCCGCCGTAACGGCAGCAGAGGAAGACCGCGCGCTTCAGGTGATGCGAACGGTTCACGCAGTCGATATCGAACGGGCCGAAGGCACCATCAGTGAAGGTGAGTGGACGGACTTCGACCCCTTGACCCTCGTCGACTTGATTCCGCATTAATGATTTCTCAACAATAAATTACGACAACACTACGATGCTTTCTGCAAATCGGGCTGATACCCGATATGTCATGGTTGACACTGGCGGCAGTCAACCATTCTGAGCGCTACACGTTTAATCTGTATCACCAGAAGGAGTAGCCATCATGAAACGTTTTCTTTGCACAATCGCTCTTGCTGTTGCCGCGACGCCGGTTTTGGCGACAGATGTCGGCGTTTCGGTCAGCGTTGGCCAGCCAGGTTTCTATGGCACCATCGATATCGGAAATTATCCGCGCCCGCAGGTGATTTATGCGCAGCCGGTCGTGATTCAGCCCGTGCCGGTGGGCGTCGTCATGCAGCCCCTCTATCTGCACGTGCCACCTGGTCATGCCAAAAAATGGAGCAAGCACTGTGGTGCCTATAACGCCTGCGGTCGCCCGATCTATTTTGTCCGGGATGACTGGTACAACAATACCTATGTGCCACAATACCGTGAAAGGCACGGGCATGACGACGATCATGGCGGTCATGGCAAGGGCAAGGGCAAGGGCAAGGGGCATGGCAAAGGCCATCACTGATTTTTTATCTGGGGGCCTGTCATCAAGCGCCGTATAAAAACAAAGGCCCGGCACATTTCAAGTGTGCCGGGCCTTTGTTTTTGCCGGGTTTGTCCGGATGAAGCGGGTTTCAGTTTTCTGCCCACAGCGGTGCAGTAGCACACAGGGCGTTGATGCTGATGGCTTTGGTGATTTCCACGTCAACAAATTTCCCGATCAGGCTTTCATCCTCGCAGGGGAAGTGTACCCAGCGCGTGTTCTCTGCAATGCCGATCAGGTGCCCGGGCATGCGCTCGGATTTCCGGTCCACCAGCAGGCGCTGCTGCGAGCCGATCATGGCATCGGTCTTGCGGCCGGTGTTGCGCGCGATCTGGTCTTTCAGGATGTGCAGGCGCTGTTTTTTCACGTCGTCCGGGGTGTCGTCCGGCAATTCGGCAGCTGGTGTGCCGGGGCGTTTGGAGTAAATGAAGCTGTAGGAATGGTCGTAATCCACGGCCGCGATCAGGTTCATGGTGTCCATGAAGTCCTGATCGGTTTCGCCGGGAAAGCCGATGATGAAGTCGGAGGAAATATGGATGTCGGGGCGCACGGCTTTCAGCTTGGCAATGCGTTCCAGATAATCGGCCGCCGTGTGATTGCGTTTCATGCCGGCGAGTATCGCGTTGCTGCCGGATTGCACGGGCAGGTGCAGGTGCGACACCAGCTTGGGGGTGTCGGCATAGACGGCAATCAGCTCGTCACTGAACTCCAGCGGGTGCGAGGTGGTGTAGCGAATGCGGTCTACGCCGGGAATTTCCGCGACATGGCGCAGGAGGTCGGCAAAGGAGCAAATCGTGCCGTCGTGACTGCTCGTATGAAAAGCTCCGCGATAGCCGTTCACGTTCTGCCCGAGCAGCGTGACTTCGCGTACGCCCTTGCCGGCGAGCACGGCGATTTCTGCAATCACATCATCAAAGGGGCGTGATATTTCTTCGCCGCGTGTGTAAGGCACCACGCAGAAACTGCAGTACTTCGAGCAGCCTTCCATGATGGAGACAAAAGCCTTGTAGCCCTCGACACGGGGCTCGGGCAGGAAATCGAATTTCTCATTTTCCGGAAAACTCACGTCCACCATGGTGATTTTCCGGCTATCGCGCGCGTTCAGCATCTGCGGCAGGCGATGCAGGGTTTGCGGCCCGAACACCAGATCCACATAGGGCGCGCG
>Ga0073914_10000086_pt1 | contig 16527 bp, 14 predicted proteins | sample GWRWT4_30Apr14_FD_71481 | JGI IMG/M metagenome (GOLD analysis project Ga0073914, IMG submission 71481) | Sand microcosm microbial communities from a hyporheic zone in Columbia River, Washington, USA - GW-RW T4_30-Apr-14 | ecosystem: Engineered > Artificial ecosystem > Sand microcosm >... | reverse complement strand
TCGCGCAAGCGCATCTGGCGGGCGATTTCGTCGGCCGCTTCCAGGTTGGTGCGGGTGGCGGTTTCCTCGATGTCGCTGCCACGGGTGGCGCGCGCCGAGTTCACGTCCACCGAGACCAAAGCTTCGGTGTGGTCGATCACGATGGCGCCGCCGGAAGGCAGGTTCACCGTGCGGCTGAAGGCCGTTTCGATCTGGTGTTCGATCTGGAAACGCGAAAACAGCGGGGCATCGTCACGGTAGCGCTTCACGCGGTTGGCCGTGTCGGGCATGACGTGCAGCATGAACTGCTTGGCCTGCTCGTAGATGTCGTCCGTGTCGATCAGGATTTCGCCGATGTCGGAGGTGAAGTAATCGCGGATGGCGCGGATCACCAATGACGATTCCTGATAAATCAGGAAGGCGCCCTTGCCCGTGCCGGAGGCCTCGTCGATGGCCGTCCACAGCTTGAGCATGTAGTTCAAGTCCCACTGCAGCTCGGCGGCGGTGCGGCCGATGCCAGCGGTGCGGGCGATCAGGCTCATACCCTTGGGGTATTCGAGCTGATCCATGGCCTCTTTGAGCTCTTCGCGGTCATCGCCCTCGATGCGACGGCTGACGCCACCACCACGGGGGTTGTTGGGCATCAGCACCAAATAACGGCCGGCCAGTGACACGAACGTGGTCAGGGCCGCGCCCTTGTTGCCGCGCTCTTCTTTTTCGACCTGGACGAGCAATTCCTGCCCTTCCTTGATCGCGTCTTGAATGCGGGCCGAGCGGACGTCGACGCCTTCGCGGAAATATTGGCGCGAGATTTCCTTGAAGGGCAGGAAACCGTGGCGCTCTTCGCCGTAGTCGACGAAGCAGGCCTCGAGCGAAGGCTCGACGCGGGTCACAACGGCTTTGTAAATGTTGCCCTTGCGCTGTTCGCGTCCCTCGATTTCGGTCTCGAAGTCGAGGAGCTTTTGTCCGTCGACGATGGCCAGGCGGCGCTCTTCAGGCTGCGTGGCATTGATCAGCATGCGTTTCATGTGAACTCCAGTCCATGCGAGGCCGGCCCTGGATGGCACCAGGCAGACCTCGATTCACCACCGACCGGAGTCAGTGGCAACCTTCATGCACGAGTCAACGCAGAAAGAACCGAGAAGGAATTGCCGTGGCTGGTGACCGAGAGGGTCAGTGCAGCAGGGGCGCATGCGCGGGTGACATGGCACAAGCCCCTTGCGACCACCCTGGGTTGTCGGGACCGCTGTACAGCAAGTCCTCGTCAAACCAGGGCATCGGGCAGGGGGAGGGCGAATCGGGCCGTATTGTCCAGTGGCGCGCGCAAACCTCAGCGCCCGGCTTCGTTGTGCGAAGCAGGGCGAGGTGTGGGGCGGCAATGGAAACGTGCAGGATAGGCCGGAACATTCGTGCGGTCACTCGACGCGGACACCAGCGAAATGAATCTCTGGCGCCAAAAAACCTTGAGTCGTGGTTCGTTCGACATTGGCTCTGACACACGCGGCGACCTGGCAAGACCACACCTTGGGTGGTTTTCTCCGGAACGCAGCACGTGATGCATCACCATCAATTTGGCGGGACTCCCCGCCGGGCCACGTCTGGGCGATGCAAAGCGGTCTCAAAAGGTAAACTCTCGCTTGGCTTCGCCAAAGATTGCGACTGCAATTTAACAATCACAACACTTCATCACGTGGCTCAGCCCATTATAGGTGCGAAATCCGCATCTCACAGTCCAAAAAAGCCAGTGAATTCAAGCACTTCGACCCCTGCTGCGGTGCAGCGCTTGACCATCGATGAAGGCGGCGCCGGCCAGCGCCTTGACAATTACCTGATCAAGGTGCTCAAAGGGGCGCCCAAAACCCTGGTGTACAGAATCATCCGCAGTGGTGAGGTGCGGGTCAACAAAGGCCGGGCCTCGGCCGACACCCGCCTGGTCCTGGGCGACGAGGTGCGCGTGCCACCCCTGCGCCTGTCCGAGAAATCTGAGGAAACCACGGCGGCGATACCCGCCAAGGAATTCCCCATATTGTTTGAAGACGAGCATGTGTTGGCCATCAACAAACCCGCTGGTGTGGCGGTGCACGGTGGCAGCGGCGTGAGTTTCGGCGTGATCGAGCAATTGCGCCGCGCGCGTCCTCAAGCCAAGTTTCTGGAGTTGGTGCACCGGCTGGACAAGGAAACCTCCGGCATATTGCTGGTGGCCAAAAAACGCAGCGCTTTGACCACACTGCAAGAGCATTTCCGCGAGCGCAAGGTGCAAAAAACCTACGCGGCGTTGGTGATTGGCGCCTGGCCGGACCACAAAAAGGTCATCGATGTGGCGCTGCACAAATTCCTGACGGCGGATGGCGAGCGCCGCGTCAAGGCCGTGGCGGACGACAACGACGATGGCCGCCGCTCCATTTCATTGGTCAAAGTGATGAAGCATTACGCTGATTTCAGCCTGCTGGACGTGACGATCAAAACCGGCCGCACGCACCAGATCCGCGTCCATTTGCTGAGTGAAGGCCACCCCATCGTCGGCGACGACAAGTATGGTGATTTCACCTTGAACAAGTCCATGGCCCGAGGCGGAGCGGTCGCTGGTGTGCGCTTCGAGCGCATGTTCCTGCACGCCCGATATTTGCGCCTTCCCCATCCTGCCACTGGCGAAGACATGACGTTTCAAGCCCCCTTGCCACCCGACTGCGAGTCACTGTTGACCGCGCTGGCGTCAGCGCCCAAGAAGTAAAGTGCTGACCATGAATTCACCCTCTTCATCACGCCCCCGCCAGTTCGACCTGATCGTTTTTGATTGGGACGGCACGCTTTACGACTCGACCGCGTTGATCGTGCGGTGTATTCAGGCAGCCTGCGCTGACCTGGAGTTGCCGATTCCGTCGCGCACGGCGGCGTCCTATGTGATTGGCCTGGGTTTGCACGATGCCCTGGCGCATGTGGCCCCCACCTTGCCCAAGGAGCGTGTGCCCGAGCTGGGCCTGCGCTACCGCCATCACTATTTCCAGCGCCAGCACGAACTCAGCCTGTTTGACGGCTCGCTGGAATTGCTGGCCGAGCTCAAATCACGACACCACTGGCTGGCCGTGGCCACGGGCAAAACCCGCTCAGGCTTGAACGAAGCCTTGGAACATGTCGCCTTGCGCGGCGTGTTCGACGCCACCCGGACCGCCGACGAAACCCAATCCAAGCCGCATCCCCTGATGCTGCAGGAACTGATGGCCGAGTTCAGCATCGCCCCTGAGCGCACCTTGATGATCGGCGATACCACGCACGATCTGCAACTGGCGGTCAACGCGGGCACCCATTCGTTGGCGGTGAGCTACGGTGCGCACGAACCCGCCGCGTTCGCGGATTACCCGACCCGTCACGTGGCCCATTCCGTGGCCGAATTGAAGCAATGGTTGATGCAACATGCCTGAGTTGAACAAAGAGCCCCAGTTTTTGTGTGAGTCGTCCGCATTGGAAGAGTGCGGTGAAGCCGTGGTTTTCGACGTGCTGGAGTGGGGGCAAAGCGTATCGGCCTTTGCCGTGCGCTACGACAACGAGGTGGTGGCCTACCTGAACCAGTGCGCCCACGTGCCCACCCAGATGGACTGGGAGCCGGGCAAGTTCTGGGACCAGGACAAGCGCTTCATCATCTGCTCGGTCCATGGCGCCTTGTACGACCCGCCGAACGGCCAATGCGTGGGCGGCCCCTGTGTGGGCAAGCGTCTGGTCAAGATGACCGTGGAAGAGCGCGACAAGCAGGTGTATTGGTATCCTAGCGACCGAATTCAGCCTATTTTCTAAGAGAGTGTCTTGTTCATGAGCGCAGTTGATCCGTCTTCTTCCCCTGTCGCTGCGGCACAGCAAGGCATGTTGGAAGAGTTCGCCAGGGCCTATTTGCTTCAGCAACGCCGTGAGCATCGCTGGCGCTGGTTTTGGCGCATGGTGTGGATCCTCATCGCTGCCACCATGATCTGGGCGACGCTGGAAAACATGCCTGCATCGACAGCACCTTCTGCACCTCACACCGCGCTGGTCGAGGTGCGGGGCGAGATCGGGGGTGACACCGAGGCCAATGCCGACAACCTGACCACCGCCTTGCGCAGCGCCTTTGAGGATGCTGGTGCCCAGGCCGTGGTCATTCGCCTCAATTCGCCCGGTGGCAGTCCGGTTCAGGCTGGGCTGGTCAATGACGAGATCCGCCGTCTGAAGGTGTTGCACAAGAAAAAAGTCTATGCGGTGTGCGAAGAAATGTGTGCCTCGGCGGCCTATTACATCGCTGTGGGTGCCGATGAAATCTACGTGGACAAGGCCTCCATGGTCGGTTCGATCGGTGTGTTGATGGATGGCTTTGGCTTCGTCGGCATCATGGACAAGGCAGGGGTGGAGCGCCGCTTGCTGACGGCTGGCGCCAACAAAGGCATGCTGGACCCTTACTCGCCGCGCAATCCGCAACACGAAGTCTTCGCGCAAGCCATGCTGGATCAGATCCATCAGCAGTTCATTGCTGTCGTGCGCCAGGGGCGCGGCAAACGCCTGCAAGAATCCCCGGAGACTTTCTCAGGCCTGTTCTGGAATGGCCAAGAGGCGGTGAAGCTGGGTTTGGCCGATCACGTGGGCAGCCTGGACATCTTGGCGCGTGACGTCATCAAGGCCGAAGACATCATCGACTACACGCTCAAGGAAAACCTGGCTGAACGCCTGGCCAAACGTTTTGGCGCGGCTTTTGGCAGCGGGGTGGTGCATGCCATGCGCAGTTCGGTGTCGATCCGCTGATGGATTGGATCAGCTGTCGATTTCCATGATCTTGCGCTTGGCTGATTCGTCGGACAGCGTGAGCAACTGCGCCACGTCGGCGATGTCATCGGGCAGCGCTGCCTGGGCGTGAGGGTCGTCCCAGCCGTACTGGGTATGGCGGGCAATGCGAACGGCCAGCAATACCGTCTTCACACGGGGGTGCTCGGCGTTGCGGTCATCGGTGTTCTTGATGAGCAGCTCGGGCAGTTGCCAGGCTTGCATCAAGGCGTGCGCCAGGTCGGTTAATTCAATGCCCAACACTTCTTTCTGCACATCGGCTGACCGAAGTGTGTGGTCGGCTCTCTGGCGCTGGGCGATGGTCAGGGCCAGGAGCGGGGCATGGCACCACAGCAGCATCTCGGCGAAGTCGTGCAGCAGGGCGGCCTCCTGGAGCATGTCGGCGTCTTCGTCCTGACGGTGGCTGGCGAAAGTGACCGCCAGATGCGCGGCCCGGCGAGCCCGCTTGATGACTTTGAGCAATCCGCTCAAGGCCTCTGGATAGTCCGCCAGCCAGTCGATCACCGATGGCACGTTCTCGTTGGACCTGAAAAACGGGCCGATGCCTTGCATCAGGATGGCGGACGTCAAGGTCTCGGGCGAGCTGATGTGCCGACGATGGCAGTCTTGTGAGACCTGCATCAGCACCTTCAGCGTCATCAAGGGGTCGCCACCCAGGTTTTGCGACAGCATGTGGGCATCCACGTCGCCCCTGGCATCCTCCATGGCCCGCATCTCCGCCAGCTCGGCAACGGAGGCTGGCAACACTGGGATCGCGGCTCGCGTGAAAACCGTGATCCAGTCATTGAGGGTAGGTAATGCTTGATCAATCATGAGTAGCCTGCAAAATCAACTGCAGATGGTCACCTTATCGACAATAAGTGAAATTGTTTCAAGGCGTTTCAATCATGATATTGCTCACAGGCGGGTGTTTTGTGTCTTATTTGCCGCCCAGCAGTGATTGCTTCAAGTCGGAATCCACCGGTTTGGGCCCCAGCCAGATGCGCAACACGGCTTGTTGAAAGTCATCGCCGGTGATTTCTGGGCCTCTTCTTTTGCCGTCCAGCAGCACGTGGGTGCCTTCGCCGGGCACAAAGTCGATCTGAATGACCGTGCCTTTCTTGACGGGGCCAAAGTCCAGCATCATGGCCTTGATCTCGTTCAGCTTGGTCTGGAACTTGGCCTGATCTGCCTCGCTGTTGTTGGCCTTGAAGCCCTTGACGGTGGCATCGGCGAAGTCTTCTCCCGTCAAATCGCGCAGCAGCACGATCTTCATGACTTTGGCACCAGGTTGACCCACCACATTGGCCGCGTTGGTGTCTGTTTTGAGCACGTACAAGCCGGCGGCGTAGAGGTCAATGATCACTTTGACTCGCACACCCGCGCCATTGAGCTGCAGGGGTTGGGTCGCAAGTTGAAGGGTGTCGGTGAACTTGACGCCTCTGACCTCGGTGGCGGCCACGGCAGGCAAGGCCAGCAGGGCGATCGAGAGGAGCAGTGCTCGTGCAATTGATGTCATTGTGTTTTCCATTCTTTGAGCCTGGCATTTTGCGTGCCCAACCATTCATTCGCCGTGAGGTGGCGGGTCGATACTATGCCTTGCAAAAACTGCACACCCAGCGTTCCTCACCGGGTGCAGCGTCGCCACAACGATGCGGGCGTGGTCTTGCAGGCAAAATCGGGCTTCACCTTATCGTTCGGTTGGTTTGTTCGCGAGATAGATGCATGTCGTTTTTAGTCATCGATATTGGCAACACCCGCCTCAAGTGGGGTCTGTATGCGCAAGGCGTTCCAGGTGCCGCGTTGCTGGCGCATGGGGCTGTGGTCCTGGAAGACATTGACCACCTGTGGACCCAGGAATGGCAAGCTTTGGCCGCCCCTGAGGCGATGCTGGGTTGCGTGGTGGCGGGCGATGCCATCAAACGGCGGGTTGAGGAGCAACTGGCCAACTGGGGGGTGAAGCCCCGCTGGGTGGTGTCGTCGGCACGTGCGTCTGGTGTGGTCAACGGCTACGAGCACCCTGCGCGCTTGGGGGCCGACCGTTGGGCCGCCATCATCGGGGCCCGGCAACGTGCCTTGCAGGTGTCGGCCGATGCGCCGCCGCCCGTGCTGGCCGTGATGGTCGGCACCGCAGTCACCGTGGACGCCGTGGATGTGCAGGGTCGCTTTCTGGGCGGCTTGATCATGCCGGGTTTTGGCCTGATGTACCGCGCGCTCGAAAGTGGCACCGCCGGCCTGAAAGTGCCCACTGGCGAGGTGCAGGACTTTCCCACCAACACCAGCGACGCCTTGATGAGTGGTGGCACCGATGCCATCGCCGGGGCCATTGAGCGCAGCCTGCGCCGGCTACAGCAGCACACGGGGCGCGAACCCCTGCTGGTGATGTCGGGTGGTGCGGTGTCCCGCTTGTCCCACGTGACCGAACTGCCGGTGCGGGTGGTCGAGAACCTGATCTTTGAAGGCCTGCTGACGCTGGCGTCGCAGGCCTGATTCAAAGGATGAAGCGCGACAAGTCTTCGTTGCGCGACAACTCACCCAGGCGGGCGTCGACCTGTTCGGCGTCGATGGTCTGGGTTTGGCCTGACATGCCTGGGGCATTGAACGAAATCTCGTCCAGCAAGCGCTCCATCACCGTGGCCAGGCGGCGTGCCCCGATGTTCTCCGTGCGCTCGTTCACGTCGTAGGCGATCTGAGCCAGCCGACGGATGCTGTCGGGCGTGAACTCCAAGGTGACGCCTTCGGCGGCCAGCAGCGCCTGGTACTGCTTGATCAGGCTGGCGCTGGGTTGCGTGAGGATGGCCTCGAAGTCATCGACCGACAGTGACGACAACTCCACGCGGATCGGAAAGCGGCCTTGCAATTCGGGGATCAGATCGCTGGGTTTGCTCAGGTGGAAGGCGCCCGAGGCGATGAACAGGATGTGGTCGGTCTTGACCATGCCGTACTTGGTGTTGACCGTGGTGCCTTCAACCAAGGGCAGCAGGTCGCGCTGCACGCCCTGGCGCGAGACTTCGGCGCCTTGGCCTTCCATGCGGCTGGCCACCTTGTCGATCTCGTCGATGAACACGATGCCGTTTTGCTCCGCCCGCTCCAGTGCCCGCGTCTTGATGTCGTCGTCGTTGACCAGCTTGGCGGCCTCTTCTTCGATCAACTGCACTCGGGCTTCGGCCACCGTCACCTTGCGTGATTTGCGGCGCTGGCCGCCAGCCTGGGCAAACATGCCACGCAGCTGCTCGGCCATCTCTTCCATGCCCGCGGGCCCCATGATCTCAACGGCGGGCGTCTTGCTGTCGGCCAGTTCGATGTCGATTTCGCGGTCGTCCAGGGTGCCTTCGCGCAAGCGTTTGCGCATGACCTGGCGGGCCGTGTTGTCGGGCGGTGGCGACGAGATCCCGAACTCGGAGCGGGGCGGTGGCACCAGCACGTCCAGCAAGCGGTCCTCGGCAGCATCCTCGGCGCGCGCACGCTGAGTCTGGATCTGCACTGCGCGCTCTTGCTTGACGGCGTATTCCACCAGGTCACGGATGATGGTGTCCACGTCTTTGCCCACGTAGCCCACCTCGGTGAACTTGGTGGCTTCGACCTTGATGAAGGGGGCATCGGCCAGTTTGGCCAGGCGGCGAGCGATCTCGGTCTTGCCCACGCCGGTGGGGCCGATCATCAGGATGTTCTTGGGCGTGATCTCGCCGCGCATGCTGCCTTCGACCTGTTGGCGGCGCCACCGGTTGCGCAAGGCAATCGCCACGGCGCGTTTGGCTTCCCGCTGGCCAATGATGTGGCGGTCGAGTTCGTTGACGATCTCTTGTGGGGTCATGCCGCTCATGGCGTCATCCAAGGGTTTCAATGGTGTGGCTCTGGTTGGTGTAGATGCACAGGTCGCCGGCAATGGCCAGCGACTTCTTGACGATGTCAGCGGCATCCAGGGTGGTGTGTTCGACCAGGGCGCGGGCGGCGGCTTGGGCATAGGCCCCACCTGATCCGATCGCGATGATGCCGTGCTCGGGCTCCAGCACGTCGCCATTGCCCGTGATGATCAGTGAGGTCTCACGGTCGGCCACAGCCAGCATGGCTTCCAGGCGGCGCAGGACGCGGTCGGTACGCCAGTCGCGGGTCAGCTCAACCGCGGCGCGTGCCAGGTGCCCCTGGTGCTTCTCCAGCTTCGATTCAAAGCGCTCGAACAGGGTGAAGGCGTCGGCCGTGGCGCCCGCGAAACCGGCCAGCACCTGATCGCGGTGAAGCTTGCGCACCTTGCGGGCGGTGGACTTGACGATGATGTGCCCCAGCGTGACCTGGCCGTCGCCGCCGATGGCCACTTGCCAGCCGGCGGGTGTTTGACGGCGCACGCTGACGATGGTGGTGCCGTGATAAGAGTCCATGGAGTTTTTCAATTGAGTGCCTGGGCCCGGTGATCGGGCTGAGGCATTAGATCAGCTGCAGCTTGACCTTGGCGTGCTCGTTGATTCCCATGGCACCAAAGAACAGCGCCACGAGCCGATGCGGCTTGACGAAGGTGACTTCGCGGTCTTCGCCACGGCGCGCGAGCACCCAGTTCAGCAAGTCGCCAGCGGCAATGAAATCAACCCGCAGGAGGTGCTCGCAATCGATGTCCAGCGTGATGCTGGCCCCCAACTGGTTGTCCAGTTTGCGCAGGGTTTCGCTGATGTCGCCAATCAATTGACCTGACAGGTTCAGGGCGGCGACCTGCACAAACTCGATGTCATCGTGCAGCTGGGATTCGACAAAGCTGGTGGTCACGTCACTGACGTGCGACAGCATCATGGTTTGGGGCGTGACGCCGTCGCGCATGTGGCGAACCTGGCAGGCCGACGCCTCCCAGGAGGGCGGTGACAGTTCGTAGGTCACGCAATACTCGATGGCGACTTCGTCGAACTGATCCGGCCGGTTGCACAGGCGCAGGGTGTCCAGGCGAAGCATCCAGTAGGCTGGATCGGCATCTCTGACGCCAGATGGCGAGCTGTCGGCCAACACGGAAAGCAATTGGTCGGCGCCGATCCAGGCCATGCCGATGGGCTCTTTGGCCCAGGCCTTCATCAACTGGCTAAGTTGGGCCGCGCCTTCGGGCGCAACTTTTTCGACGTTGCTCCAATCCATGGTCCATGGACGGGGAAGTTGCAGGATTTCGTAGCGCAGTTGGGCCACGGCCTCGGAGTCGATCACGGCGGGGGACACCCAGCCTTCAAGGGCACGTGCTTGCGCGGGCTCACCTTCGCCGGGTTCTGTGGCAGGCCCTTCTTCCTCACCCGCGTTCTCTTTGGCGGCCGCCGCGGCTTGCCGCTCACTGATGGCCACGAAGGCCTGCACTCGCTGGGGCAATGAATACCAATGCGGCGCGGACAGCCCGAACTGGTGGGCGAATGACACGGCCAGGTGGTCAAACTTTTGGGGCAGGTCCAAGGCCCGGTACAGGTCGAAGACCGCCATCCAGGTTTCGGATTGATCGTGCCGCGTGCCGCCGGGGGCGATCAGGGCCAGCAAGGCCCGTTCGCACTCATCAAAATCGGCATTCGCAAAGGCGATCACGGCCTCATCCAGCTCCGGGTCGTGCTCCATCTCGGTCACATCGACACCTGAGCCGCCGGTTAACGCGGCTGGCGACAAGTGATCGTGGAGCATGGGCGGTGGGGGAGAGCCACTCATCCGGGGTTGGTTTGCGCGTGCCGAATCAAACACCGCTTGCGAAATTTCGGGCGGATCAAACTCCAGCGGGCTCAACTCGGACCGAGCCTTGAGCCGTTCTGGCGCGCTCAGCTCATTGGGGGCGGTGGGCGCGTAGGCCGCAGCGGCATTCAATGGCAAGGGCGGCGGCCGTTGTGCCACGGGCGGGGCTTGAGCCGCTTGGCGCGCTGCGTTTTGGTCGCCCACCATCTGCTGCTCAATGGCATCGATTTTTGCTTTGACCGCGAGGTCCGAGCGAGGGCCACTGTGGGGGCGTGATTCGGAATCCAGGTTGGAGGCGCCGGACAGGGCCAGTGCGTTGTCCTGGCTCAGGCCTTCACGGCGGATCTTGCGCAGCATGTCGAGTTCGCGCTTGCGCACGAAGTCGTTGCGGCGCTTGCGCTCGATCATGGCCTTGATCTCGGTCTTGGCGTATTCGCTCTCAGGGGAGCCGGCAGACGGGGCGTCCAGCTGCGTCCAATCCGTGGTCGGATTGGCAACGAAGCGAGCCACCTTGCGTAAAAATCCGCCGGAGTCCTTGCTCATGATCGCAGGCCGAAATAAGGCATAGAAGTGAGGGTGCGCAACAGCAGATCAGTCACCGAACATTTTTTGCTTGAGTTCCCGGCGCTGTTGGGCTTCCAGCGAAAGGGTGGCGGTGGGGCGTGCGATCAAACGGCCCAAGCCGATGGGTTCGCCCGTTTCGTCACAGTAACCGTATTCACCAGAGTCCAGGCGGGTCAGTGCTTGGGAGATCTTTTTGAGCAGCTTGCGCTCGCGGTCGCGGGTGCGCAGTTCCAGGGCGTGCTCTTCCTCGATGGTGGCACGATCGGCCGGGTCGGGGACGATGGAGGTGTCTTCGCGCAGGTGTTCGGTGGTTTCACCGGCGTTGGAGAGCAGGTCATCCTTCAGCACGGTCAGGCGACCACGGAAGAAGTCCAACTGCTTTTCATTCATGTACTCGGTGTCGGGCATGGCCATCAATTCGGGCTCGGTGAGTTCCCGGCCGGTTTTGGTTTTCCATGCGTTGGCGAGCTTGCTGTCAACCTTGGTTGCGGTGGTAGGCATGTGGTCTGGGGTACTGATTTTGGACGGTGAGCGTGCCGGGGCCACGGGTTTGGCCACTACGGCAGCTTCGACCGTTTTAGGGGAAGCTTGAGCGGGATCAGGTGGAGGCGCCGATTTGGCAGCGGCCACCGTGCTGGTTTTCTTGGTGGCGGAGGAGTCTTTTTTGAGGGGAGTCGGCGAAGCAGGTTGAACGGGGGCCTTGGCGACAGGCTTGCTGGCAGCGGTTTTGACCGGCGTGTCCTTGACCACCTTGGCCGCTTTGGCTGGGGCGGTGGCGCTCGATTTGGTCGAGGGCTTGTCAGATGCTTTCGTCACAGGATCCTCCTAAGAGACGCATGGCCAGCTGTTGGCTCCATCGCCTTGGTTGTGCTGTTTTGGCAATTAAGGCATGAATGAAGGCGCGCGGATTGTAGCGAGGCTCCTAGCTCAACTTCACCAGACTATCCCTCAGCCCCGTTCATCCATCAAGCCAGGCATTGTTCAAGGCCTGTGCGGAACAGGTCTTGGGGCAGATCAATGCCGATGAAGACCATTTTGCTGGTTTTGTCTTCCCCGGGTGACCATTTCGGGCCCACATCGCTGCCCATCAACTGGTGAACACCCTGGAAAATGACCTTGCGGTCCATGCCCACGACATTCAAGACGCCTTTATAGCGCAGCATGCGTGGGCCATAGATCTGCACCATCGACCCGAGGAAGTCTTCCAGCTTGCTGGGGTTGAAAGGCCGGGTGGATTTGTAGACGAAGGATTTCACATCGTCGTCGTGCTTGTGGTGGTGCGGGTGGTTGCAGTGCTCGTCGTGCACGTGATCGTGGTCATGGTGACCGTGGTCATGCGCGTCGTCGGTCAGGAAGCTGGGGTCGATTTCCAGCTTGGCATTGAGGTTGAAGCCGCGCAGATCGAACACACTGCCCAAGGGCACTTCGCCGAAATGCACCCGTTGCTGGGGCGCGCGGGGGTTGATGTGCTTGAGGCGGTGGGACAGGTCATCGGCCTCGGCCGTGGTGACCAGGTCGGTCTTGCTGATGAAGATCTGGTCGGCGAAACCGGCCTGGCGCTGGGCCTCCTGGCGCTGGTCAAGCTGAGTCTGGCCGTGCTTGGCATCGACCAGGGTGACGATGGCGTCCAGCAGGTAGATCTCGGCGATCTCGTCGTCCATGAAGAACGTTTGCGCCACAGGACCTGGGTCGGCCAGGCCGGTGGTCTCAATCACGACCCGGTCGAACTTCAGGCTGCCGTCGCGCTTCTTGGCGGCCAGGTCGGTCAGGGTGGCACGCAGATCTTCCCGGATGGTGCAACAGATGCAGCCATTGTTCATCTGGATGATCTGTTCCTTGGTGTCGGCCACCAGGATGTCGTTGTCGATGTTTTCTTCACCGAATTCGTTTTCGATGACGGCGATCTTCTGGCCGTGTGCTTCGGTCAGGATGCGCTTGAGCAAGGTGGTTTTCCCACTGCCCAAGAAACCGGTAAGGATGGTGACAGGTATCAAGCTCATCCTGAGAGTGTAGCCTCGGCTGTCGGGGCTTTGAAGCCGTGGGGTTGCACAATCGCCATCTTCATCGGGTATTCTTGCAACATCGCCACCAAGACACCCCCGCCGTGTCCGAACCCTCCCAGAGTCGGCCCACCAAAGCCGACAGAACTGCCTTCCTGCAGCACCATGACCGTGAAAAAGACCGCCGCAGTCTTTTTGAACGCCTGGTCGAATTCATCGCGCCCGGGCCAGATTCCACCGATGAGCTGATTGAATCGCTGGCCACCGCCGAGCAGCGCGAACTGATCGAGCCCGAATCCCGCGTGATGCTGGAGGGCGTGATCCGCATGGCAGGCATGAGCGCTGGTGATGTGATGGTGGCCGTCAAGCGCATGGATTTGCTCGACATCAACGCCCCCTACGAGGCTTTGCTGAACCAGGTGATCGATGCCGGGCACTCGCGTTTTCCGGTGTTCGAGGGCAGCCGCGAGAACATCATCGGCGTGCTCATGACCAAGGATTTGCTCAAGCTGCAGCGCGCACCAGAGTTGAATTTGCGCACTTTGCTGCGTCCGCCCGTTTTTGTGCCCGAATCCAAAGGTCTGAACGAGTTGTTGCGCGACTTTCGCGCCAATCGCAGCCACATGGCCATCGTGATTGATGAGTTCGGCAAAACCGCGGGTCTGATCACCATCGAGGACGTGCTGGAGGAAATCGTCGGCGAGATTGAGGACGAGTTTGATGTTGGCGACAGTGACAACGGCATTTTCACCTTGGCCGACGGTAGCCAACGGGTAGCTGGCGACGCCGAGATAGAAGCCGTCAACACGGCGTTCGGTATCCATTTGCCAATGGATGATTTCGACACCATTGGCGGCTTCGTGGCCCACGAACTGGGGCGGGTGCCACGTCGCGGTGAGGCTGTCGAAGTGGGGGGTCTTAGATTTTCGGTCATGCTGGCACGGGGCGGGGCGGTGCGCTGGTTCAAGGTCACGCGTGCGCCTGATGCCTTGGATATGAGCGGGTCCTGAAGGTGACGACGGTTGCTTCAGGTGCCTGGGCGGCTCCAGGCGGCTTGCGCGCGGGCAAGGCCCTGCTTTTATCCATGCTTGCAGGGGCTTTGCTTGCAGGGGCTTTTTCGCCCTGGATGGCCGCCTTGGGTGCCGCTTGGCCCGCCACTTTGCTGTCGCTGGCAGTCATGGCGTTTGTCGGTGTTCTCCGCAGCGTGGGATCGGTTTCTCTGGCGGCCAAATGTGGCGCTTTGTTCGGCACGGTCTGGCTGGTCAGCGGCACCGGCTGGATGTTCGTGAGCCTGCACAAGTTTGGTGGTTTGCCGGCGTGGCTCGCAGGTTTTTCCGTGCTGGTGCTTTGTACGGCGCTGTCAGGTTTCATGGCCTTGGTGGCCGCCGCCTGGGTGGGCTGGCGGCGAGGCGCCTGGCTTTCAGATGGCGTTTTGCTGGCGGCGTTGTGGTGGCTGGCTGAATGGATTCGCGGCTGCATTTTCACTGGCTTCCCGTGGGCCGCCAGCGGTTATGCCCTGGTGGACTCGCCCCTGTCCGTTCTGGCGCCCTGGATCGGCGTCTACGGATTGGGTGCCGTCTGGGTCTTGATGCTGTCTTGGGTGGTGTTGTCCGCACCCAAGCTGCGCTCGATGCTGGCCAGTGTGTCCGCCTTGCTGCTGGTGGTGGGCGGCTTGTCCTTCATCGGCGGGCGGCCATGGCATGAGTTCACCCGCGTCCATGGCGCACCTTTGTCCGTGACCTTGTTGCAGGGCAACATTCCTCAAGACGAGAAGTTCGCGCAGTCGCACCTGATTGACCAACTGGTCTGGCACGCCAGGCAGTTGGTGGCGGCCAAAGGCGATCTGGTGGTGGCGCCCGAGACCGCCATCCCACTGCTGCCTGCACAACTGCCCGAAGGCTATTGGGCCGAGTTGTCGAGCGCATTCCATGTGGGCGATCGCGCCGCCTTGATCGGCTTGCCCTTGGGCGATTTCGAGCAGGGTTACACCAACTCGGTGGTGGGCTTGTCATCGGCCACCAAAGCCTTGCCGGACGGTTTCTACCGGTACAACAAGCACCACCTGGTGCCTTTTGGCGAGTTCATTCCGCTGGGCTTTCATTGGTTTGTGCAGATGATGAACATGCCTTTGGGCGACTTCACTCGGGGCCCCCGCGCGGCACCATCGTTTGGTGTCAAGGGCCAGTGGGTAGCGCCCACCATTTGCTACGAAGATTTGTTTGGCGAAGAACTGGCGCAGCGTTTTGTCACCGTTGGGCAGCCGGCTCCCACCGTGTTCGCCAACGTCAGCAACCTGGCCTGGTTCGGCGACACGGTGGCGATCTACCAGCACTTGCAGATTGCCCGGATGCGCTCGCTGGAGTTTCAATTGCCCACCATCCGGGCCACCAACACCGGTGCCACCGTGGTGATTGATCACGCTGCCAAAGTGATCGCGGCCTTGCCCACCAACACCCGTGGTGCCCTGGTGGCATCGGTCCAAGGGCGCGCGGGCAACACGCCTTATGCCGATTGGGCAGGGCGTTTCGGCCTGTGGCCGATGGTGGCTTTGGCAGCCCTGGCCGTGCTGGCCTTGAAGCGCCGTTCGCGGGGTATCGCCGCGAGTCTTTAGAATCGGGCATTCGCGTCACTTGTTGATGCCCACCCCACCGACCCGAAAATGCCATGCTGACCTTCCAGCAATTGATCTTGCGCCTTCAAAGTTACTGGGATGCCCAGGGCTGCGCCTTGCTGCAACCCTATGACATGGAAGTGGGCGCCGGCACCAGCCACACCGCCACCTTCCTGCGCGCCTTGGGTCCAGAGCCTTGGCGTGCGGCCTACGTGCAGCCTAGCCGCCGTCCCAAGGATGGCCGCTTTGGCGAGAACCCCAATCGCCTGCAGCACTACTACCAGTTTCAGGTCGTCCTCAAGCCGGCACCGTCCAACATCCTCGAGCTGTATTTGGGCTCGCTGGAGGCCGTGGGCTTCGACCTGAAGAAGAACGACGTTCGCTTCGTGGAAGACGATTGGGAGAACCCGACGCTGGGCGCCTGGGGCCTGGGCTGGGAGGTCTGGCTCAATGGCATGGAGGTGACGCAGTTCACCTACTTCCAGCAAGTGGGTGGCATCGATTGCAAGCCGCTGACGGGCGAGATCACCTATGGCCTTGAGCGCCTGGCCATGTACCTGCAAGGCGTTGAAAACGTCTATGACCTGGTGTGGACGAGTTGGGAAGAAGTGGGCGCTGATGGCCAGAAGATTCAGCGCACGCTGAAGTATGGCGATGTGTTCCACCAGAACGAGGTCGAGCAATCCACCTACAACTTCGAGCACAGCAACGTTGAGTTCTTGCTGGGCGCCTTCACCAACTACGAAACGCAAGCCAAGTACCTGATCGAGCAGCACCTGGCCTTGCCCGCCTATGAGCAGGTGCTCAAGGCCGCGCACAGCTTCAACTTGCTGGACGCGCGTGGCGCCATCTCGGTGACCGAGCGCGCGGCCTACATCGGCCGCATCCGCAACCTGGCCCGCATCGTGGCCCAGG
>Ga0073914_10000085_pt1 | contig 16609 bp, 22 predicted proteins | sample GWRWT4_30Apr14_FD_71481 | JGI IMG/M metagenome (GOLD analysis project Ga0073914, IMG submission 71481) | Sand microcosm microbial communities from a hyporheic zone in Columbia River, Washington, USA - GW-RW T4_30-Apr-14 | ecosystem: Engineered > Artificial ecosystem > Sand microcosm >... | reverse complement strand
TTGGCCGCGCACGGTGGGCTGCTCCGCCAACAGGCGAAGCAGCTGCTGAGGGCAGCAATGGATAAATCATTCGCTTAGCGTACGATTTTTTCCGTTTCCTGAGGCGACCCCTGAATGTGTGGATAAGCCTGCGGGCAAGCCAAGTTATCCACGCATTATCACTCACAAGCTAAACCCGGTTTTACGCATTAACACTCGGAGCTTTACGCATAATCACTCACAAGGTTACGCATTATCGCTCACAAGTACCCCTCTCAATGCCAGTCATAGCAAGGCCTCCCGCCTCCTCCTGTAGTTACCTATAGATACCTATATGTATTTACCTGTAGTTAGCGGCCGTTTTCTGTGGAAAACAGACCGCACCGCCTCTTAGGGGCTGCGCCCCTGCCGGCTCGTGCCCTTCGGGCCCCACCCACCCGGCATACCCCATAAAGCCGGGCCTACGGCCCTTAATCTTTTCCCCTCCCTACCCTCCCCATGGGGAGGGAACTGCAAGATTCACCATGGGTGGTCACAACTCCCCGCAAAAGGGTTAACAAGGCCGCGGGTGGCGATTGGTGGGAAGCGTCCCCTTTTCTCACGCGACATGGCCTCTGAGATTACTTCTGGCCCCCGTTAGGGTTAACAGGGGGCTCGGCCCCCTCCTGCGCTATGCGCAGCCCCCATCGCTCCTGATTTGCTTTCAGAGACGATTAGAAAATTTGCTGAAATAACCTGCGGTGGGCAAAGGGAGGCAAGGTGTGGGCGGCATGTCCGTCCATGCCTTGTCCCCTGATCGGCCGTTGGCCGATGTCCACGGCCTGAGCTGTCAGAGGGGAGTTGATCGAGCGCCAGGTTGAATGGAGTTGCGGACTTTAGCAGCGGACAAGGCTTCTTCCAGGGCAGAAATAACGGCTTCATCCTGCAGAGGCTTGCCCTGCGGATCTTGAACTTCAACTTTGAGTTTTTTCTGGGTGCGGAAGGTGCGGCTGGTTTCTGATGGTTCTCCCATCCAGATCATCAGCATGACTGTCAGAATCAGGAGACTGACGCCGATGCTGAAAATGACTTCTTGTGACATGACCCTACCCTCATCAACGCTGTTTTCGCCAATTCCGTTGCCTTTACCGGATTAAATAATAGTTCAGCAACAGTCCCGCCATACCGACCACGCAGAGCGGGATGCCCAAGGGCAGCGTCGTCCTGACCTGGCCGCTGAAGAAGAGCCACAAGTCCACGATTCCCGTCGAGACCACTGCTGCCATCCCCAGACGGTTGGAGCCTGCCAATTCCAGAGAAAACTTGGCCACATACGCTATGCCCATCCAGCCCAAATAGGCCTTCGCTTTCGCCGAAGTTGTGGGATGCCGGAAATATCCGAGGCGAGTCTCACTTGTCATGAAGCATGCCCCTGGCGTTGAGGGTCTTCTCCAAGGCTGCGGTGTAGTAGACCTGCTGCTTTTTGAATTTCATGTTCCGTCGCACGTAACGGAACATGAACGGGGCGAAGAGAAATAGTGTGCCGTAGGCCACGGCGATCCATTTCCATGGCTCTGCGGGTGGTGAGAACAGTTGGTCTGCCAGCAGCTTGCCCGGGATCATGCACACCGCCAATGGGAACAGGTACAGGGATCGAACCGTTTCAAAGCGCTGTTTCCAGCGCAGCTTCCGGCTTTTCCTTGCCTCTTCCAAGTGCTGACATAGGGTGGTCTCGAAGTCGTCCATGCCCTGCTCTCCTTTAGTTTGAGTAAATGAGTATATACACATTTACTCATTTATCAAGGGGTTTGCGGTGTTGTTCTTGGCTTGTGGCCTTTCCACTTGTTCCGTTGCCGCTTCTGCTGCGAGTGGGTTTGCTGGGGTTTGAACGCCTCGGAGAGGATGGCTTTGGCGCGGGCCTCTTCGGCCTCGGCGGCAGCTTTTCGTGCCTCCTCCTCCTCTTCCAGCCTGGCCTGCAAGGCTCGATTTTCCCTGTATAGCTGGGCTTGCCATTGTTCTTGGCGGATGCGGGCCTCTTGCTCCTGTTTTTGCATCTCGATTCGTCGCGCTTCCGACGCTTCCCGGGATTGCCTGTCCTGCGCGGACCGCTGCGCCTGCTTTACCTGGCGCATCCAGATACCCCAGATGCCCTGACTAATGGGGATGGACACGAGCAGACCGATAAGCAGGAATAGGTGGATCTGGTGGCGCTTTATCCAGAGACGGGCAACCTCCTGAACGTCCGACCAGCCCCAAATCGCCCAGATGAACCGGTTACCAGGCAGGGGTGTGTTCAGGTTTTCTCTTGGCAGACCCATGAAGTCTTGGGTCGACATTCCCAAGAGGGACGTCAGGTAGGGCCACTCCCTGCCTTCTTCTTCCTTAGTCCAGTGCATGATCCCTTTGCAGGTGGGTAAGGGTACATCCGCACAGCTCCGAAGGGCGGTGAGTATCCTGCTTCGCAGTCTCGGGCAAGGCCTGCGGCTCGCTTTGTTCGGTCGCGCTAACGCACGACTCGGGCTGGACGCCCGACCATGAAACCAGGGTGGCCTCGCTTCGCGGGCGTGCCGGGCTTCGCCCCCACTGCGCTAACGGCCGCTTGGGCGGCCTGCGGTTTCGGCGTGTCGGCCGGCGTCCCTGCGGGACTTGGCCTCCGTGCTACACCGCTACGCTTGCGGCTCCCCCATACCCTTCGGCAACCGGCCTGGGGCCGGTGTGCCTGCGGGGGTTTCGGGCTGGACGCCCTCACCCCATCCGCAGTGAGCGGATGGTTCCCATCCGGCCTGTCGGCCTTCGCGCCGATGGCTTGATGGCACATTTACTCAAATGAGTGTTTGAGTAAATGTGCGTTTACTTGTTTGAGTGTCGTGGTTTCGGGTAATCTGTCACTGTACATAATGACAGTATAATTTCATGAATGCGCCCCTCCCTATTACCCCTGATTTGGCGGCACTTTTGGCGTCGGGTTGGACGGCGGCGGTTGCCTTTCCTGAGCCAGATCCGTCTCAACTTCAGTTGCCCCTGTTCCGGGATTTCGTGCCGGCTGGATTCCCGAGTCCAGCCCAGGGCTATGAAGAGGCCCGGCTGGATCTCAACCAGCTGATCGTCCAACGACCCGAGGCAACCTTCATGTTGAGGGTTCAGGGAACATCACTCCGGGATGCCAATGTGCATGATGGCGACATCGTGGTTGTGGATCGGTCTATCGAAGCTCGGCATGGGCACATCGTTATTGCCGAGGTGGGTGGTGGCTTCACGATCAAGATTTTATGGCGGCGTGCGGGTCGGGTTCGACTGATGGCAGCAAACCCTGCCTTCAAGCCGGTCGATTTTATTGACGGCATGGAGCTGGTTATTTTCGGGGTTGTGACCTGGATTCTGCACAGGGCACCCATGCCAATTTGAGTTTATGAGTATTTACTCATTTGAGGCTTTACGCATGTACGCACTGGTGGACTGCAATAACTTTTACGTTTCCTGCGAGCGGCTTTTCCGGCCGGACTTGAAAGGCCGGCCGGTGGTTGTGCTCTCCAACAATGATGGTTGTGCCGTGTCGCGGTCGCAGGAAGCTAAGGATCTGGGGGTGGCAATGGGGCAGCCCTGGTTCCAGCTGCAGGAGCTGGCCAAGCGTCATGGCATCGTCGCGTTTTCCTCCAACTATGCCCTGTATGCCGATCTGTCCGAACGGGTGATGTCGGTGCTGCGTGATATGGCGCCGCGCATCGAGGTCTATTCAATAGACGAGAGCTTCCTCGACATTGCGGGAATTACGGAGAGGGAGCAGCTGGGTCGGCAGATCCGGGAGCGGGTAGTGCGCTGGGTCGGGATTCCGGTCTGCGTAGGCATCGGTGCCACCAAGACGCGAGCCAAGCTGGCCAATCACATCGCGAAAAAGAATCTTGAGCTGGCCGGGGTGTTTGACCTTGAGGCCTTGCCCATCGAGGAGCAGGCCGCCTGGTTGGGGCGTATTGGGGTCGGGGAGGTCTGGGGCGTCGGCCGGAAGATTTCACGCCGGCTGGAAGCCTTGGGGGTGCGCAGTGTGGCCGACCTGCAGGCCACCAACCCAGAAACTATTCGGCAGCAGTTCGGCGTGACGCTGGCCCGGACGGTGGAGGAGCTGCGTGGTGTTGCCTGTCTCGACATGGAGGAAGTTTCCCCGCGTAAGAAGCAGATCATGGTCAGCCGTTCATTTGGGCAGCCTGTGCGGCTCCTGGATGAGCTTCGGCAGCCTTTGGTGAGTTATGCCGCCAATGCAGGAGTAAAGCTGCGGGAAGAGGGCTCCGTAACGCATGCCGTCATGGTATTTGCCCGCACCAACCCCTTTCGTGACAAATATCCGCAGTACAGCGCCAGCCGCCTGGTGCCGCTGGTTGTGCCGACGCAAGACAGCCGGGCGATTATCGAGGCGGCTGTTGCCGGCCTTAATGATTTGTACCGGCCTGGTTATCTCTACCAGAAGGTAGGAGTGATGCTGTGTGATCTGTCGCCGGCCGGTGTCGATCAAACGGATCTGTTTGCCAAGGGAGATGATGAGCGCTCGCAGCGACTTATGGCGACCATGGATGGCCTTAATCGTCGAATGGGCAGAGGGGCCGTGTTTTTTGCGGGGCAGGGGATACAGCGGCGCTGGATGGTACGATCCAATCTGAAATCTGGGGCCTACACTACGAAGTGGGCGCAGTTGCAGGTGGCCCATGCGTAAATGCGTATTTACTCATATGAGTAAGTGGCTGGCTGGTAGTGCCTAATGCGCTCTATAAAGGACTTTGCAGACCTTAAAATGCTGGTGGTAGTGAATGAATCTGGGATATGAAATTAAGTACAAGGAAGGAACGGCATTAGTTCTCGCAACTCATGCCATATTTTTCTGTATTGCATACGCCACAATTCTAGAGCTGAGGATTGGCGTGCTCACGATGCCAGCTGCTTTTGCATTCTTCTTTTTCTTTCTAGCACGCTCAATAAAAAAGATAGCTAGGCTTCAGCCTCTCCCCTCGATGCCTATGGAAAAGGCTTCGCGCGTGCAGGATTCTCTGGCGCCATCTAGGTTCGATCTCTTTAATCAACTAATGCGCACCGACATTCATAATGTCCATGTGAACGACGACGACTAGCATGTGTGGCCGCTACAACGTCAGCGATTCACCCGTCATGCGCCAGTTTATGAAGAGCTTGCGCGTTACCCATCTTCCAGAAACCAGACGCAATATCGCTCCTGGAGCCATGGGACAGTTCGTCATCGAGCAAGATGGGGAGCGGCAACTCCTGGATGGGTATTGGTCGCTTCTGATCGAACCCCGGCCAGATGGCAAGCCAGGCTTTCGCCCCAACCCGAAATTCAAGACCTTCAATGCACGCTTTGATCGGCTGGAGACAAGCCCGCTGTGGCGGGGACGCTTTCGCAGCAAGCGGGCCATCATTCCTGCAGACGGCTACCACGAATGGGTTGGCAAGCAGTGCTATCAGATTGAGCAGCCAGATAGGGCCATTGCCTTGGCCGGTTTATATGACTTCTGGGAGTTCGGCGGTGAATTGGTGTCGGCCTTTTCGGTAATCACGCTGCCGGAGCATCCACGGATGGCCCATATCCATAACACTCTGCCATTAATGCTGGAGCCAAAGGATTTTGATACTTGGCTAGATCCAGGGTTCACGCAGGTAGAAGCATTCCATGATCTGATGCAGCCAGCCCTGCATCACTCACTACGGGTAACGCCCGTGGCATCACCTGCAACGCTGATTTCCAGCGGGGTTACGGAGTTGATCGAGGCGGATTAGCGGGGTAGGGGTGGCACACAAATGAGTAAATACTCATTTGTGAGCTTACCACGACTCTGGTTTGGTGACGCCTTTGCGCTTTGCGGGAATGAACTTGGGGTACTGGCACGCCGCCAGCTCCTCATCACGAATGTGCGTTCTGACCCAATCAGCCAAGTCCGCCATGCCCTTGTTGGGGCGGCGCACAGAGTCGCGAGTTGGAATGACTAGCCCGATTTTGATGTCGGGCCTGTGAGCGCGGACTTTTTCAATGGCAGGGGCAATATCTGTGTCATTGGAGCAGATGACGATCTGATCGGCTGCCCCGGTCATGGCGTCCTGGAAGACCTCCAGCGCCAGACGAACATCCGACTGCTTTTCTTCCATTTTCCAGACCAATATCTCTGGGGAGTCACGAAGGCGCAGCTTCTCATGGTCAGGGTCAATGACGTGGGCCTTCATGGGGAGGAGGGTGTAGAAGCCCTTGTGAACTTCTACAAAGTCGGGGTAGGTCAGGTTCAGGGCGCGGAGATAGCGCATCTGGCTGGAAACGGAGTCAGGGCTTCTAGCGGCTCGCTCCAGAATGTCTGCAGTGAAGTAGTTGAGCCTGGTCAGATCCGAGTCCACTCCGAAGGACGAGGAGGGCAGGATGTGCTCTTTGAACAGGCGGACGATATCAAGCCACTTGTAGGGCGTGCCTTTGAGGCAGCCGTAGTAGAAGTTATACCCGTCCACGTAGACGATGGTTTTCAACGGTTTCCGTCCCCCAGAAACGAAAAAACCGGCTTGCGCCGGCTTTTTCCCCCAAAGTCAGACGCAACTGAATGCGACGGGCGATGGGTTAGTTGTTGATCAAATTATATTGACGGCGCCGTCACTAAGCAACCGTTTAGATCAACTAACGTTAGCAGGTGCTAAATACTCATATGAGTATTTACTCATTTAGTTGCGTGATGCAAGCAAAGCACAAGCCGCTGCCAAAAGCGCTGCAACAGACCAAAACTGGAGCTGTGGACTTACGGCAGGCTTGCCCAGAACACGATTGAGCGTTTGCTCGCAGTTATTGTCTGTTAGGTGATAGCCCTTCGGGGCTTTCAGTGAAGCAGTGATATTGGCCACGGCCACACGAAACTCATGCAATGGCAAAGACCCATGTACCCGGATTGGCTGGGCTTCCAGTTTCAGGTAGTTATACTGTCTTGGCATGCTTACGAGTCGTTCCTGCCAGGGCAGCCAATCGTGCATGCAGGGTTCGCTGTGGCAGCAGCGGGCCTATCTGATTATCGGCGTTGTTGATTACATCGTAGGCCTCAACGAACCCGCCAGAAAACCGGAGGTATATTCATGAACGAGAATTTCTGGATGGGTATGCTGGGATTAGCAATCGTGTTTGGTGCCGTCGCCGCTGTGTTTGTTTACAGCAAGTGGCGCGAGAAAGCTGAGCGCGAGGGCTATTTTGAGGCTGACTCGAAGCACGGTCACAACCACTAACCCGGGCCCTCTTTGTGGGGCTATTCTTGGTGCCAGCACCTGGCTTCGCCAGCGTCGATCTATCCCTTCTGCAGCCTGCCGCCGTCGTCCTTGTCCGCTAACTCTTTACAAAAGGATTCATTTTGACAAATGTACGGCGGGTGATACCCTAAAAACCTCGGGAAATAGGGGGTTCCGCACATGCCAACATTTGACAAAATGATGAGTGACGCAAAACCCCCGGTTTTCATGCGTTGGGAGACGCCGGAGCGCTTCTACCAGGCAGGGGTCGTGTTCGATCTTCTGGGGGACTGGATAGTCCTGCAGCAGTGGGGAGGGAAACACTCCGGCCTAGGCTCCCAGCTGGTGGTCTGCGTAGAAACCGAAGCCGAGGGACTAAAGCGGATGGCGTTAGTGGCCCGGCAGCGTGTGAGCCGAGGCTACCAATTGCGGTAAATACGTAGTGGATATTCGGGCTAAACAACAGGAGGGATGTAATGCCAACGATAAGAGCCGTTTACCTGCCAGAACCTGGCGAGGAAGAATCAATCATGCTTATTGAGGCAAAACATCAACCGATCACGCTGCAGGATCTCAATGGCTGCAAAGGGAGCGTTCATGAGATTGGCAAGGCATGGTCTTTCGTTATCAGCGTGAATGGGTCTGGCTGTCATGCCATTTGGCAAGATCCACAATATCGGATGCATCCAGCAACGCTACGGTTCGATGAGCCAATTGCCTTGGGAAGCCATATCGAACGCACTGACTACGGGGTGAGCCGCGACGATGATTACCGCATTGAAGCAATTACATAAACTTGAAAAATCGAATTTCCCCAAATGACTGAGCGCAAGCATCTAACACGTGCCGAAGTTGAACAGATGCTTGCCGCGACCAAGGGCCAGCGCCATGAAAAGCGGGATAGGTGCCTGCTACTTCTCATATACCGCCATGGCTTGCGTGTTTCTGAGGCCTGCCGGAAAGAACTCGCTGATGTAAGTCTGGAAGAGCGTCGGATCTTCTGCGGCAGACTCAAAAAAGGGCTATCCACCTCTCACCCCCTTCGCGACGATGAAATCCGCGTGCTGAAGGCCTGGCTGAAGGAGCGGGAGGGGTATACCGGCGCGGAAGGTAAGGTGCTTTTCTTGTCCGAACGTGGGACTGCCCTATCACGACAGCAGGTGTACAACTTGGTCAAACGGTATGGTGAGCTGGCTGGCCTCGACATCGAGGCCCACCCCCACATGCTCCGGCATGGCTGCGGTTTTGCACTGGCTGACCAAGGCGCCGACACACGGCTTATCCAGGACTACCTTGGGCACAGAAACATTCAACACACTGTGAAATACACCGCTACTAATACAGCCCGGTTTGAGAAGCTATGGAGGTGATATTCATGAACGAGAATTTCTGGATGGGAATGCTCGGCTTGGCAATTGTGTTCGGCGGCGTCGCGGCTGTTTTTGCTTACAGCAAGTGGCGCGAAAAAGCTGAGCGCGAGGGCTATTTCGAGGCCGACAGGAAGCACGAGCACAACCGCTGATCAAACCGCTACATTGACGGTCCAGTACACGGCGGCCAATCCAGCCCGGTTTGAGCGCCTTTGGAAATGGCCCCGTGCCGATGCGCCCCACCAACGCGGGTCACATCGGCAGGGCTGGATCAAATCAGATCACTTCCAGCGCCGGGCGGCTCGAAATTTCCTGCTCAATGTCATTCAAGGTTTCACCCTTGCCCGACAGGTCGAGGTCTTTATGACGCCAGACCTTCACCACGCCATCGGGAGACTGACTGGCCTGGAACAGGATGGAGGAGATGGCCGAATCCTTGAACAGGACGACGCGCTTTCCTGACTTCAGATCAATCCCGTCCAGTTGGTGCTGGCCGTTCTGCAGCACCACAGCGATGGGGCCTTGCTTTGCCTGAAACCAGTTCACGCTCCAGTAGTAATGGCCGGTATTACGAGAGCTATCTTGCCGGTACAGGGCTTCCACCGAATCATGCGAGGCGCACTTGTTCATGCGGATGTTGCCGCTGGCATAGGCATTGGTGACCTGGCAATTGGAGGACACGGTGGTCTGCTTGTTTTCCAGCGAGATATTCAGGGGGAAACTCTGGCCGCTGGCGATATTGAACAGGGCATAGTCTTCCTTCCGGTTGACGCCAAGGCGCGCGCCCAAGGACTTGAACTTACCGAGCCCGCCGTCATTCTGCGGGAGGCGCTCCAGCAGTAAGAAGCCGGTGGAGGCCACGTCACCGCTTTGCAGGGCGGCGATCTGAAAGCCCGTCGGCGGGGTCACGGTCTTGCTGTTCTCGCCGGGCGTGTAGATGAACAGGGCACCGTCACGCGACACCACAAAGCCTCGGGAGCTGGGCAGAACTTGAGAACCGCTAAAGGTCTTGCCCGTGACGGTCGTTACCAGCCAGCCGTAGCCCTCGGGGCGGGCGGTGGCCAGTAGCGTTGGCTCTGCTCCCGGTGCCGGTCGCACGAACTTGATCTTGCGCGTGCCATCCGCCATTTCCAGTACATAAGAAACATCGCCGGTCCAGGTGTTGAAGCGGTAGCTGACGATGCGCCCTTCCGGATCTAGGAAGGCTTGTCCGTTGTAGCGGAATCCCCCGGGGAACTCCTCAAACTGGATGCCGGATGTAGTGGGGTAGCGGCCAACTTGGGCCGCCAGATCCGCTTCGCTGATGGTGCTGACGGGGGCAGTTGCAGCCGGCGCGGCAGCGGGTTGCTGCTGGCCTTGTGCGGCTCGCAGAGCTTGCAGCATTTGTATGGCTTGTTCGGGGTTCATCTGTGGTTGCTGCGCCCACAGGAGGCCATTGCCCATGAAGGTGCTTGCCAGTACCAGACTCGATGCCAACTTTTTCATCCGTAAACCTCTGTCCTTTCAAATCTGTAGGAGTATCAACCACATACTACGATAATCGTAGTATCGGAGACGGCCAAACGCAACGATTCTCGTAGTCCTGTTATGTTATTCAGGGCTGTGTGGAATGGGGAATCCCAACGAAGTTTGGGGCAGGCGGCTGAAAGAGGCCCGAGAGGCCACCGCCTTGTCTCAGCGGGAGTTGGGAATCAAGGCGGGACTTGACCCGTCTGTGGCCAGTACCCGCATTAACCGCTACGAGCTGGGCATTCATAAGGCGGATTATCCAACGTCGCAGCGGTTGGCTGCAGTACTGCAGGTGCCGGTGGCTTTTCTGTATGCCGATGACGACGACCTGGCAAAGCTCATTTTGAAATTCGGTGCGATGAAAAAAGCGCAGCGCACGAAAATTCTCAGCCTTATCGAGGCCGAGGCCTGACGCATCAGGCCCGCTTTCGCTTGAGGCGCAGCCGGTCGAATTCTTCCCGCTTTTCCCTGATTTCGTCGCGTTTCGATTCCTTCCACAAGGAGTACAGGAATAACGGAATGACGATGGCCATCAGCACAAACACAAATACCGTCAGGCGAAATACCTGGTCATCATTCAGGGGCCATAGGTTCATGGTTCATCTCCAAGATTGACTACGGCTGTCTATCAACAGAAGTCTAGCTCCTTAATAGCTCATGCCTCGACTGCTGTAGCTTTCTTTTTTCTGGAATTTTTCGTCGTTTCTGTTGGAAGGAGGCTTGTGTACTTCTGGTACAGCGAAAACAGGAAAGCCACCCGCTCTGCGTCGGTCTTGAAGGTGGTTTTACCATAAGCAGCTTCCACAGCCTTATCCAGCTTTTGATGAGCTTTCACCAAATCAGCGGGCATGGTGTTTGGGTCATACAGATCTGCCAGTGAGGCATTTGTGAACTTTGCCCTAGTATCTAGAATATTCTGGGCGGCCTGCTCAATAACAACCTTTTGTTTATCAGACGGAGAACTTGGCCAAGGGAAATTGTTATAAACAATGCCGGCAGAATACCTGTAATCACTTTTTAATCGGCCACATACAGTGCGCATCCAGGCCATGTGTATGGCAGAAGTCATAATGCCAAGCTCATATAACCCTGCTCCTGGCATGACAAGAACCAGGTTGCTGGCAAAAACATCTGGCGACATGAATCCGATGGGTATGAAGGCTCGTCTCTCCGAGGAAACAGAAGGAATAATCAGGTAAGTACTTGTGGGGAAGTTCTCTACATGAAAGCGGGTTGGAGTACTCGCAAGCTTTTGGGTTGGTGGGCTTTTGCTGGCCAGCCTCGATTTTCGGACAGCGTCAATTCTTGCCTTAGCATGGGGCATGGACTTGAGCTTTTCAGGAGGACATTCCCCTAGCCATAAGCACCAACGCTGCCAGCCGTTAATAAACTCATCTGCCCCTAACCACTTTCGGAAGTAGGGGGCAGCACCTGGCTCCAGCGTCAGAAACTCGGCCTTTTCCTCATCCGTAAACAAATACTGCCCGTCATCTATTGGTTTGTTACCAATCCCGATCTCTGGAACAGGGCAAATAGGAGAGCTGCGATTTACTAATACAATGTCATCCGCATCCACAAGATATGGGTTGATGTTCTTGGCAATAAAAGAAACTGGCTCCGCCTTTACATGCTCGTAGTCCCATATCCTTTTGGTCGCAGCATTTACTTGGCTGAAGCCAATAATCACGCAATGAACCGCCGCCTTTCCTCGGGCTTCACTGGACCATGCGAAGGTGCGATGGGCAAAGTTAATCTTTACCCCTCTCCGGATCATTTCGCTCCAAAGAACGCCAACCTGCTCACCTTGAGTTATGGAGTTTGTTGAAACAAGACCGCACTTAATGGTCGTGCCATCTATCAAATCAGCTGCCTTCAAATACCAAGCTGCTACGAAGTCCAAAAGGCCTGCGCTTTTTATTGGCCCAGCAACAGCCAAAACATCGCTCCGCTGTTCTTCTGACATTATCTTGGCCCCAACAAATGGTGGGTTCCCCAACAGATAAGTCAAATCTTCCTTTGGGCACACTGAGTCCCATTCAGTTTTTAGCGCATTTCCATGAACGATAGTGGCTGATTTCACCAAAGGCAGGCGTGCGTAGTGTTCGCCAAAATGCTCCGACACCAAGAGATTCATCTGGTGATCCATCAGCCATAGTGCAACCTGAGCAATCTGGGCCGGGAACTCCTCGATCTCGATGCCGTAGAACTGGTCAACATCCACTGCCACATGCTCGGCGACACTTGTCAGCAGAGATTCCTGCTTGGCAAACATAGCTTTCAAGACCTCAAGTTCAAGAAGGCGAAGCTCACGGTAGGCGATGACAAGAAAATTTCCGCACCCACAGGCAGGGTCCATAAAACGCAGCTTTGCCAGCTTTACATGGAACGCCTTGAGCTTCGCGGGAGTTCCTTTGATCTTCTCGAACTCATCGCTAAGGTCATCGAGGAACAGCGGCTTAATGAGCTTGAGGATGTTCTTTTCCGTGGTGTAGTGCGCGCCAAGGTTGCGCCGTAGTTGGGCATCCATGACAGACTGAAACAGGGAGCCGAAGATAGCCGGAGAAATTCGCGACCAGTCCAGCTCGGCCGCCTGGATTAGCAGCTCCCGCATAGCTTTATTGAAATTTGAGAGTGGCAGGGCTTCTGCAAAGAGCTTGCCGTTCACATAAGGGAACTCGGCCAGCTGCTCATCAAGCGTTTTCTGGCGTTTCGCCGGAGCGGTATTTAGCACCTGGAATGCTTGGGCCAGCCACAACCCTAGGTCAGACCCATCTACATTGGTTCGCTGCAGGATGAATTCATGGAACTGGCGTGGGGTGAAAATGCTGGTGTCGTCAGCGAAGAGACAGAATAGGAGTCGTACCAGCAGAACTTCAAGCGCGTGTCCCTCATAGCCGGCATCCTTCAGGGCATCATGTAACTTGCCCATCCGTTCCGCGGCTGCAATGTTAACCGGATCTTCCTCCTTGAAAGCATGGGTCGTGTACCCGGCAAGGAAGCCGAACTGCCGTACATGCTTATGTAGATCCTTTATGTTGAATTCTGTGAAATCCGCGCCGTTGTCGTAGTCGTACAGCCGGAACCGCTCAAAATCGGATACCAAAACATATCGGGGTAGTTCTGATTCCTTCAGCCCGTGGAAGTAGTCCTTTGCCTGGGTATGAGCGCGGTCGAGATCTTTCCCCTTGGACTTGTGCTCTACCAGGAGCATTCCTTTCCAGAGCAGGTCGATATAGCCATCTTTGCCGTCAATCTTTTTTACGCGATGTTCAAAAGTCGCCACACGGCGACGATTCACTCCGAACACATCAAAGAAGTCATTCCAGAAAGACTTGGCCTCAGCATCCTCGGAAGACTCATCGGCCCATTCTTTTGAGAATTTGCGGGCACGATCCCGAATTTCATTCCATGACAATGCCATCTGCGATGCCTTTCTAGTTATTGGGTTAAGACCGGTGAGAATTGATCATTATTCCGATGTTCCCTTTTTGCCCTTCATGAAGAGGGCCACCAGTCGAGTGGTCGCATCGAGAGCGGCGTCAAAAGCGATCTGCTGATCAGGGCTGGCAAATGATACCTGCCGGACAAATTCTTCATATTCCTGCGCCCAGAGCGGATCAGTATTCAGTCGTTCCAGCATGGCGGCAAAGCGCGCTCCCGGCTCAGCAGGGGCCAGTCCTCCTCCCCGGCTGGTGTCTTCGACGGCTTTCAGCGCCACCAGCGATAAAAAGGCTGGTGAGGTGCCGACCAGTTTTTCCAGGGCCGCCAGATCGTGCAGATGGCGAATGATAGTAGGGTCGTCTTCCTCGCTGTCGCGGTCACGCGTGCAGGCCCGCCATGCCAAGGCGCTCAGCTTGTCGGCGGCTGTTTCCACGGGATCAATGCAAGGGAACGCCGCTGTTTCTGGTGCCTGCTGCTGTGCCTGTGCCACGAATGACTGCAGCGGGCGTGGGATCGGGGGCAGCGCGGGAGCATCAAAGCTCATTTCCACCCGTAGATGTGGGCGCAGGCCCTTCCCGGCTGGAATGGGAAAAATGCTGGTGTAGTTGAACTCGGCCCGGAAGAAGCGGCTGTTGTCGCCTACTAGGGGTTCCTCACTCAAAACGAAGCCGGCATCCTGCAGGGCAGCAATGACGGCTTTGCGATATTCACTGCGCTGTTTCCGGGTTGCTGTCGCCGGCATGGCGACCTTGAAATCAATGTCTTCGGAGAAGCGGCTGATAAGCTGCCAGCCTTTGGACAGGGAAGTACCACCGGAGAAGGCAGGCTGGGCGATGCCGTGATTCATGCCGGCCAGAACACTGAGCGCACGAACCACATGCCAGTCTTTCTCGACCAGCCCGTTATGGGTTCCTAGTTCGCTGGCGATGGCCTCGACCAGCGCCTGATCAAGCACGCTCGAAGCTCAGGGTGATACCGTTATAGCCGAGCTTGCGACGCAGACGCCCTTGGATACCCACCACACGACCGGTAGGAACCTGAGTGGTTCTGCCGGCGTTGTAGTCTTTCTCCAGGCGGGTCGGTACGGTTTTGACCCCTAAGCGCTCAATGGCTTCGGTCAGGGTGGCGAGTCCCTTGGGCGGCATGGCCTTGCCACTGAGGGGGCTTTTGACGGCACGGGCATAGATCCCGTAGCCGAGTTTGAGCAACTGGCCCTTGCGCACCAGATCGCGCAGCACGCGTCCAACTTGGTCGTAGCCGCCCAGATCCTCAAAATCGGCGCGCAGGAAAACATCGCTCTGCTTGCGGGCGATTCGTTTCTGCAGACGTGCTTCCAAGGTGTCAGGTTTCATGATCATTAGCATTTGCTAGCCAACATACGACATAGATACGCCAAATTCTCTGCTAAGGCAATGAGTTGCGCGACGTATGGTGGTTCGGCAGGCTATTGGAAAGGTGAAAGGAGGGCTGGCGAGGCATTGATGCCTTTTTCGCTACGCCAGACCCCCCTGCTGAAGGGAGGCTATCTGGCTGTTTTTACGCAGATTCTTGGCATTTCAGGCACGAGGAAAAACGCACATGTGCGCATAATCACTCGTTTTATCGCCAGATTGAGTTTAGGCACATGTGCCTAACGCGCTGAATTTACTCATATTCTCATTTGTTCAAATGAGTATTTACTTATATGAGTATATGTGTATGATGAGGCCAAATTAGCCAAGGAGATAGGTATGCCAACCATTGCCATCCTGAACCAGAAAGGCGGTGCTGGGAAGACCACCATCGCCACGAACATTGCCCATGCCCTGCAGCTAGAGGGTAGCAAGGTGCTCCTGGTGGATTCAGATCCACAGGGCTCCGCCCGTGACTGGAATGAAGCCAATGAGGGTCGCCTGCTCCCCGTGGTGGGGCTGGATCGTGAAACCCTTCCCACTGACCTCAAGGCCATATCCGGGGGTTATGACTGGGTGGTGATTGATGGTGCTCCACAGATCGCCAAGTTGGCGGCAGCGGCCGTTAAGGTTGCTGATGTGGTCATTATCCCAGTGCAGCCCTCCCCTTACGACATCTGGGCCACTGCCGACCTGGTAGAGGTCATCAATGCTCGCCGGGATGTGACGGGGGGCAAGCCCAAAGCCGCCTTCTTGATCAGTCGTTCCATCCGCAATACCAAGCTGGGGAAGGAGATCTCGGAGGCTTTGGAGAGCTACGGTCTGCCAGTCCTCAAGTGCGTCACCATGCAGCGCGTGGCCTACCCCACCACCGCCGCCGAGGGAAAAACGGTCTTTGAGGAGACTACCAGCGAAGCTGCCAAGGAAATCCGTGCCATCGTGACCGAGATCAAGGAGATCCTCCATGGCGCTTAAAGCCAAGCCCCTGGGTGGCATGAGCCGGGAAAAGCTGGAAGAGGCCTTGAGGGAAGTCACCAAAGAGCCCATGGAGCGCCTGAACGTGAATGTGCCCCGCAGTGTCTACAAGGCTTTCAAGGTCAAGGCAGCGGCCGAAGACACCAGCATGAGCGAAATGATCAATCGTTGGATTGCGGACTATGTGGGGCCTGACATCAAGCAATGATGCGGGTTTACTCAAATGAGTAAATGAGTAGGAAGTTATGGCGGGAAAAGCCAAGGACGTATCGGCGCTGATTGAGGAGGCATTGGCCCTGGAGCTGGAGGATGCCAAGGAAGCCGGTCGCCTTGGTTTTATGGCGCGGGCCCTGGTGCAGGCGACCATGCCCCACAGCAAGCCTGAATCCAACGAGTTTGTCCGTACCAACGGTTTCTACGAATTGACCATGCTGGCCCCGACGGCGGTTGGCCTGCCCTATGGCACCTACCCTCGCCTGCTGATGGCCTGGATCACGACAGAGGCCGTCCGTACCAAGAGCAGTGAGCTGGTTCTGGGCCAGAGCCTGAGCGAGTTCATGAAACAGCTGGGCATGAACCCTACCGGCGGCCGCTGGGTGTTGACGACCATCCAAAACTGACCCACCTGAGGGGGTAATTTTCATCCAAAACTGACCCACCCTAAATCGCTACCCTGCTTGTTTTTTGAGCGGGGGGTATAAAGGAGTGATCACAGTG
>Ga0073914_10000084_pt1 | contig 16658 bp, 12 predicted proteins | sample GWRWT4_30Apr14_FD_71481 | JGI IMG/M metagenome (GOLD analysis project Ga0073914, IMG submission 71481) | Sand microcosm microbial communities from a hyporheic zone in Columbia River, Washington, USA - GW-RW T4_30-Apr-14 | ecosystem: Engineered > Artificial ecosystem > Sand microcosm >... | reverse complement strand
TAGATTTTAGAGAACTTTGCGTTTCAATTTCAACTCTAGCTTTTCAACCATTGACGCAAAGCATCCGGGTTTTCGATGACCAAATGACCATAATGGCGCGAAACAAACCCCAGGTTTTCCAGCTCCGACAACGCAGAAGCGATCGTCATTCGGGACACACCTATAAGTTCGGCCAATTCTTGCTGCTTGATTCCCAAAGTTACCGGCGGTTCCCGGTCCGCCACAAAGGCCAGCAAACGCTGCGCCAATCTTTTGGGTGCCGGCATATTTCGAAAGACCAGCAGGTTATCTAATGCTTCCTGCAATTGCTTCGCCAGTATTTTAAGCATTTCGCGGGATATTTCAGTCGAGCTTGTGATAATGTCGGACAAGATTTTCTCGCTTATCCAGAGCATGTCGACTTTGCCCAGCGCTTCGGCATCAAGAACGCGCTTAAATTGGCCGAGACACGCCAATTCGCCGAAGCTATCGCCTGCCCCCAAGATAAACAGGACGTGCATCACACCCTGCTTATCTTGATGACCCAGTTTCACTTGTCCCTTGTCAATAACCCAGAAGCCACCCGCCGTATCTCCCCGCTGGTGCAAAAACTGACCCGATTCGAAAGTACGGCGTGTCGCCTTGGACCGCAGTTCTTCACGCAGAACTTCTGGAAAACTGGCAAAAAGCGCCGGTGCGTCGATAGACCTGCCAATGTTTTCAGATTGATAGTCCGATTGTAAAGTTGTTGACATTATTGTGACACTTACCGTCATATAAAAATTGTGAAGCAAGACCTTTCGGAGTCGCGGGATCTGATGTCAGGCATAATGCCGATATCGGTCATAAATTGAAGGGATAAAGCTTTGGACCGCGCGGCTTGAGGGGGATCGCTGTGGTTCTGGTGGCGTGTTGACTGCTCCTTTTTAGTCAACACGCCGCCAAGCTTCTCTCAATTTGCTCTCACTATTGCGGCCCATTCCGCTTCATCAATCACCCGAATTGCAAGAGCGGTAGCCTGCTTTAACTTCGACCCTGCGCCTGGACCCGCTACGACCAGATCCGTTTTCGCACTCACAGATCCTGCCGCCTTTGCTCCCAAAGCCTCTGCCTGCGCCTTGGCTTCGTCGCGGCTCATGGTTTCAAGCTTACCGGTAAAAACTATGGTTTTTCCGGTCCATTCACTTTCCCGGATGTTAGACACATAGGCTGGAGGATCGACCTCCTGCATCAGATCGTTCCACACAACTATATTATGCTGTTCGTGGAAAAAGTCGCCCAAAGCTTTCGCCACCGTGGGACCTATTCCGTCAATATTTGTAAGTTCTGCTATGGCCGACACATCACCGGTAGCAACACGCTTTCCAATCTCGGCTATCGCGCGGAGCGATCCAAAATTGCGGACAAGATCCTTTGATGTCCCTGCCCCCACATGCCGGATACCCAGACCAAAAAGCAGCTTCATGGCATCGGGCGCTCGCTTGGCTTCGATGGCTACCAACAGGTTATCCACAGACTTGTCCTGCCACCCATCGCGTGCCAAAATTTCTGCCCGGTGGGTGTGGAGGCGGTAAATATCTGCCGGACTTTCCAACCATCCCGCCGCGAAAAACTCCTGCACCGATTTTTCGCCAAGCCCCTCAATATCGAGCGCCGCACGGCTAACGAAATGGATTAGTCGCTGCACACGTTGCGCGGGACAAATCAGCCCTCCTGTGCAACGAACATCAACCTCACCCTCCTCTGCCACAGCTTCGGACCCGCATTCGGGGCAATGATCGGGGAAATTAAAGGCGGTCCGGTCAACATCTCGGGTCAGATTATCCACGATTTGCGGAATAACATCGCCTGCACGTTGAACTATAACCCGGTCGCCTGGCCGTATCCCCAAACGCGCAATCTCGTCACGATTGTGCAAGGTCACATTTGAAACGACAACGCCCCCGACCGTCACTGGCTTCAAACGTCCAACAGGTGTCAGCTTGCCCGTCCGTCCGACCTGGATATCAATCACTTCCAACGTTGTTTCTGCCTGCTCAGCCGGAAATTTATGGGCAATGGCCCAACGCGGTGCCTTGGCGACATAGCCTAGCCGTTCCTGCCAATCCAGACGGTCAACCTTGTACACCACGCCATCGATGTCATAAGGTAGTTCGGCCCGATTGCGTTGAATATCCGTGTAGTGCGTCAAAGCGCCGTTTGCGCTGTCGACCTTGACCAACAAGGGAGATACCGGAACACCCCAATCCGCAATCGCAGCCATGACGGAGGCTTGACTGTCTGCGGGTAGTTCACTCACCTCGCCCCAACCATGGGCCAGAAATCGTAATGGTCGGGATGCAGTGATATTTGCGTCCTTTTGCCGCAAGGAGCCCGCCGCTGCATTCCTAGGATTGGCGAATATTTTGCCGCCTTTTGATTCCTGCTCTGCATTGAGCGTCGCAAAGTCCGACTTGGCCATATAGACCTCGCCCCGAATTTCAAAAAGGGCGGGCGGATTGCCTGAAAGACGCTGCGGAATGTCGCTGATCGTGGCCACATTCGCAGTCACATCTTCGCCAACGGTTCCGTCACCCCGTGTTGCGGCCTGCTTCAAAATGCCATTTTCATAGCGCAGAGATAACGACAATCCATCGATTTTATCTTCGGCTGTTAACGCCACTGAAGCTTCAGACGGCAAATTCAAAAAGCGACGTACCCGTCCTACAAAGTCCTCGACATCCTCTGCCGAGAACGCATTATCGAGGCTCATCATGCGTTTGGCGTGGGTAATCTTCTTGAGGCCTGATCCGTCGACAGCGGCCCCCACCTGCCTGTTCGGGCTGTCGGCGCGGACCAGATGCGGGAATGCCGCCTCCAGTTCGTTGTTACGGCGGACCAAGGCGTCATATTCGGCGTCGGATATTTCCGGCGCGTCTTCGGCATGGTAGCGTTTGTTGTGATAGGCGATCTGCTTGGCAAGCCGCATCAGTTCGTTGGCGGCATCCGCTTCGTTCGGAACTGTCACACGTCCTCCAGCAACCGTTCGGCCTGCGCCCTTGCTTCGTCGGTTACTTCGGCGCCGGAGAGCATACGCGCGATTTCCTGCCGCCGGGCTTCTGCATCCAGCAAGGTAACCCCCGTCCGGGTGACCGTTCCCTGACTGGACTTAGCGATGAAGTAATGCGCCTGTCCCTTGGCCGCGACTTGCGGGCTGTGTGTTACCGCCAGCAACTGTGTGTGGCGGGCAAGGCGGGCGAGCCGTTCGCCGATGGCCGCTGCCACCGCGCCGCCTACACCCCGGTCAATTTCGTCAAAGATGATTGTCGCTGCTCCGCCCTCTTCCGCCAAGGCGACCTTCAACGCCAAAATGAAGCGCGACAATTCACCGCCAGACGCGATTTTCGCCAACGGGGCAAAAGGCGCCCCTGGATTTGTAGAGATGAGAAATTCGACCCGGTCCATGCCGGTGCTGCTCCAACGGTCTTCGGATAGGCGCTCGACCGCGGTCTGAAATTGCGCCGCATCCAGTTTCAATGGAGCAAGCTCCATCTTTACCGCCGCATCCAATTTTGCCGCGGCTTGTGTGCGCGCCGCGCTCATGGCTTCGGCAGCTTCAACAAAGGCGCTGTGCTTGGCCCTGACTTCCGCCTCCAGCTTTGCGAGCCCTTCCCCGCCTGCCTGAATGGAATCAAGCCGCGCTGTTAGATTTTCCTGCAACGACACGATCGCATCGGGCGCAACATTATGCTTGCGCGCCAAAGCACGCAGCTCAAACAGGCGCTCCTCGATTTCATCCAGACGCGCAGGTTCAAATTCAATGGCGCGCGCGGCAGCGTTCAATTTATCTTCGGCCTCGCTCGCCTCAATAACAGCGCGATCAAGCGCCGTAAGCGCCTCCGCCAGCAAAGGATGCGCATCGGCCAGTCGATCCAACTTGCGTGCCGCAGAACGGATCAATGCCAAACCGCTTTTCGGGCCGTCAAAGCTTTCAAGAACCGCCTTCAAATCTTCGGCGATGCGTTCACCCTTTTGCATATCGGACCGTTCGCCCGCCAATTGTTCTTCTTCGCCGGGCTGCGGGCCAAATTTCGCCAATTCGGCAACGGCATGTTCCAACCACTGCCGATCGCGCGCCGCATTTTCGAGTGCCTCGCGCGCGGTATCCAGCCGTGATTTAGCTTCCTGCCAAGCCGTAAAATGGCCAGCGACCAACGCCGTATCGCACCGCCCGAAACTGTCCAATAGAAGTCGGTGGCCGCGGGGATTGAGCATTCCGCGATCATCATGCTGCCCGTGAATTTCCACGAGAGCGGCACCAACATCGCGCAGCAGAGCGGCAGAACAGGGCTGATCGTTGATAAACGCCTTGCTGCCTCCGTCGGCTTTCACCGAACGCCGGATGAGCAACGGCTCTTTTTTGTCAATTTCGATGTCATTGTCCGCGAGCAGTCCGATAACATTGTCGGGCGCATCAAAACTGGCCGTCACCTGCGCCCGTTCGGCACCATTGCGGACAAGCCCGCTATCTGCCCTTGCGCCAAGCGCCAAACCCAGCGCATCCAGAAGGATAGATTTACCTGCACCCGTCTCACCGGTCAGGACACCCAGTCCACCTGCAAATTCAAGGTCCAGCGCCTCGATCAGCACCACATCGCGGATCGAAAGCCCCGTTAGCATGGCATTAGGCGCTGGGTGCGTGCTTCTGCATCAGATCATATGCGCGTTGGTACCATTCGCTGCCCGGATAGTTAGCACCGAGAACGGCAGCCGCCTTTTTCGCCTCTTCAGGAACACCCATCGCAAGATAGGATTCGGTCAGGCGGTACAAAGCTTCGGGCGCGTGCGTTGTGGTGTCGAACTTGTCGACAACCTCCCGAAAGCGCAGTGAAGACGCAAGCCACAGCGCACGACGTTGATAGAAACGGCCAATTTCCATTTCCTTGCCAGCCAGGTGATCGCGCACCAAATCAACTTTGAGCGAAGCATCTGCCGCATAGCGTGAAGTCGGGTAACGGCGCTGCACTTCGCCGAGCGCAGCCAGTGCCTGCTCAGAAATCTTCTGGTCGCGGGTTACGTCGCTGATTTGTTCATAATAGCTGAGCGCAATCAGATAATAGGCATAAGGCGCGTCTTTATTGCCCGGGTGGATAGACAGAAAACGGCGTGAAGATTGTATCGATTCGTTATACTTCTGCGCCATATAATAGCTGAACGAACTCATCAGCTGCGCCCGACGAGCCCACGGTGAATATGGATGCTGGCGTTCGACTTCATCGAACAACGCGGCCGCCACCGGATATTGCTTATTATCCAGCTTTTCTTTGGCTGCGGCATATAATGTATTCACGTCACGAGCGACGTAACGGGTGTTGCTACCTGGCTTTGCACCGCCACCGCCAAGCCCGAGAGCGGCACAGCCGGAAAGCATTGAAGTAGTGGCAATCAAAGCCACAGACACGAGCAGTTTTTTGTTCATAGATATTCCCTAGATAAACTTCATCGCGTCGCCAAGTGCTTTGCTGATTTTGTCCCCAGATGCCTTCATTACCCTGTATAGCAGATGAACTCCGCCATCATTCCGGATGGGGCGCCATACCATAGTTCAGATTAAGCGAGCCGCGTACCACCCTGGTTCCGTTAAGCCGCGTCCAATCGGTATCCGGGCCTCCCATTGGCGGGGCGCCGTCTGGAAGTTTTGCGACAGCATATAAATAATCGATCGTTAAACCGCCCGGATCTTTCCGGTCGAATTCGAACAACAATTGTGCATCCGGCGTTTCGGCGCGCCACCCTACCCGTGCGGGTTGGCCGGGAAGCATTTTGATCGCCTTTCCATTTACGCGGACATTGGACAAAGTCGATGTCGGCTTGATCAAAAAGTTCATCAATCGCGGCGCAACTTTGCTCGTCATGCTAACCACAATTTTTTCGCGCTGCTCGTCGATTGTAACCACAGGCAGTGCCACCTCGGCAGGCGGCGCAGGCACGGCTGTCCATATATAGCTCTCGAAACCCGGTGGAGTCAGTTTTGAAATGGGGCCGTCGGGCAATTCTCGCGAAGTGGAGCTAGTTGCCCAATAGTTTTTGCCATTTATGCGTTCGCTATAATGAAACAGGTCACCGGGCTTGGGATTCTGGTCCGAAAAGCTCGGATCAAAAATCAACCACGCCGCGCCAAGCCAGGCCATAGAAAAAAGAATGCCACCGAAGCGACGGGCGTGAGGGAGATTGCCGAAGCCCATGATAACGGGTCCGATCAGAGCGATCGCAAATGGAACAATCAACGCGACTGGAGCGGGAGTCATCGGCGCGACGGTATCATATGTGATGATGACGCCTGTAAGCAACAGAGCGCCCCATAATCCTCCTGTTATGGCGCTAACGTAAATGACTGCAGATGATTGCCAGCCAGAACGGGCCGCCAAATTAAGCAATAAAGCCCCAATTAATCCACCCCAGTCAAAAAGCCAACTTGCGCCCGGCATCCAGATTTGTGTCACCACTGCGGTAACAAGCATAAGAATAACCGAACCCGTCCACATCGCCTCTCTAGGCCGAACCAGCAGGACTGAACTTGAAGCCAGCGCGACAAAAAGCCACAGCGCTGGTCCCATTTCATTTATCCGCTCGCGCAATTGTATTATGCCTGTCCCATAGGCGTAACTTGCGAAAATATGGCTTACCAAACCAACTGTAACGGTCAACGCCAGCACACCTAATGTGCCGCCCAGTGCTTGACGCCATCGTACGCCAAGTCTCCCCACCTTTGCTGTGAACAGCAAGCCAAAACCCACTGCTACCAGTACCCAGCCGAACCACATTGGATAGCGTACAACGAAAAGCCCGAAAAAATCGAAATAGGCTGCTTCGCTCGCTGGAGCGGGTAACAACTCGGCATTTGCCAGAGCATCTGTAGTGGTGAGTGCAAAATTCCCCAAATGTTTCACCGCAAGCAAGTCGATATTATCGATTCTATCGCTGGGCATGTGGTAATCTTTTAACCGGTTGATAAACGCCGCATTTATTCCAGTTATGTCTTTATTTAATGGAACAGACAAATCCGTATCATTTGGCAACAACTGATAAACGTTATTGGCCAAACTATTCCCGGTCGGCTGGACTGCATTTTTTGCCCAAAGGTGAATAAGTTCACCATTGTCGGGGGATGTCTGGAACATGATGGCCCGACCCCGCGATCCACGTGCTTCTACATTGACGACCGCTCCAACTCTTGCGGCCAGAGCATGCTTGTCAAAAAACTCCTGTGCACCGACAAGGCCAACTTCTTCGGCATCCGTTAGTAAGAAGATAACGTCGCGTGCCGGTGTCGGTCCATTTGCGAGAATCCGGGCAGTTTCAAGCACTGCCGCAACACCAGAAGCATTATCGGCCGCCCCATTCGCTCCGGGCACACTGTCATAATGCGCCATCAGCAGCACGGCTTTTTTCGCCCGATCCCGCCCCGGCATAACTGCAACAATATTCTCGTAAGGCGAAACGCTCACCGCACCTTTTCGTCGGTTGTCAAAATCCGCCTGTCTTACGCCCACACCTGCCTGCGTAGTTACGTCCAGTCCAAGGGTGGTTAAACGCGCAACGAGCCAGTCGCGTGCCTTTGCATGTCCAGCTGAGCCTACCGGTCGTGGCTCGGAGGCAATAGCAGTTAAAGCCCTCTTGGCTTCGCTGAGCGAATAGCCCGTGCTGTCACCGCCATAAGGGGCAACACGTGTGATAAGAGCGATCGCAAGTGCAACTGCAACCACTAAAGGTAAAAATAGATATCGACGCATTCAGAAAAGGGGCCCCTCAACCCCGCTGCAACCTGATTATCGTTATAATGCGCCGCTATAAGGAATATTAACCATAAAACAATCGAAGTGATGTCAGGTAGATCCAATTCCCGTCACATAATGATACAAAGTTGCCTTTTTTTAACATCGCCTGCGTCAGATGTGTCATCACTGTGCCTGTCTTTCGCGAAAAAAAAGGGGCCGCTCATGCGACCCCTTTTCTATTGCAATCCTTTTGCAGGATAAACCTTTTGTTTGAAATGTACCGTTTTTGTTACCGGTACAAATTCAGATCAGTCCTTTAAAAAGGCCGGGACATGGTCGGGATCTCCCCCACCGTTGTTGGCACCTTCAGTACCGCCTTCGGAACGTTCACGACGAGGACCGCGTGGTCCACGATCGCCACCGCCATCACGGCGTGGACCGCGATCGCCACGACCTTCGCCGCGTCCACCGCCGCCACCTTCACGACGGGGACCACGATCGCCGCGGCCTTCGCTACGCTCGCTCTTTTCGCGCGGCGGACGTGTGTCTTCCAGCTCTTCACCGGTTTCCTGGTCAACAACGCGCATCGACAGGCGAACCTTGCCGCGCGGATCGATTTCAAGGACCTTGACCTTGACGTCCATACCTTCGCTGACAACGTCCGTTACCTTTTCAACGCGTTCGTTGCGCATTTCACTGACGTGAACGAGGCCGTCCTTGCCGCCCATAAAATTCACAAACGCACCGAAATCGACAAGGTTCACAACCTTGCCGTCGTAGATTTTGCCGACTTCGGCTTCTTCCACGATGCCGCTGATCCACTTGCGGGCAGCTTCGATCTGGGTGAGGTCGCTCGACGAGATCTTGATCAGACCTTCGTCATCAATATCCACCTTGGCGCCGGTCGTTGCCACGATTTCGCGGATGACCTTACCACCGGTGCCGATGATGTCGCGGATCTTCGCCTTGTCGATCTGCATGGTTTCGATACGTGGTGCGTGCGCCGACAGTTCGCCGCGAGCTTCACCAAGTGCCTTAGCCATTTCACCAAGGATATGCGCGCGGCCTTCCTTGGCTTGATTGAGCGCTGCTTCGAAGATTTCACGGGTGATGCCGGCAATCTTGATGTCCATCTGCATCGTTGTGATGCCTTCGGACGTGCCTGCTACCTTGAAATCCATGTCGCCGAGATGGTCTTCGTCACCTAAAATGTCGGAGAGGATCGCGAAATCCTTACCTTCAAGGATGAGGCCCATAGCGATGCCGCTGACGGGACGCTTGATCGGTACGCCAGCGTCCATCATTGCAAGGCTTCCGCCGCAAACCGACGCCATTGACGACGAGCCGTTCGACTCGGTGATGTCGCTGGTGATACGGATTGTGTATGGAAAATCTTCCTTGCTTGGCAGTATGGCGTGGAGTGCGCGCCATGCGAGCTTTCCATGGCCTATGTCGCGGCGGCTCGGAGCGCCGAAACGTCCGACTTCACCAACGCTGTAGGGTGGGAAGTTGTAATGCAGCATGAAGTTTTCATAATGCAGCCCACCGAGACCGTCGATCATCTGCTCTGCGTCCTTGGTGCCCAAGGTGCAGGTTGCGATGGTCTGGGTTTCGCCGCGGGTGAACAATGCGGAACCGTGCGAGCGTGGCAGGAAGTGTGTTTCTGCAAGGATCGGACGGATTTGGTTGGTTTTGCGACCGTCGATGCGGGTGCCGTCCTTGAGGATAGCGCCGCGAACGATTTCGGCTTCGAGCTTCTTCATCAGCTTGCCAGCGGCCATCTGGTCCTGCGGGCTGGCGTCGGTGAAGGCAGCCTTTGCAGCAGCGCGGGCTTCATTGAGCGCGTTTGAACGGGCCGACTTGTCGGTGATCTTGTACGCCGCAGCAATATCCTTGCCGATCAGCTTCTTCAGCTTGTCTTTTGCAGCCGAAAGGTCAGCCTGTTCGGCCATTGCCCAAGGTTCCTTGGCAGCTTGTTCCGCCAGCTTGATGATCGCCTTGACGACTTCCTTACACGCGTCATGCGCGAACAGGACGGCGCCGAGCATGATTTCTTCCGAAAGCTCGTTGGCTTCGGATTCAACCATCATCACCGCGTCGTAGGTCGCCGCAACGACGAGGTCCAGATCGCCTTCGGCAACCTGCTCGTCGGTCGGGTTCAGGATATATTCGCCGTTTACATAACCAACACGCGCTGCGCCGATCGGGCCCATGAATGGAACGCCCGAAATCGTCATCGCAGCCGAAGCGGCTACCAATGCGAGAATATCTGGCTCGTTATGACCGTCATAGCTCAAAACCTGAGCGATACAGTTGATTTCGTTGTAGAAACCTTCTGGAAACAACGGACGCAATGGACGGTCGATCAAACGCGAAACCAGAGTTTCCTTTTCGGTCGCACCGCGTTCGCGTTTGAAAAAACCACCGGGAATACGGCCGGCAGCGGAATATTTTTCCTGATAGTGAACGGTCAGCGGGAAGAAATCCTGGCCATCCTTCACCGACTTTGCAGCGGTAACCGCGCAAAGTACTACAGTTTCGCCCAGCGACGCCATGACAGCACCGTCGGCTTGACGGGCAACCTTGCCCGTTTCGAGAGTGAGGGTTTGTCCGCCCAACTCGATTGATACAGTTTTCGTATTAAACATTATTATTCCTTTATCCCGCCTGCCCGATGCAGTGCGGGGCCTCTTGGAGTACCGGGTAATCCGTCCCGGTCCGGGTGGGGCTTTAACGGCCCCTATGGCAAACCGGCCTCATTGCCGGATCGCCCCATAAGCAAAAAGCGGCCCGTTTGGGGGCCGCTTTCGCGTAATTACTTGCGAAGGCCGAGCTTCGCGATGAGTGCGGTATAACGATCCGCATCGATTTTCTTCAAATAGTCCAGAAGCGAACGACGCTTGTTGACCATCATCAAAAGACCGCGACGCGAATGGTTGTCCTTGTGGTGATCCTTGAAATGGCCTGTGAGGGCGTTGATACGGTCGGTCAGAATGGCAACCTGCACTTCTGGTGATCCGGTATCATTAGGCTCGCGAGCATGCTCTTTGATAACTTCGGCTTTACGTTCAGCAGTAATAGACATATTTTTCCTTCGAACATCATGGTTTTACAAGTTAAAGCCACGGACGGATCTTAGTTCCCCGTCGATGTTCTCCACCAGCGCAATAGGACGCAAATCTGCGTCCCTTGCCCAATGTAGACCATCTTTCATGGCAATCCCGGTCAAGACGCGACCCTGTTGGATCGCCCTTGCCTGTTCCGGGGAGAGATCAAGAGCCGGGATGTCGACCAGCCCTGCCTCTATCGGCAAGATAATGTCTTCTTGGGCCGCCCCTTGGCCGAATGCATTCAGTTTGTCCAGCGAAATCGCGCTTTCCAAGGTGAATGGCCCTGCCTGTGAGCGGCGCAGCATGGTGACATGGCCGACCGAGCCAACCGCATAAGCAATATCGCGGGCCAGCGAGCGGATATAGGTCCCCTTCGATACATGGGCTGACAGGGTCACCGAATCCAGTGGCCCGTCCGGCGTGGCGCCATCCGGCGGAGATCCTTGGGAAAGGACATGCAGGTCGTAAATCGTAACAGTCCTTGCCTTCATCTCGAAATCTTCGCCTGCTCTCGCCCGGTCGTAGGCGCGCTTGCCGTCAATTTTAATTGCGGAATAGGCAGGCGGTATTTGCTCGATCTGGCCCGTAAAGCGGGACAAGACAGCCTCCACGTCACCAAGGGTCGGTCTGTGATCCGACGTGGCAACAACGTCGCCTTCCGCATCCAGACCGCTTGTTTCGGTTCCAAAGGCTATGGTGAAGTCATAAATTTTGGACGCATCCAGCATCCTTCCGCATAATTTGGTCGCTTCCCCTAAGGCAATGGGCAAGACGCCCGTCGCCAGCGGATCCAGCGTACCGCCATGGCCGACCTTGACTTTACCGTAACCGGCTTCGCGCAAATTGCGTTTTACCGCGGACACAGCCTGTGTGGATCCCAGACCCAGCGGTTTATCAAGGATGATCCAGCCGTGCATGCCGTGCCTTTAGGGCACCATGGCCGCAAGTCAATTTGCCACCCGTTAATTTGCCGCAAATCAATTTGAAGGTGCCGCAACCTCTTTGCCCGCCGCGATAGCAGCCTTGCGCAGTTTCTGACGCTCCTTGCGGGGCAAAGGTTTTTCGGCGGTCACGAGGCTGACCAACGGGCATTTCCAACCGCGCACGACAATCGAGCTGAATTTGTCGAATGTCGATGCGCCGCCTGTGTCAAAGCCGATAGCCTGCGCAAAATTCAAATCCTGGCATCCACCCTGCAATTCGGCATAATACCAACGCCGGTTCTGGTCTTCCAACCAAATCCCGTCCGTACCGTCCGCTTCGAAGTTGCGGATTGCGCCGTAATTCGGGAAAACGATGCTGCTTTCGACACCCAGTTCCGGCCACACATGCGGCTCAGGCTTTTTGGCTTGAGCGGGAACAGCAAGGATAAGTGCGCCAAGCGCGACGAGGACGGTCTTTTTCATGCCGCAACAGTAAAACAGCGAAAATGAACCGCCAATTAAAATCAGTTCCGCGCCCGCGCTTCCATAAAATGCTTCCGGCACATCGCGACATAGCGGTCATCGCCACCGATTTCGGTTTGTGCGCCATCGATGACGGCTTTGCCGAACTCGTCCACCCGGAGGTTCATCGTTGCCTTACGGCCGCAGTCGCAAACGCCCTTCAATTCCACCAGACTGTCTGCAATGCCCAAAAGCGCCGCAGAGCCGGGAAATAGCTCGCCCTGAAAGTCGGTCCGCAGGCCATAGCAAACAACCGGAATATTGGCCTTGTCCGCCAGGCGCGCGCATTGCCACACCTGTTCCTTGGACAGGAATTGTGCTTCGTCGACGAGGATACAGGCAAGCGGGCTTTCCTGATGTTGACGCAATACCGCGGCTTCAATGTCGGTGTCAGTCTCAAACCGGCTGGCATCGCCTGCCAGACCGATGCGCGAACTGATCGCCCCGAAGCCGGGACGGTCGTCAATGGCCGCCGTCCAGAGCATGACCTGCATGCCGCGCTCGCCATAATTGAATGCGGCCTGTAACAAGGTGGATGATTTGCCAGCGTTCATTGAAGCATAATAGAAATACAGCTTCGACATTAGTCTTCTGTTTCGGTCAAATCTTGCTGAACCTTTGGTGCCTTTAACAGCTCCTCAATGTGCGTTGCTTGGTCAAAGCTGTCATCGGCAAGGAATTTCAACTTCGCAGCATATTTCATGCTCACCCGCGAAGCGACTTCCTTCTGGAAAAAGGCGGTGTTGGTGCGGAGTGCCTTGAGCACCACCTCTTCATTTGCCCCGAGCAGCGGTTTGATGAACGCAGTTGCATGGCGCAAATCCGGCGACATGCGGACTTCGGTTACGCTAACGCTGTGGCTGTTCAGGACATCGTCATGCACCTCGCCCCGCGCGAGCAACTCCGACAGGATATGGCGGAATTGCTCGCCTACACGCAGCAAACGGACGGAACGACCTTCTGGCGAGACATCGTTATGTTTGGCCATCAAAACAACCTCATTACCGGAACGGCTGTCAACACTACAACAGAGGTGACGGTCCAAAACAAACAGCCGTCGAACAAGCAGCCACCTGCATCTTTAGCTTTTTCAAACGATTTGTCGTCTGCGGCTTCCTGCTCTTCCTCGGTCACAACGTCCGTTCACGCTCCTCGACCTCGAAGACTTCGAGCATATCGCCAGCCTTGACGTCGTTTGTATCCGCCAGAACGACACCACATTCCATACCTGCACGGACTTCGTCGACATTGTCCTTGAAACGGCGCAGCGATGAGATTGTGGTTTTCGACACGATAACATCTTCGCGCGTAAGACGTGCGAACAGGCCCTTTTTGATGACACCTTCGGTAACCAGCAAACCAGCTGCCTTGTCGCGCTTGCCCGACTTGAACACATCCTTGACTTCGGCACGACCGACAACGGTTTCGATGATTTCCGGACCCAGTTCGCCCGCCATTTCCTTGGCGATGTCGGCGGTCAGGTGATAGATAACGTCGAAATATTTCAGGCGAACGCGATCACGCTTGGCAAGCGCTGCCGCCTTGGTGTTCGGACGCACGTTGAAACCGATGAGCGGCGCATTTGAGGCCGCCGCAAGCAACATATCGGATTCGGTAATCCCACCGACCCCTGCCAGCAAAACACGAACCTTGATATCGTCGGTCGAGATATTGTTGAGGGCGGTAACGATCGCTTCGACCGAACCCTGCACATCGCCCTTGATAACCACCGGATACTCCATCGCGCGGGTGGCGGACAGATTGTCGAACAGGTTTTCTAGGTTGGGTGTAACTTGCGCGGTGCGGACCTTGGTCGACTGTTCCTTACGGTACAGGGCAACTTCGCGGGCGCGGGCTTCGTTTTCAACAACCGTCAACACGTCACCAGCCGAGGGCACACCGGTCAAGCCGAGTACTTCCACGGGAGTTGCCGGACCTGCTTCTGAAACTTGCTGGCCCTTGTCGTTGACGAGTGCACGGACCCTGCCGCTTTCCGCGCCGACAACAAAGACGTCGCCGCGCTTCAGCGTGCCGCGCTTTACCAGAACGGTTGCAACAGCACCACGACCCTTGTCGAGCTGCGCTTCCACAACAATAGCTTCTGCAGGACGGTCTGGATTGGCCTTCAGTTCCATAACTTCGGCCTGCAAAGCCAGCTTTTCGAGCAATGTGTCGAGGCCGGTCTTTTTCAGCGCGGAAACTTCGACATCCTGCACATCGCCGCCCATTTGCTCGACGATCACTTCATGCTCCAGAAGACGTTCGCGCACCTTCTGTGGGTTAGCGCCTTCCTTGTCGACCTTGTTGATGGCGACAATCATCGGCACGCCAGCTTCCTTGCTGTGCTTGATGGCTTCGATGGTCTGCGGCATCAAACCGTCGTCGGCGGCAACAACGAGTATGACGATATCCGTCACCGAAGCGCCACGACGGCGCATCTGGGTGAAAGCTTCGTGGCCCGGTGTATCGAGGAAGGTGATGACCGAACCGTCTTTCGCCTTCACCTGATAGGCACCGATATGCTGGGTAATGCCACCGGCTTCGCCTGACACAACGTTTGCGCCGCGCAAGGCATCCAGCAGCGAGGTCTTTCCGTGGTCGACATGACCCATAACCGTGACAACCGGCGGACGCGGCTTCAGGGTTTCAGGGGCATCGACGTCTTCGTCATGGACGATATCGACGTCCGCATCGGAAACGCGGGTGATGTTGTGGCCGAATTCTTCAACGAGCAGTTCCGCCGTATCCTGGTCGATTGTTTCGTTGATCGTGACGGGCATACCCATCTTGAATAGCGCTTTGACCAAGTCGCTGCCTTTTTCGGCCATACGGTTGGCGAGTTCCTGAACGGTGATCGTTTCAGGAACGACAACGTCGCGGCTCTGCTTGGGTTGAGCGGTGCGATTGCCGCCGCCATGCAGGCGCTTTTCCTTTTCACGGGCGCGTTTCAGCGCCGCCAGTGAACGTGCGCGCGCGCCTTCATCATCGTCAAGCGCGCGGGTAACAGTCAACTTGCCCGATTGGCGCCGATCTGCAGTGCGATCACGCGTCGGACGATGCGGAGCCTTTTTGGCTTCTTCGCGCTCACGCTCCGTCGGTGCGGGGGCAGCGGCAGGGCGTTTGGGCGATTCTACAGGTGTGAACCGGCGCGGTGCCGGTGCTGCGCCGTCATCATTGCTGACCGTAGGTTCGGGTTCCTGTTCAACAACAGGGGCTTCGGCAACAGCGGGAGCCGGCGCTTCTTCAGCCTTGCGATTTTCTTCAACGCGGCGTTTTTCCTCTTCGGCGGCGCGGGCCCGCGCTTCGTCTTCGCGGCGACGGCTCTCTTCAAGCATCGAGAGACGTGCTTCCTCTGCCTCACGCAGCAATTTTGCCTGGCGCTCCTGACGGCTGAGCATGTCATTGGGCGCAGGGCGTGGCGCAGGGGCCGCGGCAACTGGCGGCGGGGGTGGCGGCGGAGGGGGTGGCGCAGGAGCTGCTACCTCGGGTTCGGGTGCATAGCCGGGTTTGCCGACGAGTTTCTTGCGCTTTACCTCGACTACAACCTTGTTGGTGCGGCCGTGACTAAAGGTCTGTTTGACTTCACCAGACTCGAGCGAACGGCTCAAGGTGAGCGGCTTGCGCGTCAATGTCGGCTTGTTGTTGGCATCATCACTCATCTAAACAGAACCCGTCCTTACTCAATCTATAGCGGGGATATCAGTATCGGGGCCCCACTTTTCCGAAGCATAACTTGCGGAATCGAGGGGCGCATTACTGCATCCTTTGAAATTTAGCCAGCGTCCAAGATGATGCTTCACCCTGTCGGCTGCTTTTTGGTCAATTAGTGCGACATGTACTGCATTTTGCCGCCCCAGCGCCGCAGATAATGCGTCACGATCGACCGGCAGTTTGATGCCGCCCTTCCCCGATCCTTCAGCATCCTCACCAACGCGCCATGCCTGATCACGTTTGCCGCTGCCGTCGGAGCTTGCGTCGGAAGCGTGCAGCAAAAGCCGGACCTGACCACTACGAGACGCAGCATCAATCTTCTCTGCGCCCAAGATAAGATGCCCTGCCCGCGCTTCCAAGCCCAAGCGGTCCAGAAATGCCTTTTCCAGCCCACGGTCTATACGTCCGGCAAGATCATCGATCAGCTCGATTTTTTCTGTTTTGAAGGCACGACGAAGCAGTCCAGCAAGCTTCCCTTTCGCTTGCGCCTTGTTCAGTTCTGCATGATCGACACCGATCCAAGCGCCGCGACCGGGGGCTTTGGCAAACAAGTCGGGTGCGACTGTGCCGTCGGGACCGAGTGCAAGCCGAATGAGCGTGGCGCGGTCGCCATGCTCACCCGATAATATGCACTTCCTTATTGGGGAGTGTCGGTT